>Ga0209050_1000826_pt1 | contig 42938 bp, 41 predicted proteins | sample Araplavi_mTSA_r2_FD_184276 | JGI IMG/M metagenome (GOLD analysis project Ga0209050, IMG submission 184276) | Arabidopsis root microbial communities from North Carolina, USA - plate scrape MF_Cvi_mTSA_r2 (SPAdes) (version 2) | ecosystem: Host-associated > Plants > Roots > Endosphere | place: USA... | reverse complement strand
GTACGGATCGACGTGATAGACGTCGGTCAGGTGCTGGTCGTTGGTATAGGCGTGAATGGTGGTCATCAGGCCGCTTTCGATGCCCAGCTCGCGGTGCAGCACCTGGGCCACCGGGGCCAGGCAGTTGGTGGTGCACGACGCATTGGAAATGATCTGGTGCGATTGGCGCAGAATGTCGTGGTTCACCCCGTAAACGACAGTGGCATCGGCGCCTTTGGCCGGGGCCGAGATGATCACTTTGCGCGCGCCGGCCGTAATATGCGCGGCGGCTTTGGCCCGGTCGGTGAACAGGCCGGTGCATTCGAATACCACATCAATCTTTTCCGCAGCCCAGGGCAGATCGGCCGGGTTGCGGATGGCACTGACCGAAATGCGGTCGCCGTTGACCGTCAGGCTCTCCTGGTCGTGCTGAACATCGGCATCGAACGTGCCGTGAACGGTGTCGTACTTGAGTAGATGAGCATTGATCGCGCTGTCGCCCAGGTCGTTGATGGCGACGATCTGCAGATCCTGACGGTAGCCCTGGGTATAGAGTGCGCGCAGGACATTACGGCCGATGCGGCCAAAACCATTGATTGCGATTCGAAGAGTCATAGTGCGGCGCTACCGTCGTTTTGTTGTTGGAATTACAAGATTATTCGCAAAAAAATAGAAAACAAGCCTTTTTGATGGCAATATTTTGTTCAATCTACAACGAGTGACCTGAATCAACTGGTCCAACCGATCAAGAAAACCGTCTGTCATCCCATCGACACCGGCCTTTGATCAGCATAGACAATCAGGTCGCCACATCCGTTAGCCTGGAGTTCTACACATGCATCCCCGCGTCCTTGAGGTCACCGAACGGCTTATCGCCCGCAGTCGCGCCACGCGTGAGGCTTACCTTGCATTGATTCGCGGTGCGGCCAGCGACGGTCCGATGCGCGGCAAGCTGCAATGCGCCAACTTCGCCCATGGCGTGGCCGGTTGCGGCAGCGACGACAAGCACAGCCTGCGGATGATGAACGCCGCGAACATCGCGATTGTTTCGTCATATAACGACATGCTCTCGGCGCACCAGCCGTACGAAGTCTTTCCGGAGCTGATCAAAAAGGCCCTGCGCGAAATCGGCTCCGTCGGTCAGTTCGCCGGTGGCACCCCGGCCATGTGCGATGGCGTGACCCAGGGCGAGCCGGGCATGGAGCTGAGCCTGCCGAGCCGCGAAGTGATCGCGTTGTCCACCGCCGTGGCGCTGTCCCACAACATGTTCGACGGCGCGCTGCTGCTCGGTATCTGCGACAAGATCGTGCCGGGCCTGATGATGGGCGCGCTGCGCTTCGGCCATCTGCCGATCATCTTCGTGCCGGGCGGGCCGATGGTCTCGGGCATTTCCAACAAGCAGAAAGCCGACGTGCGCCAGAAATACGCCGAAGGCAAGGCGACCCGCGAGGAGCTGCTGGAGTCGGAGATGAAGTCCTACCACAGCCCTGGCACCTGCACCTTCTACGGCACCGCCAACACCAACCAGTTGCTGATGGAAGTCATGGGTCTGCACTTGCCGGGCGCATCCTTCGTCAACCCGAACACGCCGCTGCGTGACGCCCTGACCCGCGAAGCCGCGCACCAGGTCACGCGCCTGACCAAGCAGAACGGCGACTTTATGCCGATCGGCGAAATCGTCGACGAGCGTTCGCTGGTCAACTCGATTGTCGCGCTGCACGCCACCGGCGGCTCGACCAACCACACCCTGCACATGCCGGCCATCGCCATGGCGGCGGGCATTCAACTGACCTGGCAAGACATGGCCGACCTCTCCGAGGTGGTGCCGACCCTGAGCCACGTCTACCCGAACGGCAAGGCCGACATCAACCACTTCCAGGCTGCGGGTGGCATGTCGTTCCTGATCCGCGAACTGCTGGAAGCCGGGCTGCTCCACGAAAACGTCAACACCGTGATGGGCCATGGCCTGAGCCGCTATACCCAGGAGCCGTTCCTCGACAACGGCGAGCTGGTGTGGCGCGAAGGCGTGACCGACAGCCTCGATGAAAGCATCCTGCGTCCGGTCGCCCGTGCATTCTCGGCCGAAGGTGGCCTGCGGGTGATGGAAGGCAACCTCGGTCGCGGGGTGATGAAAGTCTCCGCCGTCGCCGTGGAAAACCAGATCGTCGAAGCGCCGGCTATGGTGTTCCAGGATCAGCAGGACCTGGCCGATGCATTCAAGGCCGGTTTGCTGGAGAAGGATTTTGTCGCGGTGATGCGCTTCCAGGGGCCGCGCTCCAACGGCATGCCCGAGCTGCACAAGATGACGCCGTTCCTCGGCGTATTGCAGGACCGCGGCTTCAAGGTGGCGCTGGTGACTGACGGACGCATGTCCGGTGCGTCGGGGAAAATCCCGGCGGCCATTCACGTCAGCCCCGAAGCTTATGTCGGCGGCGCTTTGGCGCGGGTGCAAGAGGGCGATATCATCCGCGTCGATGGCGTCAAAGGCACCCTGGAGCTTAAGGTGGACGCCGAAGAATTCGCAGCGCGCACGCCGGCCAAGGGCCTGTTGGGCAACAACATCGGCACCGGTCGCGAACTGTTTGGTTTCATGCGCATGGCCTTCAGCTCGGCGGAGCAGGGCGCCAGCGCCTTTACTTCTGCCCTGGAGACGCTTAATTGAAACTGGCTTTGGTCGGTGACATCGGTGGGACCAACGCACGTTTCGCGTTGTGGAAAAACCAGCAACTGGAATCGGTCCAGGTGCTGGCAACGGCGGATTTCCCCAGCCCGGAAGAAGCGATCAGCCTCTACCTCAACGGTCTGGGGCTGGCGCCGGGTTCGATCGGTTCGGTGTGTCTGTCGGTGGCCGGTCCCGTCAGTGGCGATGAGTTCAAGTTCACCAACAATCACTGGCGTCTGAGCCGCAAGGGTTTCTGCCAGACCTTGCAGGTGGATCAACTGTTGCTGGTCAACGACTTCTCGGCCATGGCCCTGGGCATGACCCGTTTGCAGCCCGGCGAATTCCGCGTGGTCTGCGAAGGCACGCCGGAGCCGTTGCGCCCGGCCGTGGTGATTGGCCCGGGCACCGGCCTGGGTGTCGGCACCTTGCTCGATCTGGGCGAGGGCCGGTTTGCTGCGTTGCCAGGGGAGGGCGGCCACGTCGACCTGCCTTTGAGCAGCCCGCGTGAAACCCAACTGTGGCAGCACATCTTCAACGAGATCGGCCATGTCAGCGCTGAAACCGCGTTGAGCGGTGGCGGCTTGCCGCGCGTCTACCGGGCGATCTGTGCGGTGGACGGGCACACGCCGGTGCTCGACACACCGGAAGCCATCACCGCCGCCGGGCTGGCGGGCGACCCGATTGCCGTGGAAGTGCTTGAGCAGTTCTGCTGCTGGCTCGGTCGCGTGGCGGGCAACAACGTGCTGACCAGCGGTGGGCGCGGTGGCGTGTACATCGTTGGCGGAGTGATTCCACGGTTTGCCGATTTCTTCCTCGAAAGCGGTTTCGCCCGCTGCTTCGCCGACAAGGGGTGCATGAGCGATTACTTCAAGGGGATTCCGGTGTGGCTGGTGACGGCGCCGTATTCGGGCTTGATGGGGGCGGGTGTGGCGCTGGAGCAATCAAACCCAGCTTGAAACCCGATTACCTGTAGGAGCGAGCCTGCTCGCGATGGACGTCAACGATAACGCGGGCATTCTGAATGCACGCGGTGCCTTCAAGTCCATCGCGAGCAGGCTCGCTCCTACAGTGGTTTTGTGGTGTTTGTAAAAATGGTGCATCAGGCATAATCCGCCCAATTCAAACAACAAGGACGCCGCCCCGTGAGCTCAGTCAACAAGTCGATTTTGTTGGTCGATGACGATCAAGAGATACGCGAGTTGCTGGACACCTACCTGACTCGCGCCGGGTTCCAGGTGCGTGCCACTGCCGATGGCGCCGGTTTTCGCCAGGCGCTGAATGAGGCGCCGGCCGACCTGGTGATCCTTGACGTGATGCTGCCCGACGAAGACGGCTTCAGCCTGTGTCGCTGGATTCGCCAGCATCCGCGCCAGGCGCAGGTGCCGATCATCATGCTCACCGCCAGTTCCGACGAAGCCGACCGGGTCATCGGCCTGGAGCTGGGCGCCGACGATTACCTCGGCAAGCCGTTCAGCCCACGGGAGTTGCAGGCGCGGATCAAGGCGTTGCTGCGCCGCGCGCAGTTCGGTCAGGAGCGTAACGGCGGTGAGGTGCTGGCCTTCGATGACTGGCGCCTGGACATGGTCAGCCATCGGCTGTTTCACATCGATGGCGAAGAGGTGATTCTCTCGGGCGCCGACTTCGCACTGCTGAAACTGTTCCTCGACCATCCGCAGGAAATCCTCGACCGCGACACCATCGGCAACGCGACCCGTGGCCGTGAACTGATGCCGCTGGATCGCATCGTCGACATGGCGGTCAGCCGGTTGCGCCAGCGCTTGCGCGACACGGAAAAACCGCCACGGTTGATCCGCACCGTGCGCGGCAGCGGCTATCAACTGGCGGCCAATGTGGTTGCCGGCAATGGCCACTGAGATGTTGCGCAAGCTCGCCGCCAGGGTGCCGATGCCGCGTTCGCTGCTCGGGCGGATGTTGCTGTTGACCTTGTTGGCCGTGCTGTTCGCCCAGGCGCTGTCGAGCGTGATCTGGGTGTCGCAACTGCGCGCCACGCAGCTCGAGGGCCTGGTCACCAGCGCCCGCAGCCTGGCCCATTCGATGACGGCCAGTGTCAGTTATTTCCGTTCGTTGCCGGTGGCGTTTCGGCCTCTGGTGCTCGATCAGTTGCGCAGCATGGGCGGCACCCGGTTCGTGGTCACGCTCAACGACAAACCCCTGGGTATGGAAGTGCTGCCCATCACCCCGCGCAAAGAGGCGGTGCTCAAGGCGGTGGACGAGGTGCTGCGCCAGTCCCTCGGCCAGGACACGGACATCTCGGTGACCTTCGTCAGCCCGGAAGACCTGCGCATCTTCAATGGCGGCCTGAAACTCGATGAGTTGCCGCGCTCCTGGGCGCACTACGCGTTGACCCTGGAACCGGTGAACCCGCCGGTGCTGGTCACGCAGATCCAGATGGCACCGGGTGAATGGCTGTACATCGCCTCGCTGTTGCCCGAGCCCTATACCAGTCTTGAAGAGCAGGGGCTGCCGGCACAACAGGTGTGGTTCATCGTCCTGACCAGCGGCTTTCTGCTGTTGTTCATCGGCCTGCTGGTGCACTGGCAGAGCCGTCCGCTCAAGCGCCTGGCGCGGGCCGCGCGCGATCTGTCGCTGGGTGCCGACGTGGAACCGGTGGCCGAGGGCGGTGGCAGCGAAGTGGTCGAGGTCGGGCGTGCCTTCAACACCATGCGCGAGCGCATCAGCCGTTACCTGACCGAGCGCAGCCAGTTGTTCAGTGCGATTTCCCACGACTTGCGCACGCCGATCACCCGTTTGCGCCTGCGCGTTGAATTGCTCGAAGACGAAACGCTGCAAGCCAAGTTCGGACGCGATCTGGACGAGCTCGAATTGCTGGTCAAGGGTGCGCTGCAATGCGTGAAGGACACCGATATCCACGAGAACATCGAGCCGGTGGACCTCAATCATGTGCTCGACTGTCTGGTGGAACCGTACCTGGCCCCCAACGGCAATGGTCGCGTGACCCAGCAGGGGCGGGCGCTGGCGGCGTATCCAGGCAAACCCCTGGCGCTCAAGCGCTGCATCGGCAACCTGATCGACAATGCGTTGAAGTACGGGCAGAACGCGCACCTGCACATCGATGACGATGACCGCGCGTTCATCCTGCATGTCGATGATGAAGGGCCCGGCGTGCCGGAGCAGCGGCTGGAGCAGGTGTTCGAACCGCATTTTCGTCTGGCCGGGCAGCAGCAGGGGTATGGGTTGGGGCTGGGGATTGCCCGCAACATTGCCCATAGCCATGGCGGAGAGGTCAGCTTGCAGAACCTGCGTGAAGGCGGGTTGCGGGTGACCCTGCAATTGCCACGCAGTGTCGACTAGTCAGACCGCGTTATCGTTCTTCGCGAGCAGGCTCGCTCCCACATTGTATTTGTATACGACGCAGCCCCCCTGTGGGAGCGAGCCTGCTCGCGAAGGCGTCAGATGATCCAACACATCTCCCAAGGAAATGTCACAACCTGGTGACATAACCCACCCCCTTCGTTACAAGCCCGCCGCCTTCCGTTGTTTATGCTGCCCCACAGTCATAACAACAAAAAAGGTACGCCATGGACACCCTCCAACCCGCCTTCAGCAGTTGGCTGAACGCACCTGCCCATCAGCAATGGCTCGCCGCCGAAGGCCTGCGCCTGTTGAGTTTTGCCAAGGCTTCCAAACTCCCTGAAGGCTTCGGCAACCTCGATGAAAAAGGCCGCCTCCCGGCCGATGCGCAAGCCCAGACCATGAACACCGCACGCATGACCCACAGCTTCGCCATGGCCCACATTCAGGGTTTGCCAGGCTTTGCCGAGCTGGTCGATCACGGTGTTACGGCCCTGCGTGGTCCGTTGCACGATGCGGTTCACGGCGGCTGGTTCGCCACTGCCGAACATCGCGACGGCAACACCGGCAAGAACGCCTACCTGCATGCCTTCGTCGCGCTGGCCGCCAGTTCTGCGGTGGTCGCACAGCGTCCCGGTGCGCAAGCCTTGCTCGATGATGCCATCGACATCATCGACACCTGGTTCTGGAGTGAAGAAGAAGGCGCGATGCGCGAATCCTTCAATCGCGACTGGAGTGAAGAGGAGGCCTATCGCGGCGCCAACAGCAACATGCACGCCACCGAAGCCTTCCTCGCCCTGGCCGATGTCACTGAAGACATGCGTTGGCTTTGCCGCGCACAGCGCATCGTTGAGCGGGTGATCCATGGTCACGCCGCTGCCAACGACTACCTGGTGATCGAGCATTTCGACCGCGACTGGCAGCCACTGCGGGACTACAACCGTGACAATCCGGCGGACGGTTTTCGCCCCTACGGCACCACCCCGGGCCACGGTTTCGAGTGGGCGCGGCTGTTGCTGCACCTCGAAGCTTCGCGGGTGAGCGCGGGGATGCTCACGCCGGGCTGGCTGGTCACCGATGCGCAAAAACTCTTCGAGCACAACTGTCGTCACGGCTGGGACATCGATGGCGCACCGGGGATTGTCTACACCCTGGACTGGGACAACAAAGCGGTGGTCCGCCATCGCCTGCACTGGACCCATTGCGAAGCCAGTGCCGCCGCCAGTGCGCTGATCAAGCGCACGGGTGAAGCGCAGTACGAGCAGTGGTATCGCCTGTTCTGGGAATTCTGTGACAGTCATTTCATCGACCGCTGTGATGGCAGCTGGTATCACGAACTCGATCCGCAAAACCGCCCGAGTGCCGATATCTGGCCCGGCAAGCCTGACCTTTACCATGCCTGGCAAGCCGTGCTGATTCCGCGCCTGGCGCTGTCACCGAGCATGGCCACGGCGCTGGCGCAGTTGTCCCAGAGCGGTTCTATGTAACCATGCGGTGACATTCGCGCATCCCTTCGTTACCTGCGAGGGGATATCCCCTGTTTAGAATCCTATGCAGCGCAAGCAACAGACTTGCATGCATAACAACAAGAAAGGTGCTCCTAGATGAATGCGATTTCTCGCCTCGCTACTGTCATTTCTCTCGCTTCCCTGTCTGCGCTCCCCCTCAGTGTCCTGGCCGCCGAATCCAAAGGTTCCGTTGAAGTCGTTCACTGGTGGACCTCCGGTGGTGAAAAAGCAGCGGTCGATGTCCTGAAGGCTCAAGTCGAAAAAGACGGCTTCACCTGGAAGGACGGCGCAGTCGCCGGTGGCGGCGGTTCCACGGCCATGACCGTACTCAAGAGTCGCGCCGTAGCCGGCAACCCGCCAGGCGTTGCGCAGATCAAGGGTCCGGACATTCAGGAGTGGGGCAGCACCGGCCTGCTCAGCACCGACGCGTTGAAAGACGTTTCCAAGGCGGAAAACTGGGATGGCCTGCTGTCGAAGAAAGTCTCCGACACCGTGAAGTACGAAGGCGATTACGTCGCCGTGCCGGTGAACATCCACCGCGTCAACTGGCTGTGGATCAACCCCGAAGTGTTCAAGAAAGCCGGGATCGAAAAAGCCCCGACGACCCTCGAAGAATTCTATGCCGCCGGCGACAAGCTCAAGGCTGCAGGCTTCATCGCGCTCGCCCACGGCGGTCAACCTTGGCAGGACAGCACCGTGTTCGAAGACGTGGTGCTCTCGGTCATGGGCGCCGACGGTTACAAGAAAGCCCTGGTCGACCTGGACCAGAAAACCCTGTCCGGCCCGGAAATGACCCAGTCGTTCGCCGAGCTGAAAAAGATCACCGGCTACATGGACCCGAACCGCGCCGGTCGTGACTGGAACATCGCCGCCGCCGACGTCATCAACGGCAAGGCCGGCATGCAGATGATGGGCGACTGGGCGAAAAGCGAGTGGACCGCGGCCAATAAAGTCGCGGGCAAGGACTACCTGTGCGTAGCGTTCCCGGGCACTGAAAAGGCCTTCACCTACAACATCGACTCCCTGGCGGTGTTCAAGCTCAAGGCTGATCGCAAGGGTGACATCGCTGCCCAGCAAGACCTGGCCAAGGTCGCCTTGGGTACCGACTTCCAGAAAGTCTTCAGCATGAACAAGGGTTCGATCCCGGTGCGTAACGACATGCTGAACGAAATGGACAAGCTCGGCTTCGACGAGTGCGCCCAGAAGTCGGCGAAGGACTTCATCGCGGACGACAAGACCGGCGGCCTGCAACCGAGCATGGCGCACAACATGGCCACCTCCCTGGCCGTGCAGGGCGCGATCTTCGACGTGGTCACCAACTTCATGAACGACAAGAACGCTGACCCGGCCAAGGCCAGCGCCCAACTGGCCTCGGCTGTCAAAGCCGCCCAGTAATCCCTGACACCTAGCACCCCCTGTGGGAGCGAGCCTGCTCGCGAAAGCGGTCTGACATTCAGAAGTGATGTCGACTGAAACACCGCCTTCGCGAGCAGGCTCGCTCCCACAAGGGGCCACCGTGTCGATTCATTTCTCTAAACCTGGATTATCCCGATGAGCTCTGTGGCGGTTTTCAGCAAAGCCTCACCGTTCGATGCGCTGCAACGCTGGCTACCCAAATTGGTACTCGCGCCGAGCATGCTGATCGTGTTGGTTGGCTTCTACGGTTACATCATCTGGACGTTCATTCTGTCCTTCACCAATTCCAGCTTCATGCCGAGCTACAAGTGGGTCGGCCTGCAGCAATACATGCGCCTGATGGACAACGACCGCTGGTGGGTCGCGAGCAAGAACCTCGCGGTGTTCGGCGGCATGTTCATCGGCATCAGCCTGGTGCTGGGCGTGTTCCTCGCCGTGCTGCTGGACCAGCGCATTCGCAAGGAAGGCTTCATCCGCACCGTCTACCTGTACCCGATGGCGCTGTCGATGATCGTCACCGGTACCGCCTGGAAATGGCTGCTCAACCCTGGCCTGGGCCTGGACAAGATGCTGCGTGACTGGGGCTGGGAAGGCTTTCGTCTCGACTGGCTGGTGGATCAGGATCGTGTCGTCTACTGCCTGGTGATCGCCGCCGTGTGGCAAGCCTCCGGGTTTGTCATGGCGATGTTCCTGGCCGGCCTGCGCGGTGTCGATCAATCGATCATCCGCGCCGCGCAAGTCGATGGTGCGAGCCTGCCGACCATCTACCTGAAGATCGTCCTGCCGAGCCTGCGTCCGGTGTTCTTCAGTGCCTTCATGATCCTGGCGCACATCGCGATCAAGAGCTTCGACCTGGTCGCGGCGATGACTGCGGGCGGCCCGGGTTATTCATCCGACCTGCCGGCGATGTTCATGTATTCCTTCACTTTCAGCCGTGGCCAGATGGGCATCGGTTCGGCCAGCGCCATGCTGATGCTTGGCGCCGTGCTGACCATCCTCGTGCCGTACCTGTACTCCGAGCTGCGAGGCAAACGCCATGACTAATCAACTCGGAAAATCGGGCATCAGTTTCAGCCGCATCGCGATCTACGCCACCCTGCTGTTGGCAGCGGCGGTGTACCTGATCCCGCTGGTGGTGATGCTGCTGACCAGCTTCAAATCCCCGGAAGACATCCGCACCGGCAACCTGCTGAGCTGGCCGACCGTGATCGACGGCATCGGCTGGATCAAGGCCTGGGACGTGGTCGGCGGCTACTTCTGGAACTCGGTGAAAATCACCGTGCCGGCGGTGCTGATCTCGACTTTCATTGGGGCAATGAACGGCTACGTGCTGTCGATGTGGCGCTTCCGTGGCTCGCAGTTGTTCTTCGGCCTGTTGCTGTTCGGCTGCTTCCTGCCGTTCCAGACCGTGCTGCTGCCGGCCTCGTTCACCCTCGGCAAATTCGGCCTGGCCAACACCACCACCGGCCTGGTGCTGGTGCACGTGGTCTACGGCCTGGCGTTCACCACGCTGTTCTTCCGCAACTACTACGTGAGCATTCCGGATGCGCTGGTCAAGGCCGCAAGGCTCGATGGCGCGGGCTTCTTCACGATCTTCCTGAAAATCCTGCTGCCGATGTCGATCCCGATCGTGATGGTCTGCCTGATCTGGCAGTTCACCCAGATCTGGAACGACTTCCTGTTCGGCGTGGTCTTCGCCAGCGGCGATGCCCAGCCAATTACCGTGGCCCTGAACAACCTGGTCAACACCAGCACCGGGGCCAAGGAATACAACGTTGATATGGCCGCCGCGATGATCGCCGGGCTGCCGACACTGCTGGTCTACATATTCGCTGGCAAGTATTTCCTGCGTGGGCTGACGTCCGGCGCGGTCAAGGGGTAGAAAGATGGCAACTCTCGAATTACGCAACGTCAACAAGACCTACGGCCCCGGCTTGCCGGACACCCTGAAAAACATCGAACTGAAAATCGATGACGGTGAGTTCCTGATCCTGGTCGGCCCGTCGGGCTGTGGTAAATCCACGCTGATGAACTGCATCGCCGGCCTGGAAACCATCAGCGGCGGCGCGATCCTGGTGGACGACGCCGACATCAGCGGCATGAGCCCCAAGGATCGTGACATCGCCATGGTGTTCCAGTCCTACGCGCTGTACCCGACCATGAGCGTGCGCGACAACATCGCCTTCGGCCTGAAGATCCGCAAAATGCCGACCGCGGAAATCGACGAAGAAGTCGCCCGGGTTTCCAAGCTGTTGCAGATCGAACACTTGCTCAGCCGCAAGCCCGGCCAGCTCTCCGGTGGTCAGCAGCAGCGCGTGGCGATGGGCCGTGCCCTGGCGCGGCGGCCGAAGATTTATCTGTTCGACGAACCGCTGTCCAACCTCGACGCCAAGCTGCGGGTCGAGATGCGCACCGAAATGAAACTGATGCACCAGCGCCTGAAAACCACCACGGTCTACGTGACCCACGACCAGATCGAAGCCATGACCCTGGGTGACAAGGTGGCGGTGATGAAGGACGGGATCATCCAGCAGTTCGGTACGCCGAAGGACATCTACAACAACCCGGCCAACCTGTTCGTGGCGAGCTTCATCGGTTCGCCACCGATGAACTTCATCCCGCTGCGCCTGCAGCGCAAGGACGGTCGTCTGCTGGCGCTGCTCGACAGCGGCCAGGCCCGTTGCGAGCTGCCGCTGGGCATGCAGGACGCAGGTCTCGAAGACCGCGAAGTGATCCTCGGCATGCGCCCAGAACAGATCATCCTGGCCAACGGCGAAGCGAACGGTTTGCCGACCATTCGTGCCGAAGTCCAGGTCACCGAACCGACCGGGCCGGACACCCTGGTCTTCGTCAACCTCAATGACACCAAGGTCTGCTGCCGCCTGGCGCCGGACGTGGCGCCTGCGGTGGGCGAGACCCTGACCCTGCAATTCGACCCGGCGAAAGTGCTGCTGTTCGATGCCAGGACAGGGGAGCGCCTGGGGGTGGCCGGCGTGCCAAAAACCGAAGCGCACAGCGCCAACGTCGCCCAATTCAAAGGCCGCTGAAGAACAAACCTGTAGGAGCGAGCCTGCTCGCGATGGACGTCAACGATGACACTGGAAACCTGACACCCCACGGTGTTCTCAGGTTTCTCGCGAGCAAGCTCGCTCCTACAGGGGGGGATTCGCAATGCACGGCCTGTCGCGCATTGCACCGGATGTAACCGCGTTAAAAAAAAGAAAAGTTAATAACAATAAAACGAGGATGTAGGGATGAAGATGAAGAACAAGGCCCGGTTGATCTGCCAGGTGTCAGCAGCGGCAGCACTGGTTCTGGCCGGCAATGCGATGGCCGATGAAGCGTTCAGCTCCGACTCCAAATGGATGACGGGCGATTGGGGTGGCGAGCGTACCAAGCTGATCGAGCAAGGCATCGACATCAAGATGGACTACGTCGGTGAAGTCGGCGGCAACCTGCATGGCGGCTTCAACGATGACAAGACCGCGCGCTACGCCGACCAGTTCGGCCTGGGCGCGGCGCTGGACCTGGAAAAACTCTTCGGCTGGGACAACACCCAGGCCAAGATCCAGCTCACCAACCGTAACGGCGAGAACATCTCCAACGACCGTATCGGCGACCCGCGTGCCGGCACCTTGAGTTCCTCCCAGGAAGTCTACGGTCGTGGCCACATGGTGCGTCTGACCCAGTTGTGGATTCAGCACCAGTTCTTCGACAACAAGCTGGACGTCAAGGCCGGTTACTTCGGTGAAGGTGAAGACTTCAACACCTTCCCGTGCGAATTCCAGAATCTGGCGTTCTGCGGATCCCAGGTCGGTAACTGGGCCACCAACATCTGGTACAACTGGCCGGTCAGCCAGGCAGCGATCCGAGTGAAGTACCACATCAATGACGAGCTTTATGCTCAGATCGGTGCGTACAACCAGAACCCGACGCAACTGGAACACGGTAACGGCTTCAAGCTCAGCGGCAGTGGTACTGAAGGCACCGTGTTGCCGGTCGAGCTGGTCTGGTCGCCGAAGGTCAACAACCTGCCGGGCGAATACCGTGTCGGTTACTACAAAAGCACAGCCAATGCCGACGACGTTCTCAAGGACGACAACGGCCAGGATGCCGCGACCACTGGCAATCCTTATCGCGTCCACGATAGCAAGCACGGCTACTGGTTCGTTGCGCAGCAGCAACTCACCAGCCACAACGGCGATGCTTCCCGTGGCCTGAACATCGCGGCCAACGCCACCTTCCACGACAAGGACACCAACTTCATCGACAACTACCAGTCGTTGATGTTCGTGTACAAGGGCCCGTTCGACGCACGTCCGAAGGATGACGTGGGCATCGGTTTCGCCCGTATCCATGTCAACGATGACGTGAAGAAAAACGCCGAGCTGACCAACGCGGCCAATGGCGTTTCGGAATACGACAATCCGCTGTTCTCGCCCATTCGTGAAACCGAATACAACTACGAGATCAACTACGGCTTCCACGTGACCAACTGGCTGACCGTACGTCCCAACCTGCAATACGTCACTCACCCGGGTGGTGTGGATGAAGTCGACAACGCGCTGGTGGCCGGCCTGAAAATTCAGTCGGTGTTCTAACGCGTCTGCGATAAGCTTCTCTCCATGTGCGCATATTTGCGGACAGCCATGGCTGTCCGCTTTTTTTTGCGAGGGCTGACTGGACTTTGGTTGATTGCTTTTGTGGCGAGGGAGCTTGCTCCCGCTGGGGTGCGAAGCACCCCCAAAAAAGGGACTGCTGCGCAGTCCAACGGGAGCAAGCTCCCTCGCCACAAAAATAAGCACAGGCCGTTTGGAGAGATGAGTACACCCATGTTTTTCAGGACCGTGGCACATGCTTGAGCATCCGCTACAACGCTTCTTCAAATCCTTGCGCGAACGTCCGGTGTTCGCGTGGGAGCGCTATCAGATGCGCGACGTGCTGGTGATCGATCATCCGCTGTGTCAGGCGGTGTTCAGTCGGCAGGGCGCGCAGTTGCTGCACTTCCAGCCCAAGGGGCAAAAGCCCTGGCTGTGGTGCGCGGCAAAGTGGCCGCAGGTCGGGGCCATTCGGGGTGGTGTGCCGGTGTGTTGGCCCTGGTATGGCCGGCATCCGAGCGAAAACGCCTGGCCGTCCCATGGCTGGGCGCGACTGCTCGACTGGAAGCTCCTCGACAGCAGCAGTGACGACGAAGGCGTGCGGTTGCACTGGCAGCTGAAGTTGTGCGACTGGCAGGTGGACCTGCACGCGCACCTGGGTGAACGCATGGACTTGCGCCTGAGCACCGAGCATCAGGACGACATGCCGTGCCAGATGAGCCAGGCTTTGCATGCTTACTGGCGTATTGGCGATGTCAGTGAGATAGCGCTGTCTGGGCTCGAAGGCGCGCAGGGTTATGACCAGTTGAGCCGACAGGTTTGTCAGCAGGAAGGCGAGTTGCGCGTGGACGGCGGTTGCCAACGGGTGTTCCAGCATGACGGCGAATTGCAGCTCAATGACCACGCCTGGCAGCGGGCTTTGTGTATCGACACGGGCGAAACGGCCGACACGGTGGTGTGGCATCCCGGTTCGCGGCCGTTGCTCGGCGTGACCTGGAATGAGATATCCGAATTTGTTTGTGTAGAAGCCGCGAGTGGCGGCACCGACAGCCTGTGCCTGAAGCCTGGGGAGCGGGCGCATCTGAGTTTGCAGGCGCGGGTGGGGGGGTAAAGGAAGATCAAAAGATCGCAGCCTTCGGCAGCTCCTACAAGGGCGTGTGCACACCTGTAGGAGCTGCCGAAGGCTGCGATCTTTTAATTAATTGAACTCATCCCCAACCGGATACCGGCTGGCATTCAGGCTCTCTTTGATCTTGCGCAGATGCGGCTGGAAATCCACGCCCCGGCGCAAGGTCATACCAGTGGCGAGTACGTCCAGCACGGTCAGTTGGATGATCCGCGACGTCATCGGCATGTAGATGTCGGTGTCTTCCGGCAGCGGAATGTTCAGGCTCAGGGTGCTGGCCTTGGCCAGCGGCGAGTTCTCGGCGGTCAGGCCCAGCACGGAAGCGCCGTTTTCCCGGGCGATACGCGCCACTTCCACCAGTTCGCGGGTGCGCCCGGTGTAGGAAATGATCACGAACAGTTCGCCGGTATGGGCCACCGAGGCAATCATGCGCTGCATCAGCACGTCGGCGTGGGCGGTGACGGCGAGGTTGAAGCGGAAGAACTTGTGCTGCGCGTCCAGGGCCACCGGAGCCGAGGCGCCGAGGCCGAAGAAGTGGATCTGCCGGGCCTGGATCAGCAGGTCGACGGCGCGGCTGATCAGGTTCGGGTCCAGTGCCTGGCAGGCGCTGTCCAGCGAGGCGATGGCGCTGCCGAAGATCTTCTGGGTATAGGCCTCCGGATTGTCATCGGCCTCCACCGCGCGGCTGACGTACGCGGCGCCACTGGCCAGGCTCTGGGCCAGTTGCAGCTTGAGTTCGGGGTAGCCGCTGACGCCGAACGAACGGCAGAAACGGTTGACCGTCGGTTCGCTGACCGAGGCGGCCTGGGCGAGGGCGGCGATGCTGAAGCGGGTGGCCTGCTGCGGGTTGAGCAGGATCACCTCGGCGACTTTGCGCTCGGCCTTGTTCAGCTCTTCAAGGCGATTCTGGATTTGCTCCAGTAAATTTCGCACGCGGTCCATATAAGTATCCTTGATTCACCGGCGCCGATAAGCGCACGGCTAATGCAAAAAGGGCCTTTGGTGAGGCCCATGACGGTGGCCTATCCTACTGATGGCTCAGACCGACCACCACTCGGAATCTGTATTTTGCGAAAATGTTGTGGTTATTACTACATTTTCCCTTGAGTGATGCCTTGAAAAAAGGTATTTGTAGCTTAACTTGATAAAAGAACAAACATCATGCTCTCGATTACGGTTGAACCGTGCACCTTTGCCTTGTTCGGCGCCCTTGGCGATCTGGCCTTGCGCAAGCTGTTTCCTGCCCTTTATCAACTCGACGGCGCCGGCCTGTTGCACGAGGACACGCGAATCATCGCACTGGCCCGTGAGCCGGGCAGCGAGCAGGAACATCTGACGTTCATCGCCTCCGAGCTGCGCCGCTATGTCGGTGCCAAAGAGCTGGACGAAGCCGTGGTCGAGCGTTTTCTGGCGCGCCTGAGCTACCTGCACGTCGACTTCCTCAAGTCCGAAGATTATGTGGCCCTGGCCGAAGTGGCCGGTACCACGCAACGGGTCATTGCCTACTTCGCCACGCCGGCCGCCGTCTACGGCGCAATCTGCGAGAACCTGGCCAAGGTCGGCCTGGCGCAAAACACCCGCGTGGTGCTGGAAAAGCCCATCGGTTCGGACCTGGAATCCTCGCGCAAGGTCAACGACGCCGTGGCGCAGTTCTTCCCGGAGAACCGCACCTACCGCATCGACCACTACCTGGGCAAAGAGACCGTCCAGAACCTGATCGCCCTGCGTTTCGCCAACAGCCTGTTCGAAACCCAGTGGAACCAGAATTACATTTCCCACGTGGAAATCACCGTGGCCGAGAAGGTCGGCATCGAAGGCCGCTGGGGTTACTTCGACAAGGCCGGCCAACTGCGCGACATGATCCAGAACCACCTGCTGCAACTGCTCTGTCTGATCGCCATGGACCCGCCGGCCGACCTGTCCGCCGACAGCATCCGTGACGAGAAGGTCAAGGTGCTCAAGGCCCTGGCGCCGATCAGCCCGGAAGGCCTGACCACCCAGGTGGTGCGCGGCCAGTACATCGCCGGCTACAGCGAAGGCAAAGCGGTGCCGGGGTACCTGGAAGAACCCAATTCCAACACCCAGAGCGATACCGAAACCTTTGTCGCCCTGCGTGCCGACATCCGCAACTGGCGCTGGGCCGGCGTGCCGTTTTACCTGCGTACCGGCAAGCGCATGCCGCAGAAGCTGTCGCAGATCGTCATCCACTTCAAGGAACCGTCGCACTACATCTTCGCTCCCGAGCAGCGCCTGCAAATCAGCAACAAGCTGATTATCCGCCTGCAACCGGACGAAGGCATTTCCTTGCGCGTGATGACCAAAGACCAAGGCCTGGACAAAGGCATGCAGCTGCGCAGCGGTCCGTTGCAGCTGAATTTTTCCGACACCTGGAGCAGCGCACGGATTCCCGATGCCTACGAGCGGTTGTTACTGGAAGTGATGCGCGGCAATCAGAACCTGTTTGTCCGTAAAGATGAAATCGAAGCCGCGTGGAAGTGGTGTGACCAGTTGATCGCCGGGTGGAAAAAATCCGGTGATGCGCCCAAGCCCTACGCGGCCGGGTCCTGGGGGCCGATGAGCTCCATTGCTCTGATCACGCGGGACGGGAGGTCGTGGTATGGCGATATCTAAACTGAAACTGCCGCAGGGCGTCAGCGCCCATGCGTTCAAGAGCCCGGTGTTGCTGGCTGAAAGCCTGGCACTGAATGTGGCCAAACAATTGAGCGACGCGATCGACACCCAGGGCACTGCGACCCTGGTGGTTTCCGGTGGCCGCAGTCCGGTGGCGTTTTTCCAGCACCTGGCCAAGCAGTCGCTGGACTGGTCGAACGTGGTGGTCAGCCTGGCCGACGAGCGTTGGGTGCCGGTGGAACACGCCGACAGCAACGCGGGCCTGATCAAGCGTTATCTGTTGCAAGGGCCTGCGGCCAAGGCGCAGTTCCTGAGCCTGTACAGCGCCAGCGCCAACCTTGAACAGGCGGCGGAGCAGGCCGACCGCTTGCTGTCCGAACTGCCGGTGATCGACGTGCTGATCCTCGGTATGGGCGATGACGGCCACACCGCGTCACTGTTCCCCAACAGCCCGAACCTTGCCGAGGCATTGCAGGCCGATGGCGTCCGTCGTTGCTGGCCGATGCTGGCGCCGACCGTGCCGCATCAGCGCCTGACCATGAGCCGCGCGCTGCTGGCCTCGGCCAAGCACAAGGTTCTATCGATTTCCGGTCAGTCCAAGCTGACCACCCTGAGTACCGCACTGGCCGGCGACGATGTCGCCGCAATGCCGGTGCGCGCATTTCTGCAACCCACGTTAGAGATTTTCTGGTGCCCATGAGCCAAGGAACAGCCGCTATGACAAACCCATCCCCGACCGTTTCCATGGCGGACAAAGTTGCCCTGATCGACAGCCTCTGCGCGAAAGCGCGGATCCTGCCGGTGATCACTATCGCCCGCGAGCAGGACGTCCTGCCGCTGGCCGACGCGCTCGCGGCCGGTGGCCTGACAGCCCTGGAAGTGACCCTGCGTTCGCAATTCGGCCTCAAGGCCATCCAGATTCTGCGCGAGCAGCGTCCGGAGCTGGTGACCGGTGCCGGCACCGTGCTGGATCGCCACATGCTGGCAGCGGCGGAAGCGGCGGGTTCGCAGTTCATCGTCACGCCGGGCATCACCCGCGACTTGCTGGAAGCCAGCGTCGCCAGCCCGATTCCACTGTTGCCAGGCATCAGCAATGCCTCGGGCATCATGGAAGGCTACGGCCTGGGTTACCGCCGCTTCAAGCTGTTCCCGGCCGAAGTCAGCGGCGGTGTTGCAGCCATCAAGGCATTGGGCGGCCCGTTCGGCGAAGTGAAATTCTGCCCGACCGGCGGCGTGGGCCCTGCCAACATCAAGAGCTACATGGCGCTGAAAAACGTCATGTGCGTGGGCGGTAGCTGGATGCTTGATCCGGAGTGGATCAAGAACGGCGACTGGGCCCGCATTCAGGAATGCACCGCCGAGGCCCTGGCGCTGCTGGACTGATCGCTTCACCCTACACTTCGTTGTGTGTTCTACGGCTTTACGGTGCGCTTGGTCGGTGCACCGTTTTTTTTGCCTGAAAAAAATGGCCTGGATCGGCTTATACCCCCTGTGGGAGCGAGCAAGCCCGCTCCCACAGGTTCGGCGCCAACCCTTGTAGGAGCGAGCCTGCTCGCGAAAAACCCGAGGGCGACACTGGGCATCAGGTTTCACCCGTTATCGTTCACGACCATCGCGAGCAAGCCCGCTCCCACAATAGTGAGTGTTCAGCGCAGTTCTTTCAGCGCGATGATCAACTGCTGCATATGGTCGGCAGTGCTGGTCAATCCCGGTGTCACGCGGATGCACGGCCCGCAAGCCGCGCCACTGCGCACCACGGTGAACAGGTTGTAATCGTTGAGCAGCCTTTCGACCATCACCTGTTGATCGGCCTGTTGGGTAAAGCGCATCGAGGTGATACCGCAATACAGCCGTGGATCATCCGGGGTCAACACCTCGATGCCCGGAAGTTCGCGAACTTCGCGCACCCACAGGTTGCGCAGGTAATTGAGGCGCGAGCCCTTGGCCGCGGCCCCTCCCATCGCCCAATGTTCTTCGAGCACCAGCGGCAGGGTCAGCAGCGCCGGAATGTTGGGGGTGCTGTACGAGGTCCGGGCGCGGATGTCGGTGAGCGGGAAATGCATCTCGCCCATGTCCGGGTCGATGTCGGCCAGGCGTTCGGGGGCGATGTAGATATAGCCGAGCGTCAGCGGTGCGCCGATCCACTTGTGCAGGTTGTAGCCGGCGAAGGCGATACCCAGTTCGGTCAGGTCAAACTCGAGTTGGCCGAGGGCATGGGCACCGTCGAGGATGACGTCAATGCCCTGTTCCTTTGCCGCGGCCGCAATCGCCTGCACCGGCATCACCAGGCCCGTGCGATGGGTGACGTGGGTCAGGGCCATCAACTTCAGCCGTGGGTGCCGGGCGAAGGTTTCGCGGTAGGTGTTCAGCAGGCTGTCGAAGGTGGCCGGGTGTGCATGCTCGATTTCGATCACTTCCACGCCGCGATTACGCGCCAGCCAGCGCATGGCGCCTTTGACCGTGTCGTATTCCAGATCGCAAACCAGTACCTGATCGCCGGGCTGCAGCCGGTTGTAGTTGCGGATCAGCGACTGCAAACCTTCCGATGCGTTGCGTGTAAGGGCGATGCTGTCGCCGGGGACGCCTGTCAACCTGGCCAGTTGCGCGCGGATCTTCAGGCTGTCGCCCTGTTCGAAGCGCTGGCGCACGTACACCGAATTGCTGCGATTGATCAGCTCGATGTTGCGTTGGTACTCCTCGACGACCGTGCGCGACATGCGTCCGAAGTAACCGTTCTCCAGGTTGAGCGGGCCGGGTTCGACATCGTAGCGGTCGGCAAAGGTTTGCCAGAAGGCTTCATCACGGGCGCGGCGGGTGTTGTCAGGCATGAGGGGGCTCGGTAGGTGATTCAGTGACGCGGGGCCGGTTTGCCGTGTTTGGCGCGCAGCGGTTCGAGCAAGTCCGACAAACCGTTGTGATCGATTTCCTGCATCAGGGCCAGCAGGCCGCCCAATTCGCCGTGAGGGAAACCCTCCCGGGCGAACCAGTTCAGGTAAGGGCCGGGCAGGTCGGCAATGATTCGACCCTTGTATTTGCCGAAGGGCATTTCACGGGTGATCAGCAGTTCGAGCTTTTCAGGATTCATCGATCGGTCGTCTTGATTCAGTCAGTCTGGAAAATACAGGCATTCTGCATGCAGGCCAAATGACAGATCATGCAAATAAAACGGATACAGATTTTTTGAGAATGGATAACTGTTTGAAAAATAACGAATAGTTAAACGATTCCGAGCTGGCATGCAGGGTGCAGTACTCATTGCATCTTTCATCCACCGAAGGAATTGAAAAATGACTGACATGAATAAAGAAGCGATTTCTGTACTCAATGACCTGATTGAAACCAGCAAGGACGGTCAGGCCGGGTTCAAGACTTGCGCTGAAGACATCAAGCACCCTGAACTCAAAACCCTGTTTATCAATCGTTCGACCGATTGTGCGACGGCCGCTGCGGAGTTGCAGTCCGCGGTGCGTTCGATGGGTGGCGATCCGGAAACCTCCACCAGTGTCAGCGGTGACCTGCACCGTCGTTGGGTCGACGTGAAGTCGATGTTCACCGGCAAAGGCGAGGAGGCCGTGCTCAATGAAGCCGAACGCGGTGAAGACCATGCGTTGAAGGCTTATCGGGATGCCATGGAGAAAATCAACAAGCACAACCTGGTGGGCATTCGTGACCTGGTTGAGCGCCAGTACCATGGCGTGCAACGCAATCACGATCAGGTCAAGGCCCTGCGTAACCAGGCGCGTGCGCGTTCATAAGCCTGGCTGAAACAACTGTGGGAGCGAGCTTGCTCGCGATGAGGGCCTGACATTCAACATTGATGTTGACTGATCTGGCGCTATCGCGAGCAAGCTCGCTCCCACATTGTTTTTTAACTGGTCAATCAGCCGATGCTGATCGCCGGCAGCTCCGTCAGCGTCACGCTCTGTTGCTTGCGTGGCGCGAGGATTTCCGCTTCGCCATCCACCACCAGTTCATCGCGCTGATTGAACACGCGAGTGGCAATGCGCACGCGAAACTTCGGCAGCTTTTCCAGAATCTCCAGGCGCACGGTCAGGGTGTCGCCGATCTTCACCGGTTTCTGAAAACTCATTTGCTGGCCGATGTAGATAGTGCCCGGCCCAGGCAATTCGCAGGCGACCGCCGCGCTGATCAATGCACCGCTGAACATGCCATGGGCGATGCGCTCCTTGAACATGGTGCTGGCAGCGTATTCGGCATCCAGGTGCACCGGGTTGTGATCGCCGGACATCGCGGCGAACAACTGGATGTCACGCTCTTCGACCGTCTTGCTGAAGCTGGCGGTCTGGCCCACTTCAAGGGCTTCGTAAGGGGTGTTGGTAACCTGGGTCATCTGTCTCAATTCCTGTGACGAATTAAATAATTCACAAAAAATCTATTCGGATCGGTGCGGCCGAGGGGTGCTCAAGGCCTGGGCAATCCAGTTCAGCACATCGGCGACGATTTCATCGCGGTTGCTCTCGTTGAACAGTTCGTGCCGTGCCTGCGGGTAAACGGTCAGTTGCAGGTGCCGGCTGCCGGCCGCCCGCAACGCGTCGGCCAGATCCTTCAGACGTTTGCCTTCGCTCACCGGATCACATTCACCGCCAATCACCAGCAGCGGCAGGCCCGGGTCAATCTGGGCGAGATTGGACGCTTTGCTGATTTGCTGCAAGCCACCGAGCAAATCGATCCACAGTTGATTGGTGCAGCGGAAACCGCAGAGCGGGTCGTTGACGTACAGGTCGACCTGCGCCGGATCACGGCTGAGCCAGTCGAACGGCGTGCGTGCCGGTTTGAATTTTTTGTTGAACGAGCCGAACGACAGCCATTCGATCAATGCGCTGCGGCCTTTGCCGCCCTGGCGCAGGCGTTCGAAACGGGCGATTTGCCGTGCCGCGCGATAAAGCGCCACGGGCTGGAAGTTCGAGCCGCTGAGGATGGCCCCGTGCAGGCTGGCACTGTGGTGCAGCAGATAGGCCTGGGCGATGTAACTGCCCATGCTGTGACCGAGCAGCACGATCGGTATGCCAGGGTGCTGCTGGCCGATGTGCTGGTTGAGGCACGCCAGGTCGCTGACGACCTTGCACCAGCCGTCGTCATCGGCGAAATGCCCCAGGGTCCCGTTTTCGGCAGTTTTGCCATGTCCACGCAGGTCCGGCGCACACACGCCGTAGCCCTGATCACAGAGCTTTTGCGCAAGGGCTCCATAACGGCCGCTGTGTTCGGCCATGCCATGGGCCAGCAGAATCATTGCCTTGAGACTGCCGTCGGGTAGCCACTGGTTGACGAATAGGCGGCTGTGGTCGCTCGTGGTCAGCCAGAAAGTGTCATGGATCATGGCGGTTCCTTTGCACTGAGTCGTTGCATTGTATAGCGCATCCCGTTGCATGCGTCTGATCAGCCCACAGCAAGGCAGGAAGATTCACGCGATCAATGACGGCTTTGCGCATATTTGCCTGAATCGCCATAGCTGCTAGTGTCCGTGAAGCTCCGCTTTTCGCTTTCTGCCTTTGAGGGATCAGGGAGAAATGACAGAAATGCGGCCCCGGATAGATTCAGGTAAAGAGGACAAGAACAATGCAACCTGATTTCTGGAATGACAAACGCCCGGCCGGCGTCCCCCTGGATATCGATCTGGGTGCCTACAAGTCGGTGATCGAGGTGTTCGAGCGTTCCTGCAAGAAGTTTGCTGACCGCCCTGCGTTCAGCAACATGGGCGTGACCCTGACTTACGCCGAACTGGAACGCCAGAGCGCTGCTTTCGCCGGCTACCTGCAAGCCCACACCGACCTGGTGCCAGGTGACCGCATCGCCGTGCAGATGCCCAACGTCCTGCATTACCCCATTGCCGTGTTCGGCGCTTTGCGCGCCGGGTTGATCGTGGTCAACACCAACCCGTTATACACCGCGCGGGAAATGCGTCACCAGTTCAAGGATTCCGGTGCCCGGGCGCTGGTGTACCTGAACGTGTTCGGCCAGAAAGTCCAGGAAGTGCTCCCCGACACTGACATCCAGTACCTGATCGAAGCGAAGATGGGCGACCTGATGCCCACCGCCAAGGGTTGGCTGGTCAACACTGTGGTGAGCAAGGTCAAGAAGATGGTCCCGGACTATTCCTTGCCCCAGGCCGTTTCTTTCAAGAGCGCATTGCGCATGGGCCGTGGCCTGGGTATCAAGCCGCTGAAGGTCGGCCTCGACGACATCGCCGTGCTGCAATACACCGGTGGCACCACCGGCCTGGCCAAGGGCGCGATGCTGACCCACGGCAACCTGGTGGCGAACATGCAGCAGGCACGGGCCTGCCTCAGCCAGTCGGCCAGCGACGGTCAGCCGCTGCTGCGTGAAGGCCAGGAGGTGATGATCGCGCCGCTGCCGCTGTACCACATCTATGCCTTCACGGCGAACTGCATGTGCATGATGGTGACGGGTAACCACAACGTGCTGATCACCAACCCACGGGACATCGCCGGCTTCATCAAGGAGTTGAAGAACTGGCGGTTCTCGGCGCTGCTGGGGCTCAACACGCTGTTCGTCGCGCTGATGGATCACCCGGATTTCAAGGCCCTGGACTTCTCCAGCCTCAAGCTCACCAACTCCGGCGGCACCGCACTGGTCAAGGCTACGGCCGAGCGCTGGGAACAACTGACCGGTTGCCGCATCACCGAAGGTTACGGCCTGACCGAAACCTCGCCGGTGGCTTGTACCAACCCCTATGGCGACCAGTCCCGGATCGGCACGGTCGGCCTGCCGGTGCCGGGCACCACGCTGAAAGTCATCAACGATGACGGCGTCGAACAACCTTTGGGTGAACGCGGCGAGTTGTGCATCAAGGGCCCGCAGATCATGAAGGGCTACTGGCAGAAACCTGAAGCCACGGCCGAAGTGCTGGATGCCGAGGGCTGGTTCAAGTCCGGTGACATTGCGGTGATCGACCCGGACGGTTTCGTGCGCATCGTTGACCGCAAGAAGGACATGATCATTGTCTCGGGGTTCAACGTGTACCCGAACGAAATCGAGGACGTGGTGATGGCTCACCCGAACGTCGCCAACTGTGCGGTCATCGGTGTGCCTGACGAGCGGTCGGGGGAGGCGGTGAAGCTGTTCGTGGTGGCCCGTGAAGCGGGCGTCAGCCTTGAAGAGCTGAAGGCTTACTGCAAGGAGAACTTCACGGCGTATAAAGTACCGAAGCACATCGTGCTGCGCGAATCGCTGCCGATGACGCCAGTGGGCAAGATCCTGCGGCGGGAGTTGCGTGATATCGCCTGATCGGTGAATGGCCGCGCTTCGCGCGGATCGCGGGCAAGCCACGCTCCCACAGATTCACTGTTGTGCACACACTTTGTGTACGACGCGAACCTTGTGGGAGCGGGCTTGCCCGCGATGCTTTTCGGCGTACGCTAGAGCCCCGAATTCCGTGGCTTTCAGGGCTTAATAGGTTTTTTGCTCTAAAATGACTGCTTGTAAGTCTTGAGTCACAAATGTGACCGTAGAGGCCGCTTTTGGCTCTAGTCGACCCTTGGCAAAGCTGCTACTCTCGGCGCGCTTTGTGACTTCTCGGCCTTCTATCAGCCAGATTCACCAATGACCAAACACCAATAATAATCGCATCAAATGCGGTGCTGAATTCGCGTTGCTGAGGAGTGGGCTTCCATGATCGAAGACTTTTGGAAGGATAAGTACCCAGCTGGAATTGCTGCCGACATCAATCCAGACGAGTATCCGAATATTCAGGCAGTGTTGAAGCAATCCTGCCAACGCTTCGCCAACAAGCCGGCATTCAGCAACCTGGGCAAGACACTCACCTACGGTGAGCTGTACGAATTGTCCGGTGCGTTTGCCGCTTATCTGCAACAGCATACCGATTTGCAGCCAGGCGATCGAATCGCCGTGCAACTGCCCAACGTGTTGCAGTACCCGGTTGCCGTCTTCGGTGCCATCCGCGCCGGGCTGATCGTGGTCAACACCAACCCGCTGTACACCGCGCGGGAGATGGAACACCAATTCAACGACTCCGGTGCCAAGGCCCTGGTGTGCCTCGCCAACATGGCGCACCTGGCGGAAACCGTGGTGCCGAAAACCGGCGTCAAGCACGTGATCGTCACCGAAGTCGCCGACCTGCTGCCGCCGCTCAAGCGTCTGCTGGTCAACAGCGTCATCAAGTACGTGAAGAAGATGGTGCCGGCCTATCACTTGCCAAAAGCCGTCAAGTTCAACGACGTGCTGAGCAAAGGCCAGGGCCAGCCAGTGGCGGAAGCCAATCCGGCCAGCAGCGATGTCGCGGTGCTGCAATACACCGGCGGCACTACCGGTGTGGCCAAGGGCGCGATGCTGACCCACCGCAACCTGGTGGCGAACATGCTGCAGTGCAAGGCGCTGATGGGGTCCAACCTCAATGAAGGCTGCGAGATCCTGATCACACCGCTGCCGCTGTACCACATCTATGCCTTCACTTTTCACTGCATGGCGATGATGCTGATCGGCAACCACAACATCCTGATCAGTAACCCGCGTGACCTGCCGGCGATGGTCAAGGAACTGTCGAAGTGGAAGTTCAGCGGCTTCGTCGGTTTGAATACGCTGTTCGTGGCGCTGTGCAACAACGAAGGCTTCCGCAAGCTGGACTTCTCCGCGCTGAAAGTCACCTTGTCGGGTGGCATGGCCCTGCAACTGGCCGCGGCCGAACGCTGGAAGGCGGTCACCGGTTGCGCCATCTGCGAAGGCTACGGCATGACCGAAACCAGCCCGGTGGCCACGGTCAACCCGATCCAGCACATCCAGATTGGCACCATCGGCATTCCGGTGCCGTCGACCCTGTGCAAAATCATCAACGATGCCGGTGTCGAACAACCGATGGGCGAAATCGGCGAACTGTGCGTGAAGGGTCCGCAGGTCATGAAGGGTTACTGGCAGCGCCAGGAAGCCACCGATGAGATCCTCGACAGCGAAGGCTGGTTGAAGACCGGTGACATCGCGCTGATCCAGCCTGATGGCTACATGCGCATCGTCGATCGCAAGAAAGACATGATCCTGGTGTCCGGTTTCAACGTGTACCCGAACGAGCTCGAAGACGTGCTGGCGACCCTGCCGGGCGTGCTGCAATGCGCGGCCATCGGTGTGCCGGATGAGAAGTCGGGCGAAGCGATCAAGATTTTCATCGTCGCCAAGCCTGGCGTGACCCTGACCAAGGAACAGGTGATGGAGCACATGCGCGCCAACGTCACCGGCTACAAGGTCCCGCGCTCCGTGGAGTTCCGCGATGCACTGCCGACCACCAACGTCGGCAAGATCCTGCGTCGTGAATTGCGCGATGAAGAGCTGAAGAAGATCAACGCGAAGAAAGCCACCGCGTAACCGACAAAAAGCCCCGCAGATGCGGGGCTTTTTGTTGGTGCCGACTTTTGGCGAAGGGGCTTTTGTGGCGAGGGGGCTTGCCCCCGTTCGGCGGCGCAGCCGTCGCAAATCAGATCAACTCGGTGTGTCTGACAAATCTCAGTTGCAGGTTTTGGGGCCGCTTCGCAGCCCAACGGGGGCAAGCCCCCTCGCCACAAAGTTCTGTGAATTATTGGCGAAACGGCGCGAAGTTGACGTTGGTGCCCGCCGGGCGCATGTCTTGCAGGAAGGAGTCCTTGTCGGCGCTCAGTTCCAGGCTCAAAGCCGCCTTGCGCTTGCCTTCATTGCGTACCACCAGCCCTTCGAGCTTCTCGCGCAGGAATACGGTCGGCACTTTCAGGTGCAGCAGTTCGTCGGTGGCCGGCGTGTGCATCAGCAGGTGGATCCACTCGTACTGACCGATTGCCAGGCGCGTCACCGGGAGGTCGAACCACCAGATGTTGCGATTACGGTTCAATTCGGCGAAGTGGCAGTTGTTGACGCCAAGCACAGCACCGCCGAGTTCCTGGTTTCTGCGGGCAATGGCCTGCTTTTTATCGAGTTTCATAACATTCCTACGGGATTGGATCTTCAGCGCCATGGCCTGAACGTGTTGCGCATTCTCGGGGGTTGGCCCGCAAACATAAAGCGCAACCTGCACTGAACGATGAAATGTCGTGGTGAAAATAAATGAAACTCCCTGCAAAAGCCCCTGGTCAACCTTGTGTAACGACTTTTCTTCCCATTGAACTGTTCACAGGAGAATCACCATGGGCAGCACAAGCGATAAAGTCAAAGGCATGGCCAATGAAGCCGCCGGCAACGTCAAGCAGGGTGTCGGCAAGGCCACCGGCAACGACAAGTTGCGTGCCGAGGGCGTGATGCAGGAAAAGAAAGGCGAGGCCCAGCAAGCAGTGGGCAAGGCTAAGGATGCGCTTAAAAAAGGCATCGACGACGCGTGATCCGGCCGTTTAATGAAAACACGAAGCGGCCATCTCGGATGGCCGTTTTTGTGTCAGCCTGAACTTGCATCTTGAAATTGTTTCAAAGTCGCCAACTGGGCTACCTTGATGATAAAAAACGGCCCCTGAGTCACCACGACTCCAACCCAAATCCATATGCGGCGAATGGAGACGCGAATGATTTTTCCGGACATGAGAGGCCTGCCCCTGCACCGTGTGATGATGCGCACGGTCACCGAGTTCATCGCCGACGAGATGTCGACTTATGCCTCGGCGCTGGCCTATCAAATGCTGTTTTCGCTGTTTCCGTTCATCCTGTTCCTGATCGCCCTGATCGGCTTCCTGCACCTGCCGGACTTCTTCTCCTGGCTGCGCCTGCAATCGGAACTGGTGCTGCCGCCCCAGGCGCTGGAACAGGTCAACCCGGTGATCGACCAGCTTCAGCAGTCCAAGGGTGGTTTGCTCTCGGTGGGTATCGTGATTGCGCTGTATACCGCCTCCGCCGGTGTGCGGCTGATGATGAGCGCGATGAACGCGGCCTACGACGTGGTTGAAGGGCGCCCGCTGTGGAAGCGCTTTCCGTTGTCGATCATCTACACCGTCGGCATTGCCGGCATGCTGCTGATTGCCGCCGCACTGATGGTGCTCGGGCCGCAGGTGATGGGCTGGATCGCTGCGCAAGTCGGCCTTGAGTACTTTATCGTCACGCTCTGGACCCTCTTGCGCTGGCCGGTGATCGTGATTCTGCTGATGGTCGCGGTGGCGTTGATCTACTTCGTCATGCCCGACGTTAAACAGGAATTCCGCTTCATCACGCCGGGCTCGGTACTGGCGGTGGTGGTGTGGATCATTGCCTCCCTGGGCTTCGGTTTGTACGTCAAGGAGTTCGCCAACTACAACGCCATGTATGGCAGTATCGGTGCGATCATCGTGCTGTTGCTGTACTTCTACATTTCCGCCGCGGTGCTGCTGCTGGGCGCGGAGATGAACGCGGTGATCGAACACATGTCGCGAGAGGGCAAGGACCCTGGGGAAAAAGTGGCTGGCGAGCATGGTCCCGTCCATGAGGAAAAACACCACGTCTCGGGCCTGGGCCGCGATCACTCAATCAAACCGACCATTGATGAAACCTGATCATGATTCGTGAAATTCTGAAAATGGGCGACGAGCGCCTGCTGCGCATTGCCCCGCCGGTACCGGCCGAGATGTTCGACAGCCCCGAGCTGTGGCAACTGATCGATGACATGTTCCAGACCATGGAAAGTGTGGGGGGCGTTGGCCTGGCGGCTCCGCAGATCGGCGTCGACCTGCAACTGGTGATCTTCGGTTTCGAGCACAGCGAGCGTTATCCGGATGCCGAGGCCGTGCCGCAGACGATCCTGATCAACCCCTTGATCACGCCGCTGAGCCCGATCATGGAGGAGGGCTTCGAAGGCTGTTTGTCCGTGCCCGGCCTGCGCGGCGCGGTGCAGCGTTACCAGCAGATCCGCTACGAAGGCGTCGACCCCAAGGGCGAGCCCATCGTGCGCGTTGCTTCGGGGTTCCACGCGCGGGTGGTGCAGCATGAGTGCGACCACCTGATCGGCCGCCTGTACCCGTCGCGCATCACCGACTTCAGCAAGTTCGGCTTCACCGAAGTGATGTTCCCGGATCTGGACCCCAACGCCGACGACTGAGCACACCACAAACCAATGTGGGAGCGAGCCTGCTCGCGAAAGCGGTCTGACAGTCAGCATTGATGGTGACTGACACACCGCCTTCGCGAGCAGGCTCGCTCCCACATTTTTGATATCGCTTACTTCGGCGCCAACCCCATCGCAATCATCGGCTTGCTGCGCGCATACCGGCTCAACCGTTCAACCATCGCATAAGGCATCGGCGGGTCGAACGTAAAGCCGCGCCGCTCATAAAACCCGCGCAAGTCCGGATGACAGAACAACCACACCGGCAGTTCGCAATCCTTCACCGCAGCCGCAATCAACCCGGCGGCCATCCCTTGTTCCCGGCACTGCGGATCGACAAACAACCCGGTCAGCCAATGCCCGCCGGACACCGGTCGCAAACACAGTGCGGCAACAATCCCGTCACGCCGGGCCACCCAGAGCTGCGCGTCGCGCACGGCTTTCATCGACGATTGGTGAGCGCGATAGAACTTGTTCATCAATGGCCATAACGGCTCGTCGAGCAGGGCGTACTGGGTGTCGGGCATGGTCTCGGACTGTCGGTGTGCAAAGCGGCGATTATAAAAGAACACGCGCGCCGGGATAGGTGTATACCTGATCTCACATCCCCACGAGTGGAGTACGCATCATGTCCAAAGGTATGGATTCAAAGAAAGCAGACAAGAAAAAGCCGGCGAAAACCGCTATCGAAAAGCGCGCCGACAAGAAAGCCAAAAAGGTCAATGTGTTCGGGCATTGAGCCTGCGCTGACCGATCGCTCCCGCGCAATGCGGGAGCGATCACATTGAAAATAATCTGCAAGAAATCCGGGCGTCGTTGCACAGAAGAGGATTGGTCCCCGATCCGAGCAATGCCATGCCTCATTATTTCGATGCAGCCCACCGAGAAGAAATCGAAACCCTGCGCCAACGCCTCACCGCCCGCACCGAGTGGCCGACCTGGTTGCTTTTGATTGGCGTGTACAGCGCGTGGTTCGCCCTTGTTCTGGCCAGTGATTCATTGGGCCTGTGGTTGAGCACGTTGTTGCTGATTCCCGTGGTGGTGTTGTGGCTGTCGGTGCAGCACGAACTGCTGCACGGTCATCCGACCCGCTGGCCGCTGTTGAACAAAACCCTCGGCTACGCACCGTTTGCCGTCTGGTATCCCTATACCTTGTATCGCGACAGCCATTTGCTGCACCACCGCGATGAAGACCTGACCATCCCCGGTCGCGATCCGGAAAGCCGTTACCTGAATGCCGAGCAGTGGCAGGGCAGTTCGTTGTTCGAACAAGGCCTGCACTGGTTGAACAAAACCGTGCTCGGGCGCTTTCTGCTCGGTGCGCCAATCGCCTTGCTGACGCTGGCCCGGGAAGAACTGCAACGCCTGAAAAGCGGCGAGCGCCAAGCCTGGTTGATGTGGCTCAGCCATGGCGCCTTGACCCTGTTGATGCTGCTGTTCATCGCGCGCTACAGCGTGTTGCCGGTGTGGCATTACCTGTTGCTGGTCAGCGTGCCGGCGCTGTCGATTGCGATGATTCGCTCCTACTATGAACATCGACCTCATGCGGCGCCGGAGCAGCGCACCGTGCTCAATGAAGCGGCGTGGCCGTGGCGCTGGCTGTTCCTGAACCTCAATTTCCACCTGGTGCACCACGAGTTGCCGGGGTTGCCCTGGTACGACTTGCCCCGCGCCTATTGGGCCCGCCGCGAGCAATGGCTGGCGCGTAGCGGTGGATTCCTGGTGCAGGGGTATGGGCAGCTGTGGCGTGAATACGGCGTAAAGGCCATCGACAGCCCGAGGCATCCGTTTCACTGATTCTTCAATCGCCACTGACCTACTGTGGGAGCGAGCCTGCTCGCGAAAGCTGCATGGATGTTGACTGACACGACGCCATCGCGAGCAGGCTCGCTCCCACAGGGGATTTTCGTTGCATGGGACTATCTCGATGACCCAACACATCGCCGAACTGCTGATGTACACCGCCCCCGAACCCATCCACCAGGCCAACGAACGCTGGCTGGCGCGAATCCTCGAGCACTTGGGCGAAACCCGCGGCGATGCCGCAGGCCTGTCACTGATGGAGATGTGGTTGTCGCCGCATTTGCTGCTCACCCAAACCTGCGGCTATCCGCTGATGACAGCGTTGCGCGGCAAGGTCCGGGTGCTGGGGCGGCCGCGTTACGAACTGCCGGACAGCAGCGGCGGCAATCACTGCAGTCTGATCCTGGGACGGGTCGATGATCCGCGTCAGACCCTGGCGGATTTTCGCGGCAGTCGAGGCGTGATCAATGGCCATGACTCCAATAGCGGCATGAATTTACTGCGCCACCGGTTGGCGCCGTTGCAGCGTGACGGGCGTTTTTTTGCTGAGGTCGGCATCAGCGGCAGTCATCGCGAAAGCCTGCGCTGGTTACGCGAGGACCTTGCCGATCTGGCGGCCATCGACAGCGTGACATTTGCCAATCTGGCCCGGTACGCCGAGGAAGAAGTGACCGGTTTGCGCGTGATTGCCCGCAGTGCATTGAGTCCGACGTTGCCCTACATCACGGCCGCCACCGTCAGCGATCAGCAGGCTGAAGGGCTATTGCAGGCGATGAATCAGGCGTTGCGCGAATTATCGGACGTTGCCGAAATCCTTGGTTTGCCGCAGGTGCTGCCCGCCAGTGAAAGCGACTATCAGGTTGTGCTCGATTATCAGCGTGAGGCCGAGGCGCTGGGATATGGAGATTTGCGATAGGGCGCAAATGTCGGGTCGACAGGTCCATTTTTCGCGGGCAAGCCACGCTCCCACAGGGTTTCGGTGTACCTGTGGGAGCGGGCTTGCCCGCGATGACGGACGGTCAGGCGCAATAGATCTTTAATTCCATAAGAGAATATAAAAATAAGTTTTAAGTATTATTAATGAATAAGGCTCCTTGCTAGGATTCGCCTCACCGGACCACCGGACATTCAGCGACCCCTAACCCAGGAGCCCCTATGTCCGGCGCCGATATTCTTCACCGCAAACAGGTGGACGGACTGTTCCGTGCCCACTACCACTGGCTCTGCACACGCCTGCGTCGGTCCCTGAACGATGCCGCCGCTGTCGAAGACATTGCCTGCGAAACCTTCATGCAACTGCTCCAGGCGCCTGGCCTGACGGCAATCCGTGAACCTCGAGCCCTACTCACCACCATTGCCCGGCGCCTGCTCTTTCAGCGCTGGCGTCGAGGTGACCTGGAGCGCCAGTACCTTCAGCAACTGCATCAGGCCGAGCCGATCCACGCCGAATCACCGGAGGAGCTGGCTCAACGGTCCCAGACCCTGACCCGTGTGGAGCGCAGTCTTCAGCGGCTGCCCGGCAAAGTGCGCTCGACCTTCCTGCTATCTCGGATCGACGGCCTGACCTATCCGCAAATTGCCGCTGCGCTGGGTATCTCCCTGCGTTCGGTCAGCGACTACATGACCCGTTCCCAGGCCCTGTGCGACCGGCACAGCGCCAACCAATCCCTGAACCGCCCACTCCAGAACAAGAGGTCCGCATGAGATCGATCAAAACCCTGCTCGGCAGTTCGCTGCTGGCCCTGAGCCTGTTGTCCCACCCGGCATCGGCCACGGAAAAAGCGGCGCCTATCCACTTTGGCGACATCACATGGGAAAGCGGCAGCCTCATCACCGAAATCCTGCGCCTGATCGTTGAAAAAGGTTACGGCTACCCGACCGATACGCTGCCGGGCAGCACCGTCAGCCTGGAAGCGGCGCTGGCCAAAAACGATATCCAGGTCATCGGTGAAGAGTGGGCCGGGCGCAGCCCGGCCTGGGTCAAGGCTGCCGCCGAGGGCAAGGTCTTCGGCCTCGGCGATACGGTCAAAGGCGCCACCGAGGGTTGGTGGGTGCCGGAGTACGTGATCAAGGGCGATCCCGAGCGCGGCATCAAGCCCTTGGCCCCGGAGCTCAAGTCCGTTGCCGACCTGGCGAAGTACAAGGACGTATTCCGCGACCCTGAAGACCCGAGCCGCGGACGCTTCCTCAACAGCCCCACCGGCTGGACCTCGGAAATCGTCAACAGCCAGAAACTCAAGGCTTATGACCTGACCGCCAGCTACGTCAACTTCCGCACCGGTTCCGGCGCAGCGCTGGACGCAGAAGTGGCATCGTCGATCCGCCGTGGCAAACCGGTGCTGTTCTACTACTGGTCGCCGACACCGCTGTTGGGGCGATTCAAACTGGTGAAGCTCGACGAACCGCCGTTCGACGCCGAAGCCTGGAAAACCCTGGCCGACGCCAACAACCCGAACCCCAAAGGCACGCGCTCGATGCCGGCGAGCCTGGCCATTGGCGTGTCGGCACCGTTCAAGGCGCAATACCCGGACCTGGTGACGTTCTTCGAAAAGGTCGACCTGCCGATTGATCTGTTGAACCAGACCCTGGGCCAGATGAGTGAAAAACGGCAGAAACCCCGCGAAGTCGCCGAAGCGTTTTTGCGTGAGCAGCCGCAGGTGTGGAAGGGCTGGGTGCCGGGGGAGGTGGCCAGCAAGGTGAGTGCTAGCTTGTAGTTTTGTAGTGCCTGGAAAGTAGCCATCGCGAGCAAGCTCGCTCCCACAGGGGAACTGCAGCGGACGCAATATTTGGGAACCCCAAAATCCTGTGGGAGCGAGCTTGCTCGCGATTCGATTTGAAGTCTTACGCCAGTTCGGCGGCCAACGCCGCTTTAACCGCCGGCCGCTGATCTACCTTGATCGACGAGCACCCCCCAACAAGCAGCTGAACCGTTTTTGTCCTCAATGCTGGCCGACTAGTGGCCTTGCAAGCCCAAGGTTGCTGTCTATGATCAGCTGTAACTGGTTATGTCGACCGTGATGAGGCGGTCGACTTGCCGCCAGAGTGCGCAATCAAAGGCACCAACACTTGAACACAGGGAGCTGTGCATTTAAATGGAATTTGATTCGAACCTGTTAGGGCTGGCCCGCATGCGGGCTATCAAGAAAAGGATGTCTTGATGAGCGTGTCGCTACAAGGACCCTCCGATTGATCATCGTTTATCACCTGACTAGTCCTTCTTTTTGGAGGGATGCGTGTGCCTGTTCCACGGAACGTAGTGGTGGATGTGAAAGACCTGCAACTTTCATTAATCAAAAAATCGCGCGGAAGGTGATACAACAATGTTCAACCTACATCACAAGGCTGACCTGCTGGAAATCGAACGCTTCAGCTGTGCGCTGACCGAGGCCAACGCCAAGTTGGCGGCGGTCAGTCGTTCGATGGCGATGATTGAATTCACCCCGGATGGCATCGTCATCGATGCCAATGAAAACTTTTGCAGTGCCATGGGTTACAGCGCCGAAGACGTACGCGGCAAGCATCACCGGATCTTTTGTGAAGAGCAGTACTACCGCAGCGACGACTACACCAAACTATGGCGCGACCTGGCGCGGGGCGAACCGCTGAGCGGGACCTTTTTGCGCTTGCACAAAAGCGGCCGTGAAATCTGGCTCGAAGCCAGCTACATGCCGGTGCTGGGCCCCGACCGGCAGGTCAAGAGCGTGATCAAGGTCGCTACCGACATCACCGCCCGGGTCAACAAGGAGCACGAAAACGAAAGCCGACTCGCCGCGATCGGCCGCTCCATGGCCGTGATCGAATTCACGCCCGAAGGTAAGGTCATCAGCGCCAACGACAACTTCCTGAAAACCATGCAGTACTCGCTCAACGAAGTGGTGGGGCAGCATCACAGCCTGTTTTGCCACCGTGCCGAAGCCGAGTCCCAGGGTTACCGCAATTTCTGGGCTTCGCTCAACCGCGGCGAATATCACTCCCATCGTTTCGAGCGCCGGAACAAGCAAGGTCAGACGGTATTCCTCGAAGCGTCCTACAACCCTTTGTTCGACGCCAAGGGGCGTTTGTACAAAGTGGTCAAGTTTGCCAGCGACATCACTCACCAGATGACCACCCTGCAAACCGCCGCCGAATCGGCCCACAGCACCTCGGTGCAAAACGACGTCTGCGCGCGCAAGGGCTCCGAAGTGGTGCAGCAGACGGTGCAGATCATCCAGGACATTTCCCGGGACTTGAACGAGGCGGCACTGAGCATCGACGCCGTGAACAAACAGTCCGACATCATCGGCACCATCGTGCAGACCATCCGCGGCATTGCCGATCAGACCAACCTGCTGGCGCTCAACGCGGCGATTGAAGCGGCGCGGGCCGGTGAGCACGGGCGCGGGTTTGCGGTAGTGGCCGATGAGGTGCGCAGCCTCGCGGCGCGTACCAGCCAGGCGACGCTGGAGATCGTCGAGGTGGTGCGCAAGAACCACGATTTGTCGCTGAGCGCGGTGTCGAGCATGCAATCGAGCCTGAGCCGAACAGGCCTGGGCGTGGAACTGGCGAACGAGGCGGGGGAAGTGATCCTGGAAATCCAGCAGGGCTCACGGCATGTGGTGGATGCGATCAGTCAGTTCAACTCGACGTTGCAACTGAACTAGTCGCGGTAATTGTAGGAGCGAGCTTGCTCGCGATGGACTCAAGTGCGCCGCGTTCATCCAGTTCACACGCGTTATCGTTAACGACCATCGCGAGCAAGCTCGCTCCTACAGGAGACCGCAACTGTAGGAGCCAGCCTGCTGGCGATGGACTCAAATGCGCCGCGTTTATCCAGGCCACACGCGTTATCGTTAACGACCATCGCGAGCAAGCTCGCTCCTACAAAAAAGCAAAAAGGCTTAGAGCGAGGCGAGGAGCTTGTCGACCACCGGACTGCTGCCGTTGTCTTTCTCGGCTTGCGCCAATTGCATTTTGTCCTTCATGCGATCGGCAATTTCTTGCGCCACCGTCTGTTGTTTCTCCGGCGGCATGGCTTTCAGTTCTTCCTCAGTAATGCCCATCTCTTTCAGGATACTGTCGCGCAGACGCTCTTCAGGCGTTTTGCTCATGTAGTCCTTGAATTCGGCGGTGGCCGAGCCTTCGTTGAGCCGGGTGGCGTCTGTCGCTTGCAGGTTCACGCGGGTCTTGGCGAACGCTTCGTCGACGTTGTCGCTGATCTTGCTCGCCTCGCTGACGTGCTGCGTGGCGATCCGGGGGGCGGAGTCCTGCACCTGTTGGGTGGCTGTGGTTTGCGCCTGCACATTGTTTTGCATGGCCTGGGCGATGACTGCCTGCATGCCGCCCTGAAGACCGGCGGCGGCATCGGCGGAGGGCTCGTCACCGGGACGCTTGGGGAGTGGGGTCACCAACGATTGTTTTGCACTGACCAACATGATGAAGAGACCTTGTGGCTATGGCGGTGCGTGGTCTCAGCAAATAGCGTGCCTCGTGGATTAAATGCTACAAAATCAAATAGTTGGCGTAATTGTGCTGACAGGGTTTCGGTCAGCGGTTGCCGCCGGGCGGCAACCTGCGGCCATTCAAGGCAAGCCGTTGCAGCAATGCTTCAGGAAACCGGGGTGTTGCGCCAGGCGCTTGAAATACTCATCGACGGCGGGGTAGTCCGGACGCTCGATCGGGGTCATCAGCCAGCGGTTGACGGACAGGCCGATGACGATGTCGGCCAGGGTAAACCGCGGTCCGGCGACATAGGCCTTGGTGGTTGCGAGTTGGTGTTCGAGGATGGCCATTTTCTGGTTCCAGCCGCGAATGCCGACCTCGAGGCTATGCGGGTCCTGGAATTCCGGGTCCTTGCGCACCAGCGCCATGAACGGGTATCTCCAGGACGGATTGAGCTCGGTGGCTTGCCAATCCATCCACTGCTCCACCCGGGCGCGGGCGGCCGGTTCGGTAGGCAGCAGCTCGGTATGATGGTGATGGTGTTTGCCCACCAGGTAGCGGCAGATGGTGTTGGACTCCCATAACACCCCGGCTTCATCGATGATCACCGGCACCTGCGCGTTGGGATTGAACCGGAGGAACTCCGGGCTGTGGGTGGAAGCAAAACCGCTGCCCCAATCCTCGCGTTCGTAGGTGATGCCCAGTTCCTCGCAGGTCCACAGGACTTTTCTGACGTTGATGGACGACGCTTTGCCGAGAATCTTCAGTACATGTTCCATGTTCTGCTCCAGCGAGAATGACGTACAGGCAATTGTAGGTGGTGGCATGTAGGAAGGCGCTGTAGGAGGGCGGCTTCAGATGAGTTGTGCAGGTTACGCTTTCTTGCACCCTTGCCTACAACTACGCCAGAATCCGCCGACTTGTGCGCCTGGTATCCGGACTCTATCGTTCCGTGTCGCTGCAAATTCAGCGATCGGGTTTCGCAGCCCGGGTATCTCTAGACGCATAGCGTCCACCATTCGTGATCACTTCACTTTATGGCGGCTGTGCGTGGGAGACCTTCGGGTCTACCGGGTTCTAGAGTCCCGGTCTGCGACCCGCGTACAGCTGCCACCCTTCGTATCGCAGCGAGACGTGGCAGCTCCACTACTCTAGGAGCATTGCCATGTTCAAACCCACACCCAACCCCCCACGCAATCCCAGCCCGATGTTCTCCATCTCACCCGGCATCAATAACGAAACGCTGTTGGCGCACGCCTGCGAATCACTGGCCTCGGCGAGTGTGATGACCAATGACTTTGCAACGTTTCTGGAAGGCAGCCAGCGCAACACGGCGCTGGCGATCGCACAGATCATCATGCTGGCGGAACTGGCGGTGAATCGGGTGCTGGATAACCTTGATCCGCAGGATTGAACACTGAGCGAAGGTGAGGGGGCTTTTCTGTGGCGAGGGGGCTTGCCCCCGTTGGGTTGCGAAGCGACCCCAAAAACAGACACTGCGGTCATACAGTTAAACCAAGTGAACTGGATTACGACTGCTCCGCAGCCGAACGGGGGCAAGCCCCCTCGCCACAATGTCCCTTGCCTGACCACATTGATGCAGGTGCTTATGTACTCTCCCGCACCTTCAACTCAAACCCCATGTCCTGCACCGGCCTGGCCACGGTGTTGCCGGCCATCAGCGTCAGCATCTGCTCGGCCGCGCGGCGGCCGATGGCCTCGCGGGGGGTGTTGATGCTACTCAGGCGCGGAACCATGTGTTCGGACATGGGCAGGTCGTTGAAGCCGAGGATCGCCACTTGCTCGGGGATCTTGATCCCGTGTCGCATCGCTTCGAGCAGCGCGCCCTGGGCCAGGTCGTCATTGCCGAAGAAGATCGCATCGACATCGGGGCGGCTGGCGATCATCTGCAAGAACAATTCGCCGCCCAGGCCGACCGAAGACGGGCGGGGCGTCAGCACTTCCAGCGCCGGGTCGTACAAACCGGTCTTTTGCAGGGCTTTGCGGAAACCTTCGCCGCGTAGCAAGGTGCGTTGGTCCAGCTGCGCGCCGATGTAGGCCAGGCGCTTGCGACCGCGGGACAGCAAGTGTTCGGCCGCCGTTTCACCGGCCGCCAGTTGCGAGAAGCCCACGCAATTGAGCCCGGCCGCACTGTCCAGTTCCATCATGTACACGCAGGGAATGTTGCTGGCTTCGATCATCCGCCGCGAACTTTCGGTGCGGTCGAACCCGGTCAGCAGCAAGCCGCGTGGCTGATAGGCCATGTAGTTGCGCAGCAGGTTCTCTTCTTCATCACGTGAGTAGTGGAAGTTGCCGATCAGCACTTCGAAGCCCTTGGGGCGCAAAACCTGATGAATGGCTTCCAGGGTGTCGATGAACAGCAGGTTGGACAGCGACGGCACCAACACCACGACTGAATGGCTCTGGGCCGAGGCCAGGGCGCGGGCGGCAGGGTTGACGACATAGTTGAGTTCCAGCGCCGCTTTCTGCACTTTTTCCACCAGTTCGGTGGCCACGGTGCTGACGCCACGCAGGGCGCGGGAGGCGGTGATCGGGCTGACGCCGGCCAGTCGGGCAACTTCGTTCAGGGTAGGGCGGCCAGTGGTGCGGGTATTTTTATCGTTCTTGGTTGTGTTCATCGACGGCTTGCCAAACAAAATTCAAGGCACTAAGGTAGCGCTGTCTCGATGCAGCTGCAAATGCGTGAGCGAGGGTTCGCCTGATCCTTGCTTTTTGGCGTTGGGACCTAACCTGCTGCAACCCATAAAATGACAAGAAAGGCGTCGGCAACTTCTGCTTTTGGTCTAGTGTCATAACTGGCAAAGGTAGCGCTGTCTGCGCGCTGAGGTGTTACATGAACCATCCCATCACCGCCCTGGTCATCATGGGCGTTGCCGGTTGCGGCAAGACGTGCGTCAGCGAGGCCCTGTGCCAACTGAGCGGCGCTACGGCCATTGAAGGCGACTCTTTCCACCCTGCCGCCAATATCGAAAAGATGAGCGCGGGGATCCCCCTGAACGATGAAGACCGCGCCGGCTGGCTCGACAGCCTGTGCGATGAACTGCGCCGTGTCGACGCCAAGGGCGAGCACCCGGTGCTGACCTGTTCGGCGCTCAAACACATCTATCGCGAACGTCTGCGCAGCGCCTTGCCGGGCCTGGGCTTCGTGTTCCTTGAGTTGACCCCCGAGGTGGCCGCCGACCGCGTGTCCCATCGGCCGGGCCACTTCATGCCGTCGACCCTGATCGACAGCCAGTTCGCCACCCTCGAATCGCCCGTCGGCGAGCCGTTGACCCTGGCGCTGGATGCTTCGACCCATAGCGTCGAGCAACTGGCTGCGCAGGCTCATGTCTGGTGGCAGGCGCACGGCCTGAAGAAGGCGGTATGACTGTGCTTGCAAAGACAGCGCTGTCCTCGCAGCTTCTGATTAACCCGCTTTAATAACAACAACAACCAGGAGACACCCCTAATGTTTGGCATGTCCCACGAGACGTTCCTGCTGCTCGATGCAGTGGTCACGGTGATCGGGCTTATTGTCCTGATCACCAAGTTCAAATTGCACCCCTTCCTCGCCCTGATCATCGCCGCAGCCTTCCTCGGGCTGACCTCCGGCATGCCGATCGGCACCATCATCAAGGCGTTCCAGGACGGCTTCGGTGGCGTGCTTGGTTTTGTCGGCATCATCCTCGCGCTGGGCACGATGCTCGGCAAGATGATGGCCGAATCGGGCGGTGCGGATCAGATCGCGCAGACGTTGATCCGCGCCTTCGGCAAGGACAAGGTGCAGTGGGCGATGATGTTCGCGGCGTTCCTGGTCGGTATTCCGCTGTTCTTCGAAATCGGCTTCGTGCTGCTGATCCCGCTGGTGTTCATCGTCGCTCGCCGCACGGGCGTGTCGATCATCAAGATCGGTATCCCGCTGCTGGCGGGTCTGTCCGCGGTACACGGCCTGGTGCCGCCGCACCCGGGTCCGCTGCTGGCCATCGGTGTGTTTGGTGCCGACATCGGCAAGACCATTCTTTACGGCCTGATCGTTGCGCTGCCAACCGCCATCATCGCCGGCCCGATCTTCGGTACGTTCATTGCCAAGCACATCCCTGGTCATCCGAACCAGGAGCTGGTGGATCAACTGGCCCGCGAATCGGATTCTGCCGATCTGCCAAGCTTCGGCATCACACTGGTGACCGTGCTGCTGCCGGTGTTCCTGATGCTGCTCAAGACCTTTGCCGACGTGGTGCTGCCCGATGGCAATATCTTCCGCGCCTTCATGGACCTGATCGGTCACCCGATCTCGGCGCTGCTGCTGGCATTGCTGCTGTCGCTGTATACCTTCGGCTACAAGCAGGGCATCGGTTCCAGCCAGATGATGAAATGGCTCGATGCCAGCCTCGCGCCGACCGCCGCGATCATCCTGATCATCGGTGCCGGTGGTGGCTTCAAGCAGATGCTGGTGACCAGCGGCGTGGGTGACGTGATCGGCCACATGGCGGTGAACGCACAGATCTCGCCGATCCTGCTGGCCTGGCTGGTGGCGGCGGTGATTCGTATTGCCACCGGTTCGGCGACTGTGGCGACCATCACTGGCGCCGGCATCGTGGTGCCGGTGGTGGGGATGATTCCGGGTGTGAACCGTGAGTTGCTGGTGCTGGCCACCGGTGCCGGCTCCCTGATCCTGTCGCACGTCAACGACGCCGGCTTCTGGCTGGTGAAGCAGTACTTCAACATGACCGTGGCTGAAACCTTCAAGACCTGGACGGCGATGGAAACCATCCTGTCGGTGGTGGGCCTGGGCTTTATCCTGTTGTTGTCGCTGTTCGTCTAAGCGATTCGACAGACACAAAAAAACCGCAGCGATGCGGTTTTTTTGTGGGTGATCGATTTCAAGGGCCCATACAAAACCCTGTGGGAGCGAGCTTGCTCGCGATAGCGGTGTTTCAGTCGCCATTATTGTTGACTGATACGACGCCATCGCGAGCAAGCTCGCTCCCACAGGAGATATGGGTCAGGTGTTGGATTTGGTGACTAGCCCATCCGCCCGGAACATACCGCGAATCCCGCGTACGGCCTGGCGAATCCGGTCCTGGTTTTCGATCAGGGCAAAGCGCACGTGATCATCGCCGTACTCGCCAAACCCGACGCCCGGCGAGACGCACACCTTGGCTTCGGCCAGCAGTTTCTTGGCGAACTCCAGCGAACCCAGGTGCGCATAAGCCTCAGGGATTTTGGCCCAGACGTACATCGACGCTTTCGGGTTTTCCACCATCCAGCCCAGTTCATGCAGGCCCTTGACCAGTACGTTGCGGCGCTGCCGATACTGCTCGGCGATGTCGCGCACGCATTGCTGATCGCCTTCCAGTGCAGCAATCGCCGCCACTTGCAGCGGGGTGAAGGTGCCGTAGTCGTGGTAGCTCTTGATCCGCGCCAGGGCGTTGACCAGTTCCGGGTTGCCGACCATGAAGCCAATGCGCCAGCCAGCCATGTTGTAGCTCTTGGACAGGGTGAAGAACTCCACCGCAATGTCCTTGGCCCCCGGCACCTGCATGATCGACGGGGCTTTCCAGCCGTCGTAGACGATGTCGGCGTAGGCCAGGTCGTGCACCACCAGCACGTCGTACTGCTTGGCGAGGGCGATGACGCGCTCGAAGAAGTCCAGCTCCACGCACTGGGCGGTCGGGTTGGACGGGAAACCGAGGATCATCATCTTCGGCTTCGGGATCGAGCCGCGAATGGCTCGCTCCAGCTCCGCGAAGAAATCCACGCCCGGCACCAGCGGCACCGATCGCACCTGGGCGCCGGCAATCACGGCACCGTAGATGTGAATCGGGTAGCTCGGGTTGGGCACCAGCACGGTGTCGCCCTGATCCAGGGTGGCCAGCATCAGATGTGCCAGGCCTTCCTTGGAACCGATGGTGACGATGGCTTCGCTTTCCGGGTCGATGTCGACCTCGTAGCGGTCCTTGTACCAGTTGGAAATCGCCCGGCGCAGGCGCGGAATGCCCTTGGAGGTGGAGTAGCCGTGGGTGTCTTCGCGCTGGGCCACCGTGACGAGTTTTTCGACGATGTGCGGCGGCGTGGCGCCGTCGGGGTTGCCCATGCTCAAGTCGATGATGTCCTCGCCACGACGACGGGCGGCCATCTTCAGCTCGGCAGTGATGTTGAAAACGTAAGGGGGGAGTCGATCGATGCGCGCAAAGCGGCGCGGCGAACCTTGTTCGGCCATTGTTGCCTCGGATAACGTAAGCGCCCGGAACCGTCCGAGCGACGCTGGTCACTGCGGTGACCTGTGGCGGAATGTAAGGGCTGGTGTGGCAGACTGTCCAGCCTCAAAGTAAACAAATTTTTCCGAAGGATAGGGTTCGATGGAATTTACCAGCGGCTTCTTGCTGAGCCTTTCGCTGTGCCTGGATATCGGCGTGGCCAACATCGCGATGATCACCCTGGCCATGCAGCG
>Ga0209050_1000824_pt1 | contig 43070 bp, 41 predicted proteins | sample Araplavi_mTSA_r2_FD_184276 | JGI IMG/M metagenome (GOLD analysis project Ga0209050, IMG submission 184276) | Arabidopsis root microbial communities from North Carolina, USA - plate scrape MF_Cvi_mTSA_r2 (SPAdes) (version 2) | ecosystem: Host-associated > Plants > Roots > Endosphere | place: USA... | reverse complement strand
CCTACACCGGCTCGATCGGTGCGGAATTCATGCACATCTCCGAGGTCGAGCAGCGCCAGTGGATCTACCAGCGCCTGGAACTGGCCGGTGGCAACTACAGCCTCGACGCCGATACCCAGCGCCGCACGCTGGAGCGCCTGACCGCCGCCGAAGGCCTGGAACGCTACCTGCACACCAAGTACGTTGGCCAGAAGCGCTTCTCGCTGGAAGGCGGTGACTCGCTGATCCCGATGATGGACACCATCATCCGTGACGCCGGCAAGGACGGGGTCAAGGACGTGGTGATCGGCATGGCCCACCGCGGCCGCCTCAATGTGCTGGTCAACACCCTGGGCAAGAACCCGCGCAAGCTGTTCGACGAATTCGAAGGCAAGTTCGAGCACGACGAACACGCCTCGGCCGGCGACGTGAAGTACCACATGGGCTTCTCGGCCGACGTGGCCACCGACGGTGGCCCGGTCCACCTGGCCCTGGCGTTCAACCCCTCGCACCTGGAAATCGCCGACCCGGTGGTTGCCGGTTCCGTGCGTTCGCGCCAGGAGCGCCGCCGCGACACCGCGCGCAAGCAGGTCATGCCGATCCTGATCCATGGCGACGCGGCCTTCTCCGGCCAGGGCGTGGTGATGGAACTGTTCCAGATGTCGCAGGCGCGCGGCTTTGCCGTCGGCGGCACCGTGCACATCGTGGTCAACAACCAGGTCGGTTTCACCACCTCGAACCCGGAAGACACCCGCTCGACCCGTTACGCCACCGACGTGGCCAAGATGATCGCCGCGCCGGTGCTGCACGTGAACGGTGACGATCCCGAAGCCGTGGTGTTCGCCGCGAAGCTGGCCTTCGAGTTCCGCCAGAAGTTCGCCAAGGACGTGGTCATCGACCTGATGTGCTACCGCCGCTGGGGCCACAACGAAGCCGACGAACCGGCCATCACCCAGCCGCTGATGTACCAGGTGATCCGCAAGCACCAGACCACCCGCGAGCTGTACGCCGCGCAGCTGGAACAGGCCGGCGTGATCGCCGCCGGTGCCGGCAAGGCCATGGTCGATGCCTACCGCGAAAAGCTGGACGCCGGTGAGGTCACCACCGAACTGGCCAAGGTCGAAAAGACCCCGCCGAGCAGCCCGCTGTTCGTGGATTGGCCCAAGCTGCTGGAAGGCAAGCTGTCCGACCCGGTGTCCACCAAGGTCGACCCGGCGAAGCTGAAGGCGCTGGCCGCGCTGATCAATACCGTGCCGGCCGAAGTGGAACTGCACTCGCGCGTGGCCAAGGTGTACGACGACCGCCGCAAAATGGCCGCCGGCGAGATCCCGGGCGACTGGGGCTTTGCCGAAAACCTGGCCTACGCCACCCTGCTCGACGAAGGCCATGCCCTGCGCCTGGTCGGCCAGGACGTGGGCCGCGGTACGTTCACCCACCGCCACGCGATCCTGCACGACCAGAAGACCGACAACTACTACCTGCCGCTGCGGCAGCTGGTGGACTCGCCGGAGAAGGCCAGCATCATCGACTCGCTGCTCAGCGAAGAAGCGGTGATGGCCTACGAATACGGCTTCTCGACCACCGATCCCAACACCCTGTGCATCTGGGAAGGCCAGTTCGGCGACTTCGCCAACGGCGCCCAGGTGGTGATCGACCAGTTCATTGCTGCCGGTGAAGCCAAGTGGGGCCGTATTTCCGGTCTGACCCTGCTGCTGCCGCACGGCTATGAAGGGCAAGGTCCGGAACACAGCTCGGCGCGCCTGGAGCGCTTCCTGCAGCTGTGCGCGCTGGAGAACATGCTGGTGGTGGTGCCGTCGACCCCGGCGCAGGCCTTCCACATGCTGCGTCGCCAGCTGCACCTGACCACCCGCAAGCCGCTGGTGGTGATGTCGCCCAAGTCGCTGCTGCGCCACAAGCTGGCCGTGTCCAGCCTGGACGAGCTGGCCAACGGCGAGTTCCAGCACCTGATCGGCGACGCCAATGCCGATGCGAAGAAGGTCAAGCGCGTGGTGCTGTGCTCGGGCAAGGTCTACTACGACCTGCTCGAAGACCAGACCAAGCGCGGCCAGGACGACGTGGCCATCATCCGCGTGGAACAGCTGTACCCGTTCCCGCGCGCGCTGCTGGCGGCCGAACTGAAGAAGTACGGCAAGGCTGCCGACGTGGTGTGGACGCAGGAAGAACCGCAGAACCAGGGGGCGTGGTACCAGATCCGCCACCACCTGCAGTTCTGCCTGGCCGATGGCCAGAGCCTGCACTACGCCGGTCGCGCCCGTTCGGCCTCCCCGGCTGCCGGTCACATGGCGGACCACATCATCGAACAGCAGAAGCTGGTCGCCGATGCCCTGGTCAACCCGTTCAACGACGCGGTCGCTGAATAAACCTCCCTCATTCTAGAAAAGACAAACTCAGGAAGCTCCCGCATGGCCACCGAAGTCAAAGCCCCGGTACTGCCCGAATCCGTCGCTGACGGCACCATCGCCACCTGGCACAAGAAGGTCGGCGACGCCGTCAAGCGCGACGAAAACCTGCTTGACCTGGAAACCGACAAGGTCGTGCTGGAAGTGCCGTCGCCGGTTGATGGCGTGCTGAAGGAAATCAAGTTCGAGGTCGGCGCCACCGTCACCTCGAGCCAGGTCGTGGCGATCATCGAGGAAGGCGCCGTGGCCGCTGCCCCGGCGCCGGCCGCGGAAGCCAAGCCGGCCGCTGCTGCTGCCGCGCCGGCCGCCGCCGCTGCCCCGGCCGCCGCTGCTGCTCCGGCCCCGGCGTCGAAGTCCGCTGCCGATGCCCTGCCCCCGGGTGCGCGCTTCACCGCGATCACCGAAGGCGTGAACCCGGGCGACGTGGACGGCACTGGCCGCCGCGGCGCAGTGACCAAGGAAGACATCGTCAACTTCGCCCGCAACGGCGGCGCCGGCAAGGCCGGTGGCGCACGTCCGGAAGAGCGCGTGCCGATGACCCGCATCCGCAAGCGCATCGCCGAACGCCTGATGGAGTCCAAGAACTCCACGGCCATGCTGACCACCTTCAACGAAGTCGACCTGTCCAAGGTGTCGGCCGCGCGCAAGGACCTGCAGGACGAGTTCGTCAAGGCGCACGGCATCAAGCTGGGCTTCATGAGCTTCTTCGTGAAGGCCGCCGCCAACGCGCTGCAGCGCTTCCCGCTGGTCAACGCCTCGATCGACGGCGATGACATCATCTACCACGGCTACTCGGACATCTCCATCGCCGTGTCGACCGAGAAGGGCCTGGTCACGCCGGTGCTGCGCAATGTCGAGCGCATGTCCTTCGCCGACATCGAAAAGACCATTGCCGACTACGCCAAGAAGGCCCGTGACGGCAAGCTGAGCCTGGAAGAACTGCAGGGCGGCACCTTCACCGTGACCAATGGCGGCACCTTCGGTTCGCTGCTGTCCACCCCGATCATCAACCCGCCGCAGAGCGCCATCCTGGGCATGCATGCCATCAAGGACCGTCCGATCGCCCAGAACGGCCAGGTCGTGATCGCGCCGATGATGTACCTGGCGCTGTCCTACGACCACCGCATCATCGACGGCAAGGATTCGGTGCAGTTCCTGGTGGACATCAAGAACCAGCTGGAAAACCCGGGCCGCATGCTCTTCGGCCTGTAAGACCTCCCGCCCCTCCGCGCCTGCGCGGAGGGGTTCTGGTAAAGCATCAAGGAATTTTCAATGGCTGAACAATTCGACGTTGTCGTCATCGGTGCCGGTCCGGCCGGCTATCACGCCGCCATCCGCGCCGCGCAGCTGGGTCTGAAGACCGCCTGCATCGACGCTGCCCTGGGTAAGGATGGCAAGCCGGCGCTGGGCGGTACCTGCCTGCGCGTGGGCTGCATCCCGTCCAAGGCGCTGCTGGACTCCTCGCGCCAGTTCTGGAACATGGGCCACATCTTTGGCGACCACGGCATCAGCTTCAAGGACGCCAAGATGGACGTCGAGGCGATGGTTGGCCGCAAGGACAAGATCGTCAAGCAGTTCACCGGCGGCATCGCCATGCTGTTCAAGGCCAACAAGGTCACCGCCTATTACGGTTTCGGTGAGCTGCAGCCGGGCAACGTGGTCAAGGTGAAGCAGCACGACGGTTCCGAAGTGGAACTGAAGGGCACCAACGTGATCATCGCCGCCGGTTCGGATTCGATCGAACTGCCGTTCGCGAAGTTCGACGGCGAGACCATCGTCGACAACGTCGGCGGCCTGGACTTCACCGAAGTGCCGGCCCGCCTGGCCGTGATCGGCGCCGGCGTGATCGGTCTGGAGCTGGGCAGCGTGTGGAAGCGCCTCGGCGCCGAAGTGACCATCCTGGAAGCGCTGCCGACCTTCCTGGCCGCCGCCGACGCCGAAGTAGGCAAGGTTGCGGCCAAGGAGTTCAAGAAGCAGGGCCTGGACATCCGCCTGGGCGCGAAGGTGTCCAAGGCGGAAGTGACCGGCAAGGGCAAGAAGAAGGAAGTGGCCCTCACCTACACCGACGCCGAAGGCGAAAAGAGCCTGGTGGTGGACAAGCTGCTGGTGGCCGTTGGCCGTCGCGCCGCGACCAAGGGCCTGCTGGCCGAAGGTACCGGCGTGAAGATCAACGAGCGCGGCCAGATCGAGGTGGACGAGCACTGCCACACCGGCGTTGACGGTGTGTGGGCGGTCGGCGACTGCGTGCGCGGCCCGATGCTGGCGCACAAGGGCTTCGAGGAAGGCATCGCGGTGGCCGAGCTGATCGCGGGCCTGCCGGGCCACGTGAACATGGACACCATTCCGTGGGTCATCTACACCGAGCCGGAGCTGGCCTGGGTCGGCAAGACCGAAGAACAGCTCAAGGCCGAAGGCATTCCGTACAAGGCCGGCAGCTTCCCGTTCGCCGCCAACGGCCGTGCCGTGGCGATGATCGAGCCGGCTGGCTTCGTGAAGGTGCTGGCGCATGCTGAAACCGACCGCATCCTGGGCATGCACCTGGTCGGCGCGAACGTGTCCGAGCTGGTCCACGAAGGCGTGCTGACCATGGAGTTCAGTGGCTCGGCCGACGACCTGGCGCGCATCTGCCACGCCCACCCGTCGCTGTCGGAAGTCGTCCACGACGCCGCCATGGCCGTGAGCAAGCGCGCGATCCACAAGGCCAACTGACCGGCCCGTGGTGATGCAACGAAAAACCCCGCCAAGGCGGGGTTTTTTGTGGGCGTAATCAACAAGTTCCCGTCGCCCACGCTGCATCCGCGCCGGGTAGAGCCGACTGTCAGTCGGCTGCCCTTGGCGCGGTCCCAGAGCATCGCGCTGCGCGCGACGGCCGACTAACAGTCGGCGCTACCTTGCTGCCGCTGCATCCCGTCCGGTAGAGCCGACTGTCAGTCGGCTGCCCTTGGCGCAGTCTCAGAGCGTCGCGCTGCGCGCGAAGGCCGACTAACAGTCGGCGCTACCTTGCTGTCGCTGCATCCCGTCCGGTAGAGCCGACTGTCAGTCGGCTGCCCTTGGCGCAGTCTCAGAACATCGCGCTGCGCGCGACGGCCGACCAACAGTCGGCGCTACCTTGCTGTCGCTGCATCCCGTCCTGTAGAGCCGACTGTCAGTCGGCTGCCCTTGGCGCAGTCCCAGAACATCGCGCTGCGCGCGACGGCCGACCAACAGTAGGCGCCACCTTGCTGTCGCTGCATCCCGTCCTGTAGAGCCGACTGTCAGTCGGCTGCCGTTGGCGGGGTCTCAGAACATCGCGCTGCGCGCGACGGCCGACCAACAGTCGGCGCTACCTTGCGGTTGCCATGCGCCCGCCACCGAGCAGGCGGGCCGGCAGCATGAACAGTGCGCCCAGGAAGGCAAACACCGCCGAGAAGGTGATCCCGACCAGGCGGAACGGCAGGCTCAGCAGCCACACGAACGGCCAGGCCAGCAGCGCCAGGATCGCCAGCGGCCAGCACAGCACGAACAGCAGGCACCACACGCCGAGCGCGAACAGGGTCTTCATGACGGTCTCCAAGGCGGCACCTCGCCGCTGCAGGAACACCTTGCCGCCCTGCCCCGGCCGGGATCAACCGATTTGCGACGAAACCCCGGATTCGCCGACGAAACGCGTACCGACCAACGGTCGGTACCTACCGCGTCCGTGGGGCATGGGTCCCGTCGGGCACCCCCCTGGTAGCGCACGACCGTTGGTCGTGCGCCCGTCATCATTCGAACGACCCTACCGAATCGTGCGAGAGGTTGTCGAAGCGGGTGTATTCGCCGAAGAACTTGAGCTTGCACGAGCCGGTCGGGCCGCCTCGGTGCTTGCCGATGATGATCTCGGCCAGGCCCTTGTCCGGAGAATTTTCCTTGTTGTAGTAATCGTCGCGGTAGATGAACACGATCATGTCCGCGTCCTGCTCGATTGCGCCGGATTCGCGAAGATCGGCCATCACCGGGCGCTTGTCGGTACGCGTTTCCAGCGAGCGGTTGAGCTGGGACAGCGCGATCACCGGCACGTTCAGCTCCTTGGCCAGGCCCTTGAGCGAGCGCGAGATTTCCGAGATTTCGGTCGCGCGGTTTTCGCTGTTGCCCGGCACGCTCATCAGCTGCAGGTAGTCGATCACGATCAGGCCCAGATCGTGCTCGCGCTTGAGCCGGCGGCACTTGGAACGCAGGATCTCCGGCGACACGCCCGGCGTATCGTCGATGAAGATCTTGGTTTCCTTCAGCATGCGGATCGCGCCGGTGACCCGGCTCCAGTCCTCGTCTTCCAGCTGGCCGGTACGCAGGCGCTGGGCATTGATGCGGCCGTTGGAGGAAATCAGGCGCATCGCCAGCTGCGAGGCGGACATTTCCATCGAGAACACCGCCACGCCCTTCTTGGACTTGATCGCGGCGTATTCGGCGATGTTCAGCGCGAAGGTGGTCTTGCCCATGGCCGGGCGCGCGGCCAGGATGATCAGGTCGGTGGGCTGCAGGCCGGCGGTCATCGCGTCGAAATCGGCGTAGCCGGTCGGCAGGCCGGTGATGTTGCCGCCGTTCTCGAAGCGGTTGCGCAGCTCTTCGAAGGCATCCTTCAACGCGCCGGGCATCGCCACGAAATCGGTGCGGCCACGCGCGCCCTGCTCGGCGATCGCGAACACCGATTTTTCCGCCGCCGACAGCAGCTCGCTGCTTTCGCGGCCTTCCGGCTGGAAGCCATCGTTGACGATGTCGGTGCCGACCTGGATCAGCTGGCGCAGCACCGCCTTGTCGCGCACGATCTCCGCGTAAGCGGCAATGTTGGCGGCCGACGGCGTGGTGCTGGCCAGTTCGATCAGGTAAGCGCCATCACCCACCAGCTCCATCTTGCCCTGCGATTCGAACCACTCGCCCAGGGTCACCGCATCGAACGGGCGGTCGCGCTCGGACAGCTCACGGATCGCGCGGTAGATGGTCTGGTGGTCGCGCCGATAGAAGTCGCTCTCGGTGAGCTGGTCGTTGACCCGGTCATAGCTCTCCGGCGCCAGCATCAATCCGCCCAGCACCGCCTGTTCGGCCTCGATCGAGTGCGGCGGCACGCGCAGCGCGTCGATGCGCATCTCGTCGCGATCGAAACGGTCACCGCGGTCTTTGCGGTCGGAACGGAAGCCGGAACGGGCGGACATGAGGGGCTACTTCCTGCGGACTGGAACGTGGGACATGGTAGGCACGGGGGGCTGCCACAGCCATGCACAACTCTGTGGATAAGCAGTGGACAGCCGAATGTGCCGGGTGGAGGCGGCACGACCAACGGTCGTGCCCTACCGGTTTTGGTCGCGCCACCCCAGCCGTGCAGCGGTCATGCAGGATTGCGCGCCACCCCAGCCGTGTAGCGGCCATGCAGGATTGCGCGCCACCCCAGCCGTGCCGGCCATGCCGGGTAGCGCACGACCGTTGGTCGTGCGCCGCGCCCATCATTATCGCAGAAGCGTGTGGCTCAATGCTGACTGCCGTGGGTGGCGATCCAGGCCAGGAACCTGTCCACGAACCCCTGCAGGAAATCGCGGGTACCTTCGTTGGTGATGGTGCCCTGCGCGTCGATCAAGCCTTCCTTGAAGTGGATGAACGCCTCGGGCTGGCCCAGCACCGGCATGTCCAGGTAGGCCAGGATGTTGCGCAGGTGCTGCTGGGCCAGCGCGGTGCCGACCGCGCCGATGGAGGCGCCGATGACCGCCGCCGGCTTGCCGGCGAAGGCGCTGTGCCCGTACGGCCGCGAGCCGATGTCGATGGCGTTCTTGAGCACGCCGGGAACCGAGCGGTTGTATTCGGGGGTGACGAACAGCACGGCATCGGCCGAGCTGATCTGCTCCTTCAGGCGCAGCCCCTCGGCCGGGTAAGCCTTGTCGAAGTCCTGGTTGTACAGCGGCAGATCGCCGATCTGCACGTAATCGAAAGTCGCCTTTCCGGCCGCCAGCTTTTCCAGCGCATGGGCCAGCGCCTGGTTGTGCGAACCGCTGCGCAGGCTGCCGACGAGGACGGCGATGGTGGGTTTGGCCATGGGGGGTCTCCGATACGGGGGAAACCCCAGCGTAGAGCCACGCCCGGCGTGGCGTCGTGAACGTGCCCGGACCACCACGCAGGGCGTGGCGCTACGGCAGGGTCAGCCGCCCGGATCGGCCGCAACCCGGCTGCGCACCTGCTTCCAGTGCGCCTGCCAGGCCTGGAACATCAGCACGTTCCACAGGTGCGTGTGCCATTTGCGCTCGCCCTGCTGGAACTGCTTCCACAGCGGGGCCACCGCATCGACCTGGAACACGCCTTCAGCTGCCAGCCGCGCCGGATCGAGCAGTTCGTCGGCCCAGCCGCGCAGATCGCCCTTGAGCCACGCGCTGACCGGCGCGCCGAAGCCGCGTTTGGGCCGGTGCACCATGTCCTGCGGCACGTAACGGCCCAGCACGCGCTTGAGCAGGTACTTGCTGACCCCGTCGCGCTGCTTCATCGACAACGGCAGTGACCAGGCGAACTCGGCCACCCGCCAGTCCAGCAATGGCGCGCGCGCCTCCAGGCTCACCGCCATGCTGGTGCGGTCCACCTTGCACAGCAGGTCGTCGGGCAGATACGTGCTGAAATCGGCCAGCATCATCGCGTCGGCCGGCGAGCCGGCGCCGTGCAGCGGATCGGCCAGGTCGTAGAAGCTGCCGGCACCGCGCGCGCCGATCACTGCCGACACCGGATCGCGCCAGCGCGAAATCCGGTTGCGGTACACATCGCCAATGCCGCGTGCGCCGGTCTCGGCCAGCAGCGCGGCCAACCCGCCGGTCCGCGAGGCCTCGCCCTGGGTGTGGGCATGCGCGGCCAGCCAGCGCCGCAGCGGTGCCGGTACCCGGCCCAGCAGGGTCCAGTTGCGCAGCGCGCGCTGGTAGCGGCTGTAGCCGAAGAACAGCTCGTCGCCGCCATCGCCCGACAGTGCCACCGTCACCGCGCTGCGGGCCAGCCGCGCTACCAGCGCGGTCGGCACCTGCGAGGCATCGGCGAACGGCTCGTCGAACATGGCCGGCAGCTCCGGCACCACCGCCAGTGCATCGGCGCCGCTGACGTACAGCTCGGTGTGGTCGGTGCCCAGGTGGCCGGCCAGGGCCTTGGCCAGCGGGGCTTCATCGTGGTCCGAGCCCTGGAAGCCGATGCTGAAACTGTGGATGGGCGTGGACGACTGCGCCTGCATCAGCGCAGCCACGACCGACGAATCGGTGCCGCCGGAGAGGAACACGCCCACCGGCACGTCGGCCACCATGCGCAGCCCGACCGCATCGCGCAGCACCGCGTCCAGCTGCTGCTCGGCGTCCGCGTCGCTGCCCTGGAACGGCAGCGCCAGTGCCTGCTGCATGCGCTCACGCGCGTTCCAGAACGGCAGCTGCTGCTGGTCGGGCCGGTGCGCGGCGGCGCCGGCGGCCACCGCAGCGGCATCCAGGCGCAGCACCCGGCCCGGCATCAGCTTGAAGCAGCGTTCGTGGATGCAGTGCGGGGCCGGAATGTAGTCCAGCCGCAGCAACAGGGTGAGCGCGTCGCGGTCGATGTCGTTGTCGAAGGCCGGGTGCTGCCACAGCGCCTTGAGCTCCGAACCGAACACCAGCGTATCGCCGGCCCAGCCGTAGTACAGCGGCTTCTTGCCGACCCGGTCGCGGGCCAGCCACAGGCACTGCTCGGCGCGGTCCCACAGGGCGATGGCGAACATGCCGTTGGCGCGCTGCAGGGTCTCGTCCAGGCCCCAGGCCACGAACGCGGCCAGCAGCACCTCGGTGTCGGAATGGCCACGGAAGTGGTGACCCAGCCCTTCCAGCTCCCCGCGCAGCGCCGCGAAGTTGTAGACCTCGCCGTTGTAGGCCAGCACATAGCGGCCATCGTCGGACGCCATCGGCTGATGGCCCAGCGGCGACAGGTCCAGGATGCTCAGCCGGCGGTGCGCCAGCGCGATGCCGCTGGCCGCATCGGCCCACACGCCGCTGTCATCCGGCCCACGGTGCACCAGGGCATCGCCCATGCGGCGTGCCTGCTGTTCCAACGCGGCCTGCTCCCGTACCGGGGCGGCCAGCAACATTCCTGCCAGTCCACACATGCGTCAATGGTCCTGCGCCAACACCCGCGCGGCGCTTACCACGGCATTGTCGCTTGGAAGCACGCACATTGCTGCCCCTGCCAGCGGGGTATAGGTGTCGGCCCCGCACACGCGCTGCAGCGGCAGGTGGCCCAGCCCGGCCTCGACCAGCGCGGTGATCACCCCCTCGCCCACACCGGCGCTGTGGCGCCCCTCGTCCACCACCAGCACGCGCCGGGCGTCGGCGGCCTGTTCGGCGATGAAGCCGGCATTGAGCGGGACCAGCCAGCGCAGGTCGACCACGCGCACCCGCCAGCCCTGCCCGGCCTCGATCGCGCGCGCCGCGCGCAGGCTCATCGGCACCCCGTTGCCGTAGGTGAAGATCACCAGATCGGTCGCTTCCGGCGCATACACCCGGCCTTCGCCCAGCAGCAGCGCCTGGTCGGGCGCCGGATACGGGAACAGCCACTGGCCGTCGCCGGGCACGTGCAGGTCCTTGGTCATGTACAGGGCGATGGGTTCGAGGAACACCGCCACGCGCCCATCCACCTGGGCCAATGCTGCCAGCGTGCGCAGCATCATCGCCGCATCATCGCCGCGCGACGCGCAGCCCACCACCAGCCCGGGGATATCGCGCAGCGCGGCGATCGAATTGTCATTGTGGAAGTGCCCGCCGAACCCTTTCTGGTAGCCCAGCCCCGCGATGCGCACCAGCATCGGGTTGCGGAACTGGTCGTTGGAGAAGAACTGCAGCGAACAGGCCTCGCCGCGCAGCTGGTCGGCGGCATTGTGCAGGTAGGCCAGGTACTGGATTTCCGGGATCGGCAGCATGCCCAGGTTGGCCAGGCCCTGGGCCATGCCCAGGATCATGGTTTCGTCCAGCAGGGTGTTGAACACCCGGCGGGGCCCGAAGGCCTTGAGCAGCCCTTTGCTGACCGTATACACCCCGCCCTTCTGCGCGACGTCTTCGCCAAACAGCAGCGCGCCCGGGTATTTGCACAGCAGGTCATGCAGCGCCTGGTTGATCTGGATCGCCAGGTGCCGGGGCGGCTGCCGCTCGGGCAGCTGCGCGCTGCCTCCGAAGGCCGCCTCGCGCGCCGCGTCGCCGGGCGCGCGACGGGCTTCGGCATGCACCGCAGCCGGCGTGTACGGCGCGAGCGGTGCCATGATCTCGCCGAGCTCGGCCAGCTTGGGCCGCCGGTCGGCGGCATCGGCGGCGGCGAAACAGCGCGCGCGCATCGCCTCGTAGCGTTCCAGCAGCTGCGGCGGCGTCATCCAGCCCGATTCCAGTGCGATCTGCGCCGAGCGCAGCAGCGGGTCGGCCGCTTCGGCGGCGCACAGCTCCGGCAGCGGCCGCCATTCAATCTCGAAATCGGTGCCGGCATGCCCCATCAGCCGGGTGGTGCGCAGGTGCAGGAAGGTCGGCCGCCGGGTGCGCCGGCAGTGGTCCAGCGCGCGCGCCACCTGCGCGTGGCCGGTGGCCAGGTCCAGGCCATCGGCAAAGAAATAGTCCAGCCCCGGCCGCCGGCTGAAGCTCTCGGCGATCCAGCCGTCCGGGGTCTTCACCGAAATGCCGATGCCGTTGTCCTCGCAGACGAACAGCACCGGCGCCGGCAGCCGCTGGTAGGCGGCCCACGCGGCGGTGTTGAACGCGGTCTGCGCGGTGGCGTGGTTGGCCGAGGCATCGCCGAAGGAACAGATCACCACGCTGTCGTCCGGGATCGGCAGGCGGTGGCCGATGCGGCGCGCGGTTTCGATCGCCAGCGCCGTGCCCAGTGCCTTGGGCAGATGCGAGGCGATCGTGGAGGTCTGCGGCAGCACCCACAGCGGCTTGCTGCCCCAGACCTTGTGGCGGCCCCCGCTGGCCGGATCGTCACGGCTGGCGGCGAACGACAGCGCCGCATCCATCACCGGGTCCATGTCCGGCAGCTGGCGGAAACGTTCGGCCATGAACGCGCCGGAGCGGTAGTGCAGGAAGGCCGGATCGGTATGCCGGGCCGCCCGCGCCACCAGCGCATTGCCTTCGTGGCCCGACGAACCGATGGTGTAGAAGACCTTGTTCTGCACCCGCAGCACCCGCGCCATCAGGTCCAGATGGCGGCTGACCAGCTGCGAGTCGAACAGGGCGTCGAAGCTCTGCGCGTCCAGGCTGCTGCCGGGAAGGATCGGCGCCTCGGCCGCCGGGCGCGGGGCCGCATGACCGTCCCAGTGCTGCACGAACGCGATGAAATTGGCGTCGCAGATCTCGGCCCGGTTGAGGCCTTTCATGCGCGCGGGAATCGGATCGGGAACCACGGCAACCATGCACACCCTCCAGCAGAGCCGAACGGACGACCGCGCCGAGCATGGCTGCAACCGGCACCGCCTGCCAAGCGCAGGTGCACAAAATCAGGCCTGGCGCCGCTGTCTCCACTGGTGCCGGGACTGGCCCCATATCTCGATCGGCTTGCCCTCGTGCGGCGGCGGCAGCTCGCCCATGCGCAACAAGGTACTGCCCAGCTTGCGCGCGACCACGCGGGAGTTCTCGTTGGCCGCGTCGATCGTGTGGATCACCTCGTCCCAGCCGAGCGTGTCGAAGGCCCAGTCGATGGCGGCCACCGCTGCCTCCGGTGCGTAGCCCCTGCCCCAGCTGGCGCGGCGGATGCTCCAGCCCACCTCGGTACCCGGCCAGTCCAGCGGCTGCCACGGCCCCATCCGGCCCACCCATTCGCCGCTGCTCTTCTCGATCACCGAGAACATCGAGAAACCATACAGGTGCCAACTGCCCGCCAGGCAGCTGAAACCACGCCACGCCTGCGAGGGCGCCTGCACTCCGCCCAGGTGCTGCATCGCCTGCGGATCGGTGCAGAACGCCAGGAAGGCGTCGAAATCCTCCGCGCGCGGTGGGCGCAGGATCAGCCGGTCGGTTTCCAGGCGCAGGTCGAAAATGCTCATGCGGGTATCCGGTAGGTAAGCCGGGATCGATCTTCGCAGAACGGAAGAGGCCGGCAACAGGCCGGCCTCTTCGAATCTTCCCTGCAGCGTGCCGTTTACCGGTTGCTGCTGTCCAGCGCGGCGGTCTGGGTGACCAGCTGGCCGTCGATGACCGGCAGGCGGTCGCTGGTCGGCTTGTTGGCCATCTTGACGGTCTTTTCGGCGCCGTCGTAGCGGTAGGTCACGTTGTAACCGGTCACCGCGTTGGTGGTGCCCATCGCGATGCGGTTGCCCGGCTTGCTGGCCATGCGCATGGTGCCGGTGGTGCCATCTTCATTGCGGTAGGTCACGTTGTAGCCGGTGACCTTGCTCGACTCGGACGTAGCCGTTTCGGTGTGGCACTGGCGCTCGGTGCGGTTGACCACGCGGCCCCCCACATGGCGCTTGTCCACCTGGTTGCCGATCACGCCGCCGGCCACGGCACCGGCCGCAGTGGCGGCCTTGCGGCCATTGCCACCGCCAACCTGGTTGCCGAGCAGGCCACCGATGACCGCACCGGCCACGGTACCGCCAACGTTGCCGTCACGCTCGGGCAGCCGCTCCTGCACGACCACGTCCTGGCAGACTTCGTGCGGGGTCTGGGTGGTGGAGGTCTCGCGCACCGGCTCGGTGCCGATCACGGTGGCGTAGGCCTTTTCTTTCTGGGTGAGCGGATCGACCTTGACCACGTCGGCGTATTCCAGCCGGCCGGCCTTGTCCACGGGCAGTTCGTCGGTGCGCACGCCGTCGTCGGCAAGCGGCGTGGTATCCAGGCTGGGGCGGGTCTGCGCGGCGGTCACCGGGTCGGTGGAATTACCGCTTTTCATGAAGGCCGCCGTGGCGATGCCACCGACCAGCAGGGCGCCTGCAGCGACCAGAACCGTAGTAGTTGTGCTTTTCATATCCGACTCCCTGCGGACGATCCGCAACGTTCTTGATGCGGATTCCAGCATGCGGTCCCTGAACGGAATCTCCACATTCCGCATACATCATGGTTACCCATTCAGGTTCTGTCGCGACAGGGCTCGTGATAGCGTTTACAGCATCTGTCGAGGAGAGTGCGATGCCAGGTCCCCTGCTGCTTCCGGTCATGAACTGGGCCCGCCGGCTGCGTTATCCGACCCTGTTCAAGGTCACCGCTGCGCTGTTTGCGCTGACGTTGTTCATTCCCGACCCGATTCCGTTCGTGGACGAGATCCTGTTCGGCCTGGGCACCCTGCTGCTCGCGAACTGGAAGCGCCGCAGCGACACGCTTCCCCCCCGGCTGGACCAGCGCGACGCATGACCCTGGTCGACAGCCACTGCCATCTGGACGCGGACGAGTTCGACCGCGACCGGCCGGACGTGATCCGGCGCGCACAGGCGGCAGGGGTACGCACGCAGGTGCTGCCCGCCGTCACCGCCGCCAGCTGGCCGAAACTGCGCGACACCTGCGCGATGGCCGAGGGCCTGTATCCGGCGTACGGGCTGCACCCGATGTTCCTGGACCAGCATCGCCCCGAGCACCTGGACCAGCTGCGCGCCTGGATCGCCCGGGAGCAGCCGTGCGCGGTGGGCGAATGCGGGCTGGATTTCTTCGTGGAAGGCCTGGACACCGAACGGCAGCAGTTCTACTTCGATGGCCAGCTGCGCATTGCGCGCGATTTCGACCTGCCGGTGATCGTGCATGCGCGCCGCGCGGTGGACGCGGTCATCGCTGCGATCCGTCAGGTCGGTGGCCTGCGCGGGGTCATCCACAGTTTCCCCGGCAGCCCGGAACAGGCCGCGCAGCTGCACAAGCTGGGTTTCCTTGTGGGTCTGGGGGGGCCACTGACCTATGACCGCGCGCAGCGGCTGCGGCGGCTGGTGGCACAGCTGCCCCTTGAGCAGCTGCTGCTGGAAACCGATGCGCCCGACCAACCCGATGCGGGCATTCGCGGTGAGCGCAACGAGCCGGCACGGCTGACGGTCATTCTGGAGACGGTGGCGCAGCTGCGCGGCGAGCCCGCCGACGCCATCGCCGAGCAGACCAGCGCCAACGCACGCACGCTGTTCGGCCTGCGGTAGCGCCACGCAGGCGTGGCGCCACGCGTCTGTTTCCTACGCGGACGGTTTCTTCTTCAGCAGCATTTCCAGCGCTTTACCCACTGCCGCAAAGGCAAACGCACCGGTGATGTGCGTGGCCGCGCCCAGTCCGGCACCGCAATCCAGCTTGAGCGCCGCATCGGCGCCCAGCGGTGGGCGCACGCCGCATACGCTGCCGTCGGCCTGCGGGTATTTCACGTTTTCCAGCGAGTACACCGCCGGTACACCGAAGTAACGCGATGCGTTCTTCGGGAAGTTGAAATCGCTGCGCAGCTTCTTGCGGATCAGCGCCAGCATCGCGTCGTGCTCTGTGCGCGAGACATCGCGGATGCGCACCAGGGTCGGGTCGGTGCGCCCGCCTGCAGCGCCCACGGTGAGGATCGGCAGTTTGCGGCGGCGGCACCAGGCAATGGTTTCAACCTTGACCCGGAAGCTGTCGCAGGCGTCGATGACCAGATCGAAATCGCGGTCCAGCAGCTCCACCATGTTGGACACGGTCAGGAAGGACGCAACCGCATCGACCTGGATGTCGGGGTTGATCGCGCGGCAACGCTCGGCCATCGCCTCGGCCTTGTTGCGCCCGTACTGGCCGGCCAGGGCCGGCAACTGCCGGTTGGTGTTGGACACGCAGATGTCGTCGGCGTCGATCAGGGTCAGATGCCCCACCGCCGTGCGCGCCAGGGCTTCCACCACCCATGACCCCACCCCGCCCATGCCGACCACCGCCACCCGGCGCTGCGACAGCTGGTCCACGGTGCCCACCCCATACAACCGGTCGATGCCGGCAAAGCGTTCGCGCAATACGTCGTTCATGCCACCCATTTTAGACGGCCCGGTGCCCGGCACGTACGTCCGGCGTGCGCCCGGCGGTAGGATGCAGCGAGCCACCCACAAGGACGCCACCCGGATGAATGCCCCTGCCCCTGCCCGCCGCCCCTCGGCCGCGTATCGCTATCTGTTTGTCGCCGGCCTGGGCGTCATGGTCGGCCTGGTCGCGACCGTAATGGTCTCGCGCGCCCTGCATGCCCGCCAGGACCCGTTCCCCGGCAGCCTGATGCATGTCATGGAACGGCAGGTAAGCCTGCTGCGCGATGCGCAGGCGCAGAACCGCTGCAGCCTGGCCGACAGCGTGCCGCGCCTGCAGACGCTGCGCTCGCTGTCCAACGACCTGGACCTGGCCTTCCCGGACCTCAAGGACAGTGCGCAGTTCCAGCAGCACGCCAGCGGCTTGCGCGCCACGCTCAACACCGCGCTGGCGGCGCCGCCGGCAGACTGCGAAGCCATGGGGCAGCTGGTCGAGAAGATCCAGACCGACTGCAAGGCCTGCCATCAGGATTTCCGCTGATTCATCTGCCAGCCACGAATCGGCTACGGGATTGGCGCCCTGTTCACGCAGGACACGACAGGATCTGCGCCATGCGCTCCAGACGCATTCTCGACCACCCCTTCTGGCCAGGAGAACCACCATGAAGATCCAACTCATTGCTGCAGCTGCCGTTGCCACCGTCGCGCTGGCCGGCTGCGCCACCACCTCGCCTGGCTACGGCGGCGGCTACAACAGCGGTGGCTACAACAACGGTTACAACACCGGCGGCAACTACAACGACAACCGCTGCGCCGACTGCGGCATCGTGACCCGGATCAACCAGGTGGCCTCAGGCCGCACCGCACCCAGCGCCACCGGCGCGATTCTGGGCGGCCTGGTCGGTGCGGTGGCCGGCCATGAGATTTCCGACCATACCGGCGGCAGCAAGGGCAACCAGAACATCGCCGCGGCTGCGGGCGCGGTCGGTGGTGCGCTGGCCGGCAACCAGATCCAGAAGAACGTGACCAGCGATACCTTCGACATCACCGTGCGCATGGACGATGGCCGTACCGTGGTGGTGAACCAGCGCGACCTGGGCGGCATCCGCGAGAACACCTACGTGCGCGTGGTCAATGGGCGGGTGGTCATCCGCTGACCGGCAGGGTGTTCAACCGCGCATGAAAAGAAAGGGCCCGCTTGCGCGGGCCCTTTCCATATTCCATACAGGAACGACAGCAGTGAGCGCTTAGAGCGGCTTCACCTTGTCGGCCTGCAGACCCTTCTGGCCGGTTACCACTTCGAACTCGACCGCCTGGCCTTCCTTCAGGCTCTTGAAGCCCTGGGATTCGATCGCGCGGAAATGCACGAACACGTCCTCGCCGCTTTCACGGCTGATGAAACCGAAACCCTTCGCGTCATTGAACCACTTGACGGTGCCCTTCTCAGCCATCTTCCTTACTCCCTAACTGTCTTTAGTTGGATACGCCTTCACCAGGCGGCTGACAAGCAAGGGGGAAGCGAGGTGCAACGATGCAGCGGATCGGAAGGATCTACCATCATCAGGCCACGATCCACGGTGACCTTGCCAAGCTCAGCGACTGCAACTTAACCCGGGCAAAACGAAAAAGCAACTACCTCAAGCCGCATATGTCAACCCCATTTCCTTTACCATACTTGGCAGCATGGACCCTTCATTCATCTTTTATCTGATTGCCGTGGTGCTGGTCCTGGTCGGCATCGCCGGGATCATCCTGCCGGCCCTGCCCGGCATCCCACTGGTGTTCGCCGGGTTGCTGGTGGCCGCCTGGGGCGATGGCTTCGTCCACGTCGGCTGGGTGCCGCTGACCGTGCTCGGCCTGCTCACGCTGGCGTCGTTCGCGGTGGACGTGATCGCCACGATGGTCGGCGCCAAGCGTGTGGGCGCCAGCCGGAAGGCGCTGTGGGGCACCTTCATCGGCAGCATTGTCGGCCTGTTCTTCATGCCGATCGGGTTGTTCGCCGGCCCGCTGGCCGGTGCACTGCTAGGCGAGTACTGGCACACCCGGGAGCTGGGCCGCTCAACCAAGGTCGGGCTGGCGACCTGGCTGGGCATTCTGCTGGGTTTCGCGCTGAAGCTGGCCCTGGTGATCGCCATGCTCGGCATCTTCGCCTTCGCCTGGTTCTTCTGAGGCGCCGGGCTTCACGTTGCGCCCACGGGGGAGAGCGGCATAAACGCGCTGACATCCGGCCTGCGCGAGGTGTCGTTGTCCGCGCTGGCGGGAACGACGGGCAGCAGCCACACTCTCCCCGTTCCATTCTCCCTACCGGCCTGACTTCATGATCACCGCGCGCCCCCGCTCTGCCCTGTTCTCCGCTCTGGCCCTGGCCGCTGCCAGCCTGCCGCTCGCCGCGCAGGAAGTCGCCCCGACGCCGGCGTCGCCGCAGGCCTGCGCACTGGTCAACACGGACGCGGCCCGCCTGGCCTGCTACGACACCTTGTTCCGCCCCACGATCGAGACCACCCAGGCCGCAGATGCGGCGGCGGTCGCGGCCAAGCAGGAGCGCCGCGAAGAGCGCCAGGCTGCGCGCAGTCCCGACGCGCCGGCTACCGAACGGGTCAAGCAGCGCCTGGGCGAAGTGTTCCGCAACGACGGCCACGAGGCCGCGCTGGCCAACGCCGGCAAGGGTTCGCTGCTGGACAGCCGCTGGGAACTGGCGCAGGACTCCAAGCTGGGCGCGTTCCAGCTGCGTGCCTACAAGCCGGTGTACCTGCTGCCGGCATTCTGGACCAGCGACAAGAACCAGACGCCGCAGTCGCCCAACCCGGACAACACGGTCACCACGCCGCAGCAGCTGGACAGCAACGAGCTGAAGTTCCAGCTGAGCTTCAAGACCAAGGTCTGGGAAAACGTGTTCGGCGACAACGGCGACATCTGGGCCGGCTACACCCAGAGCTCGCGCTGGCAGGCCTACAACGCCGACAACTCGCGGCCGTTCCGCGAAACCAACTACGAACCGGAAATCATGATGATGTTCCGCAACGGCTACTCGATCGGGGGCTGGCGCGGGCGCATGAGCGGGCTCAGCCTCACCCACATGTCCAACGGCCGCGCCGACCCGCTGTCGCGCAGCTGGAACCGGGTGATCGCCACCATCGGCCTGGACCGCGAGAACTGGGCGCTGGTGCTGCGGCCCTGGTACCGCCTGCCGGAAGACCGCGAAGACGACAACAATCCGGACATCGAAGATTACATGGGCCGCGGCGACGCCACCCTGACCTGGAACCGCAACGGCCATGAGGTCTCGCTGATGGCCCGCCATTCCCTGCGCGGCGGCGACCGCTCGCATGGCGCGCTGCAGCTGGATTATGGCTTCCCGATCAGCAACCTGCTGCGCGGGCACGTGCAGGTGTTCGATGGCTACGGCGAAAGCATGATCGATTACAACCACAAGGCCACCTACGTGGGCGTGGGTGTATCGCTGCTGGAATGGTATTGATGGCGTGAGCGCCACGCAGGGCGTGGCGCTACGGCTGGCTTACGTCCAGTCGGTGATGCCTTCGCGCCGGTAGACCTCGGCGAACGCCGGGCGCGCCTTCATGCGCTCGGCGCAGGCCTTGAGCACCGGCCAGGCATCGCTTGGCCGTGGCATGTTGCGCGACCAGCGCATCAGCATCACCAGCATGAAATCGACCACGCTCAGCCGGTCGCCCAGCACGTACGGACCGGCGCCGTTCAAGTGGTCGGCCATCTGCTGCCACGCGTTTTCCAGCTGTTGCCGGGCCATCGCGCGGGTGGCGTCGGCGTTGTCCGCACCTGCCGGTTCGTCAGCGTAGAACCACGCCCGGTAGGCCGGCTGCAGGGTGTTGGCGCACCAGAACATCCAGCGGTAGGCCTGCCCGCGTTCGGGCGTGCCCGGCGCCGGCAACAGGCCTGCCTGCGGGTGCAGGTCGGCCAGGTGCAGCGCGATGGCGGCGGCCTCGGTGAACACCTGGCCATCGATGACCAGCGTCGGCACGCGTCCGGCCGGATTCAGCGCCAGGTAGTCGGTGCCTTTCTGTTCGCGGGTATCGAAGTCGAGCAGGATCAGCTCGTGCGGCACGTCCAGTTCCAGCAACAGCCAGTGCACCACCAACGACGCCGTACTGCGTGAACCATACAACGTGACGCCCATGCCCGGCTCCTGCTTCCAGAAACCAGGATTATGCGCCAACCCGCCCGCCCCCAATAAGCTGGAAGCGGCATAGGCCCCTGGATGTTCAAGGGGGCGCGGCGACAGCCGTAGGGTTCAGGTGGAATGTTACCCCGTGGTTGTGGCCGTCAGGCCACCACCACGGGGATTTTGCCGATGCGGGCCTGCCACTCGCGCGGGCCGGTGGTGTGTACCGATTCGCCGGTGGAATCGACCGCCACGGTGACCGGCATGTCCTGCACGGTGAACTCGTAGATCGCTTCCATGCCCAGGTCGGCGAAGCCCACCACCTTGGCCGCCTTGATCGCCTTGGACACCAGGTAGGCCGAACCGCCCACCGCCATCAGGTAGGCCGACTTGTTGTCGCGGATCGCTTCGATCGCCGCCGGGCCACGCTCGGCCTTGCCGACCATGCCGAGCAGGCCGGTCTGTTCAAGCACCTGGCGGGTGAACTTGTCCATGCGGGTGGCGGTGGTCGGGCCGGCCGGACCCACGACTTCGTCGCGCACCGGATCGACCGGGCCGACGTAGTAGATGAAGCGGCCCTTCAGGTCGACCGGCAGCGGCTCGCCCTTGTTGAGCATGTCGACCATGCGCTTGTGCGCGGCATCGCGGCCGGTCAGCAGCTTGCCGTTGAGCAGCAGGGTCTGGCCCGGCTTCCAGCTGGCCACGTCTTCCGGGGTGATGGTATCCAGGTCCACGCGGGTGCCCTTGGAGGCGTCGTAGGTGATCTGCGGCCAGTCTTCCAGCGACGGCGGGTCCAGCATCACCGGGCCGCTGCCGTCCAGGGTGAAGTGGGCGTGGCGGGTGGCGGCGCAGTTGGGAATCATCGCCACCGGCAGGTTGGCCGCGTGGGTAGGGAAGTCCTTGACCTTGATGTCCAGCACCGTGGTCAGGCCACCCAGGCCCTGCGCGCCGATGCCCAGCGCATTGACCTTCTCATACAGCTCCAGACGCAGCTCTTCGGCGCGGTTGGAAGCGCCACGCGCCTTGAGCTCGTTGATGTCGATCGGCTCCATCAGCGATTCCTTGGCCAGCAGCATCGCCTTCTCGGCGGTGCCGCCGATGCCGATGCCGAGCATGCCCGGCGGGCACCAGCCGGCGCCCATGGTCGGCACGGTCTTGAGCACCCAGTCCACGATCGAATCGGACGGGTTGAGCATGGCGAACTTGCTCTTGGCTTCCGACCCACCGCCCTTGGCCGCCACGATCACATCGACGGTGTTGCCCGGGACGATCTTCATGTTGACCACGCCCGGGGTGTTGTCCTTCGTGTTGGTGCGCTTGCCGGCCGGATCGGCCAGCACCGAGGCGCGCAGCTTGTTGTCCGGATGGTTGTAGGCGCGGCGCACGCCTTCGTTGGCCATGTCTTCCAGGCTCATGGTCGCGTCGTCCCAGCGCACGTTCATGCCCACTTCCAGGAACACGGTGACGATGCCGGTGTCCTGGCAGATCGGCCGGTGGCCTTCGGCGCACATGCGCGAATTGATCAGGATCTGCGCCATCGCTTCCTTCGCGGCCGGCGATTCCTCGCGCTCATAGGCGGCGGCAAGGCTCTTGATGTAATCGACCGGGTGGTAGTACGAGATGTACTGCAGCGCGTCGGCGATGGACTGGATGAGGTCTTCCTGCTTGATCGATGTCACGTAATGCTCGCTTGCGGGGGGCTGGCGGGGGTAAGCCCATCATTTTAGCGCGTGGCCCCGGCGGAATTGGGAATCACTCCCGACAACCGCGGAATGGCCCGTTCCGCCTGTCACAGCGGCCCGCCCTGCCCCGTCCAATAGTATGAACACCCCCTTTTCCCGCCCCTGGAGGCACCGATGTCCGCTTCTCCCCGCGTTCCCTACGCCCGCCTGGCCGCCGAGGCCTTCAAGGGCCTGCTGGCCACCAGCAAGGCCGTCCATGACAGCTCGATCGATCCCACGCTGATGGAACTGGTGTTCCTGCGCGTGTCGCAGATCAACGGCTGCGGTTACTGCATGGACATGCACGGCACCGCGCTGCGCAAGGGCGGCATCGAGCCGCGCAAGCTCGATACCCTGCCGGCCTGGCACGAGAGCCGTTTCTTCGACGACCGCGAAAAGGCCGCGCTGGGCTGGGCCGAGGCGTTGACCCGGCTGAGCACGGCGGCCCCCTCCGACGCCGCGTTCGATGCGCTGTCGCCGCATTTCGATGAAAAGGGCATCAGCGATCTGAGCATGGGCATCGCGGTGATCAATGCCTGGAATCGTCTGGGCGCCGGACTGCTGCCGCCGCTGCCGTAAGGGGTAGCGCCGGCCGTTGGCCGGCGCTACCTCGCTTCACAGCGGGGGCAGGCACAATGGCGGGCATGCCCGCCTCCCCCGCTGCCGGCCCCACCGGCCAGAAGAATCCCAGCCTGCGCGAACGCTTCAAGGCGATGCGCAACCTGCCACCGTTCCTGCGCCAGGTCTGGCAGACCAGCCCTGCCCTGACCAGCGCCAGCCTGGGCCTGCGCGTGATCCGCGCACTGCTGCCGGTGGCGATGCTCTACGTGGGCAAGCTCATCATCGACGCGGCACTGCTGCTCAGCCGGCACGAAGCCGGCTTCCCGCCCTTCAGCGAGGCCCTGTCCAGCGGCCTGCTCAATCCGCTGCTGGGCCTGCTGGCGCTGGAGTTCGGTCTGGCGATCGCCTCGGATCTGCTCGGCCGCATCGTCAGCTACGCCGACACGCTGCTCTCCGAACTGTTCACCAACGTCACCAGCGTGCGCCTGATGGAGCATGCCGCCGAGCTGGACCTGGAAGACTTCGAAGACCCCGACCTGCAGGACAAGCTCGACCGCGCCCGGCGCCAGACCATGGGCCGCATGAGCCTGATGAGCCAGCTGTTCGGCCAGGTCCAGGATGCGATCACCGTGGCCAGTCTGGCGGTCGGCCTGCTGGTCTACGCCCCCTGGCTGATCCTGCTGCTGGCGGTGGCGCTGGTGCCGGCCTTCGTCGGCGAATCGCACTTCAACGCCGCCGGCTACAGCCTCAACTTCCAGTGGACACCCGAGCGCCGCCAGCTCGACTACCTGCGCCAGATCGGCGCCAGCGTGGAAACCGCCAAGGAGGTGAAGATCTTCAACCTCCACCGCTTCCTGATCGACCGCTACCGGTTCCTGGCCGACAAGTTCTTCCGCGCCAACCGCGCCCTGGCGCGCAAGCGTGCCTTCTGGGGAACGCTGCTGGCCGCACTGGGCACGCTGGGCTACTACACCGCGTATGCCTACATTGCCTGGCGCACGGTGCGCGGCGACTTTTCCATCGGTGACCTGACCTTCCTGGCCGGCAGCTTCCTGCGCCTGCGCCAGTTGCTGGAAGGCCTGTTGATCGGGTTCTCGCAGGTCGCCAGCCAGGCCCTGTACCTGGACGACCTGTTCTCGTTCTTCCAGATCCAGCCCGAGATCCACTCGCGACCGGACGCGGTCCCGGTGCCGCAGCCGATCCGCCGTGGCTTCGTCTTCGAGAACGTGGGGTTCCGCTACCCCGATGCCGGCACATGGGCGGTGCGCCACCTGGACTTCGAGCTGCGCGCCGGTGAAGTGCTGGCGCTGGTGGGCGAGAACGGTGCGGGCAAGACCACCCTGGTGAAGCTGCTGGCGCGTCTGTACGACCCCGACGAGGGCCGCATCCTGCTGGACGGCCGCGACCTGCGCGACTACGACCTGGATGACCTGCGCGCCAACATGGGCGTGATTTTCCAGGATTTCGTGCGCTACAACCTGACCGCCGGCGAGAACATCGGCGTGGGCCTGGTCGAGGCGATGACCGACGATGCGCGCATCCGCGACGCCGCCCGGCGCGGCATGGCCCAGGAGGTGATCGAAGGCCTGCCGCAGGGCTATGAGCAGTTGATCGGGCGCCGTTTCAAGCAGGGCGTGGACCTGTCCGGCGGCCAGTGGCAGAAGATCGCCATCGCCCGCGCCTACATGCGCGATGCGCAGGTGATGATCCTGGACGAACCCACTGCCGCGCTGGATGCGCGGGCCGAGTTCGAGGTCTTCCAGCGCTTCAGGGAATTGTCCGACGACCGCACCGCGGTACTGATCTCGCACCGGTTTTCGTCGGTACGCATGGCCGACCGGATTCTGGTGCTGGCCGAGGGCCGGCTGGAGGCCAGCGGCACGCATGCCGAGCTGATGGCACAGGGCGGGCGGTATGCGGAGCTGTTTGAATTGCAGGCCGCCGGTTACCGCTGAACCGGGTTCAATGAGAATTTATCTCATTTGAGCTAGACTGGCGCGGACAACACAGATCAGACCCCACCCCCATGTCTTCCGCTTTTGGTGCCGAAACGGTGCTTGAAGTCCGTCACTGGACGGACGCCTACTTCAGCTTCACCACCACCCGCGACAGCGGTTTCCGCTTCGAGAATGGCCAGTTCGTGATGATCGGGCTGGAAACCGAGGCGCGGCCGCTGCTGCGCGCGTATTCCATCGCCAGCGCGAACTGGGAAGAGAACCTGGAGTTCTTCAGCATCAAGGTGCAGGACGGCCCGCTCACCTCGCGCCTGCAGCACATCAAACCGGGCGACAAGGTGCTGGTCGGAAAGAAGCCCACCGGCACCCTGCTGATCAGCGACCTGCACCCTGGCCGGAACCTGTACCTGCTGGGCACCGGCACCGGTCTGGCGCCGTGGCTGTCGGTGATCAAGGACCCGGAAACCTACGAACGCTTCGACAAGGTGATCCTCACCCACGGCGTGCGTTACGAAAAGGATCTGGCCTACCGGGATCTGTTCGAAAAGGAACTGCGCGAGCACGAATTCCTCGGCGAGATGATCGGCGACAAGCTGCTTTACTACCCCGCGGTCACCCGTGAGCCGTTCCCGAACCAGGGCCGCCTCACCTCGCTGATGGAAAGCGGCGAGATGCAGCGCACGCTGGGTCTGCCGGAGCTGAGCCCGGAGAACGACCGCGCGATGATCTGCGGCAGCCCGCAGATGCTGGCCGACCTGCGCCAGGTGCTGGACAGCCGTGGTTTCCAGACGTCGCCGCGCATCGGCACGCCGGGCCATTACGTGTTCGAGCGCGCCTTCGTCGAGAAATAGCGGTTACCCCAACGCGGCCTCGATGTCGCCGCGCAGGCTTTCCGGTTTGTCGGTGGGTGCATAGCGCTCGCGCACCTTGCCGTCGCGGCCGATCAGGAACTTGCTGAAATTCCATTTGATGCCGCGCGTACCCAGCAGGCCCGACTTCTCTTCTTTCAGCCACTGCCACAACGGGTGGGCGCGGTCGCCGTTGACGTCGACCTTGTCCGAGAGCGGGAAGTCCACGTCGTAGGTCAGCGAGCAGAAGTTCCGGATCTCCTCGGCATTGCCCGGCTCCTGATGCCCGAACTGATCGCACGGAAAACCGATCACCACCAGTCCGCGCGGACCGTACTCGCGCCACAGCGCTTCCAGGCCTTCGTACTGCGGGGTGAAACCGCATTTGCTGGCCACGTTGACCAGCAGCAACACCTTGCCGCGGTACTGCTCCAGCGCCTGCGGCTGGCCCTTCAGGTCCACGAACGCGAAATCGAAGGCGGTAGTCATGGCGGCAGCTCCTGGGTAGGGAAAGCCAGTATGACGCATGCCTTTCGACACAAGCCCGGGCCTGTCACCCCGGGTTAACCTCGGGGACTTGTCTGACCGGAGATTTCCCCTTGACCACCCGTCTTGCCCTTGCCGTCGCCGTGACCCTCGGCCTTGCCCTGCCCGCCTATTCCGCCGTTGCCGCCGCGCCGGCCACCACCGCCGCGCAGCAGGCCAACCCGTTCTTCGCCGACAGCCCGCTGCCGCTGCACTACCCGCAGTTCGACAAGATCAAGGACAGCGACTTCGCCCCCGCCTTCGACGCCGGCATGGCCCAGCAGCTGAAGGAAGTGGACGCCATCGCCAACAACAAGGCCAAGCCGACCTTCGAGAACACCCTCATCGCCCTGGAAAAGAGCGGTGACACCCTGGACCGCGCCACCACCGTGTTCTTCAGCCTGGTGGGTGCCGACACCAACGACGCACGCAAGAAGCTGCAGGCCGACTACTCGGCCAGGTTCGCCGCGCACAGCGATGCGATCGCGCTGAACGGCAAGCTGTTCGCCCGCATCCAGGCCCTGTATGACACCCGCACCCAGCTCGGCCTGGATGCCGAAGGCGTGCGCCTGGTCGAGAAGTACTACGAGAGCTATGTGCGCGCCGGCGCCAAGCTCAACGAAGCCGACAAGACCAAGCTCAAGGCGATGAACGCCGAGCTGGCCAACCTGGGCACCAAGTTCAGCCAGAACGTGCAGAACGAAGTGAACGCCTCGGCGGTGACCGTGGACGACGTCAAGCTGCTGGACGGGCTGTCGGCCGAGCAGATCGCCGCTGCGTCCGAAGCCGCCAAGGCCCGCAAGCTGGACGGCAAGTACGTCATCGCCCTGCTCAACACTACCGGCCAGCCGCCGCTGACCAACCTGACCAACCGCGACCTGCGCAAGAAGATCTACGACGCCTCGGTCACCCGTGGCAGCCGTGGCGGTGAGTTCGACAACACTGCGCTGGTCGCGCGCATCATGCAGCTGCGTGCGGACAAGGCCAAGATGATGGGCTTCCCCAACTTCGCCGCCTACAACCTGACCAACCAGACCGCCAAGACCCCCGAAGCGGTCAACGCCATGCTCGGCCAGCTGGCCCCGGCCGCGGTGGCCAACGCCAAGCGCGAAGCCGCCGACCTGCAGGCGATGATCGACAAGGAACAGAAGGCCGCCGGCAAGCCCACCTTCCAGCTGGAAGCGTGGGATTGGGCGTTCTACAGCGAGAAGGTCCGCCAGGCCAAGTACAACTTCGACGAGTCGCAGCTCAAGCCGTACTTCGAGCTGAAGAATGTGCTGGAGAACGGCGTGTTCTTCGCCGCCAACCAGGAATACGGCCTGAGCTTCAAGCAGCGCACCGACCTGCCGGTCTACCACGACGACGTGACCGTGTACGACGTGTTCGACGCCGACGGCAGCCAGCTGGCGATCTTCATCTTCGACCCGTATGCGCGCGCCTCCAAGCGTGGCGGTGCGTGGATGAATTCGTACGTCTCGCAGTCGGCGCTGACCGGCTTCAAGCCGGTGGTGGCCAACCACCTCAACATTCCCAAGCCGCCGGCCGGCCAGCCGACCCTGCTGACCTGGGATGAAGTAACCACCACCTTCCACGAATTCGGCCACGCCCTGCACGGCATGTTCTCGAACGTGAAGTACCCGTACTTCTCGGGCACCTCGGTGCCGCGTGACTTCGTCGAGTTCCCCTCGCAGGTCAACGAAATGTGGGCCGACAACCCGCTGATCCTCAAGAACTACGCCAAGGACCACCGCAACGGCACCGCGATGCCGCAGGCGCTGCTGGACAAGGTGCTGGCCGCCTCCAAGTTCAACCAGGGCTTTGCCACCACCGAATACCTGGGTGCGGCCATGCTTGACCAGCGCTGGCACCAGATTGGTCCGGACCAGGTCCCGGCCGCCAAGGGCGTGATGGACTTCGAACGCGCCGCGCTGGAGAAGGACGGCATCTACTTCGCCCCGGTTCCGCCGCGTTACCGTACCCCGTACTTCAGCCACATCATGGGTGGCTACTCGGCCGGCTACTACGCCTACATCTGGTCCGAAGTGCTCGACGCCAACACCCAGAAGTGGTTCCGCGACAACGGTGGCCTGAGCCGCAAGAACGGCGACCATTTCCGCCAGACCCTGCTGTCCAAGGGTGGCAGCGTCGATGCGATGCAGCTGTTCCAGGACTTCGCCGGGCACGCCCCGCAGATCGAACCGCTGCTGGAAAAGCGTGGCCTGACGCCGGAAACGAAGTAGTTCCAACCGTTTGAAAAACGAACCGCCCGGCAGTGCCGGGCGGTTCTTTATTCTGCCTTGCCCATTCCTTCCGGGGGCACGTACGCTTCGGACCAGAACGTGCATTTGAACCGGTTATCTTTCAGACGTACGCGGAACAATGCCTCTGCCGCGCCTCTCCGGCGAACGAACGCAGCGCCGTCCGCACCCGGGTCGGCTACCGACACCCGTTGCGATTGCCCTGGATCAAGCGAGAGTTCGAAGCGGGCGGGAAGGTACTCATCAAGCGAAACGAGATAGGGCTCCCAACCTCCCTGCCGGAAGGTCTGCACTTCCACCGGGTGGCCAAACAGCAGCGCTTCCTTATCGTTCCACAGGTCGAATACGACCGGACCCGGACCGTGATTGGTCAGATCGAAGAATCCGATCACGCTGCCTTCGGAGCGTTGGCTCTTCCCGGTAAATTGCATCTCCACGCGGGGGCATCCACCGACCTCCATACGGGACTGAGGGGCGCTGCACGCCGCAACCATCACCAGCATCAGCCCAACCATCACGCTACGCATTCCCTGCTCCCTGCACGGCCAAGTCCACGGCGATCATAACGGTCATGCCGCACGACGCCACATCCACACGTAGAGCCACGCCCTGCGTGGCTGCGCCCTCCCCGCGTAGAGCCACGCCCGTCAGCGCGGGGCGATGTAGCCGCCGGGTACGCCGTTGGGCGACAGCACCAGCTGCCACAGTTGCGCGTGGCGGCAGCGGAAGCTGGCCATCGAGCCGGCCAGGTAGAAACGCCACATGCGCTTGAAACGCGTGTCGTAGCGTTGCGGATCCAGCTGCGGCCAAGCCGCTTCCACATTCGCGCGCCAGGCCTGCAGGGTGCGGTCGTAGTCCGGGCCAAAGCTGTGCCAGTCCTCCAGCACGAACAGGCCCTCATACGCCGTGGTGATCTGCGCGGCCGACGGCAGCATCGAATTGGGAAAGATGTAGCGCGCGATCCACGGATCGGTGCGGTGGCGCGAGAGATTGCTGCCGATGCTGTGCAGCAGGAACAGCCCCTCCGCACGCAGGCAGCGCCGGGCCATCTCGAAGTAAGCGCGGTAATTCTTGTCGCCGACGTGTTCGAACATGCCTACGGAGAAGATCGCATCGAAGGTCTCGTCGACATCGTGGTAATCCTGCAGGCGGATCTCGATCGGCAGGCCTGCGCACAGTTCGCGGGCGAAATCGGCCTGTTCCTGCGAGATCGTGATCCCCACGCCGGACACGCCGTAGCGTTCGGCCGCGAATTTCAACGCTTCGCCCCAGCCGCAGCCGATGTCCAGCACACGCTGGCCGGGGCGCAGCTGCAGCTTGCGGCAGATCAGGTCGAGCTTGGCCTCCTGCGCTGCATCCAGATCGCGTGCGCCTGCCCAGTACCCACAGCTGTATACCAGCCGCTTGCCAAGCATGGTGTGGTACAGGTCGTTGCCCAGGTCGTAGTGACGCCGGCCAACCTCCAGGTTGCCTCCGCCGGACTGCAGGTTGAACAGCCGCGCCTTCAGCGCGTCGGCCAGCTCGCGCCAGCCGTGCACGCGCTCATCCAGGTGCGCCTGCATCAGGTGCAGCAGGAAGCCATCCAGCGACCCGGCATCCCACTGCCCATCCATGTAACTTTCGCCCAGACCCAGCGAGCCCTGGGCGATGACCCGGGAATAGAAGTGCGGGTCGTGGACCTGGATGTCGTGGGGCCGATCGCCACCCACGCGGACGTCGGCCTCGGCCAGCAACTCGATCACCCGTCGCTGCAGACCCACGTCCACGCGCGGCCCTCCGTCAGCCCTTGGCGAACAGCCCGGCATAGGCCGGGGCCACATGGGGTACCAGCACGCTGGCCGGCACGTCCACGGTCTGGGTACCGTCCGAATACGGCCCCACCTGGTAGGGCGGGAACACGAAACGCACGGCGGTAATCAGTCCATTGGGATCGGTCATGGGCTGGAACTGGCTGAAATTCTCCGCGCTCGCCCCGGTGCCGTCGGCAATCATCCGGCTGGCACTGCGCAGCGCTTCCTGCAGCTGGCCCGGCTCCATGTCGTCGCTGCTCAGACGGGTCGCCACCCGCTCGCGCAGCTGGTCGCCGACGTAGTCGCTGATCGCGCCCCATCCCTTGGTGTCCGGGATCAACGCGGCAGCGGTCAGCATCTGCTGCTGTTGCGGCAGCCACACAAAGCGCGCGACCAGCGGCTCACCGTGGGCGCCGCCGGTGTAGCGGCTGCCGTCGGCGCTGATCACCACCAGCTGCGGGGTATCGAGAATCTTCTCGAAGCTCAGCGACAGCTCGTAGGGCATGGTCGGCTTGTCGTTGCCCAAGCCCTCCACGGCCTGCTGCAGCTCGCCGCGCGCGGCGGTGGCGTAGTCCGACAATGCCTTGGCCAGGCCGGGGTAGCGATTCACGTCCTGCGGGTAACTGATGCCCACCACCGCCTGCGGGGTGTTTTCGATGACATCACGCAGTTCCAGCGGTGCCTCGGCCGCAGGTGCCGGCGTGGCGCTGTCCGGCTGCGCGGTCACGGCGCCGTCGGCGGGCGCGGCGGCAGTATCGTCCTCGCGCTTGCAGCCCGCCAGCAGCACCAGCCCCACGGCCAACGCCAGCACGCCGGTCTTCAGCGTACGGCGGTTTCCTGCGATGTTCATTGCAATCCCCTTGTTGAAACCCAGCATCATGATCCTTCGTCCGTGAAAACAGCCGCTGCTACGCCAGCAGGTCCTGGTATTCGGTGTGCCGTTCAAAGAACTGCTCGGCGTAGGCGCAGGCCGGCACCACCTTGAGTTTATTGTCGCGCGCATAACGCAGGGCGACCTTGGTCAGCTCGCCGGCAATGCCACGGCCCGCAATGGCCTCCGGCACCTCGGTATGGGTGATGACCATCCGCCTGCGCTTGATCTGGTAATCCAGCAGGGCCAGATACCCCTGGACCCGGGCCTGGAAACGGTGGCGGGCCAGATCGTGCTCCACCTCGTACGCCAAACCCGGCGGGGTGACCGAAGCCATGAGCGGTGTCTCCTGCGGCGACTGTCGCGATAGTGCGCACGGTGGCGCCATGATCGCGTGAAGCCTGAACAGGGGCAACTGCTGACGTAATGGGTCACATCCCGCCACGGACAACGTGCGACGGGGCTAAAGTCCGGCGCGCTCAAGCCGATATGGGTAACGGACAGGGGGCAAAAGCTGGCACGGCTTTTGCGACCCCTCACCTGCCCCATCCGTGTCCCAAGGAGCGTTACATGGACAATGCAACCGAGTTCACCCAGCCCGGCGACGCCGACAGCTCGCTGCTGGAAGGCCTGTTCCAGCTGGCCCTGAACGGCCAGACCCAGGGATCGGAATTCGACCTGATCGACCATGAGGTCTACACCCGCCTGCTCAGCACCTACGGTACGGACCAGCGTTTCGCGGCGTGACGGAGCGGCGCCACGACCAACGGTCGTGGCCTACCCCTTCAGGCCCACCAGGTTCGCGGTAGGTCACGACCGTTGGTCGTGACCTGCCCTCAGCCGCCCAGGCCGAAACGCGGGTTGCTCAACTCGCGCAGGAAATGCTCGAAGATCGCCGGGCGCATGGCCAGCATGAAAAGCACGCCGAACGCGGCACCGGCCAGGTGTGCGCTGTGGTTGATCCGGTCACCGCCGCGGCGGTCCATCCAGATGCTGTAGCCGACATAGAACACGGCATAGATGATCGCCGGGGCCGGGATGAAGAACACGAGAATGACGGTCCACGGGCTGAGCAGGATGAAGGCGAACAGCACCGCCGACACCGCGCCCGACGCGCCCAGGCTCAGGTAGTTCGGGTTCTTCTGGTTCTTCAGGTAGCTGGGCAGGATCGACACCACCAGCGCTGCCAGGTAGAACGCCGGATAGGTCAAGTAACTGCCGGTCAGGCTGACCATCACGGTTTCGATCTGGCCGCCGAAGAAGTACAGCGTGAACATGTTGAACAACAGGTGCATCCAGTCGGCATGGATGAAGCCGCAGGTCACCAGTCGGTCGTACTGGCGCTTGCGGTCCACGGCCGGCGGCCACAGGATCAGCCGATCATGCAGCGCGCGGTTGTTGAACGCCATCCACGAAACAAGGACGGTGATGGCGATCAGCAGCAGATTCACGGGGGTCATGGCAGTACTCAGGCAGCGCGGTAGTTGTCGACCATACGATAGCGCCTGGCATACCAACCGAAGGCCAACGCCGCCACGAACGCGAAGCCGGCGAAGAAGAACATCAGGAACGCGGCCTCGCTGAGCCCGGTACTGGCGATCTGGTGGGTCACCGTGTCGTTGCGCACCGCCGCGTTGGACAACAGCACCCACAGGTTGCCGATGGTGGTGGTCAGGTTCCAGAAGCTCATCACCACGCCCTTCATCGCCTGCGGCGCCTGGCTGTAGGCGAACTCCAGGCCGGTGGCCGAGACCAGCACCTCACCGAAGGTCAGCAGCGCATACGGCAATACCTGCCAGAAGATGGACATGGCATTGCCGCCGTCCATCATTACCTGGATCCCGCCCACCACGACCCAGGCCAGGCCGCTGAAGGCGATACCCGCGGTCATGCGACGCAGCGCGGTGGGTTCGAAGCCAAACCGGCGCAGTGCCGGGTACAGCACCAGGTTGTTGAACGGAATCAGCAGCATTACCAGCAGCGGGTTCAATGCCTGCATCTGCGACGCGGTGAACCAGCTTGGCATCACCATGTCCTTGCCCTGCAGCACCCAGGTGGAGGCCTTCTGGTCGAACAGCGAGAAGAACGGTGTGGTGAGTGCGAAGATCACCAGCACGCGCAGTACCGAGCGGACGCCCTCGATCGACTCGTCCGGATGATGCCCGCGCGCCGTTTCCAACCGCAACCAGGCCCCGCCGCCTACACCGATGAGCAGCGATACCAGTGCCAGGCAGAGCACGATGACGATGCCCAGCATTGGAGTGAAGACGCCCATGCCCAACGCGACCACCAGGCCACCAAGCGCCATCGCCAGGCCGGGGCGCTCGCGGCGCACCCACAGCACGGCCGCCACCGCGCACGGGACAACCGCCCAGACGCCGAGCCAGTACACCGATCCCACCGCGATGATCACGCCCAGCGCGCGCATCACCTTCGACGCGGGACGGTCCACTGCCCGTCGGGTCATCAGCGCAGTGCGGACCACGTTGGCGAACGAGTCGGGGTCCTTCGGCGGCAGCGGCACCAGCACATAGCGCTTGCGCCCCAGCCAGAACACGAAGGTGGCTACGAACATCAGGATGCCCGGGATGCCGAACGCCCACTGCGGGCCAAGATTCTTCAGCGCCAGCGGAATCAGCAGCGAGGCGAACAGTGAGCCGAAGTTGATGATCCAGTAGAACGCATCGAACACGATCTTGGCCAGGTGCTTGTTGCCCTGGTCGAACTGGTCGCCCATGAACGAGGCTACCAGGGGCTTGATGCCACCGGCGCCAAGCGCGATCAGGCCCAGACCCAGGAAGAAGCCTTCGCGGCTGTTCTCGAACAGCGCCAGGCAGGCATGACCAGCGCAGTAGACCAGGCTGAACCAGAGAATGGTGTGGTACTTGCCGAAGAACCTGTCGGCCAGCCAGCCACCGAGCAGCGGGAAGAAGTACACGCCGATCATGAAGCTGTGCATGATGTCCTTGGCCTCCGCTTCGCGGGCCGGATCGAGGACCTCCTGCAGCAGCAGCGAGGTGATCAGGAACTGCACCAGGATGTTGCGCATCCCATAGAAGCTGAACCGCTCGCAGGCCTCATTGCCGATGATGTACGGAATCTGGCGCGGCATCTTGCCCTTGCCTGCGCTGGCGGCTGCGGTCGTGCTCATGCTCATGCTATGGGGCTGTCCTGCGGGATCAAAGGGCGCAAGGTTACCGGAAGGGCCACGGCCGCGCACGCTGCGCCGGGACGTGACAAGGCCCGCAACCAGTGGCAGGCAAGGCCGCATCCGTTGACGGAAGTCACGGCACCTCCACGGTCCAAGCGTAAACTTATCGTTATGCGCCTCCTCCCCACGGTTGTCGCAGGACGCTGGCAAGGCTGGGTCCTGCTCCTGTTGCTGACCTCCCCCACGCTCCCGGCCGATGCCCGGCAGAGCGAGGCGGCGCCGCGCCTGGTCAGGATTGCCACGCTGGAACTGCCGGTCGGAGACGAGGCCCAGTGGGAACAGCGCCGCGACCAGGTGCTGCAGGTGCTGGAGGTGCTGCAGCCGGACATCATCGCCGTGCAGCGGGTGCAGCAGTCGCAGGGGCGGAACCCGGCCTGCTGGCTGGCCACCCGCCTGCGCTACAGCTGCGACTTCGTCACCGCCGACCCGCCCAGCCAGCGCCTGCGCCACGGCAGCGCCATGCTCAGCCGGCTGCCGGTGGCCGAGGACGGGGTCACCCTGCTGCATCCCCCCGGGCAGTTCAGCGCCGCGGGCATGCTGCGGGTAAAGCTGCAGGAAGAGCTGATCAATATCTACGTGGCGCGGCTGCGGCCCGAGCCGGACGAAGCGGTGGTGCGCCAGCACCAGACCGGCGACCTGATGACCTGGATCAGCGCCACCTCAGATGGCCTGCCCTCGCTCATCGCGGGCGATTTCTCGGCCGATACCGACGAACTGGTGCGCAGTTCGCCGGGTTTCCAGCCGACCCGCAAGAACCCGGGCGAGCGCGTGGACCCGCCCTCGCTGGCCGGTGCCGCCAGCGGCCATGGCCTGGACGTGCTGTTCCAGGTCACCCATTTCGCCAGTCAGGGCCTGCAGCCGGTAAAGCTGCCGGCATTGGACGGCGCCGAGGCCGGCGGCCTGCGCCTGGGCATCCTCGCCACCCTGCGCCTGCAGGGCGACGTCCACCCCCGGTAAACGAAAAGGCCAGGCGTTTCCGCCTGGCCTTACGCTGTTCAGACCACCCCTGCAATCAGGCGATGGCTTCCTGGTAACGACGCTCGACTTCGTTCCAGTCGACGACGTTGAAGAACGCGCCGATGTACTCCGGGCGACGGTTCTGGTACTTCAGGTAGTACGCGTGTTCCCACACGTCCAGGGCCAGGATCGGGGTGTTGCCGTCCATCAGCGGGCTGTCCTGGTTGGCGCTGCTTTCCACCACGACCTTCTTGTCCGGGGTCACGCTCAGCCAGGCCCAGCCGCTGCCGAAGCGGGTCAGCGCCGCCTTGGTGAAGGCTTCCTTGAACTTCTCGAAACCGCCCAGCTGGGCGTCGATCGCCTTGGCGACGTCGCCGACCGGAGTGCCGCCGGCATTGGGTGCCATCACGGTCCAGAACAGGGTGTGGTTGGCGTGGCCGCCACCGTTGTTGCGGACCACGCCCTGCAGGTTTTCCGGCAGCGACTTGGTCTTCTTGACCAGCTCTTCGATCGGCAGGTCGGCGTATTCGGTGCCTTCCAGCGCAGCGTTGACGTTGTTGATGTAGGTCTGGTGATGCTTGGTGTGATGGATTTCCATCGTGGCCGCATCGATATGCGGCTCAAGCGCGTCGTAGGCGTAGGACAGCTTGGGGAGGGTATAGGCCATGTGGTTCTCCTGGTAGCTCACTCGCCCGGCGAAGACCGGGCGTTGCGAAGTCGATGATGGGGATGGCCACCCAGCTTACCAACCTCCAGGTAAAGAAAACTTCTCGACAACGCCCCCGGCATGTTACGCATCGGTGACGAAACCGTACGCGATGCCCCGGCCCGGGTGGCAGGCACACAGCATTCAACGAAGACCCGCTACAGTAGCCCCCACTGCCCCACCGCGATCCACCATGCGCAAGCCCCTTCTATTGCTGCTCGCCATCGCGCTCCTGATTGGCGGCCTTGCCGCCATCAAGCTCGCCCAGCGCACGCCGCCGCCGCAGTTCGCCCCGTCGCTGACCCAGCCGTCCAACGACGTGCCCATGGGCAATGGCGCCCCGGCCAACCCTGGCGACAGCGCGCAGCGCGCGCACGATTCCCTACCCGCGTTCCTGCCGGCCGAAGCCCGCCAGACGATCGCGCTGATCCAGCGCGGCGGCCCCTACCCGCACCGCCAGGACGGCGCGGTGTTCAACAACCGCGAACAACGCCTGCCGGACCGGCCGCGCGGCTATTACCGCGAGTACACCGTGGACACGCCGGGTGCCGGCAACCGTGGCGCGCGCCGCATCGTGACCGGCGGCACTCCGCCGACCGGTTGGTTCTACACCGACGACCATTACGAAACCTTCCGCAGTTTCGAGGTCCCACCTGCCGGGAGCTGGCAATGAACCACGATGGATTCGAACTGGGTCTGGACGACATCAACAACGCCGGCGTGTATGCGGTCGGCAATGACGACATCGGGCCGCTGTCAGCGGCGATGCGCGACGCCGGTCTGCGCGTGGCCACGATCGATCTGGCCGGCTGCCGCGACAAGCCCACGCTGCTGATGCGCATTGCAACGCAGCTGGATTTCCCGAGCGGATTTGGCGGCAACTGGGACGCCCTGACCGACAGCCTGCGCGATCTGTCCTGGCTGAAGGCCAACGGCTACGCGCTGTTCTTCAGCGATGCCGACGAGCTGCAGGCGGACGCGGCGAAGGACTTTGACACCCTGCTGGACGTGCTGGCCGACGCGAGCGAGTCCTGGAGCACGCAGGACGTGCCGTTCTGGGCGTTTGTCGCGTTGAAGGAATAGTGTTGCCTGGAATTGGATTTGCCTGGAGCCGGCCAGCGGCCCGCACTACGTAGATGAGGCTTCGCCTCATCTACTGCCGTTGTCGTCCTGCAGCTCTTTCTTGAACGGAATGTCCGGCGGCGGGCGCGCGACCGCGGGCTGATCCTGCATGTTCGGATCGGTCAGGCCGCAGCCGCCGCCGAACTGCAGGATCGAGACCACGCAGGAGATCTTCGAACTGGTGCCCGGGATTGGAATCTCCACGGCCTTGATGCCCTTGCGCACCCATTCGGCCAGCAGCGATTCGTTGGGCGCCCAGTACTTGTCGAACGAGGTCGGGGTGTAGTCGTACGGTGGCCGCTTGAGCCAGGTGCCCGACTGCGCGATGCGCTCGCGGCTCCAGCCATCGTTCTCGCCACCGGGTGCACCGCGCTCGCTGTCGCCACTGCCGTCCTGGCCGGCCACGCGCACGCTGCCATCTGCGTTGAACAGCCCGTCGCCGGCACGACCCGCGCCCTGGTTGGCCTGCGCACCGCTGCGCTCGCCGTCCCGGTTGCGGTTGGCCGCACCCCAGTCGTCGCCCTTGGCAGGCGTCGACCAGTCGCCGGGGTTGGCTGCCGGCTGCGCGGCCGGCGCGGGGCTCGACGACGGCGTCGATGCGGTGCTGCGACTGGGCGCCGCCGGGCGCGTGGTGCTGGCCGTCGCCGTCGAGGAGGACGCAGAGGGTGTAGTTGACGGAGTCGCCGTGGTCGGCGCCGGGCGCGGCGTGGCATTGGGCACGGCGCGTTCGCGCACGGCCACCTCCGGGCTGCGCCCAGGCACGGTGATCTCGCGCGTGGGCACCGGCGCCACCGCCACCGACACGGCCGGCGCCGGCGCGATCTCGCGCTCGCGCACCTGCACATCCCGCTGCGGCAGGTTGACGTCCACCCGCGGGCCCGGCACGGGCACCGGCGGCGTCGGTGCGTTGACCACGGTGACCTCGCGCTCGCGCACCACCAGTTCCGGCGTGCGCACCTGCGGCTGCAGCGGGCGCATCGCCGGGGTCACGGTGGGCGGGGTCGGCGCCTCCACCACCTGCACGGTGCGCTCGCGCACCTGCGGTTCGGGCAGGTCGCGCGGAATCACCCGTACTTCGGTGCGCGGCACGCTGGTCGGCGGCACCACGAAATCGGTCGTGGCCTCCGCCACATCGGTGGCCTGTACGGGTTGCTCGACCGGGGTGGGCGCGGGCGCGGGCGGCTGCGGCGCCTCCGCGCTGGGCTGCGGTTGCGGCGAAGGCGGGGGCGGCTGCGGCGCGGTGGCGGCCGTGGCCCCGGTCGGGGCGGGTCGTGGGGCGGCCGCAGCCGCAGCCGCCTGTGCGCTGGCGGCCGCCGCGGCAGCGGCGCTGCCGGCCGCATCCGCCGGTTGCCCGCCGCCTTCTCCCTGCGGGGTGCCGCTGCCAAGGAACTCCACCTGGATGCGCCCGCCGTCGCCGCCCTGCTCCGGTTCCACCGGCGGGCGGATCAGAGCCACCCACAACAGCAGCAGCGCGAACATCACATGCAGCAGCAGGCTGACCGTGGCCGAGGTCCAGCGCATCCAGCGCTGGTCGCGCGGGGCCGGCTCCCAGGTCTGCCACAACAGCCGACGCATCGCCTGCACGGTTCCCAGCGCGGGCAGCCGGCCGGGCGAGCCGGGCAACGGCCGCTGGATCAGTTCGGCAATGACTTCCGAAGAGCGGAACGGCCGCGGCAGCGGGCTCAATGCGCGCAGCCACAGGCCCCACCCGTAGGGCAGGCCCGTGGTTTTTTCAACGATGCGTTTGTCCGGCTGGCGTGCCAGCAGCCACTCGAGGATCTCGTCAGCCCGGCGCAGTGTCACGCAGGACGATCAGGCTGCCGTGCCGCGGGGGATATACGGCGCATGCCCGCTGTCATGGTCGGTCGCATCGCGCACTGCCGTGATCCCGGGCACGCGGCCCATCAGCGTTTTCTCGATGCCCTGCTTGAGGGTCACATCGGCCATGCCGCAGCCCTGGCAGCCACCGCCGAAGCGCAACAGCACCACGCCGTCGGCCGACACCTCCTGCACCGCCACCTTGCCGCCATGCGATGCCAGCTGCGGGTTCACTTCGTTTTCCACCACCCAGTGCACGCGCTCGACCAGCGAGGCGGAGTCGGCCGGGGCTTCGCCCTTGATCTTGGGGGCCTTGATGGTCAGCTGCTGACCGCCGGTGGCGTTGGTGACGATGTCGATGTCGGCACCGTCCATCCAGGCCACGCTGGTGGCGGCCACGTACAGGGTGAAGCCGTCGCAGTCCACCGCCCACTCGTCACCGAGCAGGTCGGACGGCTCGGCGAACTCCAGCCGGGCATCGGCACGCGGGGTGCCGGCATCCACGGCGCTGAGGCGCACGCCCATGCCGGGCACGGCTTCGCGCTCGATGAGCTTGCGGAAATAGGTCTGGGCAGTGTCGGAGATCTGGATCATGCGGCTATTCTAGCGGCTTACATGTTATGCGCTCATTCGGTTTATACACCGTCCAGCGCATTGTTCAGGCATACACGAGGTGGAGGATTCCATGGCCGACCTGATTCCCCTGGCACAGGCCCGCTGCGTGCCCCGCAAGGGCAGCGACCACAAGCTGGGCGAGGCCCGGGTAGCCGAGCTGCTGCCGCAGATTCCCGGCTGGGAGCTGGCCGAACAGGGCCAGGCCCTGACCCGCACGTTCCGCTTCAAGGACTACTACCGCACTATGGCGTTCGTGAACGCCCTGGCGTGGATCGCCCATGCCGAAGACCACCATCCGGACCTGGGCGTGCATTACGACCGGGCGGTGGTGCGCTTTTCCACCCACGATGTGGGCGGATTGAGCGAGAACGACTTCATCTGTGCAGCCAAGGCTTCGGGCCTGACGGAGTGAGTGTGATGAACATGATGAGAGCCGCCACGCAGGGCGTGGCGCTACCCCTGGTGGTTGCTGCCAGCCTGGTCGGGTGTGGCGGGTCGTCCGAACCGGCCACGCCGGTGACCCCACCCACCGAGGTGGCTGCGGTGAAGACCCCGCCGCCGGTGTATCCGATCGAACTGGCATGCCAGGGCATCGGCGGCACCACCACGTTGAAGGTGGTGGTGGGCACCGATGGCAAGCCGGGCCAGTTGCAGCTGGTCAGCGGCAGCGGCAACGCGCAGCTCGACGAGCAGGCGCGCAAGGCGGTGGAAGGGTGGCAGTTCAATGCCGCTACCCGGGCCGGCCAACCGGTGCCGACCACGATCCAGGTGCCGGTGAGCTTCAACCCGCCGCAGCCCAAACCCGACGAGTGCTTCGCGGTGGAAGAGCGGCTGCGCCGCGGCGGCTGACCGCTCCACACCCGGAACGCCAGCACGCGCCCGCTTCCACCCCCACCCTGACCGCCTCGCGTGCCTGCGTGTCGCCCACCCGATCCGGGCGGCGGCACGCCAGGCGGGAGGCGTGCGTTATCCGTGTAAAGGACGCCGCCGCGCATGCTGGACATCTCCAATGAAAACGTCTGGGTCGCCCTGCTGGTGACCCTCGCTGCCGGCCTGGCCACCGGGCTGGGCAGCCTGATGGTGCTGTTCTCGCGTCGCCCCAACCCCCGCCTGCTCGCGTTCGGCCTGGCCTTCGCGGGCGGCGCGATGGTGTTCGTGTCGCTGACCGAAATCCTGACCAAGGCGATCAGCTCGTTCACCCTGGCCTACGACGCGCGCGTGGGCTACGCCTATGCAACCGCCGCGTTCCTGTGTGGCGTGCTGCTCATTGTGCTGATCGATCACCTGATCCCGAATCCGCACGAGAGCCTGGACAAGCAGGACCCGATGTTCCGCGAGAACAACAAGGCCTACATCAAGCGGGTGGGCCTGTTGACGGCGGTGGCGATCACCGCGCACAACTTCCCGGAAGGCCTGGCGACATTCTTCGCCACGCTGGAAAGCCCGTCGGTGGGCATGCCGCTGGCCTTCGCGATCGCCATCCACAACATTCCCGAGGGCATCGCCATCGCGGTGCCGGTGTATTTCGCCACGCAGAACAAGTTCTACGCCTTCGGCGCCAGCCTGCTGTCGGGCCTGGCCGAGCCGATCGGCGCCGGAATTGGCTATCTGCTGCTGTCCAACGTGCTCAACCACGCCACCTTCGGCTGGGTGTTCGGACTGATCTCGGGCGTGATGGTCTTCCTGGCCCTGGACGAACTGCTGCCGGCAGCCAAGCGCTACGCCAAGGGCCACGAGACGGTCTACGGCCTGGTCGCCGGCATGGCCAGCCTGGCGATCAGCCTAGTGCTATTTAAATGGTGATCTCGCCTGGCGTGCCATTCGTAGAGCCGGGCTCTGCCCGGCCGCTGTTGGCTCTCTGCGAAAAGCCCATTTGCAACGTTCTGCTGGCTTAGGCGGGTCGGGGCGGGTTTGCGGGGGACGGCGTAAATACGTCCATGTAGCCTTGGTCGCGGCATCCATGCCGCTCACACCCCCGCAAACCCGCCCCGACCCACCTTTTGACAGTGTGTCGTTGCCACGGGAAACGCGGGGGACGGCCGTTGGCCGTCGAGAGCGGAAGGGCGGGCCTTTCCCATGGCCACCTGCCACCTATCAGAGGGCCGGCGGGGGTGGGTTTGCGGGGGCATGAGCCGCATGGATGCGGCGACTGAGCTTACATGGACGTACTTGCAGCGTCCCCCGCAAATCCACACCCGACGGCCCAGCTCGGGACATGCATCAGCCTAGGGCTGTTCGCCCAAATCCAACAGCAGCCGGGCAAAGCCCGGCTCTACGGATGGGATGCAACCATGGCAGGCACATCCGTACGAATCGACGGGGTGTGGCCGTAGATCAACCCAACCGGTTCAACACCTCGACCAGCTCATCGGCCAGTGGCGCGTTCAGCGTGTACGGGGTCTTGCCGGCATCCAGCGCGAACTCCAGCGAGGCCGCGTGGAGGAACAGACGCTTGAGGCCGATCTGCTCGCGAAGCCGCTTGTTGACGTCCGGATCGCCGTACTTGTCGTCACCTGCGACCGGATGGCCCAGGTGCTGGGCGTGTACGCGGATCTGGTGGGTGCGGCCCGTCTCGATCCGCACCTCACAATAGGAATGGCCGCCGCGTCGCTCCAGCACCTTGAAGTGGCTGATCGATTCCTTGCCGATCGCATTGACCTGCACGTGACGCTCGCCGCCCTGGCGGAGGCCGACGTGCAGCGGGGCGTCCACGGTCATCACGCCATCGGGCATGCGCCCGACCAGCAGGGTCAGGTAGCGCTTGCGGATGCCCGCACCATGGTCCTCGCGCAGCAGGGCCTGCAGCTCGCTCAGCGCCGAGCGCTTCTTGGCCACGATCAGCAGGCCCGAGGTGTCGCGGTCCAGCCGATGCACCAGCTCCAGGGTCTTGCCCGGGCGGAGCGCGCGCAGGGTCTCGATGGCGCCGAAGCTGATCCCGCTCCCACCGTGGCTGGCAACGCCGGATGGCTTGTTCAGCGCCAGCAGCCGCTCATCTTCATAAACGATGGCGTTTTCCAGGCGCTTCATGAACGCCGCCGGCGGCCCGGCCTTGTCTCCCTCTTCGGTGAGACGGACCGGCGGGACGCGGACTTCGTCGCCCTCCTCCAGCTTGCGTTCGGCCTTGGCGCGACCGCCGTTGACCCGGACCTGCCCGCTGCGAACGAGCTTGTAGACCAGACTACGCGGCGCCCCCTTGAGCTGGCCCAGCAGGAAGTTGTCCAGGCGTTGCCCGGCGCGGTCGGCCGGAACAGTCAGGAGACGGACGCTGGTCTTGCCTTCAGCGGGTTTGGCGGGCGGTACGGTGTCGGTCATTGGCCTTTTATTCTGTTACACTCGGCGGGCGAGATAAGGGATTGATTTCGTTGGAAGTTGCTCTGGGCCAGAAGCCCGACTTCCCGCGATTCCGGCACAGTGCGCAGCCACCGCCCCCGGGGCGGCCATGTTAGCGGCTCACCGGCAGTCCCGGCCATCGCCGGATGCCTGACAAGCGTCTGCGCTGAAAAAATGTCCCTGTGGCGCTCCAGCCTGGCTGACAGCTGCCTCCGGCCCGCAACACCCAAACCAAGAAAATGTAGCGCTCCCGCGGCCTGCCGTGGTGTCGTAGCGCTGGAAGCCCAAGCCGCCCTCCCCGCGCATGCGCGATGGGCGTGCAAGCGTGACCAGAAGCGAAACCCCATGGCG
>Ga0209050_1000822_pt1 | contig 43254 bp, 46 predicted proteins | sample Araplavi_mTSA_r2_FD_184276 | JGI IMG/M metagenome (GOLD analysis project Ga0209050, IMG submission 184276) | Arabidopsis root microbial communities from North Carolina, USA - plate scrape MF_Cvi_mTSA_r2 (SPAdes) (version 2) | ecosystem: Host-associated > Plants > Roots > Endosphere | place: USA... | reverse complement strand
ATGACGATTTGTCGCCCTCCTGCACCCACCAGAGACGGTCGTGCTTTTCCCTCAGGTCATCCGATAACCTGAAACTGGTTAAGATATTGTTGGTGAAGCGCCCAAAGGCCCGCTGCGGCGATGGCTACCCCATAGGGAACCTCGACCGGTTTGTCCGAAGGTCGCAATTTCATATAGATAAGCATCACGGCCGACAGGATGCCGCCGGCGATGGCCATGATCGTGAGCATGGGCAGAAATAGCGGTACGGGGATCCAGAGCATCACTGCACCGATCATTTTTACATCGCCGCCGCCCATCCCGCCGACTGCGAACAGCCCGGCGAAGATCAGGAAGACGCCAAAGGCAGCGCCGAACTGGACCGGAATGTCGGGCCAGATCGCAAGGCCGGTCGCGATCCAGAACGGGATGGCGAGCAGCGCCATGGCGGCGTTGAGTTCGTTGGAAATGGTACGCGACCTGAGGTCGCTGATTGCCGCAGCAATCATCATCAGGCCGAGAACGGCCATCAAGCCAAGCGAGATCATGCTGCCTTCCATCGGTTTTCTCCTACGCAATATGGCTTACCAAAGCGTAACCATGCTGCGCCGAACGCCCGGCTTGCATTCCGTGGGCCAACCGATATGCGGCAGGGCATGACCGCCGCGCCGCCTTCTGCCACCGACGTGCTGATTGTCGGCGCCGGGATCGCCGGGGCAAGCTTGGCCGCTGCCCTCGCGCCGTGGCGCCGCGTCATGCTGATCGAGGGCGAGGATGCGCCGGGTTATCACGCGACCGGGCGGTCGGCGGCTTTCTGGCACGAAAGTTATGGCGGGGTGGGGGTTCAGCCCCTGACACGCGCATCGCTGGAGATGTTGAACAACCCGAACCCCGAATTTTCGGATCACGGCTTCCTGTCGCCGCGCGGCGCATTGACGGTGGGGCAACGGTCCGAGGCGGCGGCGGTCGACGCCTTTACCGCCGAATTTGCGGCTCAGGGCGTGGATATCGTCCGGATGTCGGGGGCGCCGGTGGCCGATATGGTTCCCGGCCTTCGCGATGAATGGCGCGAGGCCGCCTATGAAGCCGCGTGCCGCGACATCGACGTCGGCGGCTTGCATGCGGCCTATCTTCGCGCCGCAAAGCGCGCAGGCGCGACGCTGGTCACGCGTGCGCCGTTGCGGCGGGCGCGGCGCGTCGGTGATGGCTGGGACGTCGAACTGGGTGACGGACGGGTCCGCGCCGCATTGATCGTCAACGCCGCCGGGGCATGGGCGGACGAGGTCGCGGGTGCATGCGGGATCAAGCCGGTCGGCATCCAGCCGTATCGCCGCACGGTGATGCAGGTCCGGCTGGGCGTTCCGGTTCCCGCCGACCTGCCGTTGGTCGTCCACGTCGGCGGCGAATTTTATTTCAAAGGGCAGAGCGAGGGGCGCATCTGGCTAACACCGCATGACGAGACCCCGACCGTGGCCCATGACGCGGCGCCCGAGGAACTGGATGTCGCGCTTGCGATCGAGCGGTTACAGTCGGTCGTCGACTGGCCGGTCGTGGCGGTCGAGCGCAAATGGGCGGGACTGCGCAGCTTCGCCCCCGATCGCATGCCGGTTTTTGGCGCTGACCCGCACGAGCCCGCCTTCATCTGGTGCGCGGGGCAGGGTGGTTTCGGGATTCAGACGGCGCCGGCGATCGCCGGACTGCTCGCGGCGCAGCTCGGCGCACCCGAACCCGCCGGCATGATGGGGGGCGTCGATACGGCCCCCTTCGCGCCCGCGCGCTTCGCCTGACAAAAATGCGCGCGTTCAGCGCGCGCGCGCGACTTCCAGGGCGGCATCGCTAGCCAGCTGGTCGGCGATTTCATTGTCACCGTGACCGGCATGGCCCTTGACCCAGATCCACTCGACCTTGTGCCGTGCGTTTTCCTTGACGAGGCGCTGCCACAGGTCGGCGTTGGCGACGGGTTTCTTCGCCGCGGTTTTCCAGCCGTTCTTTTGCCAGCCGAAAACCCATTTGGTGATCCCGTCGCGAACATAGACGCTGTCAGTCGACAGTTCGACGTTGCAACTGCGCTTGAGCGCGGCGAGCGCCTCGATCGCGGCCATCAATTCCATGCGGTTGTTCGTCGTATCGGGCTCGCCGCCCGACAGCTTCTTCACCACATCACCCCAGCGCAGCACAGCGCCCCAGCCGCCGGGGCCGGGGTTGCCCTTGCACGCGCCGTCGGTGGCGACGATCACGGTCTTGCCGGTACTCTCGGTCATCGGGCGGCGAACAGGCTGGCGGCGTCGGCGGCGCTATAGCGTTGCAGGCGAGCGAGGAACGGCGACGGATCCTTGCGCGTGACGAGCGCGTCGGCGGGCGTGTGCACCCAATCGTGGGCGCGGGTGAGCAGGAAGCGCAGCGATGCGCCGCGCGCGAGCAGCGGCAGCGCGGCCACTTCGGCGTCCGACAGCGTGATTTCGCGACCATAGCCGCGCATCAAAGCCTCGGCGCGTGCGGGATCGCACTGCTTGCCGTCGGCCGAAAAGGCCCAAGACGCGTGCGTGATGACGAGGTCGTAGGCGCGGAAATCGCTCGCGGCGAAATAGAAGTCGATGAGGCCGGTGACCCGGTCGCCGAGCATCAGCACATTGTCGGGGAACAGATCGGCGTGGATGACATGCGCGGGCAAATCGGTGGGCCAATGCGCGTCGAGATACGCCAGTTCGTCATCGACGATCGATTGAAGCCCCGGCAACACCACATCGAGGTCGCCGGTCGCTGCGGCAACGCCACGCCAGTGATCATGACCCATGCTGTTCGCGCGCGCACCGGCATAGCCTTCGAGCGCACGATGCATCGCGCCGAGCGCGGCGCCGGCGGCTTCGCACTGGTTCGCGGTAGGCTGGGTCAGCGATATACCGGGCAGGAACTGGATCACGCACGCTGCGCGGGCCGACACCTGCTGAATCGCATGGCCCTCGCGGTCGCGGATCATCGCCGGGACGGGGCAGTTCTGGCTGGCGAGGTGGTTCAGCAGGTCGACAAAGAAGGGCAGGTCGCCCTCGCTGACGCGTTTTTCATACAGCGTCAGAATGAAGCGCCCGCCCGTCGTCTCGAGCAGGAAATTGCTGTTCTCGACGCCCTCGGCAATGCCCTTGCACGATACGACGGTCCCAATGTCGTACTTAGCGACGAGCGCAGCAAGGTCGTCGGGTTCGACGTGCGTATAGACGGCCATCAGGCGGGTTCGAGTCCGCGCGGCAGCTTGAACACCATATTCTCTTCGGCAGTAACGACCACGTCCTCGACGATCGGGCGGACCGAAGCCACCGCGTCGATCACTTCGCGAACCAACTTTTCGGGCGCGCTTGCGCCGGCGGTGATGCCCAGCGTGCCTATGCCCGCCAGCCAGGCGGGGTCTATATCGGCGCCACGCTGGACGAGATGCGCAGGTGTTCCCAGCCGTTCGGCGACCTCAACCAGACGCAGGCTGTTCGAACTGTTGGGCGCGCCGATCACAATCACGCGATCGCATTGCCCCGCAATCGCCTTCACGGCATCCTGACGGTTGGAGGTCGCGTAGCAGATATCTTCGCCGCGCGGTCCCGAGATCGCGGGAAAGCGGTGCTGGAGCGCAGCGATGATATCGCGCGTATCGTCGACCGACAGCGTCGTCTGCGTCAGGAAGGACAGCATCTCGGGATCGGCGGGCGTCAGCGCCGCAACATCGTCGACCGATTCGACCAATGTCATCGCACCTTCGGGAAGCTGACCCAATGTGCCGATGACTTCGGGGTGGCCGGCGTGGCCCACAAATACGATATGCCGCCCGGCATCATATACGCGTTCGGCCTGACGATGGACTTTCGACACCAGCGGGCATGTAGCGTCGATATAGTCGAGCCCGCGCATTTCGGCCTTTGCCGGCACCGCCTTGGGCACGCCGTGCGCGCTGAATACGACCGGCACGCCATCGGGAACCTGGTCGAGCGATTCGACGAAAATCGCGCCCTGCGCCTTCAGTGTGTCCACGACATAGCGGTTGTGGACGATTTCGTGCCGGACATAGACGGGCGCGCCATATTTCTGCAGCGCCAGTTCGACGATACGGATCGCGCGATCGACGCCCGCGCAGAACCCGCGCGGCGCGGCGATCAAAACCTTAAGTTCTGCCGCTTCGCTGCTGTGTGGGTGCGTCATCGGATGGGGAGCGTTCATGATGCGCGCGCTCTAGCGCAGCAAGCCATATGGGGTAAAGCCGCTTCATCTTTCGTTCTCTTTGTTGCGCCGCGTTCATCGCACCGATAAGAAGCGGCGCGCATGACGCGGGATCAACTGTCCCGACGCCTGCCAGCGTACCTGTTTGGAAAGCCCGATTATCATGATGTCCATTTCGTTTCCGTCGCGTAAGTTCCTGACCGTGCTGTGCGGCACGGCAGCCATGGCGATGGTGGCGGGCTGCGCGAAGGACAATGAAATCGACATCGCCGGCGGCGTCGGCATCACCGCGACGCGCAGCACTTGCCCTGCGGTAGCGGTGCCGCTGCACACTGGCGACATCACGCTGTTCGACCCCGCGACGAGCCGCGATGCGCGCGCCGTCGACGTCGTCGCGGCGATCACCAATGTGGTACCCGTCTGCAACGACGCGGCCGAGAAGGTCTACCAGCTCGCCAGCTTTGACGTCGTCGCGACCCGCCGCGATGCGGGGCCCGCGCGCACCGTGACCTTGCCCTATTACGCCACCGTCTTGCAGGGCGGCACCGCGGTCGTTGCGAAACGGCTCGGCAATGTTGCCGTGACTTTTGCCGAGGGCCAGGTGCGCGGCACGGGCCGGGCGCAGGCGTCGGCCTATGTCGATCGCGCTGCGGCAACGCTGCCCGCCGACATCCAGGAACGTATCACCCGCAAGCGCAAGGCAGGCGACCAGGACGCTGCGGTCGATCCGCTCAGCCTTCCCGAAGTGCGGGCCGCGGTGCAGCGCTCCAGCTTCGAACTGCTCATCGGGTTCCAGCTGACGCAGGACCAGCTCGAATATAACGTCCGACGATAGGACCGCGGCGGCGCCTTGGCGCCGTACGCATCGTTTCGCCCCGCGCGCCGATGGGTGACGCGGGGCTTTTCGCGCCCGCCTAGCTGTTATAGGGCGCGCGCAAGACTTTCCTGATCGAAGATAGGCCAAGCCCCGTGACTCTGTTCAGCCGCTTTTCCGACCATATCGATGCCGCGCTCGATGCGCTTGTCGCCCGCGACGCCCTGCCGAGCGGTCTTGAGCGCAGCGCGATCAGCGTCGAGCCTCCGCGCGATCCCGCGCATGGCGACGTTGCGACCAACGCCGCGATGGTGCTTGCGAAGCCCGCGGGCATGAACCCGCGCGCGCTTGCCGACCTGCTCGTCGCCGAACTTGGCGCGCTGGGCGAGGTGACCGAGGCGAGCGTCGCAGGTCCCGGCTTCATCAACCTGCGCCTTGTCGACGACAGCTGGCGCGACGAACTCGCGCTGATCTTCAGCGAGGGTGACGACTATGGCCGCTCGACGATCGGGCAGGGGCGGCGCGTCAATGTCGAATATGTCTCGGCGAATCCGACCGGCCCGATGCACGTCGGCCATTGCCGCGGCGCCGTCGTCGGCGACGCGCTCGCCGCGCTGCTCGAATATGCCGGGCACGAGGTGATCCGCGAATATTATGTCAATGACGCGGGCGCGCAGGTCGATGTGCTCGCGCGCTCGGTGCACATGCGCTACCGCGAGGCGCTCGGCGAAGATATCGGTGCGATCCCGGAGGGGCTTTACCCCGGCGACTATCTGATGCCCGTCGCGGACAAACTGGCGGTCGAATATGGCGACCGCTTCGTCGGCGCCCCCGAAAGCGCGTGGCTCGGCCTGTTCCGCGCCGAGGCGGTTAGCGCGATGATGGACATGATCCGTGCCGACCTCGCCAAGCTCGGCATTCATCACGACCTTTTTTCGTCCGAAGCCGAACTGCAGGCCGAGGGCAAACCCGCCGCTGCCGAAAAATGGCTGCGCGATCACGATCTCGTTTACGATGGCCAGCTCGAAGCGCCGAAGGGCGAGACGCCTGAGGATTGGGAACCGGTCGAACTTCCGCTGTTCCGCTCGACGCAGTTCGGCGACGATCAGGATCGTCCGATCAAGAAGTCCGACGGCAGCTGGACCTATTTCGGCGCCGACCTCGCCTATCATTTCCAGAAGAGCCAGAATGCCGACGAGCTGATCGACATCTGGGGTGCCGACCATGCGGGCACGGTCAAGCGGATCAAGGCTGCGGTGGCCGCGCTGACCGGCGGCAAGACCCGCTTCGACGTCAAACTGGTGCAGATGGTTCGGCTGCTCAAGAATGGCGAGCCGTTCAAAATGTCGAAGCGCGCGGGCAATTTCGTAACGCTTGCCGATGTCGTCGACGAAGTCGGCAAGGACGCGGTGCGCTTCACGATGCTGACGCGCAAGGCCGACGCGCAGATGGATTTCGACTTCGCCAAGGTCGTCGAGGCGTCGCGCGACAACCCCGTCTGGTACCTGCAATATGCCAATGCCCGTATTTCGCGGCTGCGAAAAAAGGCCGCTGATGCCGGTATTGAGCTGCCAGCGCCCGCTCCGGCGCGTCTCAACGCGCATGAACTGGGCCTCGTGAAATTGCTCGCTCAGTTCCCGCGGATTGTCGAGGCGGCCGCCTCGGCGCGCGAACCGCACCGGATCGCCTTCTATCTCGCCGACGTCGCGGCGGCGTTCCACGCCTGGTATAATCTGGGCAATGATGATCCGGGCCTTCGGATCGTTCTCGACAATGATCCCGAATTGACCGCGACGCGGCTTTATTTGGCCGACGGAATCGGGCAAGTCATCCGTAACGGGCTGTCCCTTATGGGGGTAGAGGCGCTCGAGGAGATGGTTTGATGGCCGGCGACAGGAATGCAGAGCAGGGGGATGCGGGTCTCGGTCTCGAAGACGAGGATCGGCTACCTTGGCTCGAAGCCGCCGACGGGTTCGAGGAAGACGGCGAAGTTTCGCCTGCGCGCCTGCTTGTCATGGTGCTCGGCGGGTTGTTGCTGATCGGTGCGGTACTGGGCGGCCTGTGGTGGATCCAGAATGGCGGCGCACGCGGCAATGGCGAACTGATCGCGGCGCAGCAGGGCGACTATAAGGTCGCGCCCAAGACCGACGGCGCGAAGACGTTCGAGGGCGAGGGCGACGCCAGCTTCTCGGCTAGCGAAGGTGCCGAGCCCGCGGGCAAGGTCGATCCGAGCCGCATGCCCGAAGAGCCCGCAGTGACGCCGCAGGAGCGTGAAGCGGCGGCGACCAAGACGGCTGCCGACAAGGCCGTGGCGGCGAAGGCGAGTGCTGCCAAGGCGGTTCCGGCGGACAAGGCGAAAGCCAAACCGGCGGCGACCGCGGTCAAGACGCCCGATGCCGAAGCAAAGGCCGAGCCCGCGTCATCGGGATCGGCGATGATCCAGCTTGGCGCGTTCAGCAGCGATGCCGCGGCGGCGAAGGCATGGACCAGCCTTTCGAAGCGTTTTGCCTATCTGGCCGAGCTCAACAAATCGGTTTCGCCAGCGAAGGTCGGCAACGGAACCGTTTATCGCCTGCGCGTTTCGGCAGGAACGACGGCCAACGCTACGAATTTGTGCGGAAAATTGCGCGTCGCCGGTGAAAATTGCGTCGTCGTTCGCTGATTCGGCCCGCTTGGCCGCAGACTCCGTTGGTGCAATGCTGCCGCTATGGCATGCTGCGCGTTCTGGTTATCGCCTGAGGGGGCGGCGACCGATGGAGTTTGACGCACGATGATACCCGCAATTTTCGGCCTGTCGGGCCTGACCCTCACCGACGACGAGCGCGCCTTTTTTCGCGACAGCGACCCCGCGGGCTATATCCTGTTCGGGCGCAACATCGAAAACCGCGAACAACTGCGGCGCCTGACCGACGAATTGCGCAGCCTCGATGGCCGCACCAATTTGCCCATCCTGATCGATCAGGAAGGCGGCCGCGTTGCGCGCATGCGATCGCCCGAATGGCCGAATTTTCCGAGCGGTGCGGCATTCGACGCGCTCTATGACCGCGCGCCAGCCAGCGCGATCGAAGCGGCGCGGCTGAACGCGATGGCGCTTGCCGTAATGCTGGCCGAGGTCGGGATCACCGTCGACTGCCTGCCGCTGCTCGATGTGCGCCAGCCGGGCGCGAGCGATGTCATCGGCGACCGTGCACTCGGCAGCGAGCCGATGCGCGTCGCCGCGCTGGGCCGTGCAATCCTGGGCGGATTGCAGGCCGGCGGCGTCGTCGGGATCGTCAAGCATATCCCGGGGCACGGCCGCGCGCTGCTCGATACGCATGAAGCGCTGCCGACGGTCGATGCGCCAGACCGCGATCTTCAAACCGATCTTGCGCCCTTTGCGGCGCTGCGCGACGCGGCGATGGCGATGACCTGCCATGTCATCTTCGAAGCTTGGGATCCCGACCGGCCCGCGACCCTGTCGCCGATCGTCATCGACAGCGTCATTCGGCAGCGCATCGGCTTTCACGGGCTATTGATGACCGACGATCTCGACATGAAAGCCTTGTCGGGCAACGTGCCGTCGCGCGCCGCCGATGCGATTGCCGCGGGCTGCGACATTGCGCTCAACTGCTGGGCGAAAATGGACGATATGGTCGGCATCGCGAACGCGCTCGACCCGATCAGCACCGTGTCGCGTGCGCGGCTTGAAGGCGCGATGGACCGTATTTCGGGCGATGGCGACGAACGGCCCTTCGCAACCCTGGTCGATCAGCGCGACGCGCTGCTCGCGATCGCCTGACCGCCGATGGACGAGCTGCCGCTCGATTTCGAAATCGCACCGGCAGCGCCCGAACGCGACGACGCGTTCCAGCTAACGTTCGAAAGCTGGGAGGGGCCGCTCGACCTTTTGCTCACGCTCGCGCGCAGCCAGAAGGTCGACCTCAAACAGATCTCGATCCTTGCGCTGGTCGAGCAATATCTGACCTTCATCGCCGAGGCGCGCGAGCTTAAGCTCGAGGTCGCCGCCGACTATCTCGTCATGGCGGCGTGGCTCGCCTATCTCAAATCGGCGCTATTATTACCCAAGGACCCGCTCGAGGACCCGTCGCCTGACGAACTCGCGCTGCGCCTGCAATTGCGCCTGCAGCGACTGGCGGCGATGCGCGAAGCGGCGGCTCGGCTTCTGGCGCGCGATCGTATCGGCCGCGACGTCTTCCTCCGCGCGAAACCCGAGGGGCTGCGCGACATCAAACTGCGCCGCTGGGACGCCAGTCTTTACGATATTCTTTCGGCTTATGGGCAGGTCAAGCTGCGCAGCGAGCCCGTCGTTCATATGGTTTCGCGCCGCCCGGTGATCACGCTCGACGCGGCGCTCCATCATCTCCAGCGGATGATCGGGGTGAAGCTTGACTGGGCCGAGCTGTCGGATTTCCTGCCGGGAGACTATGATGGGCCACTCCGCCGTTCGGCAATCGCGTCGAGCTTTGTTGCGGCGCTGGAGCTCGCGCGGCAGGGCCGGGTGGATTTGAGGCAGGAAGGGGCGTTCGAGCCGCTTTATCTGAAGGCAGCACAAATATGATCGACGATCTGGAGCGCGCGATTGAGGCGATGCTGTTCGCCAGCGACGAACCGCTCGACGCGCGTCAGGTCGCGAACCGGCTTGGCGACGAAATGACGCCGGGCGAGGTGCGCGCGATTATCGTGAAGATTGCGGCGCGCCACGACGGCAGCGGGATCGAACTCGTCGAGCGCGGCGGGCATTGGCATTTTCAGACCCCCGCCGACCTAGCGCATCTGCTCCGCCGCGAGCGTGACGATCCGCGCAAGCTGTCGCGCGCGGCGGCCGAGGTACTGGCTATCGTCGCGTACCATGAGCCGGTGAGTCGCGCCGAAATCGAAGCGATCCGCGGCGTCCAGACGTCGAAGGGAACGCTCGATGTGCTGATGGAGGCCGAGTGGGTAGCTCCCGCCGGACGCCGCGAGGTGCCGGGACGGCCGCTCATATACAAGACGACCGACGCTTTCCTGCAACATTTCGGCCTCAACAGCCGCAAGGACCTGCCGGGAATCGACGATCTCCGCGCAGCCGGCCTGCTCGACCCCGTCGACCTCGCTTTTGAGGAGGCGGTGGGCGAACTGGACCTAGTAAAAGACGGTGAAGAGGCCTAGATGGGCCCTTCAAGGAGACGATAAATGGGTAGCTTCAGCATCTGGCACTGGCTCGTGGTCGGGATTCTCGTCCTGCTGCTGTTCGGCAAGGGCCGTTTTTCGGACATGATGGGCGATGTCGCCAAGGGCATCAAAAGCTTCAAGAAGGGCATGACGGAAGACGACGTGCCGCCCGCCGCGCCGAAGCATATCGAGGGCCAGCGCGCTCCCGACCTGAGCGCGACGCCGACCCCCACCGCGGAAACCGAAAACCGCTGATTTCGGCCGTCTGCGGGATTGGGCTAAGACATGTTTGACGTTGCGCCCACCGAGTTGCTGCTCGTGGTGCTGGTGGCCTTGGTGGTTATCGGCCCCAAGGATCTGCCCAAGGCGATGCGCTTTGTCGGCAAATGGATGGCGAAGGCGCGCGGTATGGCGCGCCACTTCCGCTCCGGGCTCGACACGATGATGCGCGAGGCCGAGCTCGAAGAGCTCGAAAAGCAGTGGCGCGAGCAGAATGATGCGATCATGCGCGAATTTCCGCGCGCTGACGATGTGACTGCATCGCCGGCGCCCGCGACGACAACAGCCCCCGAAGCAACGACCGAGCCGGTGACCGAAGCCGAGATCGATCAAACGGCGGCTGCCACGCCGCCCGAAACGCACGCGATACCGCCCAAGGACGGTCCGCTGCCATGACCGACGAAACTCCGCCCCTGACATCCGACGAGGATGGCGCCGGCGGCAAGATGCCGCTGCTCGATCATCTGATCGAACTGCGTTCGCGGCTGCTGAAATCGCTGCTCGCAATCGGCATCGCCTTTGGCGTGTGTCTTTATTATGCGCGGCCGATTTTCGGGGTTCTCGTCCAGCCGCTCGTTCGCGCCGGGCAGGGAAAGCTGATCTATACGCAGCTGTTCGAGGCGTTTTTCGTCGAGATCAAGGTGGCGCTGTTCGCGGCGACGATGATCGCCTTTCCGGTGATCGCGAACCAGCTGTGGAAATTCGTCGCACCGGGGCTTTTCAAGCAGGAAAAGCGGGCCTTGCTGCCGTTTCTGATTGCGACACCGATCCTTTTTGCGGTCGGCGCGAGCTTTGCCTATTTCATCACGATCCCGATCGCGCTGAAATTCCTGCTCGGCTATCAGGGCAATATCGGCGGGATCACGCAGGAGGCGCTGCCTTCGGTCGGAAACTACCTCAGTTTCACGATGCAGTTCATCATGGCGTTCGGCATCGCCTTCCTGCTGCCGATCCTGTTGATGCTGATCGAGCGGTCGGGTCTGGTGACGCGCGAGCAGCTCGTTTCGGCGCGGCGCTATATGATCGTCGCTGCCTTCGCGATCGCCGCAGTGTTCACCCCGCCCGACATCCTGAGCCAGCTCCTGCTCGCGGTGCCGTTGGTGTTCCTGTACGAAATGTCGTTGCTCGCGATATGGTTTACCCAGCGCCGACGCAAAACAGGCGCCGAAGAGGCGCCTGTCGAGCCTCTCGAAGAGGCTTAGGGTAAGTTACTCAAGATCAGTTGATGGCGTCGCTGCCCGCCTGACCGACCGACTCGATGTCGCGGCCCGCACCCTTCACCGTGTTGCAACCAGTGACCAGAAAGCTTGCCATCAGGGCGAGAAGGATTGCACGGAAACTCGTCATATTTCTAACCTCATCTGGAGTTGACGCAAAATGGCCCGGCACGCTTCGAGGGGGGGGAGGGAATGCGGGCCGGGCCAATGTTGCTGAGCAGCGCTGCGGGGGGGCGATGACCGCTGCTCGAATGGGAAACGACCGATACGGCCGATAAGTTCCCAAAAAAATTTCGATAATGAATTTTTTTTTTGGAGCTTTTCGAATCGATTGAATTTCAGGGACTTGCCCTCAGAGACTGGTCAATCCGCTGAGCACTGCGAGGCCCAGGAAGGCCAGAAAGCCCATGGAATCGGTCGTCATGGTCACAAAGATTGAACTCGCAACGGCGGGATCCTGATCGAGCCGATCGAGCAGCAATGGGATCGCGACGCCGGCAACGCCCGCGACAAATATGTTCACGACCATGGCCGCGGCGATAACCACGCCGAGCTGTGCATTGCCGAACCACAGGGCGGTGGCGATCCCAGCGATCAGCGCGATCGTCCCGCCGTTGAGCAGCGCGATCTTCATTTCGCGCCAGATTGCGCGCCAGCTGTTGGAATCGGTGAGCTGGTTCATCGCGAGGGCACGCACGGTGACCGCCAGCGTCTGCGTTCCGGCATTGCCGCCAACGCCCGCGACGATCGGCATCAGTGCAGCCAGCGCGACCATATGCTCGATTGCGCCACCGAAAAACCCGACGATCGACGACGCCAGCAAAGCAGTGCCGAGGTTGGCGATCAGCCAGCGCACGCGCGCGCTGTATGTTTCGCGGATCGGTTCGTTGATGTCGCCGTCGCCGGCACCCGACAGGCGCAGGATATCCTCGCCCGCTTCTTCCTGAATGATGTGGACGACGTCATCGACCGTGATCATGCCGACGAGCCGTCCGCCCTTGTCGATCACCGCCGCCGAGATCAGCGCATATTTCTGGAAGCGCAGCGCGACCTCTTCCTGATCCATGTCAACCGGGATCAGCGTCTGCTCGCGCTTCATCACATCGCTGATCGCGATGTCGCGCGGGGTGCGGAGGATCCAGCTCAACTGGCAGGTGCCGACCGGGCGGTGCCGCGGGTCGACGACGTAAATTTCCCAGAAATCGCTGGTCAGGTCGGTATCTTCGCGGAGCCGGTCGATCACGTCGCCGACGCTGACATGCTCCGGCACCGCGACCAGATCGCGCTGCATCAGGCGCCCAGCGGATTCCTCGGGGAAGGAGAGGGCGTCCTCGATCGCGGCGCGATCTTCGGGCTCCATCGCCTGGAGGACGGCCTGCTGCTCGTCCTCTTCCATATCCTCGATGATCGCGACGGCATCGTCGGTATCGAGTTCGGACGCGAGTTCGGCGACTTGCTCGGGCGCGAGCAGGTCGATCAGTTCCTCGCGAACATAATCGTTCATTTCCGCCAGCACGTCGGCCGACAGCATGTCGCCGAGCACCGCGGCGAGCATCGGTCGCTCGTCGGCGCGCGCGAGTTCGAACAGATCGGCGATGTCGGCGGGGTGGAGGCGGCCGACGCGTTCGCGTGCGGCTTCGCTTTCGCCGGCCTCGGCCAACTCAATGACGTCGCGCACGAATTCGGGCTTCAGCCGGTCGTCCTCGTCGAGTTCGGTGTCGGTTTCGCGGGCGGTTTGTTCGCGGTCGCGGTCGTCGGCGATGACGACATCTTCCGGCGGCAGGGAATCTTCGCGTTTGTCCATCGCGCGGTCCTCCCTGACTATTGCGGCGTCCGAGCCTTCCCCTAGTGCTGCGGCCCGCCGATGGCAACGCTGAGAGCGCCTTTTCGCGATTTAATGCGTGGCTTTGGTGGCTCGCCCCGCTATGGGACCGGCAACTTAGACCGCAGGAGTTCTACCATGTCCGACACTCTCACCCTTTCGCTGTCGACCGGCGATGTCGTCATCCGCCTTCGCCCCGACCTTGCGCCGCAGCATGTCGAGCGCATCACCGGCCTCGCGAACGAAGGCTTTTACGACGGCGTCGTGTTCCACCGCGTAATTCCGGGCTTCATGGCACAGGGCGGCGACCCGACGGGAACCGGCATGGGCGGCAGCCCGCTGCCCGACCTGCCGCAGGAATTCAGCAGCGAACCGCACGTCCGTGGCGTTTGCTCGATGGCGCGGGCGCAGAACCCGAACAGCGCGAACAGCCAGTTCTTCATTTGCTTCGACGACGCGCGTTTCCTCGACAACCAGTACACCGTCTGGGGTGAAGTGATCGAAGGCATGGAAAATGTCGACGCGCTGCCCAAGGGCGAGCCGCCGCGCGAACCTGGCAAGATCGTCAAAGCGACCATCAGCTGACACAAGAAAATCCCCGCTTCGGCGGGGATTTTTTTGCCTAGTCGCCGATAAAGCCGTTGAGCCGCTCGCAAGCGGCGATCCAGTCTTCCTTGAATTCTTGAACGACCTGCCCGGCGCCCATGGCTTCGTTCATCAGGCCGACGCCCTGGCCGACCCAATAGGTCGCGAGCGCCTTGGCGCCTTCGTGGCCGCCTTCGGACAATTTATCGACTTTGCGCAGCGCGGGTTCGCTGACCAGCGACTGGAGCGGCATCGGCAGGGGTTTGGGGGCGCCTTCGGCTTCCCATGCGTCGGTCCACGGCGAGCGGAGCTGGCGCGACGGTTTGCCGGTGCGGCTTTTCGATCGCACGGTGTCGCGCGACGAGGCCGCGAGCATCTTTTCCTTCACGACTGGATTCGTTTCGGCCTCGGCGGTCGTGAGCCATACCGATCCGGTCCACGCGCCGTGCGCGCCCATCGCCATCGCCGCCGCCATCTGCCGACCGGTGACGATCCCGCCGGCGGCGAGGATCGGGGTGTTCGCGCCCACGGCTTCGACTGCTGCGGCGACTTCGGGGACGAGCACCATTGTCGCGACTTCTCCACAATGGCCGCCCGCTTCGCCGCCGGCCACGACGAGGATATCGACGCCGGCCCGAACCTGTGCCAGCGCATGGTCGCGCGTGCCGACGAGCGCGGCGACGGGGACATTGTGGCGCTTGCCGAGTTCGAGCATCAGCGGTGGCGGGACGCCGAGCGCATTGGCGATCAGGCTGATCGGATGGCGGAACGCAACTTCGAGCAAGCGCGCGGCGCCATCGTCGCTCATATTGTCGCCGAGGCTGCTGCGTACCGCGCCGGGTAGCGCGATGTCGCTGCCGTCGACGCCGTGCTTTTCCAGCAGACCGGAAATAAACGCCTTATGTTCGTCCGGAATCGACGGAGCTTCGCGCTGCGCCTCGCCCTTGCCGGCGAAGCTGTTGGGGACGATCAGGTCGACGCCATAGGGCCGCCCGCCGATATGTTCGTCGATCCAGGCGAGTTCTTCCTCGAGCCGTTCGGGCGGCAGCGAGGCGGCGCCGAATACGCCCATACCGCCGGCTTTCGAGACCGCAACGACGACGTCGCGGCAGTGCGAAAAGGCGAGCAGGGGGAATTCGATACCGAGCATCGCGCAGATAGGGGATTGCATGGGGACCTCTCCATTTATCTATTTGCACCCATGTCAGCGCCAGTTGACGTAAACGTCAAGTTGATTTGCTCAGCGGGCTGATTATCGCAGGTGCATGACCCAATTTTCTCTGCCCGATTTCGACCTTGATGCCTTTGTCCGCGCCACCTTGGCCGAGGATCTGGGGGCGGGGGGCGATATCACCTCGATGGCGACGATTCCCGCCGACGCGCGCTTTGGCGGGGTGATGGACAGCCGCGATGCGATCACCGTCGCGGGGCTGCCGATCGCCGAACGTTTCTTTCGCGCGCTCGAACCGGCCATGGATATCGAGATATTGGTCGAGGAGGGCGCACAGGTGCCGTCCGGAAGCGACCTTATGCGGCTGTCGGGCAACGCGCGCGCGATGCTGACTGCCGAGCGGTCGGCGCTCAACACGGTGCAGCATCTGTCGGGGATCTCGACGATGACGCGCCAATATGTCGATGCGCTGGCGGGAACCGGCGCGACCTTGCTCGATACGCGCAAGACGATCCCGGGGCTGCGCGTGCTGGAGAAATATGCGACGCGGATGGGCGGCGCCAAGAATCATCGCATGGGCCTGTGGGATGCGGCGATGATCAAGGACAATCATGTTGCGGTCGCCGGTTCGGTCGAGGAAGCGGTGCGCCGCGCGGTCGATGCCGGGATCGAAAACATCATCGTCGAGGTCGACCGGGTGACGCAGGTCGAGCCCGCGCTGAATGCCGGGGCTACGCACTTGCTGCTCGACAATATGGGCCTCGCCGAATTACGCGAATGCGTCGCGCTGGTTGGTGGCAAGGTGCCGACCGAGGCGTCGGGCGGGGTACGGCTCGATACGATCCGTGCGATCGGCGAGACGGGCGTGACCTATGTGTCGGTCGGAAGGCTGACGCAGTCGGCGCCCGCGGCGGATATCGGGCTCGATTTTGCGCTGGCTTAGCGTTGCCGCCGTCGGGCTTGCGTTCGCGCCAACGATTGCGCACGCGCAGGCCTTAGCGTGTAACATCCCCGACCGTATCTCCGTCCCGCGGCTCGAACAGCCAAAGCGCGGCGAAGCCGTCCGCAATCCGGCGATCACCGGCTATCTGTTGGCCATGAGCTGGTCGCCGCAGCATTGCGCCGATGTGCGAAACCCACGCGATGCGCGCGACCGCTTTCAATGTTCGGGCGAGAACGGGCGTTTCGGGTGGGTGCTCCATGGCCTGTGGCCGGAGACCGATAGCCCCGGCTATCCGCAATGGTGCCGCCCGGCGAAGATCGTACCGCAGCCGGTGCTGAAGAAGCACATGTGCATGACGCCGTCGGCGCAGCTGTTGCAGCACGAATGGGCGAAGCACGGGACGTGCATGAGCCCGAACCCCGCAGCTTATTTCCGTTCGGCGGAGCTTTTGTTTCGTGCGGTGCGCTTTCCCGACATGAAAAAGCTGGCGGCCAAACCGCAGACGGCGGCGAGCGTCCGCCGCGCCTTTGCGGCGGTAAATCCGGGTGTAACGGCGCCGATGATCGCCGTGTCGGCTGACAGGCAGGGATGGCTCGATGAAGTGCGCTTTTGCCTTGGGCCGCGCATGAAGCCGGCGAGGTGCAAGCCATTCCAAAGCGGGGTGAAAGACGGCCGCCAGATCCGCGTCCGGAACGCCTCCACGTTAAGGTAATTTTGGCAAAGCGTGCCAGGACGGGACGCTGCCGCGTTAACACTCTTTTAACCTTATCGACTCGTTAACATCGTCCTAGCTTCGGGTGCATGGACTCGAAGCACCATCTCGACATTCGAAGCCGCGTTCGCGAATATGGCTCGCGGCGGTTGATCATCGCGCGGCTGAGCGCGCCGGCGGATTGGCAGGGTGAGCTCAGAACCGCGTTGGCGGCGCATCGTCAGCCGGAAACAATCTTTTCGAACAACGACTTCCGGCTGTTTCTTCAGAGCTTCGCGATCTTCTTTACCGCAGCGATGATGTTTCTGATCTAGGAACGCGATCAATCGCAGGCGCGGTGGAGCTTTTGCGCGAGCCAGGCCGAGATCAGGCACATCGCGGCGCTCATCAGCAACTGATCGACGGTGCCGACACCCGCGAACCCCAACCCCATCGCGAGCAGCGAGCCCGCAACCATCGCGCCCGAATTGACGATATTGTTGGCGGCGACGGTACGCGCGGTCTGGTCCTTGGGCACCGTCGTGGTGAGGAAGGCATAGAGCGGTACGACGAACATGCCGCCGCTGACCGCAATGCCGAGCAAGCTGAGGAGCAGGGGGATGACGCGGTCGTGCGCGAGGAACCCGCCGATGTCATAGAGCGCGCCGGCGGGTTCGGTGCCCCAGTTGCGGCAGACCCAATAGAAGGCGACGACGAACAGCGCCATCACGATCACACTAGCCGGACTGTAGCGGGCGGAGACCTGCCCCTTGAGCAGGCGGTTCACTGCGACCGATCCGATTGCGATCCCGATCGAGAAGACCCCGAGGAAGAGGCTGGCGACGCTCTTGTCGGCGTGGAGGATATTCTTCGCGAGTGGCGGGAACTGGATGAACAGCACCGCGCCGATCGTCCAGAAGAAGCTGATCGACAGGATCGCCAGATAGAGCCGCGGGATGTGCATCGTCCCGCGGACGAGCGTGACCGACGAGCGGATGATATGCCAGTCGATACCGGTTTCTTCATGCTCGGGCGGCGCGGGGGGGACCTTGCGCGCGGTCCAATAGCCGATGGCGGCGACAAGGACGACGCCGAGCGCGGCCCATTCGACGTCGATGACCCCGGCGAGGATCGTGCCGGCGAGGATCGCGATATAGGTGCCGGCCTCTACGAGCCCGGTGCCCGCCAGCACTTCGTCATTCTCGAGGTGCTGCGGCAGGATCGCATATTTGATCGGGCCAAAGAAGGTCGAGTGGACGCCCATCGCGAACAGCGCGAGCATCATTAGCGGGATCGCGATCAAATGAACGGCGAAGCCCAGCCAGGCGAGCACCAGCCCGGCCCCGCCGACGAGCATGATCAATATCTCGCAGAATTTGACGATGCGGATGATCCGCGCCTTGTCGCGCGTGTCGGCGAGCTGGCCGGCGAGCGCAGAGAGCAGGAAGAAGGGCAGGATGAACACGCCGGTCGCCACGGCGCTGAACAGCGTTTCCTGCTCTTCGCTGTTGAACACGCCGTAGACGACGAACAGCACCATCGCATTCTTGAACAGATTGTCGTTGAACGCGCCGAGCAGCTGGGTGACGAATAGAGGCAGGAACCGGCGTTGCTTCAACAGCGCAAAGGTACCCGTCATGCGTGATCCCATCTCGTCAGTATAGTTCGGTCACCACGCGGTCTGCGGGCAATTCGGTTGTCGCACCGGGGGCTTATCGGCTAGGGCCTATGGGGTCAAAGGTCATTTTGTTACAAGCGCGCCGTACCGGCGGGAATCAGGGGTCATGCTCAGTCTTCCGAACATCCTGACATTGTCGCGAATCCTCGCGGTGCCGATCCTGCTCTTCCTGTTGTGGCCGGGGGTGGTCGAAGGGTCCCACCAGCCAAAGCCGATCGACTATGCGCTCGCCTTCGGCCTCTATTGCCTGATGGGCATTACCGATTATTTCGACGGCTATGTCGCGCGCTCGCGGGGGATCGTGTCGCGGCTTGGCGCCTTCCTCGACCCGATTGCCGACAAGATCATGATCGCGGCGGTGATTCTGCTGCTCGTCTTCACGCGCGACATCACTGGCTATCATGTTATCGCGGCGCTGATGATCCTGCTGCGCGAGATTATCGTGTCGGGCTTGCGCGAATTTCTCGCGACGCTCCAAGTGTCGATGCCGGTGACGCAGCTCGCCAAATGGAAGACGACCTTCCAGCTCGTCGCGTTCGGCGCGCTGATTCTCGCCGGTGCTTTACCCGCCATGGAATGGATCAAGATCGTCGGGCTTGCCTCGCTGTGGGGCGCGGCGGTGCTGACGCTGATTACCGGCTGGGACTATCTGCGCGTCGGCCTGAAACATATGGATTGAGCGTTCGATGGCGTTGAACATCGCCTATTTCGCCTGGGTGCGCGAACGGATGGGGATCGCCGACGAGACGGTCGAGATTCCGGCGAGCGTTGCCGACGTCGGCGCCCTGGTCACCTGGCTTGGCGCCCGTGATGCGCGTGGAAAAATCGCCTTTGCCGAACCACACCGCATTCGCGCCGCGATCGACGGGGTGATGATGGGCCCCGACGCGCCGCTTTCGGGGGCAAAAGAGGTTGCGCTGTTCCCACCGGTGACGGGCGGATGATCCGCGCCCTCGTCCAGCCGGGGGCGATCGATGTCGCCGCCGAACTCGACCTGCACGATGCGGGCGGGCATGGCGCGAGTGCCAGTTTCATCGGACGCGTGCGCGGCGATGACGATCTCACCGAATTGTTCCTCGACCATCATCCCGCGATGACCGCGGCGGGGCTGGCCGATCTGGCGCATGCCGCGGCCGATCGCTGGCACCTTTCGGCACTGACCTTGATTCACCGCGTCGGCGCGATGGTGCCGGGCGAGACGATCGTCCTTGTTCTCACGAGCAGCGCGCATCGCGCCGAGGCGCTGGCGGCGTGCGAGTTCCTGATCGATCGGCTGAAGACCGACGTCATGCTATGGAAGCGTGAGACCTTCGCCGATGGGCGCGTGCAGTGGGTCGAACCGCGCGAAGGCGATCAGGCGCGCGCGGAGAAATGGGGCGCCTAATCCCCCTGATGCTTGCGAAAGATATCGGCGAGCATTTTGAATTCTTCGGCCCGCGGGCTGCCCTTACGCCACACGAGCGCAATCGTGCGCCAGTCGTGATCCGAATCGAGCGGGCGTGTGTCGATGTCGGTATGGTCGAGGATGCCGGCCTCGATCGCCATTTGCGGCAGCATCGTGATGCCGAGGCCGTTGTCGACCATCTGGACGAGCGTGTGCAGCGACGTCCCCATCATCCGGGCACCGGCGCGCAGCTCGGGACGGTTGCAGGCCGCGAGAACATGGTCCTTCAGGCAGTGCCCGTCCTCAAGCATCAGCATTTGTGCGGGATCGAGCTGGTCGGCACTAACCATCGCAGGCAGGTCTTCGGACTGGTCGCCTGGGAAGGCTACGAACAGCGCGTCGTCGAACAGCGCCTCGCTCTCGACGTCGCCGCACGCATAGGGGAGCGCGAGGAGGACGCAGTCGACGGTGCCGTGGTGCAGCGATTCGCACGCCTGCGCGCTCGGCTCTTCGCGGAGGAAAAGCTTGAGCGACGGGCGTTCCTTGCGGAGGCGCGGCAGCAGGCCGGGAAGGAGGAAGGGCGCGATCGTCGGGATGACGCTCATGCGCAGTTCGCCGACGAGCGGTGCCGCTGCCGCGGCGGCCATGTCGGCAAGTTCCTCGGCCTCGCGCAGTACGCGGTGCGCCTTTTCAACGATCGCGTTGCCGAGGCCCGTGAAGCGGACGACGCGGCGCGTGCGTTCGACAAGGGTCTGCCCGAGCAAAGTTTCGAGTTCGCGAATGCCGGCGGAGAGCGTCGACTGGGTGACATTGCACGCATCCGCAGCTCGGCCGAAGTGGCCATGTTCGTGCAGCGCGACGAGATATTGCATCTGTTTCAGCGAGGGGAGGTAATTGTGCATTGATCGGATGTAGCAATTATTGGGAGAGCTTTGAACAAGTTTACCGATTAAAATTCGCCGCCATTATGGCGGCGTCTGTTGCCGTTTTTCGCGCCGCCGTGATAGCTATCGCCGATCAACCGGCGTGGAGGGGCGTATGGCAGTTTCCCGTTTTCTGATCGGAGGCGTCGCGAGCGCGTTGATGCTGACCGGCGGCCTGTTCATGTGGAAGGGCTATACGCAGATCGCCGAGGAAGAGGTGCTTCCCGACCCGCCGCCAGCCTTGCCGGCGATCCCCGTTGCGGCAGCGGGAGCACCCAAACGCGGGCCAGCGCCGCCCGCGCTGCCAGCCGCGAAAGAGGCTTCGCGCGAGGAACGGCGGTTCAACCGCTTCGACCGCGACCGCAATGACCGGATCAGCCGCGTCGAGCTGATGTCGTCGCGCACCGCGGCGTTTCGCAAGCTCGACAAGGACGGCAACAATCTGCTGACCTTCGAGGAATGGGCCGCGGCGACGGGGCAGCGCTTTGCCGGCGCCGATGGCGACAAGTCGGGCGACCTAACGCGCGTCGAGTTTGCGACGACGGCGCCGAAACAGGCAGCGAAGCCCAAGTGTAGCTGTTAGGCGGCAACCCCGTCGGCTTGCCTGATCCACGCGGCGAGCGAGGCGCCCGCGCGCGCGGTGTATCCGAGCTTGCGGTCCTTCTTGCGCACATCCTCGGCGAGCGGCGGGAAGAGACCGAAATTGACGTTCATCGGCTGGTAGCTTGCGGCATCGGCGCCGCCGGTGATGTGGCCGAGCAGCGCGCCGAGCGCGGTCTCGGGCGGCGGCGGGGACATGTCACGACCTGCGAGTTCGGCGGCGGCGAAGCGTGCGGCGACCAGGCCGATCGCGGCGCTTTCGACATAGCCCTCGCAGCCGGTGATCTGCCCTGCGAAACGGATGTGCGGCGCCGATTTGAGGCGGAGCTGCTGGTCGAGCAGTTCGGGGGAGCGGATGAAGCTGTTGCGGTGGAGCCCGCCGAGGCGCGCGAATTCGGCCTTTTCGAGCCCGGGGATGGTGCGGAACAGCTCGACCTGTGCGGCGTGCTTCAACTTGGTCTGGAAACCGACCATGTTCCACAATGTGCCCAAGGCGTTATCCTGGCGGAGCTGGACTACCGCATAGGGCCAACGCCCGGTGCGCGGATTGTCGAGGCCGACGCCCTTCATCGGGCCAAAGCGCAGCGTTTCGGGACCGCGCTCGGCCATCACTTCGATCGGCATGCAGCCTTCGAAATAGGGCGTGTCCTTTTCCCAATCTTTGAAGTCGGTCTTGTCGCCGTCAACCAGCCCCTGGACGAAGGCGTGATACAGCTCTTTATCCATCGGGCAATTGATATAGTCCTTGCCGTCGCCGATCGGCCCGACCTTGTCCCAGCGGCTCGCCATCCACGCGATATCCATATCGATGCTCTCGCGGTAGACGATGGGGGCGATGGCGTCGAAAAAGGCGAGGGCGTCCTTGCCGGTTGCGGTGCCGATGCTCGAGGCGAGGCCGGCGGCGGTGAGCGGGCCGGTGGCGACGATCGTCAGGCCCTCGGTTGGCAGCGTGTCGACGCGTTCGCGGACGATGGTAATGTTCGGGTGATTTTCGAGCGCATGGGTGACACCGCCCGAGAAGAGGTCGCGGTCGACCGCGAGGGCCGAGCCCGCGGGCACCTTGTGGACATCGGCCTCGCGCATGATGATCGAGCCGAGGGTGCGCATTTCGCGGTGGAGCAGGCCGACCGCGTTGCTGTCACCGTCGTCGCTGCGAAAGCTGTTCGAGCACACCATCTCGGCGAGCGCATCGCCCTGATGCGCCGGGGTCATGTCGCCGCCGCCACGCATTTCGGAGAGGCGGACGCGGAATCCGGCCTCGGCAAGCTGCCATGCGGCTTCGGATCCGGCGAGGCCGCCGCCGATGATGTGAATGTCGTAGCTCATTTACCGTATCCGTTGACTTGCATGGGGTGCGCCGCGCACTAGGCCCATTGAAAGCAAGATGCAAAGGGGCGGATGATGAGCGGGGAGCAAGGTTGGGATCGGGCGCGATGGCTGTGGTGGCTGGCGCTTCTTGGCGGGATCAGCTTTTTCATTGCGGTTTTTCAGCGGCTCGACGGTCCCGCGATCTGGGCTTGGAAGACGAGCGGCGTCGGCTTGCTCGCGGTCTGGGCGGCGGCGAATGCGCGCGAGAAGAGTGGCTGGCTTATCGCGGCGGCGCTCGGTTTCGGGGCGCTCGGGGATTATCTGCTCGATGCGAAGGGGCTCGAGGTCGGCGCGGTGGCGTTCGTCATCGGGCATATCATCGCGATCACCCTTTATCTGATGAACCGCCGTCCGCAGACGACGCCGTCGCAGCGCCTGCTCGGCTGGCTGACAATGCCCGCGACGCTGGTGATCGTCTGGGCGATGCTGAGCCCCGCGGCGGGCTGGTGGCACGCCGCGGTCTATTCGCTGTTCGTCGCCGCGATGGCTGCGGCCGCGTGGACGAGCCGCTTTCCGCGCTATCGCACGGGGATCGGCGCGATGCTGTTCCTCGCAAGCGACCTGTTCATTTTTGCGGGCGAGGGCGGCGTGCTGTCGAAAAATGTCACACTCTGGCTCGTCTGGCCGCTCTATTTCGGCGGGCAGGCGCTGATTGCATGGGGCGTGGTGAGCACGCTGGCGAAGGAAGCGAAAGCCTAGTCCTCACCGGCTGCGCACGACGCGATCCATGCCTTGTCGTCGGACTCCGGGCCTTCGCCGCCGAGACTGCGGACTTTGGGCATTCCGGCTGCGGGGCGGACACCGGTACAGGAAAAGGGCTGGTCGCGGTCGGTGCCATGGAGGCGGGCGCCGCAGGCGTGGAGCGTCCGGTTCGAGTTCCCCCAGCCGACTTTCTCGGCACCAGCCGGTGCGCGACCGGCGCAATATGTGTCGGTTTCGGAGCCGGGATCGCCGCAAATCCTGTCGATGCGCGCACTCTTGCCTTCGGCGGTCGCGATAAAGCGCTGCGTGTAATAGGCGTTGGTGGCGAAATCGCGCTGGACGCCGCAGACGCGCGCTCCCTTTTGCACCATTAGCGTATAGGAACAGATTCGCGCACCCTGATAGGTTTCGCAGCTCATCCACGCGCCGTCGAAGGGTGTCGGTGCCGGTTCGGGCGCAGCGCCGCTGGTCAGAAGGGCGGCGAAGGGAAGGAAGGCGAGAGAGGCAAGGCGCATGGTAGATCGCTTTCGTGAAGGGGTACGGTCAGCCTATCCGCAGAGCCGTGCGCATGACAATGCCGGCGATCACACGCCGTATCAATATTTCGCGTCCTTTGAAGAGGTTGGCCCCTAACCGTCCCACGCGGCGATCGTGGTGCGGTGGAGCAGGCGGTCGTAGCCGTCGTAGCCGCCGGTCGCGCGGTGAAGCAGCGAGCGGTTATCCCACATGATCAGCATGTCGGGTTCCCACTCGTGGCTGTAGCGAAACTCTTCGCGGCCCTGCCACTGGATGAGTTCGTACAGAAGCGGCAGGCCTTCGCTATCGTCGAGGCCGTCGAAGCCGATGATATAACCCGCGCAGCCGAACAGGCCCGGGCGTCCGGTTTCCGGGTGTGCACGGACGAAAGGATGGAGCTGGGTTTCGAGTGCTTCGTCACCCGAGCGAATGTCCATGCTCCGGTCCCTGTCGTTCGCACCGTACATGCCCTGTGGGGCGTAGCCGGCGCGCGCGCTGTGGATCGCATGCAGTCCCTCGACGCGCGCGCGGAGTTCGGCCGACATCGCGTCGAGCGCGGCATGCTGGTTCGAAAATTCGGTGTTGCCGCCGACCGGCGGGATGGTGATCCCGAACAGGCAGGTGCCCGCCGGCGGGCGCTCCTGAAAACTCCAGTCGCTGTGCCAATTTTCGGCGAAGAGCGGCGCAGTCTCGTCGGCCTTGCGCTTCACCGCGATGATATGATCGTGGCCCGGGATCGGACGGATGAAGGGATCGTCGCCGAAGCCCCCGAAATAGCCGGTGAAACGCTCGAGATCATTTTCGCTCATCTTCTGGCCGGGAAAGGCGAGGACATGATGGTCAAGCCATGCGGCGCGGATCTCCGCGACCGTGTCGACGTCGAGCGGTTGCGTCAGGTCGACGCCGGTGACACGTGCGCCGCAGGACTGGCCGCTGGGGATGATGGTGAGGGTCATGAGCCGATGCTGCGCCGCTTGACCAGCGCGGTCAATCCCGCGCGGCAGGCCGCCCCAAAATATCGCCGAATCGATGGACAGGCTTAGCGATCGAAAGCGCAATTCAGCCCAGCGCCATGTTTCTGTTCCTAATCTGCCTGCGGGGGGCAAGGACGGAGAAGATAGATGTTCCTGCTCAAGAAATTGGCGTTGACGGCATTGATCGGTGCCAGCGCCCTGGCCGCCATGCCCGTGGAGGCGGATGCGCGCGACCGGCACCACCGCCATGGCTATTATGGCCATCGCGACAATGATCGGTATCGCGATTATCGCCGCCACGACCGACGGGATTACCGCCGCGATCATCGGCGCAGCCATTATCGCGACCGCGACTATTGCCGACGCGGCAGCGGGACGACGGGGCTGATCGTTGGGGGCGCCGCGGGTGCCTTGCTCGGCCGCGAGGTCGATCGCTATGGCGACCGACTCCCGGGCACGATCATCGGCGGCGCAGCGGGCGCGCTGATCGGACGCGAGGTCGACCGCGGCGGTCGTCGCTGTTAAATCGCCGCTAACCGTCTGGTGCACTTTGGCCGTCGCGCGCGGCGGCCAAAGTGCACCATGATGTCGGGAAAGGGCGGCAAAATTTTTTCCGCCTACGGACGAATTTGGGCGTAGAGGTCGTCGCTGCGGACGTGCTTCCGCGGTTCGAGGTGGAGACCCAGATGAAGATGCTTATGAAATTTGCCTTTTCGTTGGGCCTCGGCCTGTCGTTGGCTGTCATTCCGGCGCAGGGCATCGCGGCGCTCCAGCAGGGTGCCAAAGCCCCGGACTTCACGCTGAATGCCGCACAGGGCGGCAAACCCTTTAGCCTTTCTTTGAAACAGACGCTGAAGAAGGGGCCGGTCGTGCTCTATTTCTTCCCCGCCGCCTTTACCCCGGGCTGCACAATGGAGGCGCATCTGTTCGCCGAATCGAGCGACGACTTCAACCGGCTGGGCGCCCGCGTCGTCGGCGTCACCGCCGGCAACATCGAACGAGTAGCGGAATTCTCCAAGTCGGAATGCCGGGACAAATTTGCCGTCGCGGCCGATCCGGGCGCCAAGATCGCGGCGAAATATGATACCCTGCTCCAACGCCCGAATCAGCCGACGATTTCCAACCGGACGTCGTTCGTCATCGCGCCGAACGGAACGATCCTGCTGAGCTACACTGACAGCAAGCCGCAGGCGCATATCGAAAAGACGATGGCGGCGGTTCGCGCATGGAAGGCCCGCCAACGCTGAGCCGGGTTTTAGGGAGTCCCCGATGTCGAAAACCGTCTTTCTGGACGATCTGGAGATCGGTCAGTCGTGGCAGGGCGGTCCGATCGCGATGACCGAGGCGGATATCATACGCTTCGCGCGCGAATATGACCCGCAGCCGATGCACATCGACACCGCGGCGGCGGCGGATGGCCGGTTCGGCGGCATCATCGCCAGCGGATGGCACGTCGCCGCGGTCGTGATGCGCGATTTTGTCGAAAAGGCGCCGTTCGGGGATACACCGCTTCTGGGGCTCAAGATCGACGATTTGCAGTGGCGCCTCGCCGTACGACCCGGCGACGTGCTCGATATCACGCGCGAGGTCGTCGACATCGCGCGGTCCAAAAGCAAACCCGACCGCGGCGTGCTCACCATGCGGATGACCGTCACCAATCAGGATGGCGCGGTCGTGATGTCGTTCGTCAATCTGATGCAGATGCCGACGCGACCCCAGTAGCGGATCGCGCCTGTCATTTCGGCGCTCCGCTGTAGCCGGCGGCTTTGCGCAATTCGCCTGCGTCCATGACATAGCCGTCGCTCACCACGGTCACGACGCGGCGGAGCACGCCGAGATCGGTCGAGGGGTCGCCGTCGACGAGCACCATGTCGGCTTCCTTGCCTACCGCGATCGAGCCGGTGCGCTTGTCGGCGCCGACGACGCGCGCGGGGACGATCGTTGCGCTCTGGATCGCTTCGGCCGCGGAGAACCCGGCCTGCTTGTAGATTTCGAGTTCGCGGATGAGTTCGATTCCCCAGCCGTCGGTGCCGGCGACGATCGTCACGCCCGCCTTGTGCAGGCGGCCGACCAGTTCGACCATTTTCGCATAGCTTTTGCGGTAATCGTCACGCGTCAGCCCTTCGATCAGCGGATAGCCGCCGGCGGTGAACACCGAACGTTCGAGGACGGGGGAGATGATGCCCATATAGGGAGCGTAAGCCGGCTGAGGCTTGCCGCCGTCCTGCGTAAGCATGCCTTCGAAGATGACGATCGTGGGGTCGACGATGGTCTTCTTTTTCGCCAGATCGGCGACGAAGCCCGACATCAGCGGCGCGTCGAGATCGACGTCCTTGAAATAGCGTGCGGGGCCCTCGACACGCTGGCGCGTGTTCGCCTTGTCGATCACCTCGCGCGGCATCGATTCCATTACAACGAAATTGAGGTGGGTGAGTTCGTCATAGCCCGCGGCGACCGCTTCGCTCGGCTTCATTCCGGCGGGGACGTGGCCATGGACATGGAGGCCGAGCTTGTGCGCCTCGGCGGCGGCGGGGGCGATCCACGCCGGATTCATCGAAGTGTAGAATTTGACGCCCCACAGGCCCGCCGCCTTGACCCGACGCACCGCGGCAATCGCCTCTTCGGGGCTGCTGACAACCTCGGCGCCCTGCGCCGCGAGCGGGTCCTTCTTGTCGATGATGACCGAGATGAAGGGCTCACCCATCAGCAAGCTGTGATCGGCGCGGCGTTTCGTTGCCTCGATTGCACGGTCGAAGTTCGTGCCCGGACTGCGGAAGCTCGTGATCCCGTTCGCCATGTTCGAAAGCACATCCCAGTCGTCGCCGATGTGGAGATGGCTGTCCCAGATGCCAGGGACTAGCGTCTTGCCGCGCCCTTCGATGATTTGCGCGCCGGCAGGAGTTTTCAGTGATCCCGCGGCACCGACGGCGACGATTTTGCCGTCTTGGGCGAGGACAGCGCGGTTCGTGAGGAAGGCGCCCTTGTCGGCGTCGAACAGCTGGACGTTATCGAACAGCACGGGGGCTTTGGCGGCGGGCGCAAGGAAGCGTTTGGCGATGCCGGCAACCGCTTCGGCCGTCGCCTTTTCCTGCGTGTTGCGCAGCTGTTTGAGCGCGCCCTCATATCCCGCCGGGATCACCGAAATGAAGCTGATGTCGGCGAAATAGCGTTTATTCTCGTCGAGCCAGACCGGATAGGGCGAGGGCAATATGCCGCTGACGAAGGCGAGCTGAACCGTCTTGGGGCCGCTTGGGCCCTGAATCACCTGTGTCGGGCCTAAGGTCATCCGGCCCTTGCCGCTTGGCAGGAAATTCAATCCGACATCGCCCGCTGCGGCGAGCGCATCGATCATCGGGGCGCTTGCAATGCCGACACCACCCGCCGGGATGTACCAGCCGCCTGCAGCGGCTTCGCCCGCATCATTCGCCGTTTTCCACGTGGCACGGCCGTTCGCGACGCGATATTCCTCGGCGGCATCGCCCGACGTGGTGACGCCGCGGACGGTCAGTGCCTCGATCGTGCCGCCGGGAGCGAAGGTGGTCACCTGATCCATCTCGGTGATCCAGCCGCGCAGTTCCTGCGACCAGCGATAGGCGGTGCGGCCGTCGGGAAGTTGCCAGCGCCACTGGCTGCCATGCTGGCCAGCTTCGGACACGACGACATATCGCACCGCATCGGCAGGCGGCTTCAGCAGCTCTTCCTTGGGGACGGGCTTCGATTGCGCGACGGGGGCGGCCGTTTCGTGCGCGAAAACAGGCGCGGCCGAGGCCAGCAGAGCGGCAATCAAAACGAGGCGCATCTATAATCTCCCCCAGGAACGGACAGTCAAAGCCCGATGGTGGTAGGAGCTTTCCAGCGCACGAAGCAAGATGCGACCAACGCCGACGAGCATTCGACCAATGCGACGATGAATGCGGTGGCTCTAATCGCGCCTTTGCAAGCTCACCACCGCATGGATCGGCAATTCGGCATAGATGTGCGGGAACAGGTCGCCGCCACGCGCGGGTTCCCATCGGATCGCGTCGCCGAGGCAGGCAAGGTCTACCTCGGCGATCATCAGGCCGCTTTGGCCCGCGAAATATTTGGCGATCGTCGTTTCGAGCTGTTCGGCGGTCGACAGGTGGATATAGCCATCGGCGATATCCACCGGTGCGCCGCGAAACACGCGCTCGCGTTCGAAATCGGCCCATTGCTGCGCGGTGAGCACCTTGAAGGCCGTCGATGCGGTCATTCGGAGGGCGTTTCCGTCGGGGCCTCGGCTTCGGGTGCCGGTGCTTCGCCTTCGACGCCGTCGACGTCTTCCTCGTCGCTTTCCTCGATCAGCGCCGCCGAGACGACATGCTCGTCCTTGGCAACGTCGAACAGGCGCACGCCCGCGCTGCCGCGCCCGATGACGCGCATCGAATCGAGACCCATGCGGATCAACTTCGCCTGATCGGTGACGAGCATCAGCTGATGCACCTTCGTGGCTGGGAAGCTCGCGACGACCGGGCCGTTGCGGCCGATATTGTCGATGTTGGTGATGCCCTGGCCACCGCGTCCCGTGCGGCGATATTCATAGGCCGACGACAGCTTGCCATAGCCGTTGGCGCAAACGGTAAGGATGAACTCCTCGCGCGCGGCCAGCTCTTCCATACGGTCGGCGGGCAGCGTCGGCTCGTTCTCATTATCCTTCCACGGCGCGGCACGGAGATAGGCTTCGCGCTCCTCGCTGCTCGTGCCGACCTTGTGCAGGATCGACAGCGAGATGACCTCGTCGCCGTCGGCGAGGCGCATGCCGCGAACACCGGTCGAATTGCGGCTCTGGAACTCGCGGACATCGTCGCCGGCAAAGCGGATCGCCTTGCCCTGACGCGTCGCGAGCAGGACATCGTCGCTTTCGTCGAGCAACGCGACGCCAATCAGCCGGTCGTCTTCGTCCTCGCCTTCGAACTTCATGGCGATCTTGCCGTTCGAGGGCACATTGGTGAATGCGTCCATGCTGTTACGACGCACGCTGCCCTTTGCGGTTGCAAACATCACGTGCAGCTTGCCCCACTCGGCCTCATCCTCGGGGAGCGGGAGAACGGTAGAGATCGTCTCGTCCTTGCCGAGCGGCAGCAGGTTGATCATCGGGCGGCCGCGCGTTGCGGGGCCACCCTCGGGCAGGCGCCACACTTTCATGCGATAGACTTTGCCGAGCGTCGAGAAGAACAGCACCGGCGTGTGCGTCGACGTCACGAACAGATTGGTGACGACGTCCTCGTCCTTCGTCGCCATGCCCGCGCGGCCCTTGCCGCCGCGGCGCTGGGCGCGAAAGGTTTCGAGCGGGGTGCGCTTGATATAGCCGTCGAGGGTGACGGTGACGACCATCTCCTCGCGCTCGATCAGATCCTCATCGTCGATGCCGTCGGCAGCGGGGGCGAGTTGGGTGCGGCGCGGTTTCGCGAACTCGTCGCGCACCGCGATCAACTCTTCGCGCATCACCGCATAGAGCTTTTCGCGGTCGGCAAGAATTTCAAGCAGCCCCTCAATCTCGCTTGCCAGATCCTTGAGTTCATTGCCGATATCGTCGCGGCCGAGCGCAGTCAGGCGGTGCAGGCGGAGGTCGAGGATCGCCTTCACCTGAATTTCCGAGAGGCGATAGCTCGAACTCTCGTCCATCTCCCCGTCGATGGCTTCGACGAGGCGGATATAGGGCGCGATGTCGCCGATCGGCCATTCGCGCGCGAGCAACGCATCGCGCGCCGCCGCGGGGCTCGACGAACCGCGGATGATGCGGACGACTTCGTCAAGATTGCTGACCGCGACGACGAGGCCGAGCAAAATGTGCGCGCGGTCACGCGCCTTCGCGAGCTCGAACTTACAGCGGCGGGTGATGACTTCTTCGCGGAAGGCGATGAACGCCTCGAGGATCGTCTTCAGCCCCATCATTTCGGGGCGCCCGCCGCGGATCGCGAGCATATTGGCGGGGAAGCTCGACTGCGCCGGCGTGTGGCGCCAGAGCTGGTTGAGCACGACCTCGGCGGTCGCGTCGCGCTTCAGCTCGATGACGACGCGCACGCCCTCGCGGTTCGATTCGTCGCGAATATCGGCGACGCCTTCGATCCGCTTGTCGCGTGCGGCTTCGGCGATCTTCTCTACGAGGCCCGACTTGCCGACCTGGAAAGGAATCGCGGTCAGGACGATCGACTGGCGATCGTTACGGCCTTCCTCGATGACATAGGTCGAGCGCATCATGATCGAGCCGCGACCCGTGGCATAAGCGAGGCGCGCGCCGCCCTGACCGAGCATCATCGCGCCGGTCGGGAAATCGGGGCCCGGAATGATCGCCATCAGGTCGTCGAGGGTGATTTCAGGATTGTCGATCGTCGCCAGCGTCGCGTTGATCACTTCGCCGAGGTTATGCGGCGGAATGTTCGTCGCCATGCCGACCGCGATCCCGCCCGCGCCGTTGACGAGCAGATTGGGGTAGCGCGCCGGAAGAACGGTCGGTTCGGATTCCGACCCGTCGTAGTTCGGCTGGAAATCGACGGTATCCTTGTCGAGATCGCCGAGCAGCGTGTTCGCGACCTTGGCAAGGCGCGATTCGGTGTAGCGCATCGCCGCTGGCGGATCGGGGTCCATCGAGCCGAAATTGCCCTGACCGTCGACGAGCGGGACGCTCATCGACCAGTCCTGCGTCATGCGCGCGAGCGCCTCGTAGATCGAGCTGTCGCCGTGCGGGTGATATTTACCCATGACGTCGCCGACGATGCGCGCCGACTTGCGATAGGGGCGCCCGGCGACATAGCCGCTTTCGAAAGCCGAATAGAGGATACGGCGGTGCACCGGCTTCAACCCGTCGCGAACGTCGGGGAGCGCGCGGCTGACGATTACGCTCATCGCGTAATCGAGGTACGATGTCTTCATTTCATCGACGATGTTGATCGATGAAACGCCATCCTCGGACGGCGGCGTAGGCGTATTTTCTTCGGTCAAGACCCGGCCTTTTTTCGTTCTTTCGGGAGGTGGATTTGACCTAGCCGATGGCAGGCGGAAAGGCCAGCGATTCGGTCATTTTTCCCATAATTTTTTGCGGGCAAAAAGGACGCGGAAAGTGAGGGAAAATAGGGTGAAGGCGTGACGTCATCGCGCGCAATCGCGGGGCTTGCCAATCGCTTCGTCGGCCCTAAAGCTTCGCGTCGATGACCGCTGCTCCAATCCCTCGGCGCCGATGGCCCTGATCGCGCTGGTCGGCGCTTCCGAAACGCTGCCAGACGGGTCGCTGCGCGCGCTCGTCACAGTCGCTGGCGAGACGCTGATCGAGCGGCAGGCGGCGCGCCTTTCCGATGTCGGGGTGACGCATATCGCCGTCGCGGTCGCCGCAGTCCCTGCCGAATTGCTCGCGACGTGCGACCGTATTCGCCGCCGCGGAGTTAAGGTCACCCCCGTGCGCGCCGCCGCCGACCTGATGGGAATGGTCGAAGGCGACGATCGCATCATCCTCGTCGCCGATGGCCTGCGGGCGGGCGGGACGCATTATGCGGCGATCGCTAAGCCCGGATCGCCCGCGATCCTCGTCACCGGCGATACGCCGCTGACGCAGATGTTCGAGCGCATCGACGCGACACGGCGCTGGGGCGGGCTCGCGTGCATTTCCGACACGATGGTCGCCGAACTCGCCGCGATGCCGGGCGAATGGGACATGATGCTCACCCTGCTGCGGCTCGCGGTGCAATCGGGCGCGCGGCGGCTCTATTGCGAACCAGCATTGTTCGAGCAGGGCGAGATCGCGATCATCGTCGATCGCCCGACCGCGGTGCTGATCGAACAATCGAGCCTGCAACAGGTCGAATATGGCGGCATGGGACTCGGCCGCTCGGCGATCATGATGCCGCTGATCCGGCTTGCCGGGCCGTTGCTGGTCAAATCGCCGACGACAGCGCGTTATCTGCCTTATGTTACCGCCTTATTGTGGGTGATTGTCGCGCTGCTCGCGGCGAGCGGGTTCGCGGCGGCGGGCGCGCTGGTTGCAATTTTTGGCGGGCTGGGGCTCGCCGCGATGCGGTTCCTGTCGGCTTTCCGCGCCGAAAGCGCGGCGCAGGACCGGACGCGTGAGGTGATCCGCACCTTTGCCTGGGTGTTGCTCGCGGGCTTCCCATGGCTGCTGTCGCTGACCGGTCCGGCGCACAGGATGCCGCTGTTTTCCGAGGCCGCGCTGGCGCCGTGCCTTGCCGCGACGATCCTGCTCGCGCGCTGGCTATACGAGGATTCGGGAGAGCGGCGGCGGTTCCACTGGTTGCTCCCCGACGCCGACCAGGCGTGGATCATGCTTGCGCCCGCGCTACTCTTCGGCTTCGCGTCGTTGATGTTCGCCATCCTGCCGCTGCTCGCGCTGCTCCAGATCCTGCTCTGGCTGCGGCTCGCCCGGCGCCCGGAGGCGCGGTAAAACAAAGGTCTTCAAGGTTTAACGCCTATTAACGTCATGCTGTTATTGGCGGACGCGCATGATTGACTCGGTTTCCTCCCCCGGCATCGACCCACCGTCGCCGACGCTGTCCGCACGCCTTCGCGAACTGGCGGGCTATCTGGCCGCGCCCGCTGCCGGACGGTTGACCGAGGAACAACGCGCGCTGTCGCTGAGCATTGCGCGCCGATTGGTTGTCGACGTCGCGGCGCGGCTTCATCCCGGCATCGATCCCGGCGGCCTGTGGAGTGAATGGGTGCGCGGCGGATTGCCGTGTGCGGCGCGGCTTGCGGGCATCTGTTTTGCGCGCGCCGAGGAGCATCGCTGGCGCGAGCAGTCGGCGCTGCGGACCAGCCCGCCGCCGATCCTTGCCGAAACCGATGGAGCAATCGCCGATCCGCCCGCGGTGGGCGAGCCGATGTCCGACGTCGACCGCGCGTATCTGGCGCTGCAGATCGCCGACCGCCGCCGTTTCGACGCGCTGGGCAATCCCGCGCTCGCGGTTGCCGATCTCGATGGCGAGATTTTCCGCACCCTGCTTCTCGATATCGCCTCGTGGAGACTATCGGCGCTAAGCGGGGACACGGCACGCGCAGCAGAGCTAGGCGACGCCGTGAGGGTTGCGACCGAGCGGCACGCCGACGAACGCGGTATCGAACACGCTGGACAAGCCTATTACGAGATTTTGGGTTCCGCCTCGGCCGACGCGGCCGCTGCGGCGATCGCGCGCCACAATTGGCCGACGCTGATCGCACTTGCCGCCGCCGCGCACCGCCGTAGTTACGGTGATATGGCGATGACGTTGCTGACCGCTGAAAGTGCAGCCTTGCCTTCGCTGCTCGCGCCCCTGCGCCTCGATCATGCCGCGCTCGCGCCGCTCGAGGCCTCGCTGACGATGCTGCCCGCGCGCGCGGTGGCCGATGCGAGCGGCGATGAGTGAGCGCATCATCCGGGGCCGGATCGACCGGTCGGGGGCGCTGGTCAGCGCCGATGCGCCGCTGCTGCGTCTGCAGCAGCGCGCCGGGGCGGGGCTCGACAAGCCGCTCGCGCTGCCGCATCTCGCGCGACTCGTCGCGCTGGCACAGCGGCTCAACCGCGATATCAGCCGCCCGCTGTATGCCGCCGACGATCATAGCGACATCCATGCGCTCGTTCGCATCATCCCCGATGCCGAAGGCGCCAGCCTCGAGATCAGCGATTGGCGCACGCGACCCGTCACACAGCCGCAAGTGCCCGCGATCGCCGACAGCACCGCCGTGCCGCAAAGCTGGATATGGGAATGCGATCAGCATCTGCGCATCGTCGCTTTGCGTTCCGCCGCCGATGCGCCGCCGATACCCGAAGGGTGGGAAGGGCGCTCGCTATCGGAGCTGTTCGAGCTGCAGCCCGATGAGAATGGGCGCTTTCCCGTGCTCCGCGCGCTCGCGAGGCAGTCACGCTTTGACGGCCAGCGGGTGCAGGCGGCGGGCGGGGCGATGACCTTGTCGGGCGAAGCGTTGTTCGACGCGACGGGCCGCTTCACCGGCTTTCGTGGCCTCGCGGTCGTTGCTGAGACCCCGCCGTCGGCCGAAACGATCGCAAGCGCGACGCTCGTCGACCCGGCTTTCGGGTCGCTGCCGCTGTCCGATCCCCAGTTCGGCCGCCGCATCGACGGCGCGCTGCGCGGACCGCTAAGCCGCATCATCGCGACGGCGGAGACGATTTCAGGGCAGTTCGACGGCCCGATCCGCGCCGACTATGCGCGCTATGCCGGCGATATCGCGCACGCCGGGCGCCATCTTCTCGGCCTGGTCGACGATTTGGCCGACCTGCAGAATATCGAGCGCCCCGGGTTCAAGGCGGCGCAGGACGAAATCGACCTTGGCGACCTCGCGCGCCGTGCAGTCGGTTTGCTCGGCATGAAGGCCGAAGAAAAAGGGATCCGGATCGATGCGCCGCGTACCGACGACCGAGCCCCGGCGACCGGCGAGTTCCGCCGCGTCCTGCAGGTGCTGCTAAACCTGCTCGGCAATGCGATCCGCTATTCGCCCGACAATTCGCAGATATGGATACGCGTCGATCGCGAAGGCGATCGTGCGACGGTTACCGTTGCCGATCAGGGGCAGGGCATCGACGCCGAACAACAGGCGGTGGTGTTCGAGAAGTTCGAGCGGCTGGGCCGCACCGATAGCGGCGGTTCGGGGCTTGGCCTCTATATCGCCCGGCGCCTGGCGCGCGCGATGGACGGCGACCTGACCGTCGACAGCGCGCCGGGGCAGGGCGCGCGCTTCACGTTGAGCGTCCCCGCGCGCGAGGGCTGAATCGAAACGGCGGCATGGTTGCCCATACCGCCGCTCGAAAACTCAGAGAAATTTGGCTTAGCGCTTGTCGACCGCGACGTACGGACGATGCGTCGGGCCCGTGTAGAGCTGACGCGGACGGCCAATCTTCTGCGCGGGGTCCGAAATCATTTCGTTCCACTGCGCGACCCAACCGACGGTGCGTGCGAGCGCGAAGAGCGCGGTGAACATCGTCGTCGGGAAACCGATCGCCGACAGGATCACACCCGAATAGAAATCGACGTTCGGGAACAGCTTCTTCTCGACGAAATAGGGATCGTTGAGCGCCATTTCCTCGAGCTGCAGCGCGACCTCGAACACCGGGTCATTGACTTTGAGTGCCTCGAACACTTCGCGCACGGTCTTCTGCATCACCGTCGCGCGCGGATCGTAGTTTTTATAGACGCGGTGACCGAAGCCCATCAGGCGGAACGGATCGTCCTTGTCCTTGGCGCGCGCGATATATTCGGGGATCCGTTCGGGGCGGCCGATTTCGCGCAGCATGTTGAGCGCGGCTTCGTTCGCTCCGCCATGCGCGGGGCCCCAGAGACAGGCGATGCCCGCCGCGATGCACGCGAAGGGATTGGCACCCGACGAGCCCGCGAGGCGAACGGTCGAGGTCGACGCATTCTGCTCGTGGTCGGCGTGAAGGATGAAGATGCGATCGAGCGCGCGCTCGACGACCGGATTGACCTCATATTCCTCGGCGGGAACGCCAAAGGTCATGCGCAGGAAATTGCCGGTGTAGCTCAGCGAATTGTCGGGATAGACGAAGGGCTGGCCGACCGAATATTTATACGCCATCGCCGCGATCGTCGGCATTTTCGCGATCAGCCGGTGGCTCGCGATCATGCGCTGGCGCGGATCGTGGATTTCGGTCGAGTCGGGATAGAAGGCGCTGAGCGCGCCGACCACGCCGCACATCACCGCCATCGGGTGCGCGTCGCGGCGGAACCCGCGATAGAAGGTCGCGAGCTGTTCGTGCAGCATCGTGTGGCGGGTGATCGTGTTTTCAAACGACGCCAGTTCCTCGCCGTTCGGCAGTTCGCCGTTGAGCAGGAGGTAGCAGGTTTCCATGAAGCTCGACTGTTCGGCGAGGTCGCCGATCGCGTAACCGCGATGGAGCAGAACGCCTTCGTCACCGTCGATATAGGTCAGCTGCGATTCGCAGCTCGCGGTCGAGGTAAAGCCCGGGTCATAGGTGAAGGCGCCGGTCTGGGCGTAAAATTTGCGGATGTCGACGACGTCGGGGCCGACGGTGCCCGACAGGACAGGGCTGTCGACGGTCTTGTCGCCGAGGGTGATTTTCGCAGTGTCGGTCATATTTTGTTCCCTGTACTGACGGCGGGGAGAGAGAGTGGCTACGCCCCTGCCGGATAATGTTGCGCTGCGTCAAGTCGGGCGAGACTCACATCGCGTCCGAGCAACAGCAGCACGTCGAAAATCCCCGGGGAAATGGTTCGGCCGGTTAATGCCGCGCGCAAAGGTTGCGCCAATTTACCGAGCCCCAGTTCGGCGGCTTCGGCTTCGGCGCGCACGGCGGCGTCCAGCTCTTCTATCGTCCAATCGTTCATCCCGCGCAGTCGCTCTGTCACGGCGGCGAGCAGGCCTTCGGGCGAGGCCTTTAGCACCTCGGCCGCCTTTTCGTCCACTGGCAACGGGTCAGGCTGATACAGGAAAATGGCGCCATCGGCGATCTCGTCGAGCGTCTTGGCGCGCGGCTTCAGCGACTCCATCGCGCGGGTCAGCAGGTCGCGGTCGGCATCGCTCAGCGCGCGGCCGACAAGCTTTTCGACGCGCGGCGCAACGAGGCTCGCGAGGCGCGCATCGTCGGCTTCACGAAGATAATGGCCGTTTAGATTCTCGAGCTTTTTGAAATCGAAACGCGACGGCGAACGGCCGACATGCGCGAGGTCGAACCATTCGGTCGCCTGCGCGCGGCTGATGATCTCGTCGTCGCCATGGCCCCAGCCGAGGCGGAGCAGGTAATTGTTCACCGCTTCGGGCAGATAGCCGAGCTCGTCGCGATAGGCGTCGACGCCGAGCGCGCCGTGACGCTTCGACAATTTCGCGCCGTCGGCGCCGTGGATCAGCGGGACATGTGCATAGACCGGCTCGGGCCAGTTCATCGAGCGGATCAGCGCGAGCTGGCGGAACGCATTGTTCAGATGATCGTCGCCGCGGATCACATGCGTCACGCCCATGTCGTTATCGTCGACAACGACGCTGAGCATATAGGTCGGGGTGCCGTCGCTTCGCAGCAGAACGAAATCGTCGAGTTCGGCATTCTGGACTGTGACCTCGCCCTGGACCTTGTCGGCGATCGTTGCCGCGCCATCCTGCGGCGCGCGCAGGCGGATGACGTGCGGAACCGACGGGTCGCCGTCGTCGCGGTCGCGCCAAGGGCTGCGGACGCGGAAGGGCAGGCGCTTTTCCTGCGCCTCGGCACGCATCGCGGCGAGTTCGTCCTGCGTCAGGTAGCAGCGATAGGCTTCACCCTTCGCGAGCAACTCCGCCGCGACCTCGGCGTGGCGCGGCGCGCGCGCGAACTGGAACACCGTCTCGCCGTCCCAATCGAGGTCGAGCCACTGCATCCCGTCGATGATCGCGTCGATCGCGGCATCGGTCGAGCGCGCGCGGTCGGTATCCTCGATGCGCAGCAGGAATTTGCCGCCGTGGTGGCGCGCGAACAGCCAGTTGAACAAGGCGGTGCGCGCGCCGCCAATATGAAGGAAACCCGTTGGCGAGGGGGCAAAGCGCGTCACCACGTCGGCGCCAGTTACTTCAGGCGTCGCCTCGGAGGTCGCTGCTGCCACTTTGGTCTGGTTTTCGGTTGCCACTGCGGCCTCTTTCACTCAATTTGCCGCCTTCCGGGCGGGGATCGGGGGAGCCCCTAGCATGGCGACAAGGCTGCTTCAAACGCCCATTGCGCAAGCTTGGGTCATACATTGGTATCGGATCGCCGATGCGCTTGAAGCGCGGCTCGAGGCCGAGCGCGAGCGGATCGGGCTATGGCTGCCCGTTGCGCTTGGTGCAGGCATCGCCTCATGGTTCGCACTGCCCGCCGAGGCGCACTGGATCGGTTTGCTGTTCGTGCTCGCGGGCGGATTGGTCGCGGGGTTGCTCATCGGCTGGCATCGCCGGCTCGGGCGGTTGATCGTCGTCGGGTGCGGTGTGAAGGCGATGGGAGTTTTTCTTATATGGTCGCGCGCCATCTGGGTCGCGGCGCCGGTGCTGGCGGCGCCAGTGGTGACCGAATTTTCGGCGATTGTCGAGCGCGCCGAGCCTCTGCCGGCCAAGGGACAAATTCGCATTCTCGCGTTGCCGCAGAACCGTGCCGACCTGCCGCCGCGCGTGCGATTGACGCTGCGCAGCGAACAGGCGGTGACCCTGACCGATGGCGAGACGATCGGAGTCAGGGCGCGATTGATGCCGCCGCCGACCGCGAGCCTCCCCGGCGGTTATGATTTTGCGCAGCGCGCGTGGTTCGATCGCATCGGCGCCGTCGGGACCGTGCTGGGCGAGGTTTCGCCGGCACCGGGCAGCGGGCCAGCCGCGCCGCCGGTGCGGGCGCGGCTCAGTGCGCATATTCACGACCAGATCGACGGATCGCCGGGCGGTATCGCGGCGGCGCTGGTAACGGGCGACCGCGGCGCGATCAGCGAGGTCGACGAGGAAGCGATGCGGCGCAGCGGATTGGCACACCTCCTGTCGATCAGCGGCCTGCATGTGACCGCCGTCGTCGGATTCGCGATGTTGCTGACGATGCGGCTGTTCGCGCTGAGCCGGCGGCTCGCGCTGGCGGGCTATGTCCTCCCGCTCGCGGCGGCGGCAGGCGCGCTTGCGGGTGGCGGCTATACGTTGCTTGCCGGCGCCGAGGTGCCGACGCTGCGTTCGTTTATCGCGGCGCTGCTCGTGCTTGTCGCCTTCCTGATGGGACGCGAAGCGATGACCTTGCGGCTGGTGGCGGCAGGCGCGTTGGTCGTGCTGATCTGGCGGCCCGAGTCGCTTGCGGGACCGAGCTTCCAGCTGAGCTTTGCGGCGGTCACCGCGATCATCGCGCTGCACGAGAGCCGCCCGATGCGTGCCTTTCTGGCGCGGCGCGAAGAGTCGTGGCTGCTACGTTTCGGCCGCGCGATCGCGGGGTTGCTCGTCACCGGGCTTGTCGTCGAAGTCGCGCTCGCGCCGATCGCGCTGTTCCATTTTCACAAGGCGGGTCTTTATGGCGCGCTCGCCAATGTCATTGCGATCCCGCTGACCACTTTCGTCATCATGCCCGCCGAGGCGCTGGCCTTGTTTTTCGACAGCATCGGGCTGGGCGCCCCCTTCTGGTGGATCACCGAACAGGCGCTCGACGCGCTGATCGGGCTCGCGCACGCGGTTGCGAACGCGCCGGGCGCAGTCGCCATGCTGCCGACCTTCCCGGGATGGGGTTTCGCGCTGTCAGTTTTTGGGGGCTTGTGGCTGCTGCTGTGGAACACGCGCTGGCGGCGCATCGGGGCGGTGCCGCTGGCGATTGGAATGACGGCGTTGCTCATCCAGCCGCGTCCCGACCTGCTCGTGACCGGTGACGGCCGCCATATCGCTGCCGAACTGCCCGATGGCAGCTATGCGCTGCTCCGCGACAGGGCAGGCGATTATGTACGCGACAGTATGGCCGAGGCCGCGGGGGTCGACGCCCCGCTCTCGGCGCTCGCCGAACTCGATCATGTCGAATGCAATCGCGATTTTTGCCGCTGGAGCCAAGGCGCAGGCCCGCGGCGCTACATCATCCTCGCCTCGCGCGGGCGTGATCGGATCGAGGGGGCCGACATGGCGGCTGCCTGCGCCGCCGCTGACGTGGTGATCAGCGACCGCTGGCTGCCGCGCGAGTGTATCGGGCGCTGGATAACGATTGATCGCGACAGCCTGGCCGAAACCGGCGGGCTGGCGCTATATCTCGGCGAAACGCCCAAAGCCGTCGCCACGCTTCGCGCGGGCGACGGCCATCCGTGGCGTTTGCCGCAACAACTTAGTGGTAACGACGAAGCAATCCCGACAGGCGGCCCTGCACGATGACGCGATCGGCAGGATAACGCTGCGGCTCGTAAGCTGCGTTCGCCGGGTCGAGGCGGATCATCGGGCCTTCGCGGCGGAAATATTTGAGCGTTGCGTCCTGCCCGTCGACGAGCGCGACGACGATGTCGCCCTCACGCGCGGTGCTCGCTTTCTGGATCAGCGCATAATCGCCGTCGAAGATGCCCGCCTCGACCATCGAATCGCCCGACACTTCAAGCGCATAATGTTCGCCCGACCCGAGCAGCGCGGCGGGAACCGCGAGGTTGTTATGTTCCTCGAACGCCTCGATCGGCACGCCCGCGGCAATCTTGCCATGCAGCGGCACCTCGATGATGTCGTTGGCAGCGATCGGACGCAGCGCAGGAGCGGACTTGCGCAGCGGCACAACATTCTCACGCGCCGGCGCGGCCTTGGCCGCCTCGGGCACCTTGAGCACTTCGAGCGCGCGGGCGCGGTTGGGGAGACGGCGAAGGAAGCCGCGTTCTTCGAGCGCGCTGATCAGCCGGTGAATACCCGACTTCGATTTCAGGCCCAGCGCTTCCTTCATCTCCTCGAACGACGGCGAAATTCCGCTCGTGTCGAGCTTTTGCTGGATGAAGTGGAGCAGCTCATGCTGCTTTGCGGTCAACATCGGTTGTTCTCCATGATGTCAGTTCCGGACATAGGGAGAACGATAGTGGAACAAAGCGGAACTTGTCAAGCGATGACGATATAATCCGCCATATCGCCCGCATCGCGCGCCGGGGCGCCGATCTCGCGGATCAGCAGGCTGTTCGCCGACGCGAGCGGCAAGGTCAGGCCGCTTTCCTGTCCAAGGAAGGGCGTGAGACGCCCGTTTTCGAGTCGCGCGCGCAGATAGTCACGGCGGGCGCCGCCCTCGGGCAGCGGCTCGGCAAGCGGGGCACGCTGCACGGTCGGCAGCGGATCGCGCGCGCCGGCGAGATGGCGGACGAGCGGGAGGAGGAACAGCGTCGCGGTGACAAAGGCCGACGAGGGGTTGCCGGGCAGACCGAGCAATATCGCATCGCCGATGGTCCCGGCGATCAGCGGCTTGCCCGGACGCATCGCGATGCGCCAGAAATCGATGTAGCCGCCCGCGTCTTCGAGCGCGCCGCGGACATGGTCGTGATCGCCGACCGACGCGCCGCCGACGGTGACGATGACGTCGTGACGTCGCCCCAGATCCTTGAGAACCTTTGAAAGTATCAGCCGATCGTCGCGGATGTGATGCGGCAGAATTGGGTCGGCGACGTCGCCCGCAAGCATTGCCGCGAGCATCACGCCGTTGCTGTCGGGGATCTGGCCGGGGGCAGGCGTGCGTCCCGGCTGGACCAGTTCGTCGCCCGTGGTGACGATGGCCACGCTTGGACGGCTGCCCACCGCGAGCTGGCCGGCCCCGCTCATCGCCGCTGCGGCGATCGCGCCGGGCGTCAGGCGCGTTCCCGCCGCGAGCAGGCACGCCCCGCTGGCGAAGTCGGCGGCGCGCTCGCGGATATGGCGTCCGCGCGTACCTGGGCCGTCGCCGGTCAGCGTCAGGTTTGTGCCATCTACGGCGACATCTTCCTGCACGATGACCGTGTCGGCGCCAGCGGGCACCATGGCGCCGGTAAAAATGCGCATCGCTTCGCGCACGCCGACCACCTGATCGGGCGCCGCACCCGCAGCGACCTCCCCAGTAATGGTCCAAGGGCCAAGGAGGTCGTCAAAGCGGATTGCATAACCGTCCATCGCCGACAGCGGTGCCGCGGGCTGGTCGCGCTGCGCGAGGACGTCGTCTGAAAGGTAGCGGCCAAGTGATTCGGACAGGCTGATATTTTCGCGCGACAGCGGATCGCGAAGCGCCAGCAGTCGCGCCTGCGCCTGTTCGACGGGCAGCAGGCCCGTCATCCGGCGCGCCAGTCGCCCGAGCGGCCGCCGCTCTTTTCGAGCAATCGGATATCGCCGACGATCATCGCGCGATCGAGCGCCTTGGCCATATCGTAGAGGGTGAGGAGCGCGACCGAGGCTGCGGTCAGCGCCTCCATCTCGACCCCGGTGGGTCCGGTTGTGGCCGCCGTCGCGGTTACGGCGATGCCATTTTCTTCCCAATCGAAATCGACGCCGACCTTGGTCAGCGCGAGCGGATGGCAGAGCGGAATGAGGTCGGCGGTGCGTTTGGCGGCCATGATCCCGGCGATGCGCGCGGTCGAGAGCACGTCACCTTTTGGCGCATTGCCGCTGCGGATCGCGTCGAGCGCGGTCGCCGACATGGTGATGCGCCCGCCAGCGACCGCACGCCGCTGGGTGGCGGGCTTGGCGCCGACATCGACCATCGACGCAGCCCCGCTTTCGTCGAGGTGCGTCGGACGCGTCATGCCGCAGCGCCCGTGAGCAGCGCGCGCGTTGCCGCCGTGACGTCATCTTGGCGCATCAGGCTTTCGCCCACGAGGAAGGCTTTGACGCCGCTTTGCGCC
>Ga0209050_1000821_pt1 | contig 43325 bp, 36 predicted proteins | sample Araplavi_mTSA_r2_FD_184276 | JGI IMG/M metagenome (GOLD analysis project Ga0209050, IMG submission 184276) | Arabidopsis root microbial communities from North Carolina, USA - plate scrape MF_Cvi_mTSA_r2 (SPAdes) (version 2) | ecosystem: Host-associated > Plants > Roots > Endosphere | place: USA... | reverse complement strand
TCAGCCTGACCTCGGCCGGTGCCGCGGCGGCCGCCAACGACTACGAGACGTCGCCCAACAGCTTCACCTACGGCGTGCAGGCGCGGGATGCGGCGGGCAACTGGTCCAACGCAGTGAACGTGACCCTCAACGTCACCGATGTCGACGACACCGCGCCGGTGGTCGCCGCGAGCCAGAGCGTCAGCTACGCCGAGAACCAGACGGCCGGCACGACGCTGGGCACGGTGTCTGCGAGCGACGCCGTCGGCGTCACCGGCTATCGCTTCAGCGGCTCCGGTACGACAACCAGTGCCGATGGCTACTACAGCATCGACGCCAATGGCCAGGTCAGCCTGACCTCCGCGGGTGCCGCGACAGCGGCCAACGACTACGAGACGCTGCCGAACAGCTTCACCTACGGCGTGCAAGCGCGCGACGCGGCAGGCAACTGGTCCAGCGCCGTCAACATCACGCTCAACGTCACGGATGTCAACGAGGCGCTCGGCGACAGCACGCCGCCGGTCGTCGCAGCCAACCAGTCGTTCACCTACGCTGAGAACCGGTCCGCCGGCACCGTGCTCGGCACCGTGTCGGCCACCGATGCAATGGGCGTCACCGGCTATCGCTTCGGCGGCACCGGCACGAGCATCAGCGCCGATGGCTTCTACAGCATCGACGCCAGCGGCCAGGTCAGCCTGACCTCGGCCGGCGCTGCGGCTGCGGCCAACGACTACGAGACGCTGCCGAACAGCTTCACGTACGGAGTGCAGGCGGGCGACGCCGCTGGCAATTGGTCCGGCGCGGTGAACGTCACCCTCAACGTCACCGATATCGACGACACCGCACCGGTCGTCGCCGCGAGCCAGAGCTTCAGCTATGCCGAGAACCAGACGGCCGGCGCGACACTCGGCACCGTTTCAGCAAATGACGCCGTGGGCGTCACCGGCTATCGCTTCGGCAGCACCGGCACGAGCACCAGCGTCGATGGCTTCTACAGCATCGATGCCAGCGGCCAGATCAGCCTGACCGCCGCCGGCGCCGCAGCCGCCGCCAACGACTTCGAGACCCTGCCCAACGGTTTCACCCACGCGGTCCAGGCGGGCGATGCCGCAGGCAACTGGTCCGGCGCCGTCAACGTCACGCTCAACGTCACCGATGTCGACGACACCGCACCGGTCCTCGCGGCGAACCAGAGCTTCAGCTACGCCGAGAACCAGGCTGCCGGCACGGTGCTCGCCACCGTGTCGGCGAACGACGCCGTCGGCGTCACCGGCTTCCGCTTCAGCGACACCGGCACAAGCACCAGCGCCGATGGCCACTACCGCATCGACGGCGCCGGTCGCATCAGCCTGACGACGGCCGGCACCGCAGCCGTCGCCAACGATTTCGAGACCCTGCCCGACAGCTTCACCGAAGGCGTGCAGGCCCGCGACGCTGCCGGCAACTGGTCGTCCGCCGTCTCCATCACGCTGGCCGTCACCGACGTCAACGAGAACACGGTCGCCCCCGACCGGCTGCAGGTGGCCGAAGACACGCCCGCCCAGGGCAACGTGCTCGGCAACGACGCAGGCGGACCCGCCAGCGTGACCTCGTTCGGCGCCGGCGGCAGCACCACCGCCGCCGGCGGCACGCTGGAGCTGGCCGGCGTCGGCAGCGTCACCATCGCCGCCAACGGCGACTTCGTCTTCGTGCCGCGGCCCGACTGGCACGGCACGGTGCCGACCATCACCTACACCACCGACCATGGCCAGGCGAGCGTGCTCGAGCTCGTCGTGTCGCCGGTGAACGACGCACCGGCGCTGAACCCCGATGCGCTGACCACCTTCCAGGGCGTGCCCTGGGAAGGCCGGCTGCCCGCCGGCACCGATGCCGACGGCGACACGCTGGCCTACGGGCTGGTCCAGGGCCCGCAGCATGGCACGGTCACGCTGGCCGGCGACGGCCACTACCGCTACACGCCCGACGCGGGCTATGCCGGCACCGACCGCTTCCGCGTCGAGGTCGGCGACGGCCAGGGCGGCAGTGCGCGCGCATGGGTCGACGTGACGGTCGAGCCCTCGCCCACCCTTCTCCTGCCCGCGCCATCGGACCTGGGCGTGTCGAACACCGATCGCACGACCTCGGCCGACGTGATCACGCTGTCCGGCGCCGGCAGCCCCGGCCAGGCGCTGCAACTGTACGACCCGGCGGGCCGGCTGATCGCCAGCACCGCCGTCGACGCGGGCGGCCAGTGGCGCGTCGAGGGCATCGACATGCGCACGACCCGCGGCGACACCGCCGCCGCGGCCGCCGGCGCCCCCGGCGCCTACACCTTCACGCTGCGGGCGGCACTGCCCGGCGGCACGCTGAGCGTGCCGGTCCAGTTGACGGTACAGCGTGAACTCGCCGTCGTCGTCGCACCAGCCGAACCGGCGCCCGCGCCGGCGTCCGAGCCCGCCGCCCGCGCGCCGGTGGCCGCGCCGGAGACCGCGCCGCCGCCGCAGCCGACGCGCGCGACCTTCGATTCCGCGCTGCCGCCCGAATCGCGCCCGGACGGCCAGCTCGTCGCCGCGCGCGTGCAGGACACGGCGGCACACAGCGCGTTCTCGTTGCCCGTGCGCGATGCCAACGTGGCCGACATCTACACGCGGCCGAGCGGCTTCCAGATCATGGTCAACCCGTCGCCGGAGCCCTCGCTGAAGCTCTTCCGCGGCCTCGACGACCAGGTGGCAAAGCTCGGCGGCACCGTCCACCTGCAGGTGCCGGCCGACACCTTCGTCCACACCAACATCCACGAGACGGTGGTGCTGCAGGCCACGCTGGCCGACGGCCGGCCGCTGCCGCGCTGGCTGCAGTTCGACGGCCGCACCGGCACGCTGAACGGCGAGGTGCCGGCGGAATGGCGCGACGACGTGGTGATCCGCGTGATGGCGCGCGACAGCCAGGGCCGCGAGGCGACCACGATGATGCGCCTCAAGGTCAGCGCCGGCCAGGCCTCCAGCGCGGGCCTGAGCCGCCAGCTGATGCAGGGTCGCGGCACGCCGCTCGGCGCGGCCGGCCGCCCCACGTTGCGCGCCTGACGCATGCTGCAGGAAACCGTCACCGTCGACGCGGCCGTGGCCACGCTGCACCTGCTGCAGGCCAGCCAGCGTACCGGCGATGCGGCACAGCGCCGCTTCGTGCTGCTCAACCGCACGCGCGAAGCCTGGCCGTACCAGGCTGCCGTGCTGTGGGAACACGGCGCCGCAACGGGGCATTCGGGCGTCGGGAAGCTCGAGTCCCAGGGTCCCTATGGCCAATGGCTGGCCCGGCTGGTGCCGGCGCTGCAGGCGCGGCCCGCCGGCCCCGTGTCGCCCGGGGACATCGGCGGCGAACTCGCCGAGGAATGGTTGCACTACTGGCCGCCGCAGCTGCTGTGGCTGCCGCAGGGTCCCGCCGCCGCGCTGCTGGTGGTGCGCGAACTGCCGTGGTCGGCCCGCGAGGCCGACTCGTTGGCGCGCTGGTGGCAGTGCTGGCGCCATGACGATGCCAACGCCACGCAGGCCGCGGCGGGCGGCGATCGCCGCCCGCTGCTGCAACGCTGGCGCGAGCGCGTCGCCGGCCGGCCGCTGCGCCATGCGGCGGTGGCGCTGGTCGCGCTGCTGCTGGTGTTGTGCTGGCCGGTGAGCCTGACGCTGCGCGCGCCGGGCGAACTGGTGCCGCGCCACCCGGTGGCGATCCGCTCGACCATCGACGGCATGGTGCGCACGCTGAAGGTGGAGCCCAACCAGGCGGTCAAGGCCGGCCAGGTGCTCGCGGAGCTCGACGATGCCGGCTGGCAGGCGCGCCTGCAGGTGGCCCAGCATGCGCTCGCGACCGCGGAGGCCGAATGGCGCCAGGTCAACCAGCAGGTGCTCAACGACCCGCGCGTGCGTTCGCAGCTCGCAGCGGCCCAAGGACGCTACGAGGAACGCCGCGCGGAAGCCGCCTACCTCGCGCAGCAGGTGCAGCGCACCACGCTCGTCGCGCCGCGCGACGGCGTGGTGCTGGTCCAGGATCCGGGCAGCTGGCCCGGCCGCACCGTGGCCACCGGCGAAGCGATCATGAAGCTCGCCCAACCGGAGGACCAGGAGGTCGAGGCCTGGCTCGCGGTCGGCGATGCCGTCGACCTGGCGCCGGGCGCGCCGATGACGCTGCACCTGGCAAGCCGCCCCGGCCAGCCGGTCGGCGCACGCCTGCATCTCTACGCCTACGAGGCGGAGCAGCGAGCCGACCTCGGGCTGGGCTACCGGCTGCGCGGCACGCTCGACGGCGCATCCGCCGAGCGCCTGGGCGCGCGCGGCACGGTGCGCATCGACGGGCCGCGCGTCCCGCTCGCGTACTGGTTGATGCGCCGGCCGCTCGCGGCGCTGCGCGAAGCCACCGGCTGGTGACACGGTGCTGTCGCTTTCCGCCCCGGCCCTTGCCCCGGCCAGTGCCCCCTGGCCGGCATTGCGCGAAGAGCTGCGCCTGCACGACGGCCCGGCCGATGCCGAGGGCCATCCCACCTGGACGCTGCAGGATCCGGTGCGCCACCGCTTCCTGCGCATCGACTGGACGACCTGGGAGGTGCTGCGCCACTGGTGGCTCGCCGACGCCCAGCTGATCGCCGACCACGTGAGCGTGCACACGACGCTCACGCTGTCGGCGCAGGACGTGGCCGAGGTGCTGGCGCTCGCACGGCGCGAGGAACTCGTTCACCCGCAGTCGGCGCCCGCGCCGCAGCCGGCCATGCCGGCCTGGCGCCGCGCCTTCGACTGGCTGCTGCACAACTACCTCTTCTTCCGCATCCCGCTCGCACGGCCGGACCGCGCGCTGAAGGCGCTGCTGCCGTGGCTGCGCTGGGCCGGTCAGCCGGGCTTCGCATTGCTGTCGCTGCTGGCGCTGGGGACGGGCCTGTTCGGCGTGCTGCAGCAGAGCGAGCGCCTGCATGCCCAGTGGCTGGACCTGCTGTCGTGGCGCGGCCTGCTGCTCTACGGCCTGACGCTCTTCGCGGTGAAGCTGGCGCACGAGCTCGGCCACGCGCTGGTGGCGCGCCACCACGGCTGCCGCGTGCCGACCATGGGCCTGGCCTTCATGGTGCTGTGGCCGGTGGCGTACACCGACACCACCGAGGCCTGGCAGCTGGCCGATCCGCGCGCCCGCATGCGCATCGCCGCCGCCGGCGTGCGCACCGAACTGACGCTCGCGGCCTGGGCGACGCTCGCGTGGAGCCTGCTGCCCGACGGCAACCTTCGCACTGCCGCCTTCGTGCTGGCGACGATGACCTGGGTCAGCTCGGTGCTGATCAACCTGAGCCCCTTCATGCGCTTCGACGGCTATTTCCTGCTGTGCGATGCGCTGGACTTTCCGAACCTGCACGAGCGCTCGTTCGCCCAGGCGCGGGTGGGGCTGCGGCGCCTGCTGCTCGGCTGGGCCCAACCCTGGCCCGAAGACTTCGGCCCGCGGGCGCGGCAGGCGCTGGTGGCCTTCGCGCTGACGACCTGGGGCTGGCGCCTGGTGCTGTACCTCGGCATCGCCTGGACGGTCTACGCCTTCGGGTTCAAGCTGCTGGGGATGGGCCTGTTCGCCGTCGAGGTCGGCTGGTTCATCGCATGGCCGGGGCTGCGCGAGTTGAGGACCTGGCGCGAGGGGCGCGCCGAATGGCGCGGCGCCGCGCGCTGGAAGGTGTCGCTCGGGGTCCTGCTGCTGCTCGGTGGCCTGGCCTTCGTGCCCTGGCGCAGCACGGCCAGCGGTGCGGCGCTGGTGCAGCCTTCGCAGACGCTGGCGGTGCGGCTGCCGGCCGCCGCGATGCTGGACGCGATCGAGGTGTCGCCCGGTTCGACGGTGAAGGCGGGGCAGGTGCTGCTGCGTGCCAGCACGCCCGACCTGGCCCGCCAGGCCGCGGCGGCGCAGGCGCGCACCGTGCGTGCCGAACAGGAGGTCGCCGCTGCCGCGGTCGACAGCGACCAGCAGGCACGCTGGGGATCGCTGCAGGCCGAGCTGGCCACCGCGCGCGAGCAGGCCCAGGCGGTGCGCGACGAGCAGGGGCGGCTGCAGGTGACGGCGCCGTTCGACGGCATCGTGGTCGACATGCTGCCGGACCTGACCCCGGGCAGCAGCACGCCGGCGGCGACGCAGGTGCTGATGCACCTGGCGGCCCGCGGGGCCTGGAGCGCGGTGGCCTACGTCGACGAGGTCACGGCGCGCGGCCTGCGGTCCGGACACGCCGCGCAGCTGGTGCTCGACGCCGATCCGCTGCATGCGGTGGCGGCCCATGTGCACAGCGTCGCGGCGCAGCCCAGTTCGCTGGTGCCCGAGCCGGTGCTGGTGCAGGCCCATGGCGGGTCGATCGATGCGAAGGAGGCGACCGGCGGATGGGTGCCGGCGAAGTCGCTGTACCGGGTCACGTTGACGCTGGACCAGGCGCCGCCGCTTGCGCCGCGCAGCTGGCGCGGGCATGCCGCATTTGCGGCCGAGGCGGAGAGCGTCGCGCATCGGCTCTGGCGGGCGGGAAGCTCGGCCTGGGTGCGGGAAGCGGGGTTCTGAACCCGGCGCTCAGGCCCGCGCGGCCCCCCTGTCGCCCGCGCCGTTCGACGATGAAGACCTGGCAGCCGGTCCGTCTCGCCTACCATCGCGCCCCATGCACCTGCTCCTGATCGAAGACGATGTTGACCTGGGCGCGTCGCTGCAGCAGGCACTGCGCGGCGCCGGACTGAGCAGCGAATGGCTGCGCACGGCGTCCGATGCGCACCGCTTCGCCATGGCAGGCGGGCACCATTGCATCGTGCTCGACCTGAGCCTGCCGGACGGCCATGGGCTCGACCTGCTGCGCGCATGGCGCCGCGACGGCCTGGCCGTGCCGTTGATCGTCATCACCGCCAGCGACACGCTGGACGATCGCCTGGCCGGCCTGGACGAAGGCGCCGACGACTTCATCGTCAAGCCCTTCGCGGTGGTCGAGCTGATTGCGCGCGTGCGCGCGGTGACGCGGCGTGCCGCGCAGCAGGCGGCGTCGGTCTGGACCATCGGCACGCTGGCCATCGACATGCGCCAGCGCTCCTGCACGGTGGACGGCGAGCCGACGAGCCTCTCGGCGCGCGAGTTCGACGTGCTGGCGGCGTTGGCGCGCGCCGGCGGCAGCGTGGTGCCGAAGCACCGCCTGGCGCAGGCCCTGGCGCCGCTGGGCGAGCCGCTGGACTTCAACGCCATCGAGGTCCATGTGCACAACCTGCGGCGCAAGGTCGGCGCGGAGCGCGTGAAGACCGTGCGCGGCATCGGCTACCTGCTGGCCGGAGTCCGCAGTTGAACGCGGCCGGTGCCGCGGCGCGCCCGCCGCCGCTGCAGCGGCGCGTGCTGCTGGCGATGCTGAGCGTGATCGTGCTGCTGTTCCTCGTCTTCTTCGGCATCATCCTGTGGGAAGCGCTCAAGCGCGATTCGGGCGAGCTGGACCGCACGCTGCTGCGCAACGCGCAAAGCCTGGCGCGCACGCTGGAGCGCATGCCCGACGACGCCAGCGCCAGCGCCGGCGTCACCGTCTTCCTGAACCTGAGGGCCGACGCCGCGGCCAACGACCCGAGCGGCGAGCCGCGGCCGCTGCTGCTGGTGTCGCGCCGCGACGGCAGCCTGCGCCTGCCGGCGGCGCAGCCCGGCGACGCCGACCCGCTGCGCCTGCCCGAGGGGCTGTCGGACACCGTGCACCAGGGCGTCACGCTGCGCAGCTACACCGCCAGCAGCCCGCACTGGACCGTGACGCTGCTCGACGACGACGTGCGGCGCACGCGCTGGGCCGCACGCGAAACCGGCGTCGAGCTGCTGGGCTACCTGGCGCTGGCGCTGCCGGTCATCCTGCTGCCGGTGTGGCTGGCGCTGCGCGCCGCGCTGGCGCCGCTGCGGCGCCTGTCGGACCTGGTGGCGGTGCGCGCGCCCGCCGACATGAGCCCCATCGTGCTGCCCAAGGGCTACCGCGAGTTGCTGCCGCTGCAGACGGCGCTGAACCGGCTCTTCGAGCGCATGGCCGCCACCTTCGCGCGGGAGAAGGCCTTCGTGCACGACGCGGCGCACGAGATGCGCACCCCGCTGGCCGTCATCGGCACGCAGGCCCATGTGCTGCAGACCAGCGAGGGCCCGGCGCGCCACGAGGCCGCACGCCGCCTGCAGGACGCGATGGAGCGCGCCTCGCACCTGGTGCACCAGCTGCTTCGCCTGGCCCAGGCCGACGCGACGGCGCTCGCGCCGCGCGAAGCGGTGGACGTGATGAACCTCGCGCGCGACGTCCTGGCCGGCATGACCGAGCTGGCGGCCGGACTGGGCAGCGAGCTGTCGCTGAGCGGCCCCGACAACGCGGTGCTCGCCACCGACCCGCGGGCGTTGCGCTCGATGCTGGGCAACCTGGTGGACAACGCGCTGCGCTACGGCGGGCGCGGCGTGCTGGTGGACGTGAGCGTCGACGTGCAGCCCGCGCGCTGGCAGCTGCGCGTGGTCGACGACGGCCCGGGAATTCCTGCCGCACACCGCGAGCAGGTGTTCGAGCGCTTCTGGCGCGGCAGATCCGCCGACGAGCGAGGCACGGGCCTGGGCCTGGCCATCGTGCGCGAAGCGGCGCGCTCGCTGGGCGGCGACGTCGAGCTGCAGGCCGGCCCGGGCGGGCGCGGCTGCAGTTTCACCGTCACCCTCCCCAAAACGTAGGAGGCCCGTCTTCAGGAAGCACGAAGGTGATTGCGGCGAGCATCTCGCTCCTCGTCACTGCCCCTTGTGCTTCATGCCACGTCTGCGCGCCCCCCACCGCCTCGCCCTGGGTGCCGTCACCCTGGCCTGCCTCCCCACGGCCTGGGCCCAGGAGGCTGACGCACCGGCCGAGCCGATGCGCCTGGAGACCGTCGAGATCCAGGGCCGGCGCGAGCACAACGCCGCCGGCCAGCAGACGCTGACGCGCGAGGAGCTGTCGCGCATCCCCGGCAGCAGCGGCGACCCGATGAAGGCGGTGATGGCCCTGCCCGGCGTGACCACCACCAACGACAGCAGCAGCGCCCCTGCGGTGCGAGGCGCGCGGCCACAGGACAACGCCTACTACGTCGACTTCCTGCCGGTGGGTTACCTGTTCCACCTGGGCGGCTTCACCAGCACCTTCCACCCCGACCTGATCCGCCGCTTCGACCTGGCCAGCGCCGCCTGGGGCCCCGAGTACGGCGACGTGGTCGGCGCGGTGTTCGACATCTCGCTGCGCAACCCGCGCAGCGACCGCCTCGGCGGCAAGCTCGACTTCAGCCTGCTGGGGGCCAGCGTGCTGGCCGAAGGGCCGATCGGCGACGGCCTGTCGTTCTTCCTCGCCGGCCGGCGCAGCTGGTTCGACCTGGCCGTCAAGACGGTGGACGACGAGAAGGAAGGCGTCAGCCTCAGCGTGCCCGTTTACCACGACACGCAGGGCCGGCTGTTGTGGGATCTGAGCCCCGGCCACCGCCTGCGCCTGGACTTCAGCACGGCCAACGACCGCATCGACTTCACCACGAAAGAAGGCTCCAGGGCCGTGCAGCGCGACCCGGTGCTGCTGGGGAACAGCAGCCTGCACCAGTCCTACAACAGCTTCGCGCTCAGCTGGGATGGCGACTTCGCCCCGTCCACCAGCAACCAGCTCGCGCTGGGCCGGATGGCCACCCGCGATTTCACGCGCATCGGCAGCGCGGGCTTCTACGACGCCGAGGTGGTCACCACCTACCTGCGCGAGCAGCTGCGCCTGGCGTGGTCGCCCGAGCACGCCACGACGCTGGGCGGCGCGGTGAACAAGCGCCTCGTCGATCTCGAGCTGGACATCCAGGACCCGCGTTGCACCGAGTTCGACCCCAACTGCGACATCAGCTCCGCCGGCCGCGTGGTCTCGCTGCAGAAGACCCACCAGAACCAGGCAGAGGCTTACGCCGATCACCGATGGCGGCTGTCGCCGCAGTGGACGGCCACCGGCGGCCTGCGCGCCAGCCGCGACTTCCACCTGCGGCAGACCTTCACCGAACCGCGCCTGGGACTGGAGTGGAAGCTGTTGCCGCGCACCATGGTGTCCGTGGGCATGGGCCGGCACCACCAGCCGCCGCCCATCGAGCAGGCGCTGCGCGACATCGGCAACCCCCAGCTCGCCCACCTGCGCAGCACGCAGCACGTGCTGGGCGTGACGCAGGGCCTCGATGCCGGCTGGTCGGTGCATGCCGAGGTCTATCGCAAGACCTTCACCGGCTATGCCGTCGACGACCCGGCGCTCAAGTACCGCAACGGCGGCAGCGGCACGGCCAGCGGCTTCGAGCTGCTGGTGAAGAAGGACGGCAGCGAGAGGCTGACCGGCTTCTTCTCGCTCAGCGTCTCGCAGGCGAAGCGCCGCAACGACCTGACGGGCGAGAGCTTCCGCTTCGACTACGACCAGCCCGTCATCGCCACGCTGGTGGGCCAGTACAGGCAGTCGGACGCCTGGACCTGGGGCGCCAGGTGGAGCTACCACACCGGCTCGCCGTACACGCCGGTGGTGGGCACGGGCGTGTACCCCGATGGGCGCACGAAGCCGGTCTACGGCGCCATCAATTCGCTGCGCGTGCCGGCCTACCACCGGCTGGACCTGCGGCTGGACCGCAAGGTGTCGCCCCGCTTCACGCACTACGTCGAGCTGATCAACGCCTACAACCGAAAGAACGTCTCGGGCTACAGCTACAGCCCCGACTACACGACCCGCGAAGAGTCCTACCAGTTGCCGGTGCTGGTCTCTTTCGGGATCCAGTACGCGCTCTAGGGCCTGCCACGTGCTTCCTTCTTCGCCTTTCGCGCCTCTTCGGCCACCATGCCGGCCGCCTGCCAGTGCGCGAACTCATCGGGCGTCTCGAGCGTGACGCGGCCCCAGGCACCGCTGCGGAAGTCGTTCAACGTCACCTCGGCCGCTTTCTGCATGTTCACGCGGCCGCCGGGCAACAGGCCGCCGCGCTTGCGGCCCACCTCGGCCAGCAAGGCCTCGTCGGTCACCGCCGAGAAGTCGGCCAGCTTGTAGCGCGCCACCAGCCGGTCCGCGTAGCGATGGCGCACGCGAGCCAGCAGCGCCATCGCCACCTCTTCCTCGTCGTACGCGTTGCGGCCGATGCCACCGCTGGCCGCCAGGTTGTACCCGGCCTGCTCGACGACGATTCGCGGCCACAGCATGCCCGGCGTGTCGAACAGGTGGAAGTCGTCGGCCAGCAGGATCCTCTGCTCCAGCTTGGTGATGCCCGGTTCGTCGCCCGTCTTGGCGGCGCGCTGGCCGTTGAGCGTGTTCACCAGCGTCGACTTGCCCACGTTGGGAATGCCGCAGATCAACGCCCGCACCGGCTTGACCATGCCGCCGCGATGCGGCGCCAGTGCCCGGCACGCCGCGATCAGCGCACGCGCCGGCGCGGTGGCGCTGGCGTCCAGCGCCAGCGATCGGGTGCCCGGCAGGGCCTGGTAGTGCGCCAGCCACAGCGCGGAGATCTCCGGATCGGCCAGGTCCTGCTTGTTCAATACCTTCAGCGCCGGCTTGCCTGCCGTCAGCTGGGCCAGCAACGGATTGGTGCTGGAGCCCGGCAGCCGCGCGTCGAGCAGCTCGATCACCACGTCGATCTCCGGCAGGCGATCGGCGATGGCCTTGCGGGTCGTGTGCATGTGGCCTGGGAACCACTGGATGGACATGGCGTGCTGCTTTCTGTGTCTCGCGGCTGGCCGCGTCGGGAGGTCGTAGGCAGCGATCATCGCCGATCCTCCCGTTGCCATTTTCCCGCCTGCTCAGGCCAGGGACTGCGGCTCGGCAGCCGGCACGGCGATGCCCAGGGCCAACGCCGTGCTCAGGAACCACAGGACCTCGAAGGCCGAGAGCCGGCCCGCCGCGGCCGCTTCGCCAACGCTCATGGCGCGCTGCGTCCAGGCGGCCACCAGCCGCGGCGTGCTCGGGCGCGCGAGGGCCGCGGGCTCGGGCGGGCGCGCGAGCTGGTAGCGGCCATTGATGGTGCGGGGCGAGACGCCTTGGTCGATGAGGACGTGCGTCAGGCCCCACAGCAGGGTCGACAGTCGCAAGGCGTGGGTCGCACCCGGCCACGACACGGCGTCGGGCGCGCGTTGCGGGTCGGCCAGGTGCAAGGGCCGCACCAGCAGCTCGGCCTGCGGCAGCGAGCTCGCGATGTCACCGGTGCGGAAGTCGACGACCAGGCCGTGCCCGTCACCCACGCCGAACAGCGTTCGCCGGCGCTCGCCGGCGAGCAGCGCCCCGACCAGCAGGTCCCGCAATGCGTGCAGCGCCATGCGGGCATGCTCGCGCTGCACGGCGCCGCGCGCCAGTTCGTACAGCGCCGCGGCGGCTTCGAGCACATCGGTCATCTCGCCGACCCGCAGCGGCGAGGCCACCGACAGGCCGCGCGGCGAGTCGGCCGGCGTCGCGCCGCGCGGCGTGAGCCGAACCAGCACCCGCGGCGGCGAGACGTACTGCGACCAGTCGTGCGGCACGAACAGCGTGGTGCAGGCGGTGGCGTCTTCCACCCAGCGCAGGCGCAGGCCGGCCTGGCCGTCGAGCATGCGCGTCATCGAGACCAGCACGGCACGATCGCGCGCATCGAGGCCCAGTGCGGCGATGTCGAGCGCACGCCCCGGCGGCGATGCGCTCGCAGAGGACGGGCCGGCCGCAGTGGAGCCGGGGTGTTCGGGCTGTTCTGGCATCGGGCGGGTCGCGTGCTCGCAGAGTGCACCGACGACCCAGTCTAGCGACTCGCCTGGTGTTGTGCGCTCAAGACCGTCGAAGTCTGTCCCGGCATCTCGCGGCATCACCTGTCCCAGGGCGGCGTCTCACCGCCGAATTGCTCGACGAGAAAGTCGACGAGCAGTCGCAGGGCCAGGGGCTGGTGCTGGCGCGACAGGAAGATCGCATGGATGCCCAGCGTCTCCGGCTCGAGTGCGGGCAACACACGCACCAGCCGGCGGCGCTTCAAGTCGTCGCCGACCAGGTAGGTCGGCAGGATGCCGATGCCCCCGCCGTCGAGCACCGCACGGCGCAGGACGCCGGTGTCGTTCGTCGACAGCCGGTCTGCGACCGGCAGTTCCACGAGTTGCTTGCGCCGCCGGAAGCGGAACTGCGCGGCCCCGACGATCGCATGCGTCAAGCACTGGTGCGATTGCAGCGCCTGCGCCGTCTGGGGCTCGCCATGGCGTCGAAGGTAAGCGGGGGCGGCGCAGAGGACCGAGCGGCACAGCGCCAGGGGCCGCGCGATCATCGTGGGGTCGAGCGAGTTGGTGATGCGCACCGCGAGATCGATGCGCTCGGCGGCCAGGTCGACGCTGCTGTCCGCCACCACCAGCGAGATGACCACCTGCGGATGCTTCTGCTGGAACCGGACCAGCGCCGGGGCCAGCTGCGCCTCGGCGAACGATGGGGAACTGGTGATCCGCAGCCTGCCCGACGGCACGCGGCTGATCTCGCCGGCCTGGTGCTTGACGTCCTCTGCGAGGTCGAGGAGTTGACGGCACCCGGGCAACGCCACCTGCCCCGCCTCGGTCAGGCTGATGCGCCGCGTGGTGCGATGCAGCAGTCGTGCGCCGAGCCAGGTTTCGAGGGCCGCGACGTAGCGGCTGACCATGGCGGTCGACATGTCGAGGCGCTCGGCGGCCTGGGTCAGGCTGCCGCGCTCGACGACGGTGACGAAGACGCGGGTGGCGGTGAGGCGGTCCATGCAGGCCCAAGATTCAAACGAAACGTGCAACGGTCATTGTATCGACGCGCTGTTTATCAATTGAAGTGCGGCAAATAGAGTCATCGTCATCCCATCGACCCTGGAGAACCGAATGCTCACCCGCATCCACTGCGCCCGCCTGCTTCCGCTGTTCGCGCTCGGCGTCGTCGCCGCCGACGGCGCGGGCGCGCAGACCGCCGCCGCACCGCTGACCGTCAAGGTCTGCAACGCCGAGGCCAGCAGCTTCCACGTCAACGCCGTCGTCGTCAGCGGCCCCAGCGAGGCGATGGTCATCGACAGCGGGTTCACCCGCGCCGACGCGCTGCGAGTCGCCGCCAACGTGCTGGACAGCGGCAAGACGCTGAGGACGATCTTCATCAGCAACGCCGATCCGGACTTCTACTTCGGCGCCGAGACGCTCAAGGGAATCTTTCCGCAGGCGCAGGTGCTGAGCACGCCGGCGGTGCGCGAGAAGATCCAGGCCAAGCTGGCAGGCAAGCTCGCGTTCTGGGGCCCGAAGATGGGCACCAACGCGCCGACGCAGCCCATCGTGCCCGAGGCGATTGCCGGCACCACACTGAGCGTGGACGGTCAGGCCATCGAGGTGCGCGGCACGACGGGCGTTCTGGCGCACCGTCCGTACGTGTGGATCCCGTCGATCAAGGCCATCGCCGGCAACATCGGTGTGTTCGGCAACCTGCACGTGTGGACCGCGGACACGCAGAAGGCCAGCGAACGCCAGGCGTGGCTCGCGCAGCTCGACGAGATGCAGGCGCTTCAGCCGACCCTCGTCGTGCCCGGCCACATGGCCGCCGGCACGAGGCTGGACGCGAGCGCGATCGCCTATACCCGCGACTACCTGAAGCGCTTCGAGGCCGAACTGCCGAAGGCGGCGAACGCGGCCGCGCTGATCGCGACGATGCAGAAGTCGTACCCGAACGCCGGCCTCGGGATGGCGCTGGACATCGGCGCGAAGGTCAACAAGGGCGAGATGACATGGTGAACCTGCAGCCCACGGGCGTCCGCATGATCGAATCCATCTCCCGCCGGCTGGCGCTGCTGTCGGTCGCGGCCGCCGCGGCGCTCGCCGCGGCCGGCCCGGCCCGGGCGCAGGCGCCCGCGGCACCGTCCGCCGTGGAGCGCGACGGCGACGGCCAGACGCTTCAGGACCTCTACCGGGCCGCGCTCAAGGAAGGCGGCCGGCTGGCCGTCTACGCCGGCGGCGACGAGGTCACGCAGGGCTTCGGCATCAAGGCCGGCTTCGAGAAGCAGTTTCCCGGCATGACGCTCGACATCGCCGTCGACCTCAGCAAGTACCAAGATGCCCGCATCGAGGAGGAACTGCTGCGCCGGGACCTGAAGGTCGACGTCGCGCACCTCCAGACGCTGCACGACTTCGACGACTGGGCCGCGCGCGGCCTGCTGCTCGCCTACAAGCCGATCGGTTGGGACCAGATTCCGGCGGCATACAAGGACCCGCAGGCGCGCTTCACCGGCCTGTTCATGCTGACCTTCGCGAACAGCTACAACAAGAACCAGGTCGGCCCCGACAACGCGCCGCGCGACTACGCCGACTTCCTCAAGCCCGAGTTCAAGAACCGGATCATCATCACCTACCCGCACGACGACGATGCGGTCCTGTACGTGTTCGACAAGATCGTGCAGAAGTACGGCATCGGGTTCATCGAGAAGCTGCAGGCCAACGGCGTGCAATGGGTGCGCGGCACGCAGACGCCTCGCGATGCCGTCGAGGCGGGCAAGTACGCGGTGGCGACCGGCACCTCGGGCGCCTTCGTGCCGGCGGATTCGTCGACGATCCGCTTCGTGCTGCCGACGAACGATCCGTTCCTGACGTGGGCGCAGACCGGCGCGATCTTCAAGGACGCCAGGCACCCCGCGGCGGCCAGGCTGTACCTCAGCTGGATGCTCTCGCTGCCGGTGGCCTCGCATCCGCGTCAGTTCCCGATCCGCAAGGACGTCGCGCCGCCGGCGGGCTTCAAGCCGCTGGACCAGTACAACACCAGCCCGGAGGACTTCCGCGCGTTCATGCGCGACCGCGCCCGGGTCGAGCGGCTCAAGGGCCTGTTCGAGCGGCTCATCGGCCCCGTGCAAGGCATTTCCCCGCTGAAGGACTGAATCGCCATGACCACGACTCGCAAGCTCACGCTGTCCCTGTTGATGGCGCTCGGCGCCGCAACGCTGCCCGCCGCCCGCGCCGCCGATGCGAAGGCGCCTGCTGCCACCGCGACCAACGGGCGCAGCAACGCCGCAGAGAACAAGGCGCTGGTGCTGAAGGCCTACCAGGCGCTGTTCGGCGATCACGACCTGGACGCCGTCGACCGCTACTGGGCCAAGGACTACATCCAGCACAACCCGTACATGGCCGACGGGACCCAGGCCGTCAAGCAGTTCGTCGAGAAGATCGGCCTGCTGAAGGGCCCGAAGTTCAAGGTCGAGTTCCTGCGCGTCGCGGCCGAGGGAAATCTCGTCTTCGTGCAGACTCGCCAGCCCAAGACGGGCGACAACCCGGAGATGGTCATCGTCGACATATTCCGCGTCGACAACGGAAAGATCGCCGAGCACTGGGACGTGATGCAGGCGGTGCCGGCCGACGCCACGAACAAGCGTCCGATGTACTGAGCGCAGGCACCTTCCCACGCGCGCGACGCATCATTTGAGCGGCGAGAACGAAGTCGGCGCCAGGAAGGAGTTGTCCATCCTGGCGACGATCGGCCCTGAACTCTCGCTGGCCTGCCGCACCTGGATCCATTCCGGGTCCGTCACGAACTGGCACCACTTCGTCTCCCGATCGGCCATGCTGTCCCACACCAGCATGTAGGTGAGCGCATTGCTGTCCGGTCCGACCGCCGTGGTCCAGTACCCGAGCTGGCGGATGCCGTGTCGATTCCAGATGTCCACCGTGTGGTCGCGAAAGCGGGCCAGGACGTCGGGCAGGCGTCCCGGCATGGCGGTGTAGATGCGAAGTTCGTAGATCATCAGAGTGCTTGCGTGGTTCGAAGTGGAAGGCAGGATCAACGCGGGCGCGTGGCTCTGCATCGTACTGCCCGATCGTCATCGTCGAACCTCCGTCGGCCGCGAGCGGAAGTTCGCCGGCTTTCAGCACAGCAGTCGGTGGCCACGCCTGCGCCGCACCGGGAGCGAAGCGTGACGGGCACATGGATTGCCGCTGACGCCCATGCAGCCGAACACTCCTTCCGCGCCGACCCCACCATCGCTCCCGACGGATGTCATCCGCATCGTCGGTGCCCGAGAGAACAACCTGCGCAACGTCGATGTCGACATCCCGAAGAAGCGCATCACCGTGTTCACGGGGGTGTCGGGCTCAGGCAAGTCTTCGCTCGTCTTCGACACCATCGCCGCCGAATCCCAGCGGCAACTGAACGACACCTTTTCCACCTTCGTGAGGCACCGCCTGCCGCATCATGCTCAGCCCGATGCCGACTCGCTCGAGAACCTCTGCGCGGCCATCGTCGTCGATCAGCGACGCCTGGGTGGCAATGCGCGTTCCACGGTCGGCACGGCCACCGACATCCTCGCGCTGATCCGCCTGTTGTTCTCGCGCGTGGGACAACCCTTCGTCGGCTACTCCAACATCTTCTCGTTCAATCATCCCGACGGCATGTGCCCGCGATGCGAAGGGCTGGGAAAGGTCGACACCATCGACCTCGACCGGCTGTTCGACCGGCAACGGTCGCTCAACCAGGGTGCCATCCGCTTCAGCGCGTTCGCGATCGGCGGCTACCGCTGGAAGCGCTACGTGGAAAGCGGCCTTTTCGACGCCGACAAGCCGCTGAAGGATTACACCGAAGAAGAATGGACAACGCTGCTCCACGCGCAGGACGTGCCCATCACGAACCCCGGGCCGGGCTGGCCGCGTTCGAGCCGTTACGAGGGGGTGCTGCCGCGCATACGGCGCAACTTCCTGAGTCGCAACGTCGACGAGATCAAAGGGCTGGACCGCGCCGAGTGGGATCGACTGGTGACGGCCGGCCCCTGCCCGCAGTGCCACGGGCAGCGCCTCAACGAGAAGGTCCTGAGCTGCCGCATCGATGGCAGGAACATTGCCGACTGGTGCGCGCTCGAGGTGGACGAACTGCTGACGGTCATCGGCCAGGTCGATGCGCCGCTGGCCGCCACCATGGTGCCGGCGCTTGCCTGCAGGGTGCAGCACCTCGTCGACATCGGACTGGGCTACCTGAGTCTCGGCCGCGGGACGACGAGCCTGTCGGGCGGGGAATCCCAGCGCGTGAAGATGGTTCGCCACCTGGGCAGCAGCCTCAGCGACATGAGCTACATCTTCGATGAGCCCAGCGCGGGCTTGCATCCGCGCGATGTAGCGCGCCTGGCCGAACTGCTGCGCCATCTTCGCGACAAGGGCAACACCGTGCTGGTGGTGGAACATGACCCCGACATCATCGTCGCGGCGGATCACGTCATCGACATCGGCCCGGGGGCCGGAGACGCAGGCGGCAGCGTGGTCTTCGAGGGCAGCGTCGGGGCCCTGCGGCGTGCCGACACGCTGACGGGGCGCTGCCTGTCCCGCCCGGCTCACATCAACACCACGCCACGCAGCCCTTCAGGATGGTTGCCGATCGCGCAGGCGAACCTGCACAACCTGAAAGGCGTGAATGTCTCGATCCCGAGTGGCGTGATGACGGTCGTGACAGGCGTGGCCGGTTCGGGCAAGAGCAGCCTGATCAACGGTGTCTTCGTTCGCGCGCATCCCGAGGTCGTGTGCATCGACCAAGGATCGATCGGCGGCTCGCGCCGCTCGAACGTCGCCACCTTCACGGGCATCCTCGACCCCATCCGGCGGCTGTTCGCCCAGGCCAATGCCGCCAGTGCCTCGCTGTTCAGCGCCAACTCGGGAGGCGCATGCCCCGTGTGCAACGGGCTCGGCACCACGGAGACGGACCTCGCGTTCATGGAACCGATCGTCAGCACGTGCGAGCAGTGTCGGGGGCGCCGGTTCACCGACGAAGTCCTGCGGTACCGGATGCGCGGCAAGAACATCGGCGAGGTCCTGGCGATGCGCGTCGCCGAAGCGAAGGCCTTCTTCGGCGAACCTGAGATCGAGCCCGCGCTGACCCGGCTCGATGAGGTCGGGCTGGCTTACCTGTCCCTCGGACAGCCCCTGTCCAGCCTGTCCGGTGGGGAACGACAACGCTTGAAGCTGGCCACGGAGCTGGGTCGGTCAGGCCGGATCTACGTGTTCGACGAGCCCACCTCGGGCTTGCATCTCTCCGACATCGACCGCCTGCTTGGATTGCTCGACCGACTCATTGAACGTGGCGCCACGGTCGTCGTGATCGAGCACCAGCTCGACGTGATCGCCCAGGCGGACTGGCTGATCGACATGGGGCCGGAAGCAGGCCGACGGGGTGGCCGCGTGGTGTTCGAGGGAACGGTGGCCGACATGGCGGCCACGGGCTGCGGCCACACGGCCGCACACCTGCGGCGGTACGCAGGTTCAAGCGTGGCGCCTTGAACGGCTGTTCCTGGGGGTTCCGAGGGGCCGCAGCAGGATGCGTGCACGATCGGCATCATCGGTGGCACAGAGCAGCACTTGAAGCAGGACCGGCCGTCTCCCCACCAGCGTCCTCGCGTAGAGCGTTCGCTTTGTGGAGGACCACGGCGATTCGCTTCGCATTTCCCATTGCGCCCATCGGCGCCCTTCGACTTCAATGATGTCGACTGCGGAAAGCTCAGCTTCTCCCTACAGATCCAAAAACTCCTCCAACATCGCAGTTTGGCGCCAGCGCGTCGAGGCAGGTCGAGAATCGCGATTGTTCGGGAGGCGTCCCCAGTGCACCACCGCGCAACCATCTGATCTTCGCATCGACGAATTTCTGCAGGGCCGCGATCTCATTGGCGCGCCTGTCGAGTCTGTCGCGCTGGGCGATCATGGCCTGAAGCATCCGGTCCTTTCCGCCAGCCCGGCGCTCGTGGGCCAGGAGCTTGATCTCGACGAGCGACATCCCCATCGCCTGGCCGGCGCGAATGGCGCGCACGACGCCGATGTCCTTGTCGGAAAACTCCATGTAGGGTCTCGCGCCACTGGACGACACTTTCCTTGGGTGCAACAGGCCCGATCGAACGTAGAACCGAACCGTGGCCACGCTGAGGCCGGCCTTCTCCGAAAACTCTCCGATCCACATGAATGCTCCCCAGCGCTTGACCCTGCACTCGACTTCACACTTATAACCGTTCGACAAGCTGCAACGGTGCAGCCGCCCCACCGAACGGATCGAGAAATGACAAACCCCACCCCGCTGCTGCTGCTGCCTGGCCTGATGAATGACGAGCGGGTGTGGGAGCCAATTCGAAAGTCAGACCCGGCAAGGCAGGACATGAGAGTCACTGCAACGCACACGGCAGACTCGGTTGACGCGTTGGCAACCGCGGCGATCGCGGCGATGCCTCCCGGCATGTTTGCCGTCGCCGGTTTCTCGCTTGGCGGCTATGTGGCAATTGAAGTGTGCAGGCAGGTACCCGGACGGATCCTCGGCCTCGCGCTGCTGGATACCGGCGCTCGTGCTGATTCCGGCGAAGCCGCGGAGAACCGCAGGCGCATGGTGACGGCGGTGGCCTCCGGCAGCGCCGGCTTCGCGCAGGTTGCCAGCGCCTTCGCGCCCCGGCTCCTGCATGAACTGCACGCAAACGACAGCCGATTGACCGGCCTGCTCGGCGACATGGCTCGCCACGTCGGACGCGAAGGATTCATTCGACAGCAGACAGCGGCCATGAACCGGCCCGATGGCCGCGACGTGCTGAGGACGCTCCGCTGCCCGGCACTGGTTCTCTGCGGCCGCGAAGACCGGGTCACGCCGCCGGCACTCAGCGAAGAAATGGCGGGCCTGCTGTCGGGGAACGTCGAGCTTGCCGTGATTGATCGGTGCGGACACATGTCGACGCTCGAGCAGCCCGAGGCTGTCGCTGCGGCCTTCGCGCGCTGGACGGCCCGTGTCGACGCGAGTCAGTTCCCGATGCGAGCTCGACGTGAACTCGGGCGAGCGGACGAGTTGCCATGATGCGCAGGTCTTCGGGCAGGTAGCGGTTGTTCACCGCGCGCTAAGGCGCGCCTAAGTTTTCGCTAAGCGCTCGCTAAGCCACCGCGAACCAACATGGGTGGATGACATCCATGTTGAAAGCCGTGCTGCCGCTGACGGCAAACGGCGCGTCGCTCGCGCCCCCTTCGGCGCAAGCACGCAGCCGCTCCGAAGCACCGACCCAAGCGGTGCTGCCGCTCATCGCCACCCTGCTGCTGCTTCGCCTCTTCGCGATGGCCTGGCTGCCGCTGATGGACACCACCGAGGCGCGTTATGCCGAGGTCGGCCGCAAGATGCTCGAGCTCGGCGACTGGATCACGCCCTGGCACGACTACGGTGTCCCGTTCTGGGCCAAGCCCCCGCTCTCGTTCTGGCTGACCGCCGCGAGCATGAAGCTGTTCGGCGTCAACGAGTTCGCGGCTCGGCTGCCTCACTTCCTCTGCATGGTGATCGTGGCGGCAGCCTGCGGGCGCCTGGCTGCCACGCGCCGCGACACCTCGCCGCTGGCCGCCATCGGCATGCTGGCCGGCGCGGCGCTGTCGCTGGTGGCAGCCGGTGCCGTGATGACCGATGCGGCCCTCGTCGTCGGCACCACGCTGGCCTTGTGCGGCCTGTGGCAGGCATTGCACGGGCCGCGGCGGCGCACCGGCAACGCCTTGCTGTTTGCCGGACTCGCGATCGGGTTGCTGGCCAAAGGCCCGCTGGTGCTCGTGCTGGTGGGTCTTCCGACGGTGGCATGGGCGGTGTGTACGCGGCAGGTCCGACGCGTGATGAAGGATGTTCCGTGGATCGTGGGGCTGGGCTTGGCAGCGATGGCCGCCGGCTGGTGGTACCTCGCCGCCGAGCTGAAGACACCGGGTTTCATCGACTACTTCATCGTCGGCGAACACTGGCACCGCTTCGTCACGCCGGGATGGTCAGGCGACCGCTACGGCTTCGCGCACGCCTTCCCGCTCGGCACGATCTGGCTTTTCGCGCTGGCCTCGACGCTGCCCTGGCCGCTGGTGCTGCTGGCCGCCGCATTCGCGCCCCGTGCAGCCAGGCCGGACGATGCCGGCGCAGATGCCGACGCGCGCTCGTGGCGGATCTACCTCGCCTGCTGGTCACTCGCGCCGCTGGTGTTTTTCACCGCCGCGCGCAACATCATCCTGCCGTATGCGCTGCCGGCCCTTCCGGCGATGGCGTTGTGGGCCGGTCATTGGCTCCGGCGTCGCGTCGGCACCGAACGCATTCACGCCTGGGTCGCTGCCGGGCTGGCGCTGTCGACGGCTGGCGCACTGGCCCTCGTGGTCCACGCCGAGCATGCAGGCACCTTCGGCAGTGGCTCGGCCAAGGGCGTGGTCAGCGCGTGGAAAGCGCAGCGGCGGCACGACGCCGAGCCGCTGGTGTTCGTGACCGAGCGGCTGCATTCCGCCGCGTTCTACAGCGCCGGCGAGGTGGAGTTCGTCGACACCCCGACCGAGGCGCTGGAGCGCCTGGCACGCAGCGGGGGCTTCGTCGCGCTGCGCGATGACGACAGGAGCAAGCTCGCACAGTTCGAATGCGTCACGCAGCGGACCTCGGTGGCCGGTTTCATGCTGCTTCACTTGCATCTGCCCCTGCCGGGCGACGGCCGCCATGCCTGCCCGATGGCGACTTGGCGACCCAGCCCATTCCGTGCGATCCCCCACGACCGAGGAGCCGCCGCGCGGTGTCTTAAGGATCGACTAATGCTTGGCTCCGCACAGTGCGTGCATGCCGAGCCTGATTCACGTCGCCCACCCCATCCACCGCCGCTGCGCGAGCCTGCTGCTCGGGCTGATCGCCTGCACGGTGCTGACGCCGTCGACCTCGCGGGCCGATGATGAACCCCCTGCCCCGTTGGTGGCCGAACTGCCGTCCGACGAGGCACTCGAGCAGGCGGGCGCGGTCATCGGCGAGATCCGCATCGACAATCTCGACATCTTCGACACGCGCCTCGAGGAGGAGGACAACACCCTGTTCCGGCTCGCGAACTGGCTGCACCTGCAGACGCGGCGCGAGACCATCGAGCAGCAACTGCTGTTCGCGCGCGGCGAGCGCTACAACGCGCGGCTGCTGCGCGAGTCGGAACGCGCGCTGCGCGCCGACGGTTACCTGCGCGACGCCCACATCCAGGTGACGGCAGTGCATGACGGCGTGGTCGACCTGGTGGTGTCGACGCAAGACGTGTGGACGCTGAAGCCAGGGGTGTCGTTCGGCCGCAAGGGTGGCCGCAACAGCAGCAGCGTCGGCATCCAGGAGACCAACCTGCTCGGCCTGGGCAAGCAGCTGGGCGTGGACGTCAGCTCCGGCGTGGACCGCAGGTCCAAGGCCCTGACCTACCAGGACCGGCAATTGTTCGGCAGCCGCTGGACGCTGTCCGGCGAGTACGACGACAACAGCGACGGACGCGCGCAGAAGCTCGCGCTCGAGCGGCCCTTCTACGCGCTGGACACGCGCCGCGCCGGCGGGCTGTCGCTGCGCAACGAGCGCCGCGTCGATTCGATCTATTCGCAGGGCCAGGTCGTCAACCAGTACGACGTGCGCGACCGTCACGCGACGGGCTGGACCGGCTGGTCCGACGGCCTGCGCGACGGCGCCGCCTTGCGCTGGATGGCCGGCATGACCTTCGACGAACGCCGCTACGACCCGCTGCCCGCGCTGGGTGCGGCCAGTGTCGCGCCGGACGGCCGCCGGCTGCTGTACCCCTGGGTCGGCTTCAGCTGGGTCGAGGACCAGTTCATCGCGACGCACAACCAGGACCAGATCGGCAAGACCGAGGACATCGCGCTCGGCTGGAACGTCCGCGGCCAGCTCGGCGCGAGCTCGAGCCGGCTCGGGTCCGACCGCAGCGCCGGCGTGTTCGACACCGGTTTCTCGAAGGGATGGATGCCGGATCCGTCGCAGACCTGGCTGCTGGCGGGCAGCGCCGAAGGGCGCTTCGAGCGCGCAGGGCTGAGCGGTGGCTTGTTCAAGCTGTCGGCCCGCTGGTACCAGAGGCAGTCGGCGCAGCGCAGCCTGTTCGCTTCGGTCAGCATCGACCGCGGCGTACGGCTCGATCCGGACCAGCAGATCACGCTGGGCGGCGACACCGGGCTGCGCGGCTACCCGCTGCGCTACCAGAGCGGCAGCGGCCGCTGGATCGCGACCGTCGAAGAGCGGGCGTTCTCCGACTGGTTCCCGTTCCGGCTCTTCCACGTCGGCGGCGCCGTGTTCTACGACATGGGCCGCACCTGGGACGGCGCACTGCCGGGCGACTCGGCGCAGGGCTTGCTGCGCGACGCCGGCTTCGGGCTGCGCCTGGGCAACAGCCGCTCCGGCCTGGGCACCGTGGTGCACGTGGATGCGGCCTTCCCGATGGACGGCGACAAGTCGATCAAGAAGGTGCAGTTCATCGTCGAGGCCAAGCGCAGCTTCTGATGCCGTTGGCGTTGGCCTAAGTCGCCACTAAGGGCTCGGGGCCAGCATGGCCGCCCTCGATGGACAACTTCCACCTCTTCGAGCTGATCAATGCCCCGGCAGGGCTGCATCCGACACGCCTCATGCTGGCGCTTCTCGTCGCCCGCTGGCTCATCTGGTTGCTGCCGCCAGCGGTCGCGCTGGTCTGGCTGTGCTCCGAACGCGACACGCGGCGCGAGTTGCTGCACCTGCTGGTGGCCGCGCTGTGTGCGGTGGTCATCGCCGAGCTGGTGCGGCATGAATGGCCGCATCCGCGCCCCTCGGCGCTGCGGCTTGGCCACCACTATCTGGCCCATGCCGGCGACTCCGGCCTGCCCAGCGACCAGGTGACGGTGGTGTGGGCCCTCGCGCTGGCCGCACTGTGGACGCATCGACTGTCGGTGCTGTGCTTTCCGCTGCTGGCCGCCGGCTTGGTGCTCGGCCTCGGCCGCGTCTACGTCGGCGTGAACTTCCCGTACGACGTGCTGGCGGCACTGCCGGTGTCGCTGGGTGGGGCGCTGTCGGCCTGGGGACTTCGCCCGGTGCTTGCACCGATCGTCACGCGTGCGATCGAGTCCTATGATCGTTGCGCCCACCACCTTCGGGCCCGATTCCGCGCAGTACCTCCAACCTGACCCGTTGCATGGGATGCCCGAATGAGAGTTCTGCTGGTTGAAGACGATGCGATGGTCGGCAAGGCGGTGCAGCGCGGCCTGCTCGATGCCGGCTTCGTCGTCGACTGGGTCACCGACGGCCGCGAGGGTGAACTGGCGCTGGGCAACCGGGTCTACGACGCCGCGATCCTCGACCTCGGCCTGCCCCGCAAAGACGGCATGGAGGTGCTGCACTCGCTGCGCAATGCACGCAATCCGGTGCCCATCCTGATCGCTTCGGCACGTGACACGGTGCGCGACCGCATCGACAGCCTCGATGCAGGGGCAGACGACTTCATGCTGAAGCCTTTCGACATGGATGAGCTGATCGCCCGCATGCGCGCGCTCGTGCGCAGGGCCATGGGCAGCGGCACGCCGTTCATGGAGATCGGCACGCTGATGCTCGACCCGCTGCGCCGTCTCGTCACGCAAGCCGGCGTGGAGGTGGAACTCTCGCCGCTCGAGTTCGCCGTGCTCGAGGCCCTGATGCGCCGGCCCGGTGCCGTGCTGTCGCGCGAACGCCTCGAAGAGGCCGTCTACGGCTGGGGAGAAGAAGTCACCAGCAATGCCATCGAGGTGCACCTGCACAACCTGCGCAAGAAGCTCGGTGCCGCGGTGATCAAGAACATCCGCGGCGTCGGCTACCGGGTGACGGCGGACTGATGCGTTCGATCGAACGCTACCTGCTCGCGTGGCTGATGGGTGCGCTGATGCTGGGCGGACTGCTGGTCGCGATCGTCACCTATGTCGTCACGCTGGACGAGATGAACGAGGTGTTCGATGCCGACTTGAAGAACGTCGCCCAGTCGGTGGCGCGCTACCACCAGGCGGCCTACGACCCGCGCCGCCATGACGCACTCGTGCTGCCAGAACGCAGCGACACGCCCGACGACGTCGAGATCGTCACGCTGACCTGGACCGCCCAAGGCGAACGTGTCTACGCCTCGGATCCGCGCGTGAAGGTGCCGTTCTCGCGTACCGAAGGCCTGGCGCGCCTGGACGTGGATGGCGAATCCTGGATCGTCTATTCGAGCGTGGCGCCCGACGGCGTGGCACAAGCCGCGCAGCGCGTCTCCCAGCGGCACCAGATGGCGGCCGAATCCGGCGCCAAGGTGTTCCCGCCGATGCTGGTGCTGGTCGTCGTGGTCGGTGGCCTGCTGATGTTCGGCCTGCGCCGTGGCCTGCAGCCGCTCGGCGATACGGCGCGCGATGTGGCGGCGCGCAGCGCCCGCTCGATGCGGCCGATCGCCACCGACGGCGTGCCGCGCGAGATCAAGCCGTTGGTCGTGTCGATCAACGACCTGCTCGGCCGCTTGTCCGAAAGCTTTGCGGCGCAGCGGCGCTTCCTGGCCGATGCAGCGCACGAACTGCGCACGCCGATCACGGCGCTGCGGCTGCAGGTGCATCTGCTGCGCCGCTCCGACAGCCCCGCCTCGCGCCAGGACGCGCTGGACGAACTGGAGCAAGGCGTGGTCCGGTCGGAGCGGATGGTTCAGCAACTGCTGGCGGTGGCGCGTTCGGAGCCCGATGGCGAGAGCATGCGCGTCGACCCGGTCGGCTTGGACGACTTGGTGCGCTCGGTCGTATCGGACTTCGCGACCAAAGCCGAGCATCGCGGCATCGACCTCGGGGCGCGTGTCGGTGCCGGCATCACGGTGCGGGCCGATGCCCACCAGTTGCGCGTCCTGCTCGACAACCTGGTCGAGAACGCCCTGCGCTACACACCGCCGCGCGGCGTGGTCGATGTCGAGGCAGACCTGCAGGACGGCCGGCCGCGCCTTCGCGTCATCGACAACGGCCCGGGCATTCCCGATGCCGAGCACGAGCGCGTGTTCGACCGTTTCTACCGCGGCCAGGATGCGCAGACGCTCGCGCCGGACAGCGGCGGCAGCGGGCTGGGCCTGGCCATCGTGCGGGCCATCGCCGAACGCCATCGCGCGAACGTCAGCCTGCATGCGCCGCAGGCGCATCGCGGGCTGGAGGTGCGGGTCGTGTTCTCTCTGCCGCAGGGAGCCTGACTGGGCATGCCGGCAAGCGGGTGGTGACCGGCGGCGGGCTGGTACTTGCGATCAAGCGCTGACGCGTCCGGCCTCGTCGTCGTAGGCGAGCGCATCGCAACGTGCCGAACGCGAGGTGAAGGCGCGTGGCGATCTTGAGCGGTGGGGTGCATGCGGCGTGCCGGTCGCGGGGCTTTGATCAGCGTTCCCTATAGAGAGAACGCCAGGACGGCGACCAGCGTCGGCAGGATGGCGCCGAGGAGCAGGGAGCCGGCACCCACGGTCTCGTCGGCAAACCCCTGCTTGAGAAGTGCCACGCCCGCCGGATTCGGAGCGTTCGCGATGACCGTGAGCCCACCGCCGGCGACAGCCCCCGCGACCAGCATGTATTTCGCGTGTTCGTAGAGGTTGGTGCTGAGCGACCCCAGGTAGGTGAGCGCAGCGTTGTCCGTCACGGCGGTCAACGCCAACGCGCCGAAGAACAAGGCCGTCGGCTCCAGCTCGTCGATCACGGGCTGCAGCCACCATGCCTGCATGCCACCGAGCACCACGAGCCCCGCCAGGAAGAAGCCGACGAGCAGGGCTTCCCGAACGATCAGCGGACTCTGGAAACGCTCGTAGGCCTGCGCAACCCCGAGGAACATCAGGAAGACGCCGAGAAAGGCGACCGGATGGTGCGCAAGGACGATCACGCCGGCGAGCATTGCCACGTGGAGGAGGACGAGCGCCGCGGGAATGGCCTCTGCGCCGTCGTTCGATGTGCCGGCCGGCTGCGGCGCCAGCAGGTGCCGGCGGAGGATGAACACGGCGAAGGTCGCATTGACCACCACTGCGATCGCCGCCTTCCAGCCGAACATCGAGAACATGAATGAACTGTCCCACTGCCAGGTCGACGCCACCATCAGCACCGGCGGGGCCGCGAACGACGTGAGCGTTCCGCCGATGGACACGTTGACCAGCAGAACGCCGAGGGCCAGGTACTTCGGCGCCTCGGGAATGTCCTGCCGGAAGATCTGAGGCGCGAGCATCAGCGCCGCCATGGTCATGGCAGCCGGCTCGGTGACCAGGGATCCGAGGAGCGGGACCGCCGCCAGTCCGAGCCACACGCGGGCGCAGGGCGTCGGAACAGGCAGGAGCCTCGCAACTGCATCCATTGCCCGTCGCACCGATTGCAGGATCGGGCGCGAGGCCGCGATCACCATCACGACGACGACGAACATCGGCTCCGTGTAGTCGCGCGACCCGGCGTAGTCCAGGGCTCGCTTGCCATTGTCGAGGGCGGCCATGGCGCAGACCAGAACGATCGCCCAGATCCCAAAGACCACCTCCACCTCGCCGAGGAGATGGAACACGCCGGCGTGCGTCGGAAATCGGAGCGACAAGCGCTCGATCTGCTTCGCGGCGAACGTGTGGGCGAGGGCCAGTGCGAAAAGCGATGTGGCGACGACTTGCACCGCGGCTTCGGTTGATTCGATGTGCATGGGAACTCCGCGTGGCGGCCCGACCATCGCATCAACCTGCCGAGCCGCGACATGCGGCTCGACACCCTGCCTGCAGTCTACCCAACCAGGCGGGCTCCGGACTTCACCCGATTTACATTTGGACAAACATTCAAGTACGATGAATCGCGACAGGGCCTTGACCGGGATTCTTCAGGAGCAGCACCCCTGGATCGCCACGACGGAGACTCACCATGACGAGAATCAAGGCCGGCGCACTGCTGGCGCTCACGATTGCTGCCATTCTTTCGGGTTGCAGCAGCACTCCGCTGACGCCAGCGCCCGCTCGGGCGCCGGCGCCGGCAGCCGGTTCAGCCCCGTCGATGCCCGCGCCCGGCGGTTCCGCGAAGGGAGTTGCGCCATCGAGTTCAGCGACGACGCTGCTGCCCCACCTGGACCCGAACAGCGCCATCTCGCGCGAACGCAGCGTCTACTTCGATTTCGACGACTTCTCGGTCAAAAGCGAGTACACGGCGTTGATCGAGCGTCACGGAAAGTACCTGATCTCTCAACCGGCACTCGCCATCCGGATCGAAGGCAATGCCGATGAACGCGGCAGCTCCGAATACAACCTGGCTCTGGGGCAGAAGCGCGCGCAGGCCGTACTGCGCGCGCTGAAGCTCTACGGGGTCGACGATGCCCGGATGGAGGCTGTCAGCTGGGGGAAGGAGCGTCCGAAGGCAACCGGACACGATGAGGCTACATTGGCGCAGAACCGCCGTGCAGACCTGGTCTACCCGCGCCAGTGAAGCGCCGCCTTGCCGGGGCAACGCATGCGGGCCGAGTCGTCAGTCTCCCAGTGGCACGTTGGCGGCACGCTCGTCTGCGTCCAGCGCGGCGAGAAGCTTGGCGAGGTCGGCATCCAGGCGCTTCAGCGTGGACGGATCAAGATTGGCAAGTGCCTGCGGCAACACGCCCGTCAGCGGGCCTGGCGCCTTGCGCAGCAACTTGCTGCCCGCGGGCAGGATGGTGAGCTGCACCGTTCGCTTGTCCGCACCTTCCTTCAGCGCCTGCACCAATCCGCGCTCCACCAGAATCTTCACCAGATTGCTGGCCGTCGACTGATGCACGTCCATCGCTTTGGCCAGGTCACCGACGCCAAGACCGCCGCGAGCGCGGATGATGCTCAACGCCCACAGTTGAGCGCCGCCAATGCCGGTCTTTTTCTCGACCTGCTGGAAGTGGGTCTTGACCGCATTGAACACGAGGCGGAACCGCCGCAGCACCAGCGCGGCCGGCTCACCGATCTCGCTGGCGGACGGGTCCTGTCCCGGCTCTGCATCAGCCATCTTGCGTTTGAACATCCGGGAATGATATGGGACGCTCGTTGAACGCGTGGGCCGCGCCCGCTCGAGGTCACTGGTGAAGGTCGAGCATCCGGTCGCCGCCGCCTTGCGCCGAGAGTTCTCGGACTGGCGCATGTGGCTCGCTGGCAGGGTTCGTGGCCTTCTACACCGTGCTGCTCGTCGTCGAGGTCTACCTGATGGTGAAGTTCGCACGTCTGGGGCCCGGCAGTCTCGGCACGCATCGATACGCGAGCGAACTCGCCGCCGCACCGGCTCGCGCCTGAAGGAGAAAGACGATGCTCGACTACGCGACCCTGAAGATCATCTGGTGGCTGCTCGTCGGCGTGCTGCTGGTGGGCTTCGCGATCATGGACGGCCACGACATGGGCGTGGGCACATTGCTGCCGTTCGTCGGCAAGGGCGATGCCGAACGGCGCGTGGTGATCAACACGGTGGGACCGCACTGGGACGGCAACCAGGTCTGGTTCATCACAGGCGGCGGCGCCATCTTCGCGGCGTGGCCCCTCGTCTATGCCACGGCCTTCAGCGGCTTCTATTGGGCGATGCTCGCGGTGCTGTGGGCGTTGTTCTTCAGGCCGGTCGGCTTCGACTACCGGAGCAAGATCCACGACGCGCGGTGGCGCAGCACCTGGGACTGGGGACTTTTCATCGGTGGCGCCGTTCCACCGCTGATCTTCGGGGTGGCCTTCGGCAACCTGCTGCAGGGCGTGCCCTTCGGATTCGACGACTACATGGTGTCGACCTACACCGGCACCTTCTGGCAATTGTTGAATCCGTTCGCCCTGCTGGCCGGTGCGGTGAGCAGCGCGATGATCACGATGCACGGAGGGATGTACCTGGCCCATCGCACGGAGGGCGCCGTCCAGCAGCGTGCCGTGCGCGCCGCTGTCGCCGCGGCCATTCTGCACATTGGGGCATTCATCGGCGCGGGCTTGTGGCTGCGCTTCGGCGGGATCGAAGGCTTCGAGATCACCTCCGTCGTCGACCCGGGCGCCGTCTCCGATCCGCTGGCCAAGACGGTGGCACGCAGCGCGCAGGGCTGGTGGCTGAACTACGCCAGGCAACCGGCGCTGTGGCTGCTGCCCGCGATGGGGATCGCGGGCCCGCTTGCCGCATCGGCTCTGATACTTGCACGCCACACCCTCGGCGCGTTCGTCGCCTCTGCGTTGGCGATCTTCGGCGTCATCGGCACCGCTGGCGCAGCGATGTTCCCGTTCATCATGCCCTCGTCAACCATGGCCAATGCGAGCTTGACGGTGTGGGACAGCGTGTCGAGCCCGTTGACGCTGGGCCTGATGCTTGCCGCCACCGTGACCTTCATGCCGCTGATCGTCCTCTACACCTCCTGGGCGTACCGCGTGATGCGCGGCAAGGTCACGCTTGCGCACATCCAGGCCAACGAACACAACGCGTACTGATCGAGCAGATCGGACAACCTTGAAAACACCGCCATGTGGTATTTCGCCTGGATCCTCGGAGTCGGCTTCGCCGTCCTGCTGGCCATCATGAACGCGATGTGGGGCGAAATCCAGGAGGCCCGCGCCATGGCCGAAGACCATCCGCTGGGGCAGGACCCGTCACCATGACCGCGGCCGAGCGGGATCCGCCATCCGCAGCGCAAATCCATCTCCCGAGCTTGATGGTCGGCGTGGCCGTGATGATCGGCGGCACCCTCTATCCGCTGATCATGGCGAGAGCCTCCGGAGGAGCCGACCACGTCCTGGCGGCGATGCTCTTCTGGGCGATGAGCGCCGGCTTCGTCAGGGGGGTTGGCTTCATTCCGAAGTCCCTCGCGCCGCGCTGGCTGCTCTCTGGCTGGGGCTGTCTGGCAGCGCTCGTGCTTGCCATCGGCGCCAAGTTGACGCAATGAGTCCGTCTTCTCAAGGGAGCCGACGAAGTCGATCGACTGGAACGCTTTCACACCCTGGTGGATCGAGGGACACAGGAGGACGCCGCCGAACCCGCCGAGCGATCGGAAGTGCCCATCAGGCTCCATCGGATTCACTGCGCTGGGTCAAGGAAGTCGCCGGTCCACCAGAGTACCGTCACTTCTCCACTGTCGTTCGAGGAGTCGCAAATGAAGGTTGTCCGATTGGCCGCGCTGGCATCGTTGCTGGGCCTCTTGAGCACGAGCGCCTTTGCACAGGCAGGCGCCGGCAAGCTGTCCCTCGCAGCATCCGGCCCCACGAGTGCAGCAACGGCTGGGAGTGTGCCGTCCTCGGGAATGGGCAGGATGGGTCCTCGCGGCGGTCATCGTGCGGGGTCCTGGGGCGCAGATGACAGCGCGTGCCGCCGAGCGTGGCGGCCACATGCTCGCTCAACCTCGGCGAGATGCCTGCGCAGGCCTGAAGAAGTGAAGCCATGAGTGAGCCGACAGACAAGTTCCGTGGACTGACACGCGCCGTCTCGGCGGGCCTTTCGTCCTTGCGCACGAGCACGCCCGACGTCATGAAGAGTTTCGGCGAGCTAGGGCGAGCCGCCACGTCCGAAGGAAAGCTGGACGCCAAGACAAAGGAGTTGATCGCCCTCGCGCTGGGCGTGGCCGCACGATGCGATCCATGCATCGGCTTCCACGCGCAGGCCCTCGTCAAGCTCGGCGCCACGCGCCAGGAGATCGACGAAACCTTGGGTGTCACCACGTACATGGGCGGTGGTCCATCGCTGATGTACGCGGCCAACGCAATCGCTGCCTTTGATGAGTTCTTGCGAGCTTCAGCCGCAAAAAGCGGCTAGGGCATTTTCCGGAGCTGCGGAGGCGATCGATGGATATCAAGGTGTTGGGACCCGGGTGCAGCAAATGCCGCAGCACCGTCGGCATCATCGAACGGGTTTCGCGTGAATCGGGGATCGCCGTAGACATCATCAAGGTCGAGAGCCCGGATGAGATCAGGTTCTGGGGTGTCTCGGCCACGCCGGCCATCGTCATTGACGGCAAAGTCGTGCACAGCGGCGGCATCCCTTCGCGCGAAGAGGTGCAAGGCTGGCTGAAGCCAGAGCCGATCAGGCTGCTGAACCACCCTACGCGATTCCTGTTCTTCACCGGCAAAGGCGGCGTTGGCAAGACCTCCTTGTCGACCGCCACCGCCGTGACGCTCGCCGATGCAGGCAAGAAGGTGCTTCTGGTCAGCACCGACGCCGCTTCGAACCTGGACGAGATGCTCGGCGTCGAGTTGCGCAACACCCCCGGGCAGGTACCGGGAGCGCCAGGCTTGTCGGTGCTGAACATCGACCCCGACGCTGCAAGCGAGGCGTATCGTCAACGCGTTCTCGCGCAGATGCCGCAGGCTTCCGATGAACAGGATTTCGCGAGCGTGCGCGAGCAGTTGTCCGGCGCCTGCACGACGGAGATTGCATCATTCGACGAGTTCTCGTCGCTGCTGACGGACGGTGTCGGCTGCTACGACCATGTCGTATTCGACACGGCACCCACCGGACACACCCTGCGCCTGCTGAGCCTGCCGAAGGCCTGGACCAGCTTCCTTGAAGGGAACGATCGCGGAGCCTCTTGCCTCGGCCCACATTCGGGCCTGAAGATGCAGGAGCAGCGTTTCAAGGCAGCGCTCGCCGCACTTGGCGATCCCGCGAAGACGACAGTGATCCTGGTCGCGCGTCCCGACAAGGGTGCGCTCGCCGAGGCCGCGCGGACCTCCGACGAGTTGCGCGATCTGGGATTGAGCAATCAGCGCCTGGTGATCAATGGCTTGTTCCACGCCACCGTGCGCTCGGACGCGGTGGCCTGCGCGATCGAAGATGTGGGGCGTCAGGCATTGGATGCGATGCCGCAGTCGCTGCGAGGATTGCCGCAGGATCAAATACCGCTTCGATCCTTCGACACCATCGGATTGCCTGCCCTGCGCGCACTGTTGACAAGCGACGCGGACCCGACTGCTCCTGCGGAAGCCACGAAAAGCCAGGCCATCAAAAGTCGCGGCATGGCCGCATTGACCGATGAACTGGCCGTCGCGGAGCACGGGCTGATCATGGTCATGGGAAAAGGGGGCGTCGGAAAGACAACGCTGGCGGCGGCACTGGCGATCGGTCTCGTCCAGAGGGGCAGGACCGTGCACCTCAGCACCACCGATCCGGCGGCCCACCTGGCAGGCACGTTGGACGGCAGCTTACCGGGGCTGACGGTGAGCCGTATCGATCCGAAGGTCGAGACGCAGCGCTACATCGACAAGGTCATGGCCGCCAAGTCTCCCGGAATGGACGCAGCCGGCCAGGCACTGCTGTGGGAGGACCTGCGATCGCCTTGCACGGAAGAAGTTGCGGTATTCCACGCGTTCTCACGCATCGTCAGCGAAGCCCGCGGGGCCTTCGTGGTACTGGACACCGCACCCACCGGCCACTCCATGCTGCTGATGGACGCGACTGGTGCGTACCACCGGCAGATGAAACACGAGTTCGAAGGGCACGCCACCGCGCGGATCGTGACGCCATTGATGCGGCTGCAAGATGCCGCGTACACCAAGATCGTCCTGGTGACGCTTCCTGAAGTGACGCCGGTGTCACAGGCTGCAGCACTGCAGGAGGATCTTCGTCGTGCCGGCATCGAGCCCTATGCCTGGGTGCTCAACAAGAGTGTCATGGCGGCCGGCACCAGCGATCCCTTGCTGGCGGCCAGGCTGGGCGGCGAGCGTCAACAGTTGGAACGCATAGCTTCCGGCCTCGCCCTGCGCATCTTCACGGTGCCTTGGCTGCCCGTCCCGCCGATCGGGATTGCGGAGTTGTCAAAGCTCGCTGGCAGACTGCCGATCGTCGCCGGAGTTCAGGGCTGAAGTGCGCCACAGCCGCGGCAACAAGTGGACCTCGGCCGGTGACCGCTGGCTGGAGGTGATCAGTCGCCCTCCCGGGCAACGACTGCCTCCAGTTCACCGTGACGCACGATCCCCAAAGTGAAGGTCGAGCACGCGGCCGCGCAGGGCTGGGCGTGCAGTTCACGCTCCGCCGCGTCACCGTCGCGGACCCAGTCCACCAGAAAGCCGAGCTGACGCAACCCTGCCCGCAGGCCATCGCCGAGCAGGAGATCGTCTTCGGCGCATGACTGGAGTGCTGCGGCAGTCGCGCCTCTCAGTCGCCGTCCCGATCGTGGTCCCGGCTCGATTCCGCGCCGCCTGCGGCCGCACCGGATTCCGGCGCGGCGTGCCATTGCGACCACCAGAAGCCAAGCACCGCGACCAGCATCACCACGGCCACGCTGCGCCAGGCGCGGCGTACGCCGTCTTCCGGGCGCCCCAGCTTGCGGCCGGTCACCATCGCGCCGACGAGGTTGTCGCGATGCAGCCAACTGCTCAGGAGCACACCCGCCACATGGACGCCGGCGATCGCGAGCATCGCGTTGGCCGCACCTTCATGCAGTTCTTCGATCCAGTCCCCGCCGACCTCGTTGTACGTCGCCCATCCTGCCGCGGTCACCACCGCGGTCATCCCGAGCAACGCGACGATCGCCAACGCGCCAAGCGGGTTGTGGCCCGCGCTCGTTTCGACCTTGCCGCGCAGCAGGCCCCGAACGTAGTCCACCACGGCGCGAGGCCCGCGCACGAAACTCGCGAATCGCGCATGCCGTGTCCCCACCAGCCCCCACACCAGACGGAACGCGACGAGGCCGGCCATCGTGTAGCCCAGCGTCACGTGCACCGTGCGCCATCGCTCGCTCTCGGCGGTGAGGTAGGCACCCGCGAAACTCAGCACCATCAGCCAATGGAAGACGCGAACCGGGGCGTCCCACACGAGGACCTTGCCCAGCTCGGCGGGGGCCGCCGGATCGGCGACAGCGGGCTCAACGGGGAATGCGGGCTTGGTGTTCATCAAAGGTCCTTGGTCATGGCTTCTCCTGGCTCGCCATGGTGTCGTTCACGCCTTATGGCTTCCTTATCACGAGCATCGGCAAACCGCCGGACGGCCTGGCAAGCGTCGCCAACGGCGACTCGCTTGATCCAGGTCAAGCAGGCGCACTCACGATCGCTTCAACTGCAGCCTCGCGCCAGTTCTGGCGACCCGCCGCGCGGACGGATGTGATGCGTTCACCGCCATGCGCGCTCGGGGGGGACCCGCAACCGGGCCACCGCGAGGTGCTCTCCCACCGTCAGCTCGAAGGTCCAGCCAAACCGCTCGCAGATCCGATGCGCGATCTGGGTCCCGAGCCCGAAGCCTGCCGTCGATGGCGTGTCGGGAAGCCCGTTCCGCACCTCGATGCCGTGCTCGTCGACGACCACTTCGATGCGATCCGGGCCACCGTGGAAGACGGCGTTCTTCAGCATGTTGGCCACGAGCACGTGGACCGTCGTCGCAGGGGCCGACAGCAACAGGGGATGCCGCTCCACGACGGAGAACACGTGGCTCGGGCTCTCGCCCATGAGATGGCGGATCAGCGCTCTCACCCACGCTTCATCGATCGACACCGCGTCGGACACCGGCCGCACCGTGTCGCCGGACAGCTGCAGGAATGTGTCGACCAGCGCGTGCATGTCACGCAGCCCCCGGCGAGCGCGCTCGATGGCCGGCCCCTGCTCCGGCCTGCCGTGCGCCTCGATGCGCTCGAGAGCCGCCTGCACGATGGCCGCCGGCGTGCGCAGCTCATGGCTCGCGAAGCGGGTGAAACTGCGCTCCCGGTCCAGGACGTCGGTGGTTCTCTGCAGTGCGCTGTTGATCTGGGCGACGAGGGCCTCGATCTCGACGGGGGCATTGGCGGGCAGCGCGACCTTCTCGAGGCTGCGGGGATCGCGCGCCGAGACCAGGCGCCCGACCTCCAGCATCGGCGCGGTGACGCGTCCCGTGATCCTCTTGCACAGCCACAGCAGCAGCAGGCCGAACGGAACGACGCCCATCAGGTACCAGATGAAGACCTTGGATTCGATGGTCTCGGTCGGCTTGACCTCGGCATGGGACTCGACGACGTAGAAGGCGCGACCGGTCGCATGGGACTGCGCCAGGACGTAGTAATCCAGGTCCTGGTCGCCGAGCTCGACGATGCCGCGCTTGTCCGGCGGCAGCATCCGCTGCAGCTCGGGCGGAAGCAGGTCATGGCGGGGATAGATGACGGTGACCGGGTCGATCCCGAGCGGCTCCTCCAGCGTCGCCTGCCTGGCCCAGTGGTCGCCGATGTGCTGCAGGCGGCGTTCGGTCTGGAAGTCCGAGCCCAGGTGCAAAGCCCCCTTCACGAGAAACGCGTTCACCGCAAACGTCAGCACGAGGACCAACAGCAGCAGATGCCACATCCGCGCGAACAGCGTCTGCGGCCGCCCGCGGTTGGAGACGAAGAGAGCCATCAGGGCTCCAGGCAATAGCCTTGCTTGCCGCGCGTCTGGATGATTGCGCGGCCTCCGGCGTTGTGGATCAGACGGCGAAGCTGGTAGAGATGCGTGCGCAATGCGTCGCTGGCAGGCCGGTCATCGTCGCCCCACAAGGCGCTCTCCAGTTCATCGCGCGAGACGACGCGTGGCGCGTGTCGCATCAGGGTGTGAAGGAGGCGTCCCTGGAGCGGCGTCAGCGTGCAGGTCTCGCCCGACGAGACCTGCAGCCTCCAGTGCTTGGTGTCCAGGATGAGGCCGGCGCCCTGGACGACACCGGCGCTGTTCGGGACGGTCAGGAACCGCCGGATCGCGGCCCGGACGCGGGCGATCAGCACCTTCGATTCGAAGGGTTTGACGATGTAGTCGTCGGCTCCCCGGTCGAGCCCCTCGACCACCTGGTCCGGGGCGCCCTGGGCGGTGAGCATCAGGATGGGTGAACGAAAACCATCATTGCGCAGTCGCGTGCAGACATCGAATCCGCTGATGCGCGGGAGACCGACATCGAGCAGCACCGCATCGAATGGCGGCGATGTGCTCTCCACCAGTCGCAGCGCCTGGGCACCGTCGCTTGCATGGTCCGGTTCGAAGCCGGACTCTTCCAGCGTCTCCAGGATCGAGGCTGCCAGGTCTCGGTTGTCTTCGACGAGCAAAACACGTTCGCGGTGCATCACGGGCCTCATGGATGGACGTCGCGTGCGGAAACGTCACTGCCTTTCATTCTGGCCGTTGTCACCTCATTCACTCAAGCCGCCTGCAGAAAGGAGATCAGGACGCCTGGCCAATATCACGGTTGCTTCACGCATCGGGTGCGCCAATGCACTCACCGACCGGATGCCGCTCGGCCACGTCCGGCAGACAAGCGCCAGATGGCGCACCGCTTCAACCCACCCCTGGAGTTCCATGATTTCCAACGTTCGCCCCGTCGTCAGAGCCGGTGTCCTCGGCCTGGGCATCCTCACGCTGTTCTCCGCCCATGCCGACGAGGATCGGCAGGGCTCGCAATGGGGCCTCGGCCTCGTGACCCTGTACGACCGCAAGCCTTATCGAAGTTTTGACAACAAGGCGAAGGCGCTGCCTTTCATCTTCTACGACAGCCGCTGGGTCAGCCTGATCGGACCGACCCTCGATCTGAAGCTGCTGCCGACCGACTCGCTGTCGTTCAGCGCGAGGCTGCACTATGCCGGGGACGGATACGAGCCCGGCGACTCCCCCTACCTGGCCGGCATGGCCGAGCGCAAGGCGAGCTTCTGGGCCGGTGGCGCAATCAGCTGGAAGACCGACCTTGCCACCCTGTCCGCCGAACTCCTGGGAGACGCCTCCCGCAAGAGCAAAGGCAAGCGCGCCAGCCTGGGCATCGAACGTGAGTTCAAGGCCGGAGACTTCGACTTCACGCCACGCGTCGCACTCCACCGCTTCGATGGCAAGTACGTCAACTACTACTACGGCGTGAGCGCGGATGAATCCACCTCGACGCGTCGGTACTACGGGGGCAAGTCCACGACGAACATCGAGGCCGGGGTGCGGATCGGCTATTCGCTCGCACCGCGCCACAACCTGTCGCTCGACCTGAGCACGATCCGCCTGGGCTCCAGCATCAAGGAAAGCCCCCTGGTGGAGCGTTCCCGGCAAGACGGCGTCCGATTCGGCTACCTGTATCTCTTCTGAGCGATGCAGGCCACAAGCCCTTCAGGTCGCCTGTCGAAGGCGATGGCAAGCGCTGCCGCGGGTGCCCGATGGCTGCCCGTCCGTTTCGAAGCCGGGGCGCTGGCCGCGGTGCTGCTCATCGCCGCATTGTTGACGCTGCGCCTGTTCGCCATGGCGTGGCTGCCGTTGATGGACAGCACCGAGGCGCGCTACGCCGAGATCGGCCGCAAGATGCTCGAGCTCGGCGATTGGATCACGCCTTGGCACGACTACGGCGTGCCGTTCTGGGCCAAGCCGCCGCTGTCGTTCTGGCTCACCGCGGCCAGCATGAAGGTGTTCGGCGTCAACGAGCTCGCGGCACGGCTGCCCCACTTCCTCTGCATGCTGTTCGTCGCCGCAGCATGTGGCCGCCTGGCGGCATCACGCCGCGACACCCCACCGCTGGCCGCCCTCGGCCTGCTGTGCGGTGCGGCCCTGTCCCTGGTCTCGGCGGGCGCCGTGATGACCGACGAAGCCCTCGTGGTCGGCACCACGCTCGCGCTGTGCGGCCTGTGGCAGGCCTTGCATGGGCCGCGGCATCGCGACGGCGCCATCCTGTTGTTTGCCGGCCTGGCGATCGGGCTGCTGGCCAAGGGCCCGCTGGTGCTCGTGCTGGCAGGCCTTCCGACGGCAGCCTGGGCTGCGTGGACAGGGCAGGGGCGGCGCTTGCTGAGGGAGGTGCCGTGGATTCCGGGGCTGGCGGCGACGACCGCGGCGGCGGCCTGGTGGTACATCGCGGCAGAACTGAAGACGCCCGGCTTCATCGACTACTACATCGTCGGAGAACATTGGCACCGCTTCCTCACGCCGGGATGGTCCGGCGACCGCTATGGCTTTGCCCATGCCTTTCCGGCGGGAACGATCTGGCTCTTCGCGCTGGTTTCGACCCTGCCCTGGCCGCTGCTGCTGCTGGCCGCTGCGTCCACGCCTCGTGTGCCACGGTCCGAGGCTGCCCGCCCTGATGCCGACACGCGCTCATGGCAAGCCTACCTCGCGTGCTGGTCACTGGCGCCGCTCGTGTTCTTCACTACGGCGCGCAACATCATCCTGCCGTATGTGCTGCCGGCCCTTCCGGCGATGGCCTTGCTGGCCAGCCATTGGCTGTGGCGCCGCGTCGGCTCGACACGCATGCACGGCTGGATTGCGGGGGGACTGGCATTGTCGACCGCCAGCGCACTGGGACTCCTGATCCACGCCGAGCGTTCGGGCACGGTCGGCAGCAGCTCCGCCAAGGCCGTTGTCAGCGCCTGGGAAGCGCAGCGCCGACAGCATGGCGAGCCGCTGGTGTTCGTGACCGAACGGCTTCACTCGGCTTCGTTCTACAGCGCAGGCCGGGCGGAGTTCGCCACCTCTGCGGCCGAGGCGCTGAAGCGCCTGGCACCGAACGGCGGCTTCGTCGCGCTGCGCGATGACGACACCAACGGCCTTGCAAGGTTCGATTACGTCACGCAGCGGACCGAGGTCGGCGGCTTCGTCCTGTTCCACCTGCCGTCGCCTCGCGGCATGTTGTCCAGCGAAAGAATGTGCGCCCGCGATCGGCCCGATTGAACAGCATCTGCACCAGCGCCTCCATCCCGGTTTCATCGTATCGCTCGAAGGCCTGTCGAAGGGCCTTGCGAGGCATCTTGCCAATGCGACCCGCTTCGATCTCGGCCTCGCGTTCTGTGGCCCGACGCGTGGCCTCGGCCTGGGTCCGGGAGTTCCCCGGAGCGAGCCCCCTTGGAGCCTCGCTGATCTCACTGAGTCAAGGCCGCTTGAACGTCCGCTTCGCCGACGAAAGAATTCACGCAGTCGCCCCACAGCGGATGTTCGCACCCTACGAATCGGCACCAAAGAGCGGCCTTCGAACGTCGAAGTGACGTGGTTGCATCGACGATTCACAGCGGCGATGCAAGACAGCTCGGCTGAAAGCTCGGGACTGATCTATCGAGACGACGGTGGAGATCGCTGGCAGCCTACCCGAATGCTGCCGTTCGCGACTGACTGCTATAAGGTCGGCCCATGAGCGTGAAATACCATTTCAGCTACCAGCCCGATTGGCGCACGGCGCCCGTCGCATTCTGGGTTCATCGCCCGGTTGATGGCTCCGGCGCGTTCGATCCTCCTGTTCCCTCTGCCATCCCGCACAAAGGTTTCGCGTTCCTGCACGTCGAAGTCGATGCAGCCGAGCTTGTGTTCAGCGCGCCAGCCCAGTTGGAACACTTCATCGACGTCCTGTCGAAGAAACCGCTTCCAACGGGGACTTCCTCATTGCTCCATTCTCTCAATCGAAGGAGCCTCCTTGAAAGTCGGTGCGATTCATGTCGCGCGGTGTGATCGCTGCAACCTCCGGCCCGCCGATCGTCAGCGCCTGGCCCACAGCCACGATCGACTTCCGCTCTACGTCCTGAACGAAGCGCGGGAGGTTGTTGGTGATACGCGGCTTGGCCATTACGTCATCACCTGGTAGTCGTCCGCCACGCGGTCGAACGTGTCGGTATCGCGCTTCACCGCGCGCACTTCCAGCGCACCGGCGGCAATCGGGCTGGCCACGGCGCTCTCACCAATCAGAACCCGGTCGCCCTGCTTGATGTCGGCCCGCTCGGTGTAGATGATCTGCCGGGTCACAAACTCGACGCCCTTTGCATCGGTCATGCGCTTCGACTCGGCGCTGTAGTCGCAGGCGAAGACCTGCGGCGGCCCGAAGGTCGAGACGCCGGACCGGTCGTCACGACCCAGCCACACCCATAGGGTGGCCTTCGCCGTATTAGCCCAACTTGCCGATGCGCTCATGCAGCGGCATGCTAGGGAGCGATCGCGCTGTTCGCCCGCCGTCGCTGCCAAAGCTTGACTCGGCAACCTCCGCGATCAAGACTGTCCAATTCGTCGCAAGGCGTCGATATTCGGAGCCAGGGAGACAAGCATGCGAACCATCCCGCTTTTCGCGCTGTGTTTGGTGTTGATCTCTTGTGGCGGCCATGGCGATGGCGACACCACACCGCCCGATTCGCCTCCATCTTCAGGTCCGAAGGTGAAGATCTACTCGGAACTGTCGAACCCGCTCATGCTCAGCGTGCCCCTAGAAAATGGGCGTACCGCCACGCTCTTTGGCGTCAAGCGGGTGGACGGGAGCTATGCAGCGGCGCGAGGAATGTTCTTCGAAGGCGGCAGCAGTCCGGTTATGTCGATTCAACTTGAGCCGGATCTTCTGAAGCCGTTTGTCGAACAACGCGGTCTGCCCACTATGGTCTCCTTGGGCGACGCCGGCGTGCTGCGATTCATTTGGATTGCGGCGTCTGGCCGAGATCCGGAACGGCTGAACGTGTACCTACATACTCCCAGGGGCCTCACGTTCTCAGCCACCCCGTCCATGGACGCCGATACCACCGCGGCGTTCAAAGAGCTGTTCGCCTGCTATCAGCGCCCTGTAGGGGACGCCTGGTGCGCGCCCGTACCTACCTCAGATATTCAGACAGGGTCCCACCTCGACGTCACTCTCTCGAGCGGGGCCCGGGCAGAATCCAAAGCCGCCGTCTTGGCAATGATGTCACCCATGTCAGTCCCCGGCGGCAAGGCGCATCCTGTCCCGCTGGAGGAGGTCGCGCCAGGCCAGTACCGCACCTTGCTCGTTGATTCGCCACTGGCCGTTCCCTCGGAGCGGCTCTCCCCCGTTTGCGCAGGTGTCTCCACAGCCTTTGCACGCCAGTGCACCGTACTTTCTCCGCTATCCACGATGATGATGGATAGGGGATGCGCCGCGCTGGCGACTTCCAGCAGCATGTTCCTGTCGCCTAGCGAGATCGAGCCCACCCAAACCGCCTGCCAGCGCGTTTTCACAGACGCGAAGGCACTTTGCACCTCAAAGGCCATCGGGATCGACGGAGGGGCCTCCTGCTCAGTGGGCCTCGAAGAAGTGCGTCACTTCGATCCGCTGGGCAGCACGCTAAAGATCATCGCCAACAAGGGCGGGCGCGCAGCTGAGGCCGAGGCGGTCGGCCCGAGCACGCCGACCTCCGTTCAATTGGGTCTCGAAATGCCGCCACCCCGATACACGGAGTACGAACGCACCCTTGTGGCCGATCAGGCATTGGCGAATTCGTACTGCGTCGACGACTCGAAAGAAGAGTTGGACCTACGGGTCGCGTTCCCGGCTGATGGCGGAGAGCCACTCGTTCACGTTTTTCGCATCTGGGCAAGCAGCTACGTCTACTTCGACAAACGGGCTGGCTGCGGCGACAACACCTATCGAGTTAGGCGCGCCGACCTTACCTCGTGGCCTGTTGCATTCACCTCGACCAATGCATGGACCATTCCAGCGCCCTCTACCCCCTCTTTCATCAACTTTGTGGACAGATTTTGGGACTCGCATGTCGAGGTCCCTGGAGGCGAGAGGCAACAACATCTGCAAGTCAGAACAGAACAGGACTCTGTCACGTTAGACCGGAAGGTTTGGGGACACTACGATGTCGCTGAACCCGGGTTCTACTACAGGCCCCGTCCGGATTACTTATTGGATACGCTTCCGTGAGTGACTTGCTGCTCGCGAACGCAACGCGCCGAAACTCCAGTCAGCAAACGACCATGAACATGGTTCCGGCCGCAGGATCCGGCCCTACCAGCGTGGTGACGGTGCCTGTGAATCGCCCCAGTTTTCGTGGAGGCCGGTTGGTGTGAGTCAGGCCGTGATGGCCTAACGGATGGCGAGTTGCCGGTGGTAGTTTGCCTCGGCTTCGGCCGGCGGGATGTAGCCGATGG
>Ga0209050_1000820_pt1 | contig 43328 bp, 28 predicted proteins | sample Araplavi_mTSA_r2_FD_184276 | JGI IMG/M metagenome (GOLD analysis project Ga0209050, IMG submission 184276) | Arabidopsis root microbial communities from North Carolina, USA - plate scrape MF_Cvi_mTSA_r2 (SPAdes) (version 2) | ecosystem: Host-associated > Plants > Roots > Endosphere | place: USA... | reverse complement strand
CAAGGTTTCGTGCGGGCGGGCGGGGTTTTCGCCGGTGAGAAAAGGGAGCAGATTTACGCCATCGAGATGCCACGCGGGGTCGGCGGGGGTGCCGGCGGCGGCGAGGCAGGTGGGCAGGACGTCGAGCTGGGTGACCGGTCGGTCGTCCACTTTGCCGGCGGGCAGGTGACCTTTCCACTGCACCATCCAGGGCAGGCGGAAGCCGCCTTCCCAGCAGGAGTATTTGCCTCCGCGCAAGACGCCGTTGCCGTCGCGGCCCTCGGGTGCGCCGTTGTCGCTGACGAAGAAGATCAGCGTGCGCTCTTCGAGTTTCAGCTCGCGCAATTTTCCGAGCACGACGCCGACCGCGTCATCCATCGCCGCGAGCATCGCGTCGAACTGCCGGCGTTTCTCGGGGACGTGGGCAAAGCGTTGCAGATATTTCTCCGTGGCCTGATGCGGCGCGTGCACGGCATTGAAGGGCAGGTAGAGAAACCACGGCGCGTCTTTTTGCTGCTCGATCCACCCGGCGGCGCGTGCGGCGAAAGCATCGGTGGTGTAGAAATCTGCCGGCGCGTTGTAGGCGGTGGCTGAGACGCGCGAATCGATGAGGCCTTTCGGCGTGAAGTAGGAGCCGGGATTCCCGATGACGCCGAAGTATTCGTCGAACCCACGAGCCATCGGCAGATGCGTGGCATCGTGGCCGAGATGCCATTTCCCCACGATGGACGTCGCGTAGCCGAGCGTCTTCAGGCGCGCAGCCAGCGTCGTCTCCGCGAGCGGCAGCCCGCCCTCGGCGGTCATCGTATTATTTTCATGCCCGAAGCGCTGTTGATAGCGTCCGGTCATGAGTCCCGCGCGCGAGGGCGAGCAGAGCGGCGCGGAAACGTAGCCGCTGGTGAAGCGAATGCCATTGGCCGCGATGGTGTCGATATTCGGCGTCGGCACCTCTTTTGCGCCGTAACAGCCGAGTTCTCCGTAGCCCAGATCGTCAGCATAGATGAAGAGGATGTTGGGCTTGGCCGAGAGCGGATCGGCCGCGTACACGACCGATGGCAGAGCCACGAGGCAGAGGAGGCTGATCGCGAAGGTTTGTTTGAGCGTTGGCATGGAAGAGTGGTTTGGTTGGTCGAAGGTTTGGCGGCTTTTTCGCGCTCTCGATTGAGTTAGTGCTTCCTCTTGGGCGTCGTAGCACAGGTCCTCGGCACTTGTAGGCCTGGCGTGGCCGCCAATGCCGCGGCAATACGCTGGCAGGAGAGACAGGAGAGCGGGCAAGAGTTTTTCACAAAGAGGTTTCGTGGATTGTAATATCAGCTGACCTCAAGTTTGGGACATTCCCGTCCGTCATTGTATCGAGGGGGCAGTTTCGGATTCCGCGACGAAGTGTATCTTCCCGCCAGTGGCCGCCTGTTTGGCCCGACTGACAGTCGTCGTACCGAGGAGCCAGATCCGGGAGGCGCCTAACTTTAAGCGACTGGTGAGGTGGTGTATGAGATCACCGGAGAAAAATCCCCCTCCCGCCCGTACGGCGGCCCGTTTCCCCCCCGAGAATTCGTGGGTCACGAACCGAGGCTGCTTCGGGTATGTATCGAGCGCCAATCCCCATGCCCCGCTTCGTTTTCCGCCTCCCAGCCATTCTCGCTGCCAGTTTTGGGCTGGCCGGGATCGTCCATGCCGCCGAGCCGTTTGATGCCTTTCTGGAGACCTACTGCATTGGGTGTCATGGGCCCAAGAAGGAGAAGGGGGATTTGCGGATCGATCAACTCTCGCGGGATTTCAAGCTGGGGGCGGACGCGCATTATTGGGCGGATGTGATCGAACAGATCAACTCCGGCGAGATGCCGCCAAAGAAAGAGAAGAAGAAGCCGACTCAGGACGAAATCGCGACGTTTGTCTCGATCCTCGACTCGCGACTGAAGGAGGGGCGGGCGGCGCGGATGGCGGCGCGACCGGCGGTGGCGCACTACCGCCTGAGTCGGAAGGAGTATCAGAACACGGTCTACGACCTCCTCGGAGTCCGCTACGATCCAGCCAAGCCGGGGGAACTGAATGAAGACACGCTGTGGCATGGTTTTGAGCGGATCGGATCGGAACTGTCGCTTTCCCCATCGCACGTCGATCGTTACTACCGCGCGGCAGAGACCGTACTCGACCGCGCCTTTCCCGCAAAATCCAGCGAAGCGCGCAAAGTCCGCCAGACTGCGGCCGAGCTGCGCTACAACGGCGGGAAACCCCAGCAGGAAGCGCTGGACCGGTTCGGGATCAAACGCCCTCTGCGTTTTCTGCTCTTCCCTGGTGCGATCCAGCCTGCGCTCGCGCCGCACTGGTTCGGGAGACCCGGTCCTCAGGACAGCGGGCTCTATCGCCTGCGCATCCAGGCCAGCGGAGTCCGCCCGCTCGGCGGCCAGCCAGCCCACCTCAGCATCGGCAAGGCGACGGGGGAGGAAACTGTCGCGAGCCTGGTCGAGTTCGACGTGACGGCCCCGGAGGACAAACCGCAGGTGTATGAGTTCGATGTCTTTCTCGAGATGCCGGCGACGCTGCACTTCTGCGTGGTCGCCACCGATGTGGTGGATCGCCGGAGCGGCGCGGCCTTTCGCAATGCGCTCGCCAGCCGGGGCGGTTACATTTTCACGCATAGCAGCGAGACGATGCTGCTGAATCCGAACGCACCCCAAATGTTCGACGACAAGGGGAACGGCCTGTTCTCGACGGTTCTCCTCGACTGGATCGAGTGGGAGGGACCGTTGGAAACGGACGTGGAAAAATCCCGGCGCGCGGGACTGGTCCCCGCCGACGATGCAACGCCCGAGGTCGTCACGGAGGATCTGCGGCGTTTCGCTGAACGCGCCTGGCGGCGGCCGGTGCAGAACGTTGAGCTGGAGCCGTATTTGAAATCCTACCGCGCTGAACGTGAGGCGGGCGAAACACTGGCCGATGCCTATCGGGTCGCGATGCAGGGGGTACTCACCTCCCGAAACTTCATCTACCTCGTCGAGGGTGAACCGGCGGCCCGCGACCACCTGACCGACTGGGAACTGGCCTCGCGGCTCTCTTATTTCCTGTGGAGCTCGATGCCGGATGACGCCCTCTTTACCGCCGCCAAAGGCGGCACCCTGAAAGGCGAGGGATTGCGGAAGGAAGTGGACCGGATGTTGGCGGATGGCCGGGTCAACCGATTCATCGACGACTTCTCCCGGCAGTGGCTGCAACTGAACCGCGTCGGCATGTTCCCGCCGGACAAAAAGCTCTACCCAAACTACGACGCGTGGCTCGAAGCGAGCTTGCGGGCCGAACCGGTCGAGTTTTTCCGCGAGATGCTGGTAAAGAACCTGCCCATGACGAGCTTCCTCGATTCCGACTGGACCATGGCCAATCCCCGGCTGTGCGATTTCTACAAACTGCCGGAACCGAAGGAGAGCAGCTTCCAGCGGGTCGCGCTCAAGCCCGAGGATCATCGTGGCGGCCTGCTCACGATGGGCGCGTCGCTCGGGCTGACTTCGGACGGAACGCGTCACCGGCCGGTGCATCGCGGCGTCTGGCTCAGTGAAGTCATCCTCGGCAAGACGCCCCCGCCCCCGCCAGCCAACGTGCCGGCCATCGAACCCAATCCGCCGAAAAGCCCCAAGGCCACTCTGCGAGACAAATTGGAAGCGCACCGAAACAACGCGAACTGCGCCTCCTGCCACGCGAAGATCGATCCCCTCGGACTTGCTTGGGATAACTACGATGCCATCGGCCAATGGCGGACGCGGGAGAAGGTCGCGGCGGGAGTCGGCGAGGACCCCTTGATCAATCCCTCCGGCGAGATGCCTGACGGCCGCTCCTTCCAGAATGCCAACGATTTCAAACGTCTCCTGATTGAGGACCGCGCCAAATTCGTACGTGCCTTTATCGAGCACCTCTGCACCTACGGCCTCCGCCGCGTGCTCACCGTCGATGACGAGGAAGACCTCAAGGCCATCGAGGCCGAAGTGAAAAAAACTCAAGCCGGGGTGAAGGACATCGTCCGCGCCGTCGCCCTGTCCGAACTGATGTGTAAACGCTGACGAGCCCCCACCCTTCGCCACTCCACCCTATGAGCAACTATCTATCTCAATCCTGGCTGATCGATCGCCGCACGGCCCTGCGCGCGTTGGGCACCTTCATCTCGCTCCCTCTGCTGGAATGCATGATTCCGCTCCGCGCGGCGGAGAGCCTTATTGCGGCGCCGCGGCGCAGCGCTTTCATCTATCTGGCCAACGGCGTCCATTCGCTGAACTACCAGATCACCACGCCGGGGAAGGGCTACCAGTTCTCCCGGTCGCTCAAGCCGCTGGAGAAGCACCGCGAGGCCATCACGCCGATCAGCGGCCTGCATCATCCGGGGAGCCTCAGCCATCACCACAACTGCATTAACGTCTGGCTGACCGGCGGAAAGCTCGGGCCTTCCGATCGCAACACCATCTCCGTGGACCAAAAGATGGCGGAGATCACCGCGCAGCATACTCGCTATCCGTCGATGGAGGTGGCTATCACCCAGGATTCCCTCGCCTGGACCGCGGACGGCGTCCGGCTGCCCGCGTTGCGTCGTTGCAGCGAGATCTTTTCGTCGATGTTTGCCGAACCGAAAGGCGGCATCGCGGCCCAGCGGCGGGCCTTGCGCCGCAAAGGCAGCGTCCTCGATGACAACCTCGCCGAAGTGCGCCGGCTCGAGAAGAAAATGGGCGCCGAGGACAAAGGGCGCATGGAGCAATACCTCACCTCCGTGCGCGAAGCGGAAATTCGCACGCGGCGGGCCGATGCGTGGCTCGATACGCCGCTGCCTACCATCTCGGAAGCCGATCGCAAACGGACCAACCGCGACATCGCCGACACCCAGGCGGGCGATTATTTCCGCACGGTCTACGACCTCATGGTGCTGGCGTTTCAGACCGATGTGACCCGCGTGGCCACCTTTAGCCTGGGCGGAGAGGGCCAGGCCATTTCCATTCCGGAAATCGGCATCACCGAGTCGCGCCATCAGCTCAGCCACCACGGCGGCGATGTGGGCTACATGGAAAAGCTCACCAACTACGACACCTTCGCCCTCGAGCAATTCAGCTACTTCCTGACCCGACTCGCCGAGACCAAAGATCTCAACGGCCAGCCGATGCTCGGCACTACCATGTCGCTCTTCGGCAGTGGCATGTCCTACGGCCACAGCCATGGCAATGCCAACCTCCCGCTGGTGTTCGCCGGCGGCACAGATCTCGGCCTGAAGCACGGCCAGCATCTGGATTTCAACCGGATGGCTCCTGACTTCGCAGGATACGCCCTCGACGCGGACGGAGCGCTCACCACCGCGCATTACCAGCTCTGCAGCCGCCCCGTGAACCCGGATGCCCACATGAGCAATCTACTCCTCCTCATGGCCCAGCGCATGGGCGTCCAGATCGACCAGTTTGGCGACAGCAACCGAGTGATCGCGCTATGATGCGATTGAGCTTTTGGTTAGCTCTGGCCTCGTCGTCGCTCATTTTCGGTTTGCGCACCAGTGCCGCCGCGGACGAGCCGTTCAGGCCGGAGGCGGGGAAGTTTCCGCCACTCGAAAAAGCGTACGCCTACCGGGGCGAACTCGTGTTCGTGGATCATGCGAACCGCCGTGGCAGCATCCGCGTGCAAGGGGCGGGCACCTATTTCCGCAATGCCCCGCATCCCTTCGCCCTGCTCCCCTACGGCGTGGTCCGCTATCATGGCGCGCCAGCGGATCTCCGGGACATTCCGCTTGGGACCGTGCTTCACATCCGGGCCTTTCTGCCCCCAGACCCAAAGATCTCCGCCGTGCCGGTGCTGCCGGTCAATAACAAGGAGAAAACCGATGGCTACAGCGGCCTCGGGGTGGCTCCGGCCGAAAACCACGTCCTCCTGCTCGAAGACGAACCCAGCCACTGCCAGCGCGAGGGATTGGTCTGGAAACTCAAAGAACTGGAGCTCAAAAATAACGAAGGAATGATCGTTGCCAGCCGCGAGCCGAAGGCTGGCGCCGGAGACAGCAAAGCCACCGAGGAGAAACTCACTTTCGATGCCGCCACTCACGTCTGGCGCGGCCGTGAGTGTCTCGGGATCGCCGACTTGATCGCGGAGGGCACCTGGCCCGCCGACGGCAAAAAGTCGCTCGACGGCCAAGCGGTCCAGCTGGGGATCACTTGGAAGCCCACGCCGGATGGAGTGTTCACCCGCTTCCACCTCTCCGACATCTGGCTGGACGATGCGGCCATGCAACGCGCGGTCCAAAACCAGACCGAAGTGCACAAGGCTTTCATCCGCAGCCGCTGGATGCCCGCCTGGGTGGATACCGTCGAGTACGGCAAGTTCGGCCGGGCCACCGTGACCGTGACCTTATTTGGCGGCATGGATGCCTCCCTCTACGCCGATTTCCAGAAAGGCGGCCAACTGCTGATCAACGGGGCCGAAAATACCTTGAAGCATGCCGGCGGCGCGTATGGCCCCGCGCACATGGCTTCCAAAGGCCCCATCCAGGACGTCATCAAGGCGTCTGGAGATGCCCCCCTGGGCAGCAGCGGCATTCAGGTCCGGTTTGAGACTGACCTCGTCATCGAGGGCATCCGCCCGACGAGAGTCGTCCGAGTCCGCCCGGCGAACTGGCCGCAGGTGCAGGTCCCTCGGGAGGAATATCTGGGCGACAACGCCAACGCCGAAGATCGCTTCCCCACCGCGGTCATTTTTCCGAAATACTGAGGTCGGATTGTCGAGGAACCGCGAACGAAGCAACCAGGTTCATGAAATACAGTCTTCCGATCGCGCTCTGGTGGGTGCTCATCATCGCTATCACAGCCGCCGCGGACGAGCCGTTTCGGCCGGAAGCCGGGAAGTTTCCTCCTTTGGAAAAAGCCCGTTCCTACCGGGGCGAACTCGTGTTTGTGGACCATGCGAACCGCCGCGGCAGCATCCGAGTGCAAGGGACGGGAGTATTTCGGCGGAACGGTCCGCAACCATTCGCCATGCTCCCGTACGGCCTGGTCCGCTATCACGGCGCACCGGCCGATCTCCGGGACATTCCGCTCGGCACCATGCTACACATCCGGGCTTTCCTCCCGCCGGATCCGAAGACCTCCGTGGTGCCGGTGCTGCCGATCGATAGCGGGGAGAAAACCTCGAGCTACGGCGACCGAGAGTTTGCGCCCGCCGAGAACCACGTCCTCCTGCTCGAAGATGAGCCCAGTCACTGCCAGCGCGAGGAATTGGTTTGGAAGCTCAAAGAATTGGAACTCAAAAACAACGAGGGGACGGTCGTCGTCCGGCGCGAACCCAAGGCTGGCGCAGATAACAGGGCCGGGGACGAAACGCTGACCTTCGATGCCGCCACCCGCATCTGGCGCGGTCGTGAATGTCTCGAGATTTCCGACTTGATCGCCGAGGGCACCTGGCCCGCCGCCGGCAAGAAGTCGCTCGACGGCCAGGCGGTCCAGTTGGGGATCACGTGGAAGCCCACGCTGGGCGGGGTGTTCAGCCGCTTCCACATCTCCGACATCTGGCTGGACGACGCGGCCATGCAACGCGCGGCCCATAACCAGACCGAGGTGCACAAAGCTTTCATCCGCAGCCGCTGGCTGCCCGCCTGGGTGGATGCCGTCGAGTATGGCAAATTCGGCCGGGCGACCGTGACCGCGACCTTGTTCGGCGGCATGGACGCCTCCCTCTACGCCGATTTTAAGAAGGACAGCCAGGTGCTGGTGAACGGGGTGGAAAACACCTTGAAGCATACCGAAGGCGGCACCGCTGGACCCACGCAAATGGCCGCGAAAGGCTCCATCCTCGAGGTCGCGACGGCACCCGGAGAAGCCCCTCTGGGCAGCAGCGGCATTCAAATCCGTTTCGAGACGGACCTCATCACCGAAGGCATGCGCCCGACGCGTGTCGTGCGCATCCGTCCCGCCGCCTGGCCCGATGTCCACATTCCACGAGAGGAATACCTCGACAGCGGAAACTTCCGTCACGAAGACCGATTCCCGACCCCGGCCATTTTTCCCAAATACTGAGGCCTCATCGCGCTTGAGGATTGGAGCGTTTATTTCTCCTCCTGAAAGGTGCCCCCCAGACTTAATATTTCTTCCGCCTTCCTTGTTCCAGGGCTCAGGGGCGTGAACCTTGACCTACTTCCGTAGGACCATCAGCTGGTCCATGAAGGTGCCGTCCGCGGTAAAGATATATTCGTCGCGATCATCGTCACGGAGATCGAGGCCGGAGGGGGTGTGGACATTGATGAAGCTGCCACTGTCCTGACCGCCGAAGTGGATGGTGTCGGCACCGGGGCCGACGCGGATGATCATGCGGGCGCGGATCTCGGTGGTGCCCACAGGAGAGTTGGTCTGGATCGACACGATGTCGTCGCCGCCGCGGAGGTCGACGGTGATCGGGCCGTAAAAAGTGCTGCGGTCGAAGGAGACCGAGTCACCGGAAGCGGCGGAGTCAAATCCGCCATTCCCAGTGGCCCCCTATCTAATCGTCCAGTCGCGCTCGCGTTGCCGGGCGACTCCAATCGCCCACCTCGCACCGATCCTTTCCATGATTCCTTCCGCTCTCCCCAAAGTGATCCTGCTCGCCATCGGATGCATGGCGCTTCCCACCCAGTTGCCGGCCCAGGAAACGAGGCGCCAGCGTCCCGGTCCGCCGCTTCTGCACCGGGGCGAAAAGCAGATTTTCGTCGATGATCAGATGATCCGGGAGAAGCGAGGACTCACCCGGGTTGTTCATCCCGCGAGGAAACTCGACCACCCCGTTCTCACCGCCGAAATGCCGTGGGAAAAGAAAACGACAGACGGCGTCCCCGACACCCGCGTCAATATCTACGGCACGGTCCTGCGCGACGAAAAGACCGGCGCCTTCCGCCTGTGGTACTCCGATCCCGGCAGCGTCCTCCTCGCCACCTCAAATGATGGCATCCACTGGGAACGCCCCATCCTCAAGATCGATGGCGACACCAATGCCACGAACCTCAATCTGCACAGCGCCAGCATCATTCTCGATCCCTTCGAGGCCGACCCCGCCAAACGATACAAGGCCGTCGGCAATGCGAGCAAAGGCGTGGACGAAGCCAAACTCCAGCGGCTCAAAGACAAGTTCGACCTGGTGGACTGGTACCGCGACAAAGATCACCGTCTCTACTACGCGACTTACTCGCCCGACGGCCTCCACTGGACCCTCGATCCCGAACCCATCCTCCTCGGCTGCGACACCATCACCTTGTCGCAAGACCCGGTCACCGGTGAATATCTCGCCTTTCACAAACGGCAGGGCGACCCGCGCACCATCGGCATTCGCCAGGTATTCCTCTCCGTGAGCAAGGACATGAAGCACTGGTCCGAACCGCAGCCCGTCATGGTCGCCGACGAGATGGACAACCGCCAAGCCCGCAAACTCAAGGGCGGAGCCTATTCTGAATTCTACAACATGTCCGCCTTTCCCTACGGCGGACAATGGCTCGGTTTTGTTACCCACTTCCGCCGCGTGATTCCGCCCTCCGCTCTGTTCGGAAACGACGAAGTCGATGGCCGCAAACGCTCCCACTCCGGCATTATCGATGTCCAGTTGGTCTACAGCCGCAATGGCCGCGACTGGCACCGGTGCTCCGACCGCAGCCCCGTCATCCCCCTCGGTCCACATCCGTACGATGCCGGGAGCATCTTCGGCCTGAGCAACAGTCCCGTCATCGTCGGCGACGAACTACGCACCTACTACACCGCCGTCACTACCCCGCACGGCGGCCTCCCGCCCGACCGGCAACAGTCCGTCGCCATGGCCTCCTGGCGCATCGACGGCCTCGTCTCCCTGCAGGCCAGAGAGCGCCCCGGCACCGTCGAAACCTGCGAATTCATCCCCGAAGGCCAACACCTCGTGGTCAATGCCGATCTCGGAAACGGTCGCCTGAGCGTGGAGGTGCTGAATACCGACGGCCAGGTCGTCGCGGGTTACGACCAGGAATCCAGCGCTATCCAAAATCAGGATTCGCCGAGGCTGGAAATCAAATGGAAACAAGCCACGACCTTGCCTCCCGGCCCCATCCGCCTGCGATTCCAGGTGGAGAACGGCGATCTTTATAGTTACCGGATCGACTAAGACAGGATCCACCCACAGGGAAGTTGCAGGTAGCAGGTCACCGGCGCATCGGCGATACAGACCTCCGATGGTGTCTTCCACCCGCCTGCTTTCCATTCCTTCCGATTCTGCCGCTACCGACAATGGTGCGCTACTGGGGCGGTTCCTCGACTATGTGGCTGCGCAGAATCACGAACTGTATCCGGCACAGGAGGCGGCGATCCTGGAGTTGTACGACGAAAAGAACGTCATCCTGAATACGCCTACGGGATCGGGAAAATCGCTGGTGGCAGCGGCGCTGCATTTCAAGAGCCTCGCCCAGGGCAAACGTTCGGTTTACACCTGCCCGATCAAGGCGCTGGTGAATGAGAAGTGGCTCGCTCTGTGCCGGCTCTTTGGGCCGGAAAACGTGGGACTGAGTACGGGGGACGCCTCGGTGAACCGGGACGCACCCATCCTGTGTTGCACCGCCGAGATCCTCGCGAATATCGCGCTACGCGAAGGGGAGGGGGCGGAGGTCCACGACGTGATCATGGATGAATTTCACTACTACGCCGATCGCGACCGCGGGGTGGCCTGGCAGGTGCCGCTACTGACGCTGCGGAAGACGCGTTTCCTCCTGATGTCGGCGACGCTCGGGGAGACGGGATTCTTTGAGGAGGAACTGACCCGGCTCAACGGGCTCCAGACCACCACCATTGCGTCGCGAGACCGGCCGGTGCCGCTGGAGTTTTCCTATGCGGAAACTCCGCTCGCCCAGACCGTGGAAAACCTGGTCGCCGGTGGGAAGGCTCCGCTGTACGTCGTCCACTTCACCCAGCGCGATGCGGCCGAGAGCGCGCAGGATTTCATGAGCATCAATGTGTGCTCGCGCGCGGAGAAGGAAGCGATCGCAAACGCTCTGGAGGGGTTCAAGTTTCGCAGTCCGTATGGGCCGGAAATCAAGAAGTGGCTGCGGCATGGCATCGGGCTGCACCACGCCGGGCTGCTGCCGAAGTATCGCGTGCTGGTCGAGCAACTCGCGCAACGCGGTCTGCTCAAGGTCATCTGCGGCACGGACACCCTAGGCGTGGGAATCAATGTGCCGATCCGCACCGTGCTCTTCACCCAACTCTGCAAATACAGCGGCCAGAAAACCGGGATCCTGAGCGCGCGCGACTTTCACCAGATCAGCGGACGTGCCGGGCGCAAAGGATTCGACTCCGTCGGCTGGGTCGTGGCGCAAGCGCCGGCTCATGCGATCGAAAATCTGCTCCTCGAACGGAAGCAGGCCGGGGGCGGAAAAAAGTTCGTCAAACGCAAGCCGCCCGAACGGAACTTCGTGAACTGGGATGAAAAGACGCTCACCCGCTTGATCAGCGCCCCACCGGAGCGGCTGACCAGCCAGTTCCAAATCTCCCACGGCATGCTGCTCAATGTGCTCAGTCGTCCGACCGACGGCTGCCGCGCGATGCAGGAGCTAATCGCCGACTGCCACGAAATCCCCAAGGCCAAAAAGGCGCTGACCCGGCGCGGCTGGCAGCTTTTCCGCGCGTTGGTCGAGCGGAAGATCGTCGAGATCATCCCGCGCACCGAGGCCGGGGCCAAGGTGCGGGTGAACGTGGGGCTGCAGGACGATTTCTCGATGAATCAGGAGCTCTCGATCTACCTGCTCGATACACTCCCTCTGATGGACCCGCAGGCGCCGGACTACGCGCTGGTGGTGCTCACGCTGGTCGAGTCGATTTTGGAAAACCCCGATGTCATCCTTCACAAGCAACTCGACAAAGTGAAGGGGCAGGCCATCGCGGAGATGAAGATGCAGGGCGTGTCCTACGAGGAACGCATGGAGGAGCTGGAAAAACTCGAATACCCGAAGCCCAACCGCGAGTTCATCTACTCGACCTTTAACGCGTTCCAGGCCCAGCATCCGTGGGTCGGCGCGGAACACATCCGGCCCAAATCCATCGCCCGGGAAATGTTCGAGGAGTTCCGGTCCTTTGCCGACTACATCAAAATTTACGAACTCCAGCGCGCCGAGGGCGTGTTGTTGCGGCACCTCTCCGGCGTCTACAAAGTGCTGGCCCAAACCGTCCCCGATTCCGCCAAGAACGACACCCTGCGCGAGATGGAGGTCTACCTGGCGGCGATGCTGCGGCAGATCGATTCCAGCTTGATGGAGGAATGGGAGAAAATGCGGGACCCGAACTATCAAGCGTCGCAGGAAGATACCCCCGAAGTCCGCCCGCCCGGCGCCGAGGAGGCCGAGCAGGATATCACGCGCAATCCCAAGGTCTTCGCCGCCGCGATTCGGACGCAGATTTTCACCTTCCTGCGCGCTCTGGCCAACGGGGACCTCGAAACCGCGCTGGCCACCACGAGCGGGACGCCTCCCCCAGATGACGAACCCTGGACCACGGACCGTCTCCGGCAGGCGCTCGATGCCTATCACATCGAGCACGAACGCATCCGCCTTGACCCTGAAGCGCGCAATGCGCGCCACACCTACGTCGAGCCATCCGAAGACAAACGCCGCTGGCGGGTGCAACAGATGCTCGTCGACCCAGCCGAAGCCAATGACTGGGTAGCGGAATTCGACGTCGACCTCGCGGAGTCTCGCACCGCAGGCGCGCCGGTGCTGCAGCTGCGCAAGCTGGGGAGTTTGGCTTAGCCAGCGCCAGCGCGAAGCGATGAGCGAAGTCGCATGCATCCGCCGCGGGCGTGAGCGACGAGGCTGTAGCCAGCCCCGCCGCGCTCAACCGTTGGCGGTCAGGAAATCTCAAGACCCGGTCGGAATGGCCTACTGCCCCGGCGGGCGGACGCCGTTGCTGCCGGAGACGATATTTCCACCGCCAGCGGCGACCATGCGGCCATTGGCCTGGGCTCCGAGGTTGCCACCGCCAGCAGCGACAAGGGTCGAGCCATCGTTGCCGATCAGATTGAGACCACCCGCCGCGACGAGGGTGGAGCCATCGTTGCCAATGAGATTCATGCCACCGGCCGCGACGAGCGTGCTGCCGTCGTTGCCGATCAGATTGAGACCACCCGCCGCGACGAGGTTCCCACCACCCGCGGCGACAAGATTTCCTCCGCCCGCCGCCACCATGTCGGCGCCGACCCGCGGCAGGGCAATCCCCGCGCCGCCGTTGGCGGGGAAGAAGGTGCTGCCGTCGTTGCCGATCAGGCGGAACTGACCCAGCGTGGAACCGTCGAGACCGATGAGGCTGGCGCCGTCGTTCCCGACCAGGGAAGCGCCGTCATTGCCGACGAGCGCACTCCTTTTCTCAAGCAGACTGCCGCTGCCGCCATTGACCAGGTTGAGCCCGCCGGCTGCAACGAGACTGGGGATCTGGGAATAGAGCGCCGTGCCAGTAATCAAGCCGCCGCCCACGTCCACCTTCACGAGGTTTCCGCCACCCGCAGCGACGAGATTTCCGCCGCCGGCCGCGACGAGCGTCGAACCGTCATTGCCAATCAGATTGCCACCACCGGCGGCGACCATCTGGCCACCGAGCAGCGGGATAATCAGCACGCCGTTGCTCTCGACCTTGAAGTGATCGGCGCCGTCCACGGTAATACTCATCGACTGGATGCCGATCTTCTGCGTCGCGTTGAGGAAGCTCGCGCTGTTCGCGGCGCCGGCCACATAGGCGGAAGCTTCGCCGATCGCATTGTGGAAGATCTGCGCCTGCTGCGCCTCGATCGATTCACCGCTGCTGCGGACCGTCGTCGTGATATCGCGCAGGTAGCGATAACCCGAAAGGTCGAAGCCGGAGCGCCCGCCGCTCGCGACGACCGGACCGTTGAAGCCTGGTTTCAAGCGGACCCGGAAGGTGGCGATATTCGCGCTGTTTGCCGCCATCCCGCCGACCCAGGTGATCGATCCATTCGGCGGCAGACCGGGCACATCGCCGGGCGGATTGTAATTTCCGTCCGCAGAAAAGTTGGAATTTCCCGTGGTGCTGATGCCATCCGTCAGGCTGCCCGCGACGTACTCGGTGCCATCGGGAATCGGGACGCGCATGCCGCCGGAGCCGCCACTGAAGTTGGAGACGTTGCCCCAGATGACGGTGTACTGCAGTTCGTCGTCGGCGAGCATGGAAGCGGGCGCGAGCATCGCGACAAAGGTCCTGGCCAGGGGACCCTGGTTGGCGGGCTGACGCTGGGCCAGGGTGCGGAACGCATAACGAATGTCGCCCGGCCGAATCTCGCCGGTGCCGCGGGTCCTTTCCGGAGCGCCCGCAGACGGACTTACTTCGTAGCCGCGCACGAGATGTTCGAGCGACCATGCATTTTCACCGGCGTCCGCTTGCGGGATATTCGCGGCATCGACAGCGCAAACGACGCGCACAAAACCACCACCACCCTGGGGCTTGCCCTTGACGATGCGCTGAGGCTCGACCGTACCGGCCTTGAAGCGGACAATGCCACGCTGCCCGACGTCGGGCGCCTCGATGGTGCGCTTGTTCGCCACCGCCGCCGTCACCGGCGAGAGGTCGATGTAGTTCGCACTGACGAAGGTCAGCCCGGGCGGGATCGTGTACTCGATATTCACGCCCTCGGCGGCGAGCCCACCCTTGTTCGTATAGGAAATGAACTGCTTCACTTCATTGCCAGTGGCGGGCACGTCCTGGCCGTAGGCGTAGTAATCCATCACGGCTGGCTGGACGACCTCGGCCTTGAGCGAAGTCAGCGCGAGCTGTAGCCCGAGGATGTAATAGATATCGCGGGAGGTGAGGAATCCCCCACCCTGCTCGATGGTGTCGCCGATGGCGGCGTTGCGATCAACGACGACGTCGTACTCGACCACATGGGCGGAGCCGTTGGCCGCGAGGGGCGGAAGCGTGAAGCTGATCAACTTCACGCCAAAGGCTTCACCTTCGACCGGCTTAACCGCCACGCCATTCAAGCGCAGACTGCCCTTGTCGTAGCTGGTCTTCTCCGGAATGCTCAGGTTGGCGTTCACGAAATTCGCCGCCCGCCCGCCCGTGTTCGAGATGGTCGTGGTGTAGTGGATGATGTTCGAGTCACGCTTCGGCAGCGAAGCGACGACCGGGTAGCCCTTGGTCGTCACAGCGACGACGCGCTGCGAATTCGACGCAACTGTGCCGGGTTTCACCACTTCATCCGCGCCGATCTGCGACATGGCAAAGCCGAGCGCCGGGCGAGCGGCGGTGGGCACGACGTCGACGCTGAAGTCGACCGGCGCCGCCTTGGCCGTGACGATCCGGGCCGCGGTGGAAGTCCAGGACGCCGAGAGGTCTTCCGCGCGAATGGTCGGCACATTACCCACCAGGCGGTTGTAGTAGCCGTACTGCACCTGGCCACGCACGCGCACCTTTTGCTGGGCGCCTGCGGGCAGGCTGCCGATATAAAACTTCGCCACCATCTTGCCGTCCGTGCGGCTGTCGTTGTCGCGCTGCGGGTTCAGTCCCTTGGCGAATTTCGCCTGCTTTTTGGTCGCGGGATCGATCGGCGGTCCACTCGGCGCGCCGCCGGCGTCGAGGAATTGCATGACGTCGCCTTCCACCGGCAGGAACATTCCTTCCGGCAGCGCGGCTTCGACCTGCACCTTCTTCGCGAGGTAGCTCGACTGGTTTTTTACCGTGATCGTGAAGGTCGTGGTGCCGCCCTGGTCGGGCGTAAGATCGTCGGCCACGGCGGTGACGGAGAGCGGGACTGTGACTGTCGCGCTCAGGAAGGGCATCGGGCCCGGGACGATCTGGTCGGGATCGGAAAAGTCGCCGGTGATAAGCGCGTAGTCGTTTTGCTTGATCAACGTCCCGGGAGTATTGAGAGAATCCTGCTTCACCGTGGGCTCGGTCACTTTCACGGTGAGTTCGAAGACCTGCGCATCATCGAGCGGCGTCGGCTCGAAGTCGCCGAGCGACCACACCATGTAACTCAACGGCGGAAAGCCGAAGATGCCGGGTTTCGTGCGCAGCTTGCCCCCCTTGGTTTTGCTCACCACCTTCGTGCCATCGGGAATGATGGCCCGCAGCGACACACCGCGTGCAGCGAGGCCGCCAGCGTTGCGCACCACGAAACGATAGGTAATCAGGTCGCCCCGATGCGTCGTCGCACCGGTGGGGTCGCTCGCCACGACCTGTTCGCGGCTGATGAAGTCGAGGATCGTGGTCGCCGCGCCGATGTTAAAGACCTGCGTCGGGTCACTGAAAGTCGTCGACTGACCGGTGACGCTGGTCGCGATGCGGAAGGCGTAACTTCCGACCGGCAGCGTGCTGATATTCAAGCGCCAGCCGAGCGAGGAAACCCGGGAGAAACCGCCGCCGGGAACATCGACCCACGAGCCGGGCACGTTCGGCGTGGCGGAGTATTGCAGCTTCACCACCATGCGACCCTCGTGGTCGGGCGAATCTTCCTGCCGGGCGCGGAAGCTCCACTGTTTGCCGGTTTGCAGCGGGGCGTCATTGTCGAGGTCGTCGACCGTCGGCGCCTTCAGCGGCACGTATTCCTCCGGCAGCTCGACCACACTCGCGAAGAGGCTGACGGCGTCGTTGTTGTCGGCGAAATTCTGGCTGACGATGAAATCGACCGTATCACTCGCGGCCGCAGTGATGGTGAAAGTCTGGGAGAAGCCATTGCCGAGAAAAGTCGTCGGACCGGACATCGGGCTCACCATGTTGAAGCTGTTGTGCTGCACAAGCACGCCGGCGGCGGTGGCATGGGCATCGATACACTTCCACGTGACGGCCACGGCATAGCGGCCCCCGGTGGGCGCGGTCCAGCGGACGACCGAACGCGTACCATCGCTGCCCCGCTTCTGCGCGAGCTGCCCGGGCGCGTAGCGGATTTCACTCGTCCCCGTGCCGACCGAGTGCGTCGTGGTGAGGCGGTTCCGGCGCACTTCGGCCTGGCCGGCGGTGCCCGTCTGCCACACATCGAGCGCCGGACCGGTGGTATCGATCGTCGGGAAAGCGGTGAAGTTCGCCGGAGAGACCGAGCCCGACGGCATCGAGCCATAGCGCCAGAGCGCATTGGCCGGCTGCGGTGCGGTGGTGGCAAACTCGCTCGCGGCATCGTAGCGGAACTTCCCGGCCGTGCCGACCTTGGCCACGAGATCCACTTCCAGATCGGAGAGCGGGCGGCGGTAGAGCGTCAGTTCGTCGATCTCGCCCTTGAAGAAATTGGCTCGCGCTCCGGTGGGCGAAGTGCAGGTCGCACCGATCGTTACCGCCTGGCCGACGGTGGACGGCGGCAGAAAAGTCGGCAGGACCGTCTTCGTCATATCGACGCGGCCATTGATGAAGAGGGTGACCTCCACGCCACGCACGCGCACGGCGACATGCGTCCACTCCCCCACCGGCACCGAGGCCAGTGACGTGACGATCGTCGGGCGCCGATCGGCTGCCCGCTGCGCGACGAAAGACAGGTCGCCGTTCTTTTCGAGCTGCAAGGCAAAGGTGAGGTCTTCGTCGGCGGAGTCGTGCTTCGCTACGATGGTCCGCACGCCTTTCGAGTCAGCCGTGGGTTTGACCCAGCCCTCGATGGTGAGGTTGCCATTCAGATTGAGCACCCCGGAAGGGTCGTTGGCATAAATGAAATCATCCACGCCATCGAAGGAAAACGCACGCCCGACTTTGCCCGGCGCATAGGCCGGCTCGGTCAGCGCGAGCGCGGTATTGCCGCCGACGACGTCCGCCCCGGCATCTTCGCCCGGCCACCACGCGAGGATACCCTGCGCGGGCTCCGCCACATTATTCACCGTGAAGGTGAACGTCTTTTCCGAAAACTTCTTCCCTGCCGTGACCCGCACCGTGATCGTGTGCGTGCCATTCGCGGCCACGCCGACCACTTCACCGATCGACGAGAGCCGCTGGCCGCTCGGCAGTTCGGAGGTGGTGCGGCCATTCACGATCGCGGTGTAGCGCAGCGCGCCGCTCCCCCCGGTGGCTGTGAGCTCTCCGCCCAGCTGGGGCCACGTGCTGGTCGTAATAACCGGAGTGCCGGGAGGCGCAGGCGGGGTCGTGGATTCGGTATTCAGGAAGACATCGACCGTGTGGTTCGCATCGGTCCCGAGGTGGGTGATGATGACGTCCGAACGCGGCCGGTTGGTGCCGGTGAAGAGATCGCCATTCGGGTTGCCGACCGCGATATTGTCGGGCGTCTCGGTGGTCGCGACTTCGAACATCGGCGAATTGGCAAAGTCGAAGTGCCCGTTCTCATCGAGCTTCACCGGCACGACGGCGAGCCCACCGGTTTGGAGCACGGGATCGGTCCCGACGATATCGAACTGGCCATCGCCGTTGAAGTCGCCCAGCGCGATATCGCCAATCCGGTTACCCGCCGCAGGGTGCTCGCTGAAGCCAATCCCGGCATCTTTCTCAAAAATCCCGCCCCCAGTGTGCTTGATGATCGCAAACTGAATGATCCGGTTCGGGTCGCCGTTGTCGCCGCAGGTGTTCCAGAAAACCATTTCCTTCCCGGTGCTGGGCAGCAGGTCGCCAATCGCCACCGCCTGGGGCCGCGTGTCGCCATACGAGCCACCGGCCGTGTCGATGGTAACCGGGGCCGCGCCGAAGATCCCCGGGGCCGTCGCGAGGTAGATCTTCGCGCAGTTGTCCGTCGGATTGCAGACCACGATATCCGAGCGCCCATCGCCGTTTACATCGCCGAGCGCCAACTTGCCCGCTTCCGAACCGGGCTGGCTGAGCTCGACCGGTGCGCCGAGGCCGCCCGCGCCATTCAGCATCACAAAGACAGCGCCTCGCGTCGTCGGCGTGGTCACGCGGCCGGTCACGACGAGATCGTCGCGTCCATCTCCGTCGAGATCGCCGATCGCCACACTGCGCAGCGTTGTGCCGGAGAATGTCGGCGCCGTCTGTTCCGAAAGCGACCCGAGCTGACCGATGCCCGCTTTAAACAGCCGCAGGGCCCCTCCCGCAATCGCCGCGACCGCGGGTTTCGGCGCGTCGCCCAGCACTTCCGACGGGTAGAGAAAGCCGGCCGCGAGATTGTCCTCCGTCACGCTCACCACCACCTGGCCCAGGGAAGCGGTGCCGCCGCTGAGGAAACCACCCGTGCCGTTGCCCGGATTGATCCGCACTTCGCTCGTGCCGCTCGGGCCAAAACCGATCGTCAGCAGGTCTTCCTTGCCATCACCCGTGAAGTCGAAGCCGCCGACGGCATTGAGCGCTCCGTCAGTGCCGATGGCGATCGGCGAACCGCTGGTTTTTACCAAGGTCGGCCGCGTTGCCTGCTGGGAAAAAGCAAACGCGCAAAGTGACAACAGCGTAACGACGGAACAGCGGAGCGGGGTCATCATGGGATTAAGCTACAGAGAAGTACCGGGGATTTCTTTCAGAAATGTAAGGTTTGTCTGTAATTTAATCCGGTAGGTCAACCTGACTCATCTATCGGGCACACCCCTTGGTTTCTCCCAAGATCGAACCTCGTCCGGAATCGCTGGGCATCAGCACGATCGCGAGGAAAGATGACATCCCCTCGCCCCTGAAAATGAACTGCCGCCATCTGTTCCTCGCTCTGCTTTTCGCTCACGCTGTCTTCGCCGCGTACGCGACGCCGCCCACGCGGGTGATGTGGGTGTACGAGACGCCGGAGTTGCTGCGCTCGCAGCCGGCTCGGGCGGAGTTGATCGAGTTTTGTAAGCCAAGGGAGATCACGGATCTTTTTCTCCAGGTGCACTTCGTGGGGAAAACAAAGGACGAACCGCTGACCATCGAGGGCGCGGCGGAGCTGAAGACTTTGCTGCGGGAGGCCAAGGCCAACGGATTGCGGGTCCACGCTCTCGCGGGGGACCCGGGAGATACCCTCCGCAGGAATCATGAGCGCGTGCTGAGACGCGTCGAGGCGCTGGCAGTTTTTAATGAGAGCGCCCCGCCGGAAGAGCGGTTCGCGGGAGTGCACTTCGACATCGAGCCGCACGCGCTGCGGGAGTGGGCCAAGGCCAGCGACTCAGAAAAGGCCGAGTTGCTGACCCAGCTAGTGGAAGTGAACGCGAAAGTAGTGGAACGGCTGCACGCCCGCGCACCGGGAGTGATCTACGGCGCGGACATCACCTTCTGGTTCGACAAAACGAAGCCCGACGGTACGCCGGTCTTCCCGGTCACCTTCTGTGGGGTCACGGCGGATCCCACGCAGCATCTCCTCGGACTGGCGGATCATCTCGCGCTGATGAGCTATCGCGGTGCAGCGGAGGGAAAGAATGGGCTGATCGGGATCGTCGCGCGCTCGATTGCCGCCGCGGATGCGGCGAAAGGGCGGGTCTTCGTCGGCGTGAAGATGGCGAAGATCGGACCGGGCAATGAGTCGTTTTACGGCCGGACCGAACAGGAGATGATGACCGAATTGCGCAAGGTGGATGCGGCCTACAGCGAGCACCCCGGGTACGCCGGCATCGCCTATTTTATGTACGGAGCATTCAAGGCGATGCCGCGGTAGCAGCGGGGCTTAGTGAATCGCGTAGCGCTAGCGAGCCTCATATGTGCGAAGCACGGTGGAACGGCCTCTCCGAGGGCGTTTTTGAAACCAACTGCGTCGCCTCGCGACGCCTCACTTTCCCAAAGCTGGGGTCGCTGCGCTCAGTGAGCGGTAGCGGCTTGCTTCACCGCGTCCACGATGGCCCGGTCATCGTCGCCTTTGTCCCAGACGAGCTGCAAAAACTGCGGCAGGGTCATTTGGTGCCGGCGGAGGAAAGGACGGTCGCCGCCGCAGCCGTACATGAGATCCGGATCCATTTCGCCCCGCAGCTTGATGCGCGCTTTGACGATGAGGCGCGGAAGCCACGCGATGCCATCCACCGCGGCTGACTTGGCCGGGAGCGTATTCATCGGGATCGTTCGGCCGGTCGGTTGGCCCTTCATCACCTCCAGGAAATACGCCCGCCGAATGGCAGTTACCGCGAGCACCGTTTCGAAATCGAGATCATCCCAGCCGAGCGAATCATCGACGAAATCGAACAACTCCTGCGCCGTGCAACCGATGCTGGCCAGAAAAGCCACGTCCGCTGGGCTAAACATGGTACGGGCCGAATTTTTTCCCGCCTTCCACGCGGCCACCCCACGTTCCCAAACTTGGCGAAATTCCAGCTTCCAGTCGTCGTCTTTGATCATGCGAGTGCGCGAAACCTAGCTGGCCGCCGGACCGATGCAATTCGGCAGGGCCTTGTGAAATCTCGTAAATCGGGCTGACGAGATTTCGCAAATCACGAACTTTCACAAGCGTTCCCCGAGGTAGGAATCCGCCACAAATCGCTGGAGCCCAGCGAGAAGCGACCAGCATCCAGCCGGTGGCATGCGTGGTGCAAATGGGCGGCGGCACCTATCACCACCATGCAAAACCATTGCCCTCTCCCCCTTCGTTCTCCGGTCTTCGCCCACGGCCAGGCCAGCCATGCGCCCACCCAAAGTTATTACTACGGGCAGGTGACGGACTTCTTAAGTGAAACGGTCAGGCTGACGCCGCATCGCGATTTCACGACGCGATCCGCCGCCAGCGATATCCTCTCCATCTATGCCTATGGAATCAGCGAGGCTCTCCCTGAAACCGGCGAGCTGAGCGCACGCCAGGCGAAACAACTGGCCTGCGAGCTATTTGTGTTTCACTTCGGCTGGGCCACGGCCGAGGCCGCGGTGCGCGTGAATGCGCTGGGATCCGCAGCGAGCGATCCGGGTTCCCCGTTCGCGCCGATGATCGAGGCCGGAGGCAAAGCATTCTTCTCGTGGCGGTTGACCCGGGACGTTCCCGAGAAGGTTTCGTTTTACCAAGCGTGTGCCGAAATGGATCGCTTGCATCCGTTGCCGGCATCGATCAGGGAAGAAATGTTGAATCCCGAATCTGCGCTGCTCCATGGCGGGAGATAGCCCCGCCGGGGCGTTATCGTGAGGGCGAAAATGGGGGCACCGTGGATTTCGGTTGGCAGTTTCCGTCGCGAAACGCAATTTGGCCGAAACTTCGCCAGCCCTTATGCCGAAGAGGAATTCAGCACAACTTCCGGTGCCCGACGATGGGGCCCTCTGGTCCGTTCTCCAGCAGACTACTGCGGAAACGGGCGTGAAGTATTTCGTGGGGCTCGTCCAAACCCTGGCCCAGTTGTTAAATACGGCGGGAGCTTGGGTGACGGAGTTCTACGAAGACGAGCAGAGGTTGAGGACCCTTGCGTTCTGGATGGATGGCCAATGGGTCGAGAAATTCGAAACGCCCATCGAAGGAACCCCCTGTGCGGACGTCATCCGCACGGCAGATCTCGTCCACGTTCCCGATCGGTTGCTGGATCTCTATCCGAGCGCCAATGGCGCGCGTCACCTGAATTTGGTGAGCTATCTCGGGGTGCCCTTGAAGAATGGCGAAGGACGGATCGTCGGCCACCTGGCCGTGGTGGATCGCCAGGAGATGCCCAACGAGCCAAGAGCGCGGGCGCTCTTTCAGATTTTTGCCGAACGCGCGGGCGCGGAATTGCGGCGGCTGCACGCCGAGGCGGAATTGCGCGAGCGGGAGGAAAAGCTGAGCCGAGTGGTGAATGGAGCGATGGATGCGATCATCGAGCTCGATGACCGGCTCGCAGTGACGCTCTTGAATCCGGCCGCAGAGAAAGTGCTGGGCTGCATATCGCGGCGGGCGGAAGGGCTGGATTTCCGCGATTTCCTGCAGCCGGAAAGTGGGGAACGGGTGGCGAAACTCGCCGCGGAATTGCAGAGCAACGGACGTCCGTCCGTCTGGATCGCCGGTGGCCTCGAGGCGACGCGGGTCGGCGGGGAAAAGTTCACGGCGGAAGCCACCCTTTCCTGTTTCAGTGAGGAACGTCGGCACTTCTTTGTGCTGGTGTTGCGCAACGTGAATGAGCGGCTCGATGCCGAGCGGCGGATCCATTCGCTCGAACTGGAAACCGAATGCCTGCGCGAGGAGCTGCGCGAACTACAAGGCACAGAAATTCTGGGGCAGAGCAAGGCGCTGCGCAGCGTGCTGGAGGAGGTCCAACAAGTGGCGGCCACCAATGCCACGGTGCTCATCCAGGGTGAGACCGGCACCGGCAAGGAACTATTTGCCCGGGCGATCCACGCGGGAAGCCAGCGGCGGGACGAGCCCATGGTCACGGTGAATTGCGCCGCCATCCCCGCGTCGCTGATCGAGAGCGAATTCTTCGGCCACGAGAAGGGCGCGTTCACCGGTGCGACGACCAAGCGCGAGGGACGATTCGCGCTGGCGGATGGGGGGACGATTTTCCTGGATGAGATCGGCGAACTGCCGCTCGACCTACAGGCGAAGCTCTTGCGCGTTTTGCAGGAAGGTACGTTTGAACCGGTCGGCAGCGGCCGCACCCAGAAAGTAAACGTGCGTGTGGTAGCGGCCACGAATCGCGATCTGCGCCGCGAAGCAACCGAAGGCCGATTTCGGGAGGATTTGTTTTACCGGCTAAACGTATTCCCGATCCAGCTCCCGCCATTGCGCGAGCGGCCCGAGGACATTCCCATGCTGGCGGAAGCGTTCGCGCGGCGTTTCGCGCAGCGGCTCGGCACCAAGGTGGAGCCGCTCACGCCGGATAGCACAGAGCGTCTTTGCGCCTATGGCTGGCCGGGCAATGTGCGCGAATTGGAAAACGTGATGGAGCGGGCGGTGATCACTGCTCGGGGCGGGAGAATGGATCTGGCGCGCGCTTTGCCGGAGGCCCCGGTCACGGCGGAAATAAAGCCGGCGCCAGCGCCCGTGAATCGGGTTCACACTGTCGAGGAATGGGAGACGCTGGAACGGCAAAACCTGGAGCGGGCGCTCGAACAATGCGGCGGGAAAGTTTCCGGCGAGCAGGGCGCCGCGCGTCTCCTTGGGATGAATCCTTCGACGCTGGCCTCGCGCCTAAAGGCACTGGGCGTAGGCCGGCCGGAGAAGCGCTAGGTTTTGTGAAATCTCGCAAAACGGGCTAACGAGATTTCGCGAATCGCGAATTCTCACGAGCAGCTTCAGCAGCGCTCAACTTCCTTAAGTATCTGGTAACCAGCAGGAAACAACCAGCCCAAGACCAGTGGCACGCGTGGTGCAAATGGGCGGCGGTCCTATGTATCACCAAAGCAATCTCGCCGCCCTCAAGCAAATGGACGCCCTCGCGCCGGAAGTCATGGAAGCCTTTTGGGCTTTCGACAAAGCCGCCGTCGCCGCCGGAGCCATCCCCGCGAAATACAAAGAGCTAATCGCCGTCGGCGTCGCTCTGACCACGCAATGCCCCTACTGCATCGCGATCCATGCCGGCAACGCACGCGCCGCCGGTGCCACCGACGCGGAACTCACCGAAGCCGCGCTCGTCGCAGCTTCCCTCCGCGCCGGCGCGGCGGTGACCCACGCCACTCACCTCTTCGCGAAATAACCGCGACTCATTCGAGCCGGTCAATCCACTCGCCCTCATGAAAAATCATCACTCGCTCCTGCATCGCTCGCTCGTCTTCGCCTATGGCGTGGCCAGCTACGCGGTGTCGCTGGCGGCCTTCGCGTACATCGCGGGCTTCATCGGAAATTTCCTCGTCCCCAAGCCGCTCGACTCCCCCGCCATTACGCCATTCTGGACGGCCCTCAGCGTCAATCTCGGCCTGGTCGCCCTTTTCGCGGTACAGCACAGCGTGATGGCGCGCCCGGCATTCAAGCGCTGGTGGACCCGCGTCATTCCCGAAGCCGCCGAGCGCAGCACCTACGTGCTCTCTTCCTGCCTCGCCCTGCTCGCGCTCTTCGTCTTCTGGCAGCCGATGGGCGGCGTGGTGTGGCAGGTGAGAAATGAAGTCGGCACGATAGCGCTCTACGCCCTCTATGCCCTGGGCTGGGTGCTCCTGTTCGCGAGCACCTTTTTCATCAATCACTTCGACCTCATGGGGCTGCGCCAGGTCTGGATCCATCTGCGGGGCCGGGAATACACCGATCTCCCTTTCGCCACGCCCGCGCTCTATCGCGTCGTGCGCCATCCGCTCTATGTCGGCTGGTTTTGCATCTTCTGGGCGACGCCGACCATGACGGTGGCCCACCTCGTCTTTGCCCTGGCGACGACCGCCTACATCCTCCTCGCGATTCGCTGGGAAGAGCGGGATCTGGTCGCCGCGCACCCCGAGTACGCCGAGTACCGCCGCCGCGTGCCGATGTTCTTCCCGCGCCGACGGACTACGGTTCCCGCGCTGAGCGCGGAGCCGCCGCGCGGTGCGTCCAGGAAAGTCATCGCCGACCCCCTCTAACCTCGACTGATCACCATGATCGCGCTCGAGCATAGACCCACCGTCACCGCCGTACGCTGCGCCGAGGAGGAATCTGCGATTGCCCCGCTCGTCCTCGCGTTTGCCCGTGATCCGGCGCTGCGCTGGATCTATCCCGACGCACATCAGTTCCGCCTCTTTTTTCCACGCTTCACCCGTGCCCTGGGCGAAAAAGCCTTCGCTCTCGGCACGGCATTGCGAGTGAAAGAATTCCGCGGAACCGCCCTGTGGCTCGCGCCGGGTGTGGCACCCGATCGCGGCGCCCTCGCTCCCCTGATTCAGGGCACCGTCACCCCTGGACGGTGCGCCGAGGTGCTCGCGCTCCTCGACCAGATGGAAGCGCAGCGCCCGGCGGAGCCGCATTGGTATCTGCCGCTGCTCGGTATCGACCCGCTCCACCAGGGAAAGGGGCTCGGGTCGATGCTCCTCGGGAGTACACTCACGACCATCGATGGCAGCGGCGCCTCAGCCTACGTGGTGGCTTCGCACCCGCGGAATCGAGCGTTCTACGAGCGGCATGGATTTGAACTCCGCGGAGAGATTCAGGCCGGGACGTCCCCTTCGCTCTTCGCCCTGATCCGCCCTCCGCGCTGAACGCCATGATCGCCCTGTTCTTCACTTTCGCCCGGCTCTACCGCCACGCGATCACCGACAGTCTCCTGATTCTTAAGCGCGACGGCTTCCGCGAACTGCTGCGGCAGCGCGGCTGGAAATTCTTCGCCGCAATCGTCGCCGTGTATCTCGTGCGCGACACGCTGCTTTACCTCGTCGTCCCACGGCTGATCGCCCGGGGCCTTTTCTAGGCCGCCTCCGCGATTTCCTCAGGCATCTCCGCGTCCACACCGACGGCTTCGCCGTTCGGCGCCCCTCTTCGTCCCTTCATCCCACCCACTCTCATTTCTAAATTTATGATCGAAACACTCGAATCCCGCACTGTTCCCGCGGCCGTCTTCACCTTCACCGATGTGGATGGCGACCTCGTCAAAATCACCGCCAGCCACGGCACAAATACCGATCTCGCCGCCGCTGCATTCGTCGTGAACGGGCAGCTGCAGCTGCTCGATCTCTCGGCCACCGTCTTTCAGAACGCCGACCTCACCGCGTCCGTCATCGCCAAAAGTGCCACTGGGGATGGTCTCGTGAATATCGGGCACATCGACGCCTCCGGGCGTGACCTGGGAATAGTCCGGATCTCGGGCGATCTCGGCGACATCGACTGCGGCGACGCGACCACTTCCACGACAGCGCTGAAGAGTTTGACCGTCCGTTCGCTCGGTCTCTTCGGCCGCGCGACCCAAGGCGGCGTGGGCGATCTCGAGAGCGTCATCAGCGGCGGCCTCGGCCAGCTCACCATTCAGCACGACCTCGTCGGCACCCACCTCTACGTGAATGCCGGAGGCGACGGCACCCTCGGGTCGGTCTTCGTCGGCGGGTCCATCATCGGCGGAAGCCTCTCGAATAGCGGACAGATCCAGACCTCCGGCGCCATGGGCCCGGTGATCATCGTAGGCGATCTGATCGGTGGGACCGGGGTACTAAGCGGTGCCATTTACGCCGGCGGCAATCTGGCGAGCATCCGCATCGGCGGCTCCGTGGTCGGTGGTGTGGGCGCCGGTTCGGGCTCCATCATCAGCGATGGAGAACTGGGACCGGTAAAGATCACCGGCGACCTGGTGGGCGGCTCCGAAGTCTTCTCCGGCAGCGTGCAAGGCGGCACGATCTTCAGTGTGTCGGTGGGCGGTTCGCTTCTCGGCGGGCCAGGCCAGAGAAGTGCGAGCATCCTGAGCAACACGGACCTCGGACCCGTGTCGGTGGGTAAAAACGTCAAGGGCGACGGCGACTACAGCGGACGCATTTCCGCCGGGGAGTCGATCGCCTCCGTGCGCATCGGCGGCTCGCTCATCGGCGACGGCCTGGGCAGCGGCGCGATTGTAAGCGGCGGGGCACTCGGCCCCGTGAAGATTGCCCACGATGTCAAAGGCGGCAGCGGGAACAATTCGGGGACGATCGATGCAGGTGGAAACATGGTCGCACTCACCATCGGCGGTTCTCTCATCGGCGGCAGCGGTCATTGCAACGCCTTGCTGAACGGCATCATCCACAGTGGGCAGGTCTTTGCCGCAGGTTCACTCGGCCCAGTAAAGATCGGCGGCAATGTACTTGGAGGCGCCGGCGGTTTTTCCGGCGCCCTCGGCAGCGCTGGAGCGATGACCGGGGTCAGCATCGGTGGCTCGTTGGTCGGCGCCAACGGGGATCGCAGCGCTTCCATCTGCACCTTCAATGGAGCCCCGATGGGTGCCATCTCAATCCGGCACGATATGCGCGGAGGCGACAACGCCGGGGCCGGCTCGATCCTGGCCACCGGAGTCCTCCAGAGCGTCAGCATCGGCGGCTCTCTCTTCGGCGGTACCGAACAGGCTTCCGGGGTCATCTCCATCTATGGCGTCTCCCCGACCGTGGTGAAGATCGGCCATGATCTGGTCGGCGGCAGCGGCGAAAATTCCGGCACGATCAGCAACGCCACCAACATCGTAATCGGAGGCTCTATCATCGGCGGCACGGGCGATTACAGCGGCGGTATCGAGAACTCCGTGGGGGATATCCAGTCCGTGCGTATCGGCCATGATTTGCTCGGCGGCAGCATTCCCGGCCAGAGCGCGGGTCTCAACCAATCCGGCTTTATCTTATGCTCGAAGAGCATCGGCGATATTTTCATTGGCGGCTCGATCATCTCCGGTACGGACGGCAGCAGTGGCGCCGAGGGGCTGAATCACAACTCGACGATTCGAGCGGGGCGGACCATCGGCGCGCTCACCGTGCAGGGCGACCTGGTCGGCAACGTCTCTCCCAACGGCGATTCGCCCATCATCATCAGCGCCTTCGGCCGGGAACCCACCGCCGGCGCCACGAGCGACGTCGCGATTGGAAAAATCAGCATTGGTGGCCGGGTCGAGTGGGCCCAAATCTTCGCCGGCTACGACCCCAATCTCAATGCGAAGAATGCCGACGCACAGATTGGCCGCGTCTCGGTCGGCGCGGATTGGATCGCCAGCAGCATCGTCGCCGGCGCCGTGAATCTCGGAAAGGACACAGCCCCGGGAGGCACCGGCATCAATGCGGACAATGTGAACTTCGGCGATCTCGCCGACCGCCGCATCGATGAAGCCGGCGAACTGACCAATGTCTCCTCACGCATCGGCGACATCACGATCGGAGGGCAGGTCTTCGGCTCGCCGAAATCCTTCCGGGCCGCGGATCAGTTTGGCTTCGTCGCAGAAGAGATTGGCTCACTCAAGGTCGGCGCGCGGGCTTTCGCCCTCACCGCGGGCGCACACAACGACGGCGCCCCCGTGAACTGGCGGGCGGACCTGCTCAACAGCGATACGAGCTTCCACGAAATCGGCAGCGCGATCACCTCCACCATCGCTCCCACAACCTCCGCCAAACTCGTAAGCCCGACCACGGTCACTTACCTCGACGCCGACGGGGACAAGGTGATCGTGACGCTCTCCAAGCCACTGCTCACTCCGGGCAATGTGAACAAGGTTTTCCACTTCGACACCGGCACGGTTGACGACGGTATCCCGGCGGCGCAGCAGCTGCGTACCCTCGATCTTTTCCCGCTCAAAACCAACGGAGTCGGCGTCACCTTCACCGTCGTGCGCGGCAGCACGGGCGATGGGCTCGTGAATGTGGGAACGATCGATTCGACGGGATACGATGCCGGCACCGTGACCCTTCCGGGAGACCTCGGCCACATCTACGCCGGTGATGCCAACTTCAACACTCCCGGTCTCGCTGCCCTGAACGTGCGCTCACTCGGCCGGCTCGGGCTCGATACCCAGGCGCCGGCGAGCATGAGTTATACACCGTCGCTTGAGAGTTACGTATTCGGCCGACTCGGTGCGCTGAAGGTGCGACAGGACATCGCGGGCGCGGCGATGAATGTGGACGGCTCCATTGGCAAGGTGAGCATTGGCGGTTCGCTGATCGGTGGAGACTTCGGCGACACGGGCACGATCAAAGCAAACCAACACATCGACGCGATCCAGATCGGACATCATCTCCAGGGCGCCTTTGGCCAGACCAGTGGGGCCATCCTGGCTCTCGGCGGGATCGGGCCGGTCAAGATTGGCGGATCGGTCCTCGGAGCGGGCGGCGGTGAGAGTGGAGCCATCTTGAGCAATGTCAGCGGGTCCTTGCAGATCGGTCACAATGTCCGGGGTGGGACGTACTCCAACTCCGGCACGATCAGTTTGGGCAAAGCCAATGTCACGATCGGCGGCTCGCTCGTGGGTGGCTACGGCGAATATGGCGCCCGCCTCACTTCCGATGGGACCATCGGCGCGGTGAAGATCGGGCACAATGTCATCGGCGGCGCCGAGCGTTCGGCGACGATCGAGGGTGGGAAGATTTCCAGCGTGAAGATCGGTGGTTCATTGGTTGGCAACGGCGTGCTGAGCGGCAGCATCACGGCTGGCACCAGCATCGGGCCCGTGGAGATCGCGCACGATGTGCAGGGCGGAAGCGGGAGTAAATCCGGCCGGATCGCTGCCGGGACTACACTGTCGGGCGTGACCATTCGCGGTTCGCTTCTGGGTGGCAGTGGTGTTCAGAGCGGCCAGATCGAGAGCGGAGCCGACGCGGGCTTCGTCGCCATCGGGGGCGATGTGCGCGGCGGGCTGGATACCAACTCCGGCATGATCCTCTCCTCCGGAAAGCTCAAAGCGCTGTCCGTGCGCGGCTCCGTGATCGGCGGAGCGGGCATCAATAGCGGCGCCATCTCCATCGAGGGAGACCTGGGCCCGGCAACGATCGGGCGAAATATCTTCGGCGGTAGCGCCGTCGCCTCCGGGTACCTCTATACCGACAGCGATCTCAGCAGCTTGAAGATCGGCGGTTCTCTCGTCGGCGGATCGAAGAGCGGCACTGGCTATGTCGAGGTCAGCGGAGACGCCGGCCGGATCGATCTGGGCGGCGACCTGATCGGCGGCAACCAAGTGGCCAGCGGCTCGATCTTCGTCGGGGAAAAACTCGCCTCCCTCAGCATCGGCGGCTCCGTTGCCGGCGGCCGGGCCAACAGCACGGGCAAAATCTCGGCTGGAGAAATCGGGGTGTCCAAAATTGGGCGAAACCTTCTCGGCGGCAGCATCGCCGGGGCCAGCACCAACCTGACCGAGAGCGGCTATGTGGAGAGCGCGCATGGCCTGACCAGCCTCACCGTGGGCGGCTCGATCTTTTCCGGCTGGGACACCAGCACCAACGGTGACCTCGTGAAAAACGCCTCGATTCGCGCCGACCGCAGCATCGGCAGTCTCGTGGTGAAAGGCAGCCTCCACGGCCACGCCACTCCGGATGGAATATCGGCCGTCGTCATTTCCGCCCGCGGCAATCCTGCGCCCACCGGAGATACCAACGTCGCGATCAAAAGCATCCGTATCGGCGGTGGAGTCGAGCGAGCGAACCTCTTTGGCGGCTACGCGCCAGATCTCCTGCCTGGGGCCGATGGTGCGCAGATCGGTGCCATCAAGGTGGGGCGCGACTGGGTGGCAAGCAACGCCGTCGTGGGCGTGATGAATCTCGGGGCCGATGACCGCCTCGACGGGACTGGAGCGGACACTGACAACGTGAACTTCGGCGACACGCACGACACACCCGCCAGTGTCGTGATCAATATCCTGACCACTCCCATCGCACAGGGCAACGCCGTGAACCGCATCGCGAGCATCGTCATCGGCGGCATCGTCGCCGGGACCGAAGGAGCCGGCGATCACTTCGGCTTCAGCACCCCGAAAATTGGCAGCTTCAAGTCGCTCCACTTCAAAGCCCCGTTGTCCCCGGCCAAAGAACTGATCGAGCTCTCGCCCACCACCGGCGACGTAACCCTCCGCGAGCAGTGATCGCTCGGCCCAATCAGCAAGACGGAAATGTACTCACGAATGGAAACAACAGAGCAAAGCACTGGAGGTAATGCCGTCGCCGGTCACGCACACCGGCCCGTCTTCCGCGCTTAAACCATGGGCCCTTGAAAAAGCACTTGCGGCCATCAATTAACTGGTTAGTTAATTAACCATTCAGTACAATACGATGACCGACACCTTGAGTCTGACCTTTGCCGCGCTTTCGGACCCGACGAGACGGGCGATGCTTTCGCGTCTCGCGCAAGGAGCGGCCAGCATCTCCGATCTCGCCCGGCCGTTTCTGAAAAAGATGAGCCTCCCCGCGGTCACGAAGCACGTGAAGGTGCTCGAGAAGGCCGGCCTGATCACGAAGACCCGTGAAGCGCAATGGCGTCCGTGCACGCTCAATCCCGAGGCACTCCGTCCGGTCGACGACTGGATGGAGCAGTATCGGGTGCTGTGGGAGGAGCAGTTCGATCGTCTCGATGAGTATCTGAAGACCGTCACTTCCAAACAAAAACCGACCCCTAAAGACCAAAAGCCATGACCACCGCCGCCAAACCAAACGAACTAAAACTGACCCGCGTCTACGATGCTCCCGTGCGCCTGGTCTGGGAAGCCTGGACGGACCCGCAGCAGGCGGCCCAATGGTGGGGGCCGCGAGGTTTCACGATCACCACCCATAGCAAGGATCTTCGGCCCGGCGGACACTGGAGCTACACGATGCACGGGCCGGATGGGAAAGATTACGAGAACAAGACGTTCTACTACGAAGTCGAGGAGTGCGCGAAGCTGGTCTACGACCACGGTGGCGGCGACGATCGCCCGCCCCTTTTCCGGGTCACGGTGTTCTTCCGCGAGACCGATGGAAAGACCACCATGGATATGACCATGGCCATGGCGACCCCAGAGGTGGCGCAGGAAACCCGGAAGTTCATCAAGCAGGCGGGCGGCAACGCGACCTGGGACCGGCTCGCAGAATACCTGGAGAAGGGCTCCTCGGGCAAAGATAAGTTCGTGATCAATCGCACGTTCGAGGCCTCGCGGGAGGTGGTGTTCGCCATGTGGACGGATCCGGTGCACATCGCAAAGTGGCTGCCCCCACAGGGCTTCACCATGAAGTTCCTCCAAGTGGATATCCGGCCAGGCGGCGGTTCATTCTACTCGATGACGAATGGCGAGATCACCCTGTACGGACGCGCCCAGTACCTCGAAATCCAATCGCCCGAGCGGCTGGTCTACACACAGCAGTTCAGCGATGAGCACGGAGGGATCGGTAAGCACCCGCTGGCCCCGGTGTGGCCGGAGACGATGCTCACCCGGGTGGAATTTTCCGAGGAGGAACCGGACTCGACCCGGGTAACCGTCACGTGGGAACCCTACGGTGCAGCCACCGAGGAAGAAATCGCGGTCTTCGTCCAGGCGCGTGCTGGCATGACGATGGGTTGGACCGGTTCTTTCGACAAGCTGGAGGAGATTCTCGATTCAGAAAACTAACGATCACGGCACGGATCCCGTGCTGGAACGACGACGCCCCGGCGGGTGATTGGACACGCCGGGGCGCAGTCAGCCGGGCCGATTGGCACGCCTCAAAAGCCGTCCACCCTCACGCCAAAAAACGTCCGTTCCGGCGCCCCAGATCGAGCCCGCGATCCTACTTCTTCTTCGCCAGTGCGGTCTCGATACTCTGGCTCACCGCAGTGGTGATCAGCGCCATTCCAGCGGGCTTCCAGTGGAACATATCGCCGGCCGCGAGCGGGAGTTTATCGGCCATGAGCCCGGCCAGATCGTCGATCTCCACGCTCTCCGATTTCATCACCGCCAGCGCCATCCGATTGTGCGCATCGATGGTCGGCTGAATCTCCGGATTCAGCTTCTCCGGCTCGCCCTTCACCGTCACGGGCGTAATGGTCGCCCAGATGAGCGTCGCCTGCGGTGCACCCGTGCGCAGGTTCTGCACGAGTTGGCGCGTCAGCTCTTCAAACTTTCCTTCCGGAATGCGGCCCGGCTGCCAGCCGTGCAGACCGAGATTGAAATGGACCACGGCATACCTCTGCCACGCGAGAATGGTGGCGATCGTCTTGGGCAATGACTTGTCGGCCTGGTTGACCGGAGTGATCCAGGCATCGATGTTCGCTTTACCGGCCAGCGCCTTGCGTACGGGCTCGAGGTAGCCATTGGTGATCGAATCGCCGATGAGCAGTACCCGAGGCAAGCTGGGATCCGCCACCGTCGCCGGGCTCAAACTCCAGCCTCCCCCTTTTGGTGGGAGGTTGGGATCGCTCTCTGTCTGAGCCGGCAAATTGGGCACCTGAGCCCGGAGCAGAGACGAAGCGGACACGAAAAGAACGGCGAGCAGGGAGAAGCGGGAGGACCAGGACATGGAGCCAAGATTGGAAACCAACGAGGAAAAAGGGAAGCCGGCAATGCCACTCGATCGGTGCGCGCACGATTCAGTTGAATACATCGTACTACGATATATATGACCGCTCCGCATGCCGCTCGATTCTCGTTCACCACACCGCTCCGCCCCTGAGCTTTCCAAAGCCGATTACGAAGCCCTGGCTGCGCTGCGTTACACCCTGCGCCTGTTTCTTCGCTTCAGCGAAGATGCGGCGACGGCGGCGGGTCTCGCTCCGCAACAGCACCAGGCTTTGCTCGCGATCAAGGGGTTTCCAGGACGCGAGCAGATCACCATCGGCGAACTGGCGGAGCGCCTGCAAATCCAGCACCACAGTGCGGTCGGTCTGGTAAATCGCCTCGTGGCGGAAAAGCACGTCGCCCGCGAGGCCTCCCCTGAAGACCGCCGTAAAGTGCTCGTCGCTCTCACTCCCCGTGGGGAACGGCTCCTGGCCAAACTTTCCGCGGCTCATCGCGAGGAACTGCGCCGGATCGGCCCCGGCTTCCGCGACCTGCTCGACCGCATCGCCGTCGAGTAGTCCACCCTTACGGTCTTTTCCCGCCCTTTTAATGACCTCCACTCCACATCGACACAGCCTCGTCTTTCTCTCCGCCCTCGCGATTCCCCTCGCCGCGCTCTCCGCCGGCGTCGCGTGGACGCTGGTCAAGTTGATTGCGCTCATCACCCAGCTCGCGTTCTACCAGCGTTTCAGCTTCGTTCCGATCTCCCCGGCCGATCACGCCCTGGGCTGGGGTGTCCTGCTGGTTCCAGTCGTCGGCGGCCTGATCATCGGCGTGATGGCGCGCTATGGGTCGAAGGCCATCCGGGGCCACGGGATTCCGGAAGCCATGGAACAAATTCTCCTGAACCGCAGCCGCATTCCGGCCCGCATCACCGTGCTGAAACCCGTCTCCGCCGCCATCTCCATCGGCACCGGCGGCCCCTTTGGCGCGGAAGGCCCGATCATCGCGACCGGAGGCGCACTCGGTTCGCTGCTCGGACAGTTCCTCAGTGTCACGGCTTCGGAAAGAAAAACGCTGCTCGCGGCTGGCGCGGCCGCCGGTATGACCGCCATCTTTGGCAGCCCGATCGCCGCCGTGCTGCTCGCGGTGGAATTGCTCCTCTTTGAATTCAGCATTCGCTCGCTGGTTCCCGTCGCGCTCGCGTGTGCCTCGGCCGCTGCCTTTCGTTGCTGGCTCTTCGATCCCGCTCCGGTTTTCGCGATGCCGTCCATCGCCGCCGTTTCACCGGCCGCACTTTTTGCCTGTCTCGCACTCGGGGCCGGGGCCGGTGTCGCGTCCGTCGTGGTCAGCCGCGGGGTCTATTGGGTCGAGGATCAATTCGAGCGGCTTCCCCTGCACTGGATGTGGTGGCCCGCACTGGGCGCGCTCGGCGTTGGGTTCATCGGTCACTTCGCGCCCCGCACCCTCGGCGTCGGCTACGACAATATCGCCGATATCCTCAGCAATTCCCTGCCCATCCGCCTCGTCGCCTGGCTCTGCCTCATGAAACTCTGCTCCTGGCTCATCGCCCTCGGCAGCGGCACTTCCGGCGGCACGCTCGCACCGCTGCTGACCATCGGCAGCGGCTTCGGCGCTCTCTTCACCGTCGCCCTGAATTACCTCGTTCCCGGACTCGATCTCCCCATCGGGCTCGGTGCCCTCGTCGGCATGACCGCTCTCTTCGCCGGGGCTTCCCGTGCACTGCTCGCCTCCGTGGTCTTCGCGTTTGAAACCACGCTGCAACCGCAAGCCTTCCCCGCCCTGCTGGCTGGCGCCACCGCTTCGTTTCTCGTAGCTCATTTGCTCAGCCAGCATTCGATCATGACCGAGAAAATCGCGCGCCGTGGGGTGCGAGTGCCACATAGCTACGGGCCCGATCCGCTCGAGCAAATCCGCGTGGCCGATGTCATGACCGGCGATTTCCAAACCGTACCCGCTACGCTCTCCGTCGGTGAACTTGCCAATGGCATCGCCGCCCACGATCCCACCGTCTCCCGCCGCCAGGCTTCCCTCCTTCTCGACGAACAACAACAGCTCGTCGGCGTGGTCACGCGTGCCGACATCGTGCGCGCCACCGCGGCCAATCAATACCTTCTCGCGGTGCAAAACATCGCCCGCAAAACCGTCATCGTCGCTTTTCCCGATGAAACCTTGCGCGAAGCCATCACAAAAATGATGCGCCATCAGGTCGGCCGCCTCCCGGTGGTCGACCGTGCCCGTCCGCAAACGCCCATCGGCTACCTCGGGCGCGGAGAAATCCTGAGCGCTCAGGCCGCCGAAGCCCGCGAACCCGGCTGGATCGAACGCCTTGTTCCCACCTTGGCGACGGCCGAAAAAGCAGCACCTTAACGCATGGCCTCACTCGCACGCGACCGGATCTCATCTCGCGAGACGGCCCTCGCTTTGGTGCGGCGCTACGGCTGGAACTCGACGGCCTATCAAATCCTCAATCCCGGCATCGCTCTATTCGCTTCCGTCCAAGGCGACGCGGTCACGGGTTACGTGGACTATGGCGGGGTCCGGGTCGCCGCCGGCGTGCCGGTGTGCCGGCCCGAACGGCTCATCGAGGCGATGGCCGAATTCGAAGAAGCCGCAGCGGAAACCGGTCGGCGCGTTTGCTATTTTTACGCCGAAGATCGCGCCCGCGAAATGACCGCCAACCTCGGCGCATACCGCGCCGTGCAAATCGGCACCCAACCCATCTGGCACCCGCACGAGTGGGCCGCTACGTTCGATGCACACGCCTCGCTCCGCGCGCAACTCAATCGGGCCCGCAACAAAGGCCTCCGCGTCGTGGAATGGCCGCGGGAACGCGCTGGGGAGAATCCCGCGCTGCAGCAGTGTCTCTACGAGTGGCTGACTGACCGCCGCATGAGCGAACTCCACTTCCTCGTCGAGCCGGAGACGCTCGGTTTTCTCGAGGGCCGCCGGATCTTCGTCGCGGAGAAGGCCGGTACTCCGCTGGGTTTTCTCATCGCCTCCCCGATTCCCCTGCGCCGAGGCTGGCTCATCGAGCAAGTCATTCGCGGCCGCGCTGCGCCCAACGGCACCGCCGAATCGTTGATCGACGCTGCCGTGCGCGCTTTCGCCGCGGACGGCGACGAAATGATCACCCTCGGTCTCGCGGCCCTGAACCAGCGCGAGATCCGCGTCCGGAATCCGGGCTGGCTGCACCTGCTCTTCACCTGGGCCCGTGCTCACGGCCGGCGCTTCTATAACTTCGGCGGCCTCGATACCTTCAAAGCCAAATTCCGCCCCCACCACTGGGAGCCCGTCTACATGCTCTCCCGGGAGGAACGATTTTCCTTCGGCAATCTCATCGCCGTCGCCGGAGCCTTCACCGGCGGCCACCTCGGCGCCGCCCTGCTCGGCACCCTTGCCCGCGCCGCGCGGCAAGAGGTCCGCTGGCTCCGCCGCCGCCTGTTTTCCTGAGCACTACGCCCGCCGTCGAGCTACAGCGCGGCGATACACTTCACAGGTTTTGGCTGCGCATGTTTGCCAGTCAAACCGGGCGGCATTGCGCAAGCCCACCTCGATCAATTGCTGCCGGAGCCGCTCATCCGCCGCGAGCTGCCCGAGCCCGCTCGCCATGCCAAACACATCCTCTGGATTGACGATCAACCCGGCCTCTCCACAAACCTCCGCCAGCGCCCCGCCATGCGTGGTCAGCACCGGGCAGCCACAAGCCATGGCTTCAACCGGCGGAAAGCCGAACCCTTCGTACAACGAAGGATGCACGGCCGCGAGTGCAGCGCGATAAAGGCCCGCCAAACTCTCATCGGGCACGTACCCCAGGAACCGAATGTCCTCCCGGTAAGGCGACCGGGCCGCGGCGGCGTGGATCGTCTCTGTTCCGGCCCAATCGCTCCCAGCCAGCGCCAGCAGATGCGGAAGCCCGGTCCGGGCTTTAAAGGCGGAGAAGGCTTCGATCAAACGCACATGATTTTTCCCCGGATGCTCCAGCCGCGAAACGTAGAAGAAGAAAGGCCGGTCCAGGCCGTGCCTCACCGCCACCGCTTCGCGAGCCACCTCGCGGTCCGCGGGAAAAAAACGGCCCGCCTCCACCCCATGAGGCACCACCGTCAGCCGGTCGCCCGGGAAACCTAAAAAACGCCCGACCTCCCGCGCGGTATGCACGCTCGGCACGATGATTTCATCCTGCCGCCGGACGAGTTGAGGGACCACCGCCCGACCGTAAAACATCCGCTTTGCGTCGTACTTCTCCGCCACCTGGAACGGTGCCAGATCGTGGATCGTGGATACCAACGCGCACGGCCGTGGCCACAGGAGCCGACGGTAGCTGGGGACATGCAGCACATCGAGTCCCAGCTCCCGCACGCGGCCCGGCAGCCGCAGCTGATGCCAGGCAATATTCCTTACCGCCGGACGGCAGCTTTCCGGCACCAGCTCAAACCGGGCGAGCCCCTCGGCGAAGGTAAAATGCGGCCGATCGCCGGCGAGCACAAACAGCGTCAGCTCCGGCGCCTCCGGCGAATCGAGCAAGGCCTTGGTCAGCGCAAACACATACTGCGCGATCCCAGTCCGGCCCCGCTGGATCATACTGGTGCTCAACCCGACTTTCATGCGCCGCGGCCAAAGAGAAATTCATCGAGCCGCGCCAGCCGGGCCACGCGCTGGACGACTTCGCTGGGCTGATGAAACCGAAGCTTAATCCCGCGCTGCCGAAGGGTCCGTCTCATCCGAACGAGGGAGCCCAGCCCGGAGCTATCGATAAACGTCACCCCACTGAGGTCCACCACCACCTCGGCGTCGTCGTGCTCACGGGCGGCCAACGTATCTCCGGTCCTCCGCCACAAATCGTCCACAGTCATGGCCGTCACCTCGCCTTTCCAGGTGATCTGGGCGCCCGTTCCCGGGCGGCCCCATTTGACCGGATTCTCACGATCCCGATCCTCCTGATCAGCCTGCCTCCGCGCGCTGCTCAAATTCACGGCTGCGGGCAAAATCGAATTCAGCTTCATCAAACTGATCGCGTTCTCCAGCACCGGGGGAACTTGGAACAGAATCAGCCGCCCCTCTCGCTCGCGCAGTTGTTTCTGCAAGCGCACCAAGCTGCCAACCCCCGTGCTATCCACAAACTTCACTTTCGAGGCATCGGCAAAAAGACTCGGCACACGCGCCGCGCGGTCGGCCCAATCGCAGGCTGGGCTCTGGACAAAGGCGGCATCGATCCGCTCCGGCAGAATCAGAGTATCCAGCGGGTTCATCACGCCTGGCTCCCGCCGCGTCGGTGTGGCCGGAGTCGGAACCGCCGAAGTCTGCGCCGGGCGAAGCTGTTTTACCTGCCGGCGAATCGCGCAGCCGAAAACCCAGAAGTCCTTAACATAACGTTTAAACAGCCGGCGCGGTTCCTGGAGCAGCCGGAAAAACCATTCCAATCCCCGGCGCCGCATCCACAGCGGTGCCCGCTTCATTTCCCCGGCCAGGAAATCGATCGTTGCCCCCACCCCGATACTCACTGGCACGCCCGCCCGGCGATAATTCATCGCGATCCATTTCTCCTGCTTTGGGCAGCCGAGCGAAACAAAGAGCATATCCGGCTTGGCCGCCTGAATCCGCTCCGTGATTCCCACATGATCCATCCCGTGCAACGGAGTGAACGGAGGTGAATCCGAGCCGGCAATCACCAACCCCGGATAGTCGCGCTCCAGATTTTGAATGGCGCGCGCCGTCACCTCCGCCTGCCCACCCAGGAAGTAGACTCGATAGTTCCGGTTTGCCGCGAGGCGCAAAAGCAAGGGCACCAGATCGGCCCCCGCAATCCGTTCGGGCAATTCATTCCCCAACCAGCGCGAAGCCCACTTCAGCGGCGCGCCATCACAAACGACCAGGTGCGCATCGAAAAGAATGCGGCGCAACTCATCATCCTCCACCGCCTGCACGACGAAATCCACATTTGCCGTCGCGAGGAAATGCGGCCGCTTCGAAGCGATCATGCCTTCGATCAGGTCGACTGCGTCCTCCATCGTCACGCTATCAAAAGGCACTCCGAGGATTGCGATGCAGGATCGCGGCTGAGTCGGCGAAGGAGGAAGAGGAGCGGAGGTCACGGGCGAAACATTCACTACGGTAAATCAGGAGCGCGACAGACCGCGCCAAAGGCGGCGCATGGCGGAAAACAAATCGGCCAACTGCCCCGGGAGAGAGCCACTCACCGCCCGTTTCGGGCGCTCGGCCAGATCGGCCAGGAGAAAGGCGTCCGGCACTTCGACCCAGGAGCGGGAATCGCAGTTGAGCAATTGATTTCCCCAGGCCAGCGAACGGTTCACATGGGTCATCGCACCGACATAAGTGTGCGGGCCGATCCAACTATCGACCACCTCCGCCTCACGATCGATCAGGACGAGATCCTCCACCACACTCCCCGGACCCACGGTTGCTCCGGCGCCAATCCGAACGTCCTCCCCCAGCCAGCACGGCCCCACCACCTTTGCGCCGGGTTCAATTTGCGTCCTCAGACCCGTCCAGACCTCGGGCGCGATCTCGCGCACACCCACCCGGTGACGATGCGCCAACGGCAACGCCGCTTGCAGCCCTTCGAGCCAGCTGAGCGGATTCACTTTACCTGCAAAGTCCGGCGCATCCGGATGCCGATTCGCGCTCCGGGCACCCGACTCGTCCGCTCCATATTTCCGGCAGGCTTCGTTCAGCGAAAGCTCGCGAGGTTCGACCACCACTTCGATTCGCAAGCCCCATCGCTCTCCTGATCCGAGCGCCACGCGAATTTGCTCGCCCCGATCGGACGTCAAAACCACGACCTCTCTCGCCCCGGCTTCCGCGAGACTGTGCAGCGCGTGCTGGAGCAGCGAAGGCCCTAGCGCTGGCATCAATGCCAGCGGCCCTTTCCGCGCCAGAAAAGGCAACGCCGCGGGAGGGTCGGGACAAATGACGAGAGCTTTCATCGAGTGGCTACGCTCCTTTGCCGAAAAGAATCACGGGCACCGTCTTGCAGAGCAGCCAGACGTCTCTCCAAAAGGATTGGCTCTCGATGTACCGCACATCGAGCCCTACCTGTTCCTCAAAATCGATCGTGTTGCGGTCGCCGATTTCCCAGACTCCACCGGCCCGCTCGCCCACCTGCCAGAGGCCGGTCATGCCGGGCTTCACATGAAAGCGCCGCCGATGCTGCTGGGTGTACAACTCCACTTCACGCGCCAGCGGCGGACGCGGCCCGACCAGGGACATATCGCCCTTCAGTACGTTGATCAGCTGCGGCAATTCATCGAACGAAGTCTTCCGCAAAAAGCGCCCCACCCGCGTGACGCGCGGATCGTTCTTCAGCTTAAAGGTCACTCCTTCCGCCTTTTCGTTTTGGGCCAGCAATTCACTCTGCCGCGCTTCCGCATCCGGAACCATCGACCGAAACTTCCACATCCGAAAACGGATCCCGTGCAAACCATGCCGCGGTTGCCGCAGAAAAACCGGCCCGCCATCCAGCTTGACCAAAGCCGCGATCACCAACAGCAACGGCGTCAGGAGAATCAGCGCAGCCAGGCTGAAAACGAGATCGAAGGCGCGTTTGAGCCCGTACGCGAACTTCGTGACGAGCCGCCACGAAAGCCGTTTCCATTGCACATAGGCATTCAGGCAAAACCGCCCCCATCGCGATTGCGCCGCGAGCAGCCGCTGCTGCACACGCTCTTCGAGATGGGGATCGTAATGATTTGTTTTCACCAACGGGCGGCCGGCATCGGCCACGAAAGCCATATCCTCCGAGCGCTCGAAAAACGGCGCCCAGGGACGGGCATTCGTCGCCTAAAATCCGGGTAGAAACGACATAGCAGCCCTTGCGCCGACGGCGGCGCAATTCAAGCCCGGCATACCCCTTTCCCACCCGAGTTTTTCTCCTAAATCCTCATGGGAGTTCCCCGCAGACAGATAGGGTGTTTTCCCGCGCTATGGCGCCGTCAAAATCGCTCCGCAAGGTTTGCCCATGCATCCGGGCGGATTGTCCATATGCAGGGCAGAGGAAAGGGTCGGCACGATATCCGCAATGTAGAACTCATCCGGATACCGCCCCGGCTTGAAACCACTCCCGTAAAACAGCACTGGCACGTGTGTGTCATAGGTAAAAGGTGAGCCGTGCGTCGTGCCGGATTTGCCCGGCCAATTCATGATGAAAGGCTTGTAGAGCAGCACCACATCGCCCCCGCGCTCGGCGTTGTAACCATTCACCACCCAGCGGCCGAACGGACCCGCCGCACGTCCGCTGAGCAATTCGTCGCGCGTGTAGGCTGCGTGGAATTTCCCCGTGGCCAGCGCCCACTCCCGGACAAACTTCGCTATAGCTTCGGCCTCGACGTCCTGTTTCCGGAGCGCCTCGTGGTTAAGATAGAGGTGCCCATTAAAAAGCCGGCGCTGGAGCAGATACGTCCCCTCCCCGAAGCGCTCGTTCAGCTTCGCAAGGAGATCGAGGATCAAGGTCATCTCATCCGTGCGCTCTCCGCCCAACCCCTGCTCCGCCGCGTATTCGGGCGTCGGCGCCACGCCGTGATCCGCGGTGAGAGCCATGGTCACATTGGCCAGGCCAATCTTCTGGTCGAGATAGGCAAAAAGCTCAGCGAGCTGGCGATCGAGCCGCAAAACCATATCCTGCACTTCGTGCGAGTACGGGCCAAAGCGATGTCCCACATAGTCGACACTCGAAAAAGACACCGTCAGCAAATCCGGCTGCGGTCCCTGGCCGAGTTGCTCCCCCTCGATCGCCGCCTGCGCGAACTCCGCCAGCAGCTGATTCCCGAAAGGCGACGAGATGATGTTGTCGTACGCGCCCTTCGCCGTGGCTGTGATCGTATGCGGAAACGTCGGGGTTTTTTCGCCCGGCAGCAACCCTTCGCCCACCGCCTCGTCCGCTCCCGGATACGCTTCCGGCTTCAGCAAACGATCCCACTTCTGGCCGATGAATTCCTGCGGCCGCTTCCGTGCATTGAATTGCGTCACCCACTCGGGCAATTCCGTGCGGTAGTAAGTGCTCGTGACAAAATTTCCGCTCGCGGGCTCGAACCAGTACGCTCCTGCCGGCTTTTTGCCCGAGGGGAAAATCGCCCCTCGATCCTTGATCGAAATGCCGACCACTTTCGCGCGGTAGTGCAGGCGCAGTTGATCCGCGAAGGTGGCGCCGATGAAATTGCGCGGCGACATCTGGCCCGCCGGCGTATCGGTCCCCACGCCTTTCACGCTCGCATCTTTGCAACAGTAGATCGATTGCCCGCTCGCTTTGTCGAACCAGTCGTTCCCGATGATTCCGTGAACCGCCGGCGTCGAGCCGCTCAAAAAGCTCGCGTGCCCCGGTGCCGTGATCGTCGGGCAGTAGTCGTAGCGGGCAAAAGTCATGAACGTGCCGCGATCCGTCAGCAGCTTGAACCCACCTTCGCCAAATTGATCGTGAAAACGCTCCAGGTAGTCGTAGCGCAGCTGATCCACGAGGATGGCCACGACGAGCTTCGGGCGCTCAGCCGCTTGCAGCGGGGTGAGCCACGTGCAGGCGAGAACGGCAAAAAGGGCGGCGGAGATTCGGCGGAACATGAGCGGGGACTAAAAACGATCTTTCGGGGGTGCGATGCAAACCATGGAGCGTCCCAAACGCCAACCCCGGAGTTTCCATCCTTTTGGTTAGTTTCTTCCCACAATAAAACACCTTCGCCAGCCCCAGGAGCCAAACTTTCGCCCTTCTCTGTGCCTACGGGCATTCGTGCCTAATCGGGCAGCTCGCGCGCGATTGACACGCCCGCACCACCTACACAGCCTCCCGCCTCCACACTATGAA
>Ga0209050_1000819_pt1 | contig 43369 bp, 43 predicted proteins | sample Araplavi_mTSA_r2_FD_184276 | JGI IMG/M metagenome (GOLD analysis project Ga0209050, IMG submission 184276) | Arabidopsis root microbial communities from North Carolina, USA - plate scrape MF_Cvi_mTSA_r2 (SPAdes) (version 2) | ecosystem: Host-associated > Plants > Roots > Endosphere | place: USA... | reverse complement strand
TCTCCTTGCCCCACTCCATCCACAGCAGGGTCGCCACCATCAGCCAGGCGAAGATCAGGAAGACACGGGTCTGGTTCATGGGCGACAGGCTGGCTCAGCCGCGTTCGACGTGCGGCGTAGGGGCGGAAGGGGAAGCGGCCGGCATTGTGCCGGTCGCCGGTGACAGGGGCAACGCGGCAGGCGGCGCAAGGGCGCCGCTGCGTTGCAGCAGACCCTGGAAGGCGGCGACGAGTTCCGGGTTGCTGGCCTGGCCCGCGGGCGGACGTGCGACCACGACGAAATCACCCGCGGCCAGTTGCCCGCGCAGGTGACGGAAGGTATCGCGAAGTACGCGCTTGATGCGATTGCGACCGACGGCTTTCTTGTCGACCTTGCGGGATACCGCCAGCCCCAGGCGAGCGGGAACATCGCCGGAAAGCCAATGCAAAGCCAGCACGGGCAGCGCAGTGCGCCGTCCGTGCTGGAATATGCGGTCGAAATCGGGCTTCGCGCGAACCCGCGCACTACGCGGGAAGCGGGCCGACGTCATCTGAAGCTACCGGCAAGGGCCGGTGCACGGCTGCCGCGCGATGCGGCAGCAGCGACGCTTAGGCGCAAAGACGCTTGCGGCCCTTGGCGCGACGACGGGCAAGAATCTTGCGGCCATCGGCGGTCGCCATGCGGGCACGGAAGCCGTGGTCGCGCTTGCGCTTGAGGTTGCTGGGCTGGTAGGTGCGCTTGGTGGCCATGGTCCGGCTCTATGCGTAAACGACGGAAAAGACTGGAGATTATGCGCCCGTTTGCGGGGGCAGTCAACTGGCGCGGGAAAGAGCCGCGGCGGGGCGGCAAAGTGCGACGTTGGGCGACCGGTGTCGCGGTCGAGTATCCGGCGTGGCGGTGGCGAATGGTAACAGCGCAATGCGCGTGCCCCAACGTTACGGGCCTGCGATTCGATCTGCCCTCGTAGCCCGGGTAAGCGAAGCGCACGCGGGGGGTGTCACGCATAACCCGGGTGCGCTTCGGTTACCCGGGCTACGCCGCTGTGGGAAAGGACGCAGCGCATGGCCGTGGCGATCAGGACAACGCCGCTCGTCGAACGATGCTCCTCGAAAGGGCCCACGGGCTTTCAGCCAAGGCCGGCAACGCTGATCGAAGCGACTCGAGCCCCCTGAGTCAGAGGGCGCTTCGCGGCAGCGAAGCGGGGTGTGGAAGCCATGCACGGGGCCCGAAGTTTGCGCAGCAAACTTTGGGAGGCGAAGCCGGCGAACGCCTGTGGACTACCTGTTAATTCCCCTGTGGACAAGTCCTGTTCCGCGCCCGGTCCCGGTGATAGTCTGCCCATACCCCCCGACCCGTTCGCCGCGATCCATACATCGCGCGGCGGGACGCTTTTCGCCGCGGTTTACCGGTGCCTGCAGCATCGGTCGCACAACAGACGAAGATTCCCGAACCGATGGATGCCTGGCCCCGCTGCCTCGAACGCCTTGAAGCCGAACTCCCGGCCGAGGATATCCACACCTGGCTCAAGCCCCTGCAGGCGACCCAGCGCGACGACAAGACCGTGCTCTACGCGCCCAACGCGTTCGTGGTCGAACACGTGCGCGAGCGCTACCTGCCGCGCATCCGCGAGCTGCTGGCGTACTTCGCCGGCAGCGGCGAGGTGAGCCTGGAAATCGGTTCGCTGCCGCGTGCCGCGGCGCCGGTTCCCGAGGCCGTCGCCACGGCATTCGTTGCGCCCGTACGCACCACGCCGAGCGAACCGTTCAACGGTCACCTGGACAACCACTACACCTTCGAGAACTTCGTCGAAGGCCGCAGCAACCAGCTGGGCCGCGCCGCCGCATGGCAGGCTTCGCTCAAGCCGGGTGATCGCGCGCACAACCCGTTGCTGCTGTACGGCGGCACGGGCCTGGGCAAGACGCACCTGATGTTCGCCGCCGGCAACGCGATGCGAGCGGCCAATCCGAACATGCGCGTGCTCTATCTGCGCAGCGAACAGTTCTTCAGCGCGATGATGAAGTCGCTGCAGGACAAGACGATGGATGCGTTCAAGCGCCAGTTCCAGCAGGTCGACGCGCTGCTGATCGACGACATCCAGTTCTTCGCCGGCAAGGACCGCACGCAGGAAGAGTTCTTCCACACTTTCAACGCGCTGTTCGACGGCAAGCAGCAGATCATCCTGACCTGCGACCGCTATCCGCGCGAAGTCGAAGGCCTGGAACCGCGCCTGAAATCGCGCCTGGCCTGGGGCCTGAGCGTGGCGATCGAGCCGCCGGATTTCGAGACCCGCGCGCAGATCGTGCTGTCCAAGGCGCGCGAGCGCGGCGCGCACATTCCCGAGGAAGTCGCGTTCCTGCTCGCCAAGAAGATGCGCAGCAACGTGCGCGACCTGGAAGGCGCGCTCAACACGCTCGCCGCGCGCGCCAACTTCACCGGCCGCGCCATCACCGTGGAGTTCGCGCAGGAAACGCTGCGCGACCTGTTGCGCGCGCAGCAGCAGGCGATCGGCATCCCGAACATCCAGAAGACCGTGGCCGACTACTACGGCCTGCAGATGAAGGACCTGCTGTCCAAGCGTCGCACGCGTTCGTTGGCGCGTCCGCGGCAGATGGCGATGGCGCTGGCCAAGGAACTGACCGAGCACAGCCTGCCGGAGATCGGCGACGCATTTGCCGGCCGCGACCACACGACCGTGCTTCATGCATGCCGCCAGATCCGCACGCTGATGGAAACCGACGGCAAGATGCGGGAAGACTGGGACAAGCTGATCCGCAAGCTCAGCGAGTGAAGCTTCGGCGGCCAGCGCAAAGCCGCGGCCGCCGATACATACTTATCCCCGTCCGCACGGGGCAAGCCGTGTATGGTGCGGGCACAAGCTGTGGACAGTTTCGACACCCGGGCGGTGCGCTAGAGTTGTCCACAGATTGTCCGCTGGTTGCCCGGGCAGTTCTACCGAAGTTTCAAGAGCAATAAAAATCTTCGTAATCAAAGGCTTGGAGTGGTTTTCCCGGATTTTCGGCGACTCCATCACCACCATGCTTTTGATTTATTCCACATACTTAGTAATGGCACGGGGACGGGGTCCGCATGCGTTTTTCCCTTCAACGCGAAGTCTTTCTCAAGCCGCTCGCTCAGGTCGTCAACGTCGTCGAGCGCCGCCAGACCCTTCCGGTTCTGGCCAATCTGCTGGTGCAGGTAAAGGACGGACAGCTCTCGCTGACCGGTACCGACCTGGAAGTGGAGATGGTCTCGCGCGTTCTGGTGGATGACGCACAGGACGGCGAAACCACGATCCCGGCACGCAAGCTGTTCGAGATCGTTCGCGCCCTGCCCGACGGCAGCAAGGTCACCGTCTCGCAGTCGGCGGAAAAGATCACGGTGCAGGCCGGACGTTCGCGCTTCACGCTGTCGAGCCTTCCGGCCAACGACTTCCCGTCGATCGACGAGGTCGAAGCCAACGAGCGAGTGCGCGTGCCGGAAGCGGCGTTGAAGGAACTGATCGAGCGCACCGCGTTCGCGATGGCCCAGCAGGACGTGCGCTATTACCTCAACGGCCTGCTGTTCGACCTGCGCGAATCCAGCCTGCGCTGCGTAGCCACCGACGGTCACCGCCTCGCGCTGTGCGAATCGCCGCTGGAGAACGGAGCCCAGACGAAGCGACAGCTGATCGTGCCGCGCAAGGGCGTGCAGGAACTGCAGCGTCTGCTGGAAGGCGGCGAGCGCGAGGTCGAGCTGGAACTCGGCCGCGGCCACCTGCGCGTGAAGCGGGACGATGTCACCTTCACCAGCAAGCTGATCGACGGTCGCTTCCCGGATTACGAGGCCGTGATTCCGATCGGCGCCGACCGCGAGGTCCGCATCGACCGTGAAGTGCTCCGTGCCTCGCTGCAGCGTGCGGCGATCCTTTCGAACGAGAAGTACCGTGGCGTTCGCCTGGAAGTGTCGCCGGGTCAGCTGAAGATCAGCGCGCATAACCCGGAGCAGGAAGAAGCGCAGGAAGAAGTCGAGGCCGATACGCGCGTGGACGATCTGGCCGTTGGCTTCAACGTGAACTACCTGCTGGACGCGTTGACCGCGCTGAAGGACGAGCACGTCGTGATCATGCTGCGAGACGCGAATTCGTCCGCCCTTGTGCGCGAAGCCGCGAACGACCGCTGCCGCCACGTCGTGATGCCGCTGCGTCTCTGAACCGCAGTAGCGACACGCGTTCCACGTGGAACATCGACGCCCGGCCTCGCGCCGGGCGTTTTGTTTTGGCGCTCCGCTAAACTTACCTTGATGCACGTCACCCGACTCGAGCTGCGCCATCTGCGTCGCTTCCAGGAACTCCGACTCGACCCTGCTCCCGGCCTGAACCTCATCACGGGGGACAACGGCGCGGGCAAGACGAGCGTGCTGGAAGCGCTGCACCTCATGGCGTACGGACGGAGCTTTCGGGGGCGCGTGCGTGATGGACTGATCCGGGCCGGCGATGCGGGGCTCGAAGTCTTCGTCGAATGGCAGGAGAAGGCCGGCCGCGGCTCGGGAGATGAGCGGGCGCGAAAGGCGGGGCTTCGCCACACCGGGCAGGACTGGACGGGGCGTCTGGACGGCTCGAACGTGGCCCAGCTCGGGGACCTGTGCGCCGCCCTGGCCGTGGTGACCTTCGAGCCCGGAAGCCATGCGCTGATCACCGGAGGTGGTGAATCCCGCCGCCGCTACCTCGATTGGGGCCTGTTCCACGTGGAACATGACTTTCTGCCAGTCTGGCGCCGGTACAGCCGGGCACTGAAGCAACGCAATGCGCTACTCAAGGCCCGTGCCCGTGATGCGCAGCTGGACGCCTGGGATCGGGAGCTCGCCGACGCGGGTGAGCCCCTCAGTCGCTTCCGGGAACGCTATCTGGACCTGCTCCAGCTCCGCTTCGAGCGGTTACTGGATGATCTCGCCCCCGCACTGGGCCAAAGCCGCCTCGAGTACGCCACGGGCTGGCGACGCGAAGAAATGTCCCTTGCCGATGCCCTGCTCCTGTCGCGAGATCGCGATCTCACTGCCGGCTACACCTCGGTTGGCCCGCATCGCGCCGACTGGAGGGTTGCGTTCGGAAGTCTCCCCGGCCGGGAGGCTCTGTCACGCGGCCAATCCAAGCTGACCGCCTTGGCTGCTCTGCTCGCCCAGGCTGAACACCACGACGAAGTCCAGGGCGAATGGCCCGTCGTGGCGTTGGACGACCTTGCATCGGAACTTGATCGCCACCATCAAGGAAGGGTGCTGGCGCGCCTTCAAGCCAGCGGTGCCCAGATCTTCATCACCGGTACCGAGACCCCGCCTGGCCTCCCAACGGAGTTTCCCGTGCATCGGTTCCACGTGGAACATGGTGCGATCACGACCTGCTGAGAACGCCACTTCGGGCCGCGAGCGGCGGGGTCATCCAGCGCACGAATTCCGGCTGTTATACTCCCGGTTTGAATAGCTAATGTGTCTCGACGCTGGCCAGGCCACGCGTCGACGGAGCCTGTCGCCGAATGACCCACATCGAGCACGATCCCTCGCAAGATCCGTCCGCCGCTTCGACCCCTGCCGTCCCCCAGACCTACGATTCCAGCAAGATCACCGTGCTGCGTGGTCTGGAAGCCGTGCGCAAGCGTCCGGGCATGTACATCGGCGACGTGCACGACGGCACCGGCCTGCACCACATGGTGTTCGAGGTCGTCGACAACTCGGTCGACGAGGCCCTGGCGGGCCACGCCGACGACATCGTCGTGACGATCCACGTGGATGGCTCGGTTTCCGTGCTCGACAACGGCCGCGGCATGCCCGTGGACATCCACAAGGAAGAAGGCGTATCGGCGGCCGAGGTGATCCTCACCGTGCTGCACGCCGGCGGCAAGTTCGACGACAACAGCTACAAGGTTTCCGGCGGCCTGCACGGCGTGGGCGTCTCGGTGGTCAACGCGCTGTCCGAGCATCTGTGGCTGGACGTGTGGCGCGACGGCTACCACCACCACCAGGAATACGCGCTGGGCGAACCGGTGTTTCCGCTCAAACAGCTGGAAGCGTCGGATAAGCGCGGCACGCGACTGCGCTTCAAGCCGTCAGCCGCGATCTTCACCGACATCGAATTCCACTACGACATCCTGGCGCGCCGCCTGCGCGAGCTGTCGTTCCTGAATTCCGGCGTGAAGATCACGCTGGTCGACGAGCGCGGCGAAGGCAAGCGCGACGTCTTCCAGTACGCCGGCGGTATCCGCTCCTTCGTCGAGCACCTGGCGCAGCTGAAGAATCCGCTGCACCCGAACGTGATCTCCGTGTCGGGCGAACAGAACGGCATCACGGTGGACGTCGCCCTGCAGTGGACCGACGCCTACCAGGAAACGATGTTCTGCTTCACCAACAACATCCCGCAGAAGGACGGCGGCACGCACCTGGCCGGTTTCCGCGCCGCGCTGACGCGCACGATGTCGAACTACATCGAGCAGAACGGCATCGCCAAGCAGGCCAAGATCAGCCTCTCCGGCGACGACATGCGCGAAGGCATGATCGCGGTGCTGTCGGTGAAGGTGCCCGATCCCAGCTTCTCGTCGCAGACCAAGGAAAAGCTGGTCAGCTCCGATGTGAAGCCGGTGGTGGAAGCCACCTTCGGCGCGCGCCTTGAAGAGTTCCTGCAGGAGCACCCGCAGGAAGCCCGTGCGATCTGCGAGAAGGTCGTCGACGCCGCACGCGCGCGCGAAGCGGCACGCAAGGCGCGCGATCTCACGCGTCGCAAGGGCGCGCTCGACATCGCCGGCCTGCCGGGCAAGCTCGCCGACTGCCAGGAAAAGGATCCGGCGCTGTCGGAACTGTTCATCGTCGAGGGTGACTCCGCAGGCGGTTCAGCCAAGCAGGGTCGCAACCGCAAGACGCAGGCGATCCTTCCGCTCAAAGGCAAGATCCTCAACGTCGAGCGCGCGCGTTTCGACCGCATGCTCGGCAGCGCGGAAGTGGGAACGCTCATCACCGCGCTGGGCACCGGCATCGGCAAGGACGAGTACAACCCCGACAAGCTGCGCTACCACCGCATCATCCTGATGACCGACGCGGACGTCGACGGAAGCCACATCCGCACGCTGCTGCTGACGTTCTTCTACCGGCAGATGCCGGAGCTGATCGAGCGCGGCCACGTCTACATCGGCCTACCTCCGCTGTACAAGATCAAGCAGGGCAAGAACGAGCTGTACCTGAAGGACGATGCCGCGCTCGACGCGTACCTGGCGAACAACGCCGTGGAAGGCGCATCGCTGGTGCCGGCCACGGGAGAGCCTGCGATCGAAGGCGCGTCGCTCGAGAAGCTGCTGCTGGCCTATGCCGGCGCACGCGAGGCCATCGGCCGCAACGCGCATCGCTACGATCCCAGCGTCATCGAGGCGCTGATCGATTCGATCCCGCTCGACGCCGCCGCGCTGGCCGACCACGCCGCGCTGCGCCGCGAATTCGACGCGCTGGAAGCGCGCCTCAACCGCGGCGGGCTGGGCAAGCCGCGCTACAAGCTCGAACTGCATGAAGGCGCCGGCCAACCCGCGCTGCTCGTCAAGCGCCTGCACATGGGCGAGGAACTCACCCAGGTGCTGCCGCTGTCGATCTTCGAGGCCGGCGAACTGCGCGCCGTGCGCGAGGCCGCCGCGCAGCTGCACGGTCTGATCCGCGAAGGCGCCCAGATCCTGCGCGGCAATCGGGCGCAGCCGATCGACAGCTTTGCCCAGGCGCAGACCTGGCTGCTGGAAGAAGCCAAGAAGGGCCGCCAGATCCAGCGCTTCAAGGGCCTGGGCGAGATGAACCCGGAGCAGCTGTGGGACACGACGGTGAATCCGGAGACCCGCCGCCTGCTGCAGGTGCGGATCGAGGACGCGGTCGCCGCCGACCAGATCTTCAGCACGCTGATGGGCGACGTCGTCGAACCGCGCCGCGAGTTCATCGAAGACAACGCGCTCAAGGTCGCCAATCTCGACGTCTGATGCGGTTTGCCAGCGCCTTCCGGGACCGACGTCCCGGAAGCGGCGCGCGCTCGTGTTCAGATCATTGACGAAGTGTTAATCCGGCTGGCGATACAACCGAACACCAGTTCAGGGCAGCCACTCCAGGGTGAACCGATGAAACGCGCTTTGCTCGGCCTCGCTGTCGCGACCCTGGTGGTCGCCTGCGCCACCACCACCTCGCCGACCGGCCGCACGCAGTACGTCGGCGCGGTCTCGCAGGACCAGCTGAACCAGCTGGGTGCGCAGGCCTTCGCCGAGGCCAAGGCGAAGGAAAAGATGAGCACCGATGCGCGCCAGAACACCTACGTGCGCTGCGTCGTCGACGCGATCACCGGCCAGCTTCCCGCAGGCTGGCAGAGCCAGTGGGAAGTCGCGGTGTTCCAGGACGATTCCCCGAACGCCTTCGCCCTGCCGGGCGGCAAGATCGGCGTGAATACCGGCATCTTCACCGTTGCCAAGAACCAGGATCAGCTGGCGGCGGTGATCGCGCACGAGATCGGCCATGTCGTCTCGCGCCACCACGACGAGCGCATCACCAAGCAGCAGGGCACCTCCACCCTGCTGGGCATCGGCAGCGCCATCCTGGGCAGCGCCTACGGCTCCGGGGCGGCCAATGCCGCCGGCCAGCTCGGCGGCGCGGCGGCGCAGACCTTCTACCTGTTGCCGAACTCGCGCACGCAGGAATCCGAAGCCGATGTCGTCGGCCAGCAGCTCGCGGCGAAGGCCGGTTTCGACCCGCGCCAGGCCGTGAACCTGTGGCAGAACATGATCGCCGCCGGCGGCAGCCGCCCGCCGCAGTGGCTTTCAACGCACCCTGACCCGCAGTCCCGGATCAGTGAACTCAGCGCCCGGGCGGGCAGTCTCATGCCTGTGTTCGAACAGGCAAGGGCGGCCGGCCATACGCCGAAGTGCGGTTCGTAAGACTGCAAATCCGGCACATAACCCCGTATCACAGCGCCGCGCGTTTCTGTTAGCGTGACGCCCCCCTGGCCCTGGTGCCATCGTCCCGCCCGCGATCGCGTGCGGCAGCAGATCTGAGGTGTTCAATGAGCAAGTCCTCCCTCCGCAACCGCAGCATCCTCACCGCGGCCATTGGCGCGGTCCTGGTGTTCGGTGCGGTCAGTCAGGTGAATGCCCAGTCCGCGCAGCAGCGCGCCGAGGAACGCCGCGCGCGCGCCGCCGAAGGCAAGCAGAAGGCCACCAAGCCGGCCGATGAATACCCGAACGCGACGCGCCAGGTCGAGGCCAAGGCCTCGTCGAAGGGCGGCCCGAAGCTCCAGAAGATGATGAGCCTGTACGACGACGACAAGGGCCCGCAGGCCCGCGCCGCCGCCGACGAGATCATCGCCACCGACACCTTCAACGCCTACGACCGCGCGTTCGCCGCGCAGATGGCCGCGCAGATCGCCTACGACGCCGATGACACCGCTGGCGCGAAGGAATACCTGCGCAAGGCGATCGAGCTCAACGGCCTGGACAACAACGGCCACTACGGCGCGATGTACATGCTCGCCCAGCTCCAGCTGCAGGACGAGCAGTACGCCGAGTCGCTGAAGACCCTCGACACCTTCTTCGCCGAAACCAAGAGCACCAAGCCGGAGCAGCTGGTGGTCAAGGGCAACGCCCTGTACCGCCTGGAGCGCTACCCGGAGGCCGCCGCGGTCCTGAAGCAGGCCATCGATTCCAGCCCGAACCCGAAGCCGGAATGGCAGCAGCTGCTGATGGCGACCTACGCCGAATCCGGTAACGCCGGTGAGGCGGCCAAGATGGCCGAGGCCGTCGCCGCCAAGAACCCGAACGACAAGCGTGCCCAGCTGAACCTGGCCGCCGTCTACCAGCAGGGCGAGATGTACGACAAGTCGGCTGCCGTGCTCGAGAAGCTGCGCGCTTCCGGCCAGCTGACCGAGGACAAGGAATACCGCCAGCTCTACGCCACGTACCTGAACATGGACGGCAAGGAGAAGGAGGCCATCGCGGTCATCAACGACGGTATCCAGAAGGGCGTCCTGAAGCCTGACTACCAGACATACCTCGCACAGGCGCAGGCGTACTATTTCTCCGATCAGGCCGGACCGGCCATCGATGCTTACAAGAAGGCGGCTCCGCTCGCCCCGGATGGCGAGGCCTACCTGAACCTGGCCCGCGTCCTGTGGCAGGAAGACCGCATTCCAGAGGCCAAGGAAGCCGCCAAGCAGGCTGTCGCAAAGGGCGTTAAGAAGCCCGACGACGCCAAGAAGATTCTCGCTTTGCCGGGGAAGTAATTCGGCAAAGCGAATCTACTGATTTGCGTGATTACACGGACGCGAATTGGTATATGCTAGGAGGTTCCCGCGACTCGACTTGGGTCACGGGAATCGTATCTGACGGCCCGAGGCGCCCTGGCGTCCGGAATTACCTCCCGAGCTACGGCGCATGACGCAAGACCTAGAACTTCACGCTAGAACCGACGACGACCGCGAGGGTTTGAACTGGGCACGTATTGCCGGTATCACCATCGCGATCGCCTTCCACGTCGCGGCCCTGCTCCTCCTGCTTGCTCCGATGGCCCCTCCGGCCCAGCAGCAGAAGGAAGAGGAGGTCACGTTCGTAAACCTCATCAAGCCGCCGCCGCCGCCTCCGCCGCCGCCGCCGCCGCCGCCGGAACCGCCGAAGGAGCTGAAGCCGCCGCCGAAGCTCACTCCGCCGCAGCCGACGCCGTTGCCGCCGCCGCCGGAAGAGCCGCCGATCGTCGTTGACGATCCGAGCCCGGTCGACGTCCAGGCACCGCCGCCGAGCCCGCCGTCGCCGCCTGCACCGGCCACGACGATCGGTTCGAGCGTCGACCCGTCGTCCAAGCGACTCAACCCGCCCAAGTACCCGCCGACGGAAGCCCGTCAGGGCGTGGGTGGTGAGGTGGTGCTGGTCATCACGATCGACGGCCAGGGCAACGTGCTCGACGTCGCGGTCGAGAAGTCGAGCCGCAACCGCAACCTCGACCGCGCTGCAATGGACGCTGCCCGGAAGTGGAAGTTCAACCCGGAAATGCAGAACGGCGTTGGTGTACAGAGCCGTGTCCGCGTCCCGGTCAGTTTCGTCCCGCCGACCTGATCGGGGTCACGGGATCAGTTAGCGTCAACCCGTAACACACTCCTTTTCCACGACATTTCAAAGGTAAGCGTCATGCTGCAGGAAACCACCACCGCTGCGACTGCTGGAGGCTCCAACGCCCAGGCACTTCAGCAGATGAGCTTCGCGCATCTGTTGCAGAACTTCGACTTCGTCGGCTGGGTCGTCTTCATCACTCTGGCGATCATGTCGATCCTGTCGATCTACTGGATCGTCGTGAACTTCGTGAAGAACCTGCGCCTGCGCGCCAGTTCGGATCGCGTCGTCTCCACGTTCTGGGAAACCCCGAACGCGCAGGACGCCATCCGTTTCATGGAAGAGCAGGGCCGTTTCGAGCCGTTCTCGAAGATCGCCCTCGACGCCGCCCAGGCGGCTGCCCACCACCAGCGCCACGAAGGTTCGCGCCTGGTTGAGTCGCTGAACCGTTCCGAGTTCGTCGACCGCGCCCTGCGTCAGGGTGTGACCCGCGAGAGCTCGAAGCTGGAAGCTGGCCTGACCGTGCTCGCCACCGTTGGTTCGACCGCTCCGTTCGTCGGTCTGCTCGGTACCGTGTGGGGCATCTACCACGCCCTGATCCGCATCTCGGCAACCGGCCAGGCTTCGATCGACGCCGTGGCAGGCCCGGTGGGTGAAGCGCTGATCATGACCGCGATCGGTCTGTTCGTCGCAATCCCGGCGGTGCTGGCGTACAACTTCTTCACCCGCCTCAACCGCGTCACCAACAACAAGTTCGATACGTTCGCGCACGATCTGCACGACTTCTTCGCCACCGGCTCGCGCGTCGGCGAAGTGGGCGCGAAGCGCTAAGAACGCGTTGTAACAACGACACCCTCTTGCAGCAGGTTGGAGTTTCGTAATGGCCTTCAGTACTGGCGATAGCGGCGGCCCGATGGCCGAGATCAACGTCACGCCCCTCGTGGACGTGATGCTGGTTCTGCTCATCATCTTCATGATCACCGCGCCCCTGATGTCGCATAAGGTCCAGGTCGATCTTCCCGAAGCGAATCTGGACAAGCGTGACAACCAGGCTCCGCCGACCCCGCCGATCAGCATCACGGTGGAAGACAACGGAAACCTGTATTGGAACGACGAGCCGGTGACCAAGGATCTGCTCGAGAGCCGTCTGTCGATCGAGGCTCAGAAGACCCCGCAGCCGGCGATCAACGTCCGCGGCGATAAGACGACCAAGTACCGCATCGTTTCCGAAGTGGTGCAGATTGCGCAGGCCCAGGGCATGCGCAAGGTCGGCTTCATGGCGCTCAAAGAACCTCGCTGATCCGGAGATCCAGATATGGCATTTGCTTCGAAATCCGGCGGCGGTCCGATGGCGGACATGAACGTCACGCCCCTCGTGGACGTGATGTTGGTTCTGCTGATCATCTTCATGGTGACGGCGCCTCCGCTGACGTACCCGATCGACGTCAACCTGCCTCAGAAGTCGTTGAACCCGCCGCCGCAAACGCGTGAACCGCCGCCGCCGATCAGGCTGCGTATCGACGCGTCCGGTCAGGTGTTTTGGAATGACGCACCGCAGCCCGTTTCCGCGATCCAGGACATGATGAAGGCGGAGGTCCAGCGCGACCCGAGCAATCAGCCCATGCTTGAGATCGACACGAGCCCGGACGCCGATTACGGCGTCCTGGCCAAGGTGCTGGCTCATGCGAAGAACGCCAATATGGAAAAGATTGGCTTCGTTCAGAACTGAGTGATACTTACCTGTCGTGAAAACGCCGCCTCCGGGCGGCGTTTTCTTTTTGGCGTCCCGAAAGCGCGCAGCCCTACGACCTTGGTGTGACTTGCGGCCGCCACCCCACCGGGTTTAGCGTGGAACCGGGCATGGGGCCCCTGGAGGTGCGCGATGGCTGCTTCCGTTTTCCGCGATTCCCCGTCTTCGTCCCGCAGCGGCCACACCGAGGTCGCCCAGATGAACATCACGCCGCTGGTCGATGTGATGCTGGTTCTTCTGGTGATCTTCATGGTGTCCACGCCGATCGTGGCCAGCAAGATCGACCTGCGACTGTCGCAAGCCACCGGAAAGACCACCCCCCTGCCGCCGCCCGAACGCGTCGCACTCCGTGTCGACGGCAACAGCCAGTTCCATCTCGATGGAGTCGCGCTGGAGAAGGCGACCTTGCCGCAGGCACTGCATGAGCTGATGCAATCCGATCCGCGGACAGTCGTGGAGATCACCGCCAACTCGGATGCGGATTACCAGGACTTCGCCTGGGCGCTAGCGGAAGCGCAGCGCAACGGCGTGCGCGATATCGCCTGGGAATAACCGCGTAAGCCGGTCACGCAACGCCCGCCGTCAACGGCGGGCGTCTGCTCAAGGCGCGGCTTTCAGGATCGCAAGATAAGCCCGGATCGTCGCGTCGAAGCCCTCGTACAGCGCTTCGCCGACCAGCGCGTGGCCGATCGAGACTTCGAGGATTCCCGGTACCGCGCGCAGGAACGCATCGAGATTCTCCTGACTCAGATCGTGCCCGGCGTTGACGCCCAGCCCTGCGTCCTGCGCGCGCTTCGCGGCAAGCGCGAACTGCGCGGCCATCGACTCGCCCTGCCCTTGCGCGAAGGCTTCCGCCCACGGCCCCGTATACAACTCGACTCGATCGGCGCCGACATCCGCCGCATGCGCGATGCCGTCGCGACCGCCCGGCGTATGCGCGTCGGCGAACAGGCTCACGCGACAGCCGATGCCTTTCAATGCATGGACATGCGGACGCAATGAATCGGCATCGCGAACGAAATCGAATCCGTGGTCGGACGTCAGTTGCGCATCGCTGTCCGGAACCAGCGTCGCCTGCGCCGGACGCACCGCATCGCACAGTGCGAAAAACCCCGGATACCCGGCACGCGGCGGTGCGAACGGATTGCCCTCCAGGTTGAACTCCACCCCACGTTCGCGCGTGAGTTCGGCCAGCGCATACACATCGTCCGCGCGGATATGACGCGCGTCGGGGCGCGGATGCACCGTGATGCCATGAGCACCTGCATCCAGGCATGCACGCGCGGCGCGCACGACACCGGGTTCGGCACCACCGCGCGAGTTGCGCAGCACGGCGATCTTGTTGACGTTGACGCTCAGTACGGTCATCGCGCGACGCCCTTCGTGGACGGCGCGCCGTGGCGCGGTTGGATCACTGGCACGACTCGGAATTCTGGTGGTAGATGACCGGCTCCCAGTAGGAACCGTCGAGGATGCTGCCGCCGCGCGCCGTGACCAGCCGCGCGCCCAGAAGATAGGTGGTGTCGGGCTGCACGTCGACCGTCAGTTCCTTGTACGGATCCGAACGCATGTCGCGCTGCCGGCGCTGGACGGCGTTGAACTGCTCGGGATCGATCAGTTCCGCCACTTCCAGCACGTGACGGCCGGGCGGCACGCGGAAGGTTTTCGATGTCGACGGTCCGGCGAACTCGCCGTCGATCTTCATCAGCCGTGCGCGATACACCTGGTCGCCCCGCGGGGCGGCATCGAAGATGCTGATGCGACCGCAGCGCGAGGCGGCGGCCGATGTCGCGCTGCCGGAAGATTCGACGGCGGCCTGCTCCGGGCCGGCGATGCACGTTCCGGCGAACAGGGCCAGGGAGAGAAGCGGAAGACCGAACGCGTTCATGGCGATCTCCTCGTGCCTTCGCACTCGCGCCGGACGCGGATGTTCCGACGCGACCGGCGCGTCGTCCGACGGAAAGTCGGCCCAGAAAAACTCGATGCCCGGCGCGCCGATACTAGCGCAGCGGGCGTGAGCGGCCCCGTGTGACCACGTCTGCGAGATCAGGCGCCCGGCTGGCTCGGCGGCGGCGTGCCAGCGGCGGCGCGGCGAGCCTCCGCCTGCTCGCGCAGGCGGCGCAGTTCGGCCGGATCGAGGATCAGCGACGTATCGCGCGTCTGGCTGTCCACGCGCGCGGCCAGCAGCTTCAGCACCCACGCCAGTCCGAACCCCAGGGCGGCCAGGAGGCTGACCATCAAAACCGCCACCGACGTCGTCTTGAACGCCACCGCCAGCGCGGCGAATGCGAGCAGGAGATACAGCCAGTGCATGGGAAGCTCCGAGGGTTGGGGGACGATCGCGCCGGCAGTGTAGCGCGCGTCCCACCGCCCTATCGCCCGATTGCCGGCCGCGCGGAACCGCCTGTCAGCGAAGCGCTGCGCCCGTCACAACAGGGGCGAGACCAGCCGCGCGAGCCCTTCCGGCAGTCGCGTCCGCCACAATGGCTGGGGGCGGTCGGCGCGGACGCGCGGTGCGAGATTGCACTCGCCCTGGATCAGCGACTCCAGCTCGGCGCACAGCGGTTTGTCGCGGAACAGCACCGACACCTCGAAGTTGAGCCGGAAGCTGCGGTGGTCGAAATTCGCGCTGCCAACGATCGCCAGGTCGTCGTCGCACAGCAGTGCCTTGCTGTGCAGCATGCGCGGGCCGTACTCGTGCACCTTCACGCCGGCTTCGAGCAGCTCGTCGAAATACGAGCGCGCCGCAAGCGTCACCAGCCGGCTGTCGCAGACCTTCGGCACGAGCAGGCGCACGTCGAGTCCGCCCAATGCAGCCGATGTCAGCGCCATCCGCGCCGCTTCGCCCGGCACGAAATACGGCGTCACCAGCCACACGCGCCGCTGCGCGGAGTGAATCGCGGCGACGTGCACACGATGGATCGCTTCCCACGACGAATCCGGCCCCGACACCAGTACCTGCGCCGAAATCGTCCCGCGCCGCGGCGCCGGATGATGCACGCGCAGCGGCTGCTGGCCCGTCGCATACGCCCAGTCCTCGATGAAGACCAGCTGCAATTCGCGAACGACGTCGCCTTCCAGGCGCAGGTGCAGATCGCGGTAGGCATCGTTGCGCAGGCGTTCGTCCTCGGCATCGGTGATGTTGATGCCGCCGGTGAAGCCGATCTCGCCGTCGATCACGACGATCTTGCGGTGCGTGCGCAGGTTCAGCCACGGCCGCTTCCAGAACCACTGCAACTTCATCGGATGGAACCATGCGACTTCCGCGCCGGCCTCGACCAGCGGCCGCAGGAACTTGCGCTTGGTCTTGCCCGAACCCACCGCATCCAGCAGCAGGCGCACCTGCACGCCGGCGCGGGCGCGCTCGACCAGCGCATCGCGCAGCGCCGCGCCGGTGCGGTCGGGCAGGTAAATGTAGTACTCCAGGTGGATGTGGTCGCGCGCGTTGGCGATCGCTTCCAGCAGCGCGGTGTACTTGGCCGAACCGTCCACCAGCAGGTCCGCGCGCGTGGCGGTGATCGGCGGCAGCCCGGTGGTCGATTGCGCGAGACGCGCCAGCTCGATCGCATCGGGCGTGGGAATCAGCCCTTCCGGCGGAGGCGGGAGCGTTGCGCGGGCGCGCACGCGGCGCAGGCGCTGGCGCCGGATGCGCTGCGGGCCGAAGAAGAAATAGATGACGAAACCCACGTACGGCAGCGCCGCCAGACTGATCAGCCAGCTCAGGGTCGCCACCGGCTCGCGCTTCTGCAGCACGATCCAAAGGCCGAGCCAGACCACGTAGGTCAGCCAGCCGATCGTGAGATACAGCGCCAGGTTGGGAATCGAAGTGAACGCGCTCCACGCGCTGTGCAGAAAGTCGGGCATGCCGGGCGGGTCTCCTCCGTTCAGCCTGCCGCGCATCGTGTCGGCGTCGTGTGGTCGCGCGTCCGTCTCAGAAGCTGCGACGGGCCGCGCGTAGGCTAAGGCCGATGGATGACGCCCGCAAAGCCCAGGCCCCGATCAAAGGTCGCGGTGCCGCCTCTTACGTCGATGGCCGCTACGCGGTGACGGTCGCGCGCGGTGAGGACGACGGCTGGGGTTCGGTCTACGAAGACCTCTCGGACGCGCCCAGCCCGCAGACCCGCGTCACCGAGGAACGCGCGCGCAGCATCGTCAGCCGCAACGATTCGCCCGACGTCGGCCACAGCGCCTCGGTCAATCCGTACCGCGGCTGCGAACACGGCTGCGTCTACTGCTTCGCCCGCCCATCGCACGCGTACCTGGACCTCTCGCCGGGGCTGGATTTCGAAACGCGCCTGTTCGCCAAGACCAACGCGGCCGAGCTGCTGCAGACAGAGCTGGCGCGTCCGTCGTACCAGTGCGTGCCGCTGGCGCTGGGCATCAACACCGATTCCTACCAGCCCATCGAACGCCGCTATCGAGTCACGCGTTCGGTGATCGAAGTGCTCGGCGCCTGCTCGCACCCCTTCAGCATCATCACGAAGAACGCCGGCGTCGTGCGCGACATCGACCTCATCGCGCCGATGGCACAACGCGGCCTGGCGAGCGTCGCCTTCTCCGTCACCTCGCTCGACAACCGCCTGTCCGCGCGCATGGAACCGCGCGCGTCCGCGCCGCATGCGCGGCTCAAGGCGATCCGGACGCTGGTCGATGCCGGAATCCCAGTCGGCGTGATGGTCGCGCCGGTGATTCCGATGATCAACGACGCCGAGATCGAACACATCCTGGAAGCCTGCCGCGACCACGGCGCGACCTCCGCCGGCTACGTCCTGCTGCGCCTGCCGCACGAACTCAAGCAGGTGTGGCGCGAATGGCTGCAGCTGCATTACCCCGACCGCGCCGAGCACGTGATGAGCCTCATCCAGCAGATGCGCGGCGGCAAGGATTACGACAGCAACTTCGGCACGCGCATGCGTGGCGAAGGGCCGTTCGCGCAGCTGATCGCCCAGCGCTTCCGCAAGGCGCACGCGAAGTTCGGCTTCGGTTCGATGCCGGCGCTGGACACGCGCCAGTTCGTCCCGCCGCGCAAACCGTCGCCGCAAGGCGACCTCTTCTAACGATCAGCCCGGAAGCAACGGCCCGCCGAGCCACAGCCACCGCGACATCCACGCACTGACCAGCGCGATCATCATCGTCAGCGGCAGGCCGATGCGCAGGAAATCGTTGAACCGGTACTGCCCCGGCCCGAGGATCAGCAGGTTGCCGTGATGCCCGATCGGCGTGAGGAACGACGCCACCGCGCCCAACGCCGTGCATACCACGAACGGCGTCGGCGACAGGCCCAGCGACTGCGCCAGTTCCACCGCGATCGGCCCAAGCAGCACGGTCGTCGCCGCGTCCGACAGGATCTGCGTCACCAGCGCCGCCACGCCGAACATCACCAGCAGCACCGCCAGCGGCGACCAGCCCGACACCACGTGCAGCAGCCCGGATGCGAGCCACTGCGCCGTGCCGGTCTGCTCCATCGCGATGCCCAGCGGAATCACGCCGGCGATCATGACGAAGATGCGAACGTCCACTTCGCGATAGGCCTGGTCCACGTCGACGCAACGCGAGGCGACCATCGCCACTGCACCCAGCAGGAAGGCGAGCGGCGCCGGCAGCCATTCGGTCGCGGCGGCAAGCACGGTCGCGGCCAGGATCGCCAACGCCACCGGCGCCCGCACGCGGCGCCGCGCCTCGCCCGCGAAGGGCACCAGCATGAGGAAGCCGTGGTGCGTGGCCAGTTCGGCGAAACGCGACGGCCGGCCCCACAGCACCAGCAGGTCGCCCTCGCGCAGGCGCGCTTCGGCCAGCCGCATCGATTCGTCCTCGCCGCGCCGCCACAGGCCGACGATCACGGTGTGGAAGCGCCGGGCGAAATCCAGCTCGCGCAGCGTGCGGCCGATGAACTCCGAACCCGGCGCGATCACCGCCTGCACCAGCTGCGCATCGCCTTCGCCGGTCGCCATATCGCCATACCGCTTGATGGCCTGCAGGCTCAGGCCCGGATCGGCATGCAGCGACGCCAGTGCATCGGCCGAAGCCTCCACGCGCAGGATGTCGCCGTTGATCAGCGGGCTGGCCGGCGTGAGGTCGTCGCGCACCTGCCCATCGCGCAGCCAGCTGACCAGGCGGAACCGGTCGCCCAGAGCCTTCTGCAGTTCCGCCAGCGGCTTCGTGTTCCAGCGCGGGCCTTCGCCGACCACCAGCTCGGTGCGGTAGCGGTCCAGGCGCAGGTAGCCCGCATCGCCCAGGGCACCGAAGCGCTTGGGCAGCAGCCAACGCGCGATGAGCATGTAGACCGTGCCCAGCACCACCAGCGCAATGCCTATCGGTGTGATCGAGAATATCCCCAGACCTTCAGCGCCGGTGCGTTCGATGAGGTTGTCGGCCAGCAGGAAGGCCGGGGCGCTGACCAGCGTGAGCGTCGTGCCCAGCGATGCGGCGAACGACATCGGCATCAGCAAACGCGACGCGGACATCCCACGCGCACGTGCGAAGCGCGTCACGATCGGCAGCATCATCGCGGTGACCATCACGTGATGCGTGAATGACGACAGCGCCGCCACGGCCAGCATCACCACCGCGATCGCCCGGCTCTCGGTGCGACCGGCCGCACGTTCCACGGCCTGGCCGATGCGTTCGGTGATGCCGGTCGCCGCCAATCCGCCGGAGATGATGAACACTGCCGCGACGATGATCGCAGGCTCGCTGGCGAAACCCGACAACGCCTCGCGCGCATCGAGCACGCCCGCCAGCACCATGGCCAGCAAGGTGAGCATCGCCGTCACATCCACGCGCAGGCGCTCGCTGACGAACAGATACAGCGAGCCGGCCAGGATGATGAGGAACAGGATCTGTTGCATCTCCATGCCCCCCATTGTGCGCGAGGTGGCGCCAATGTCGCGTGGGACACCCTGCACCGCACCGTCACGAAGGCGGCCGCTACACTACCTGCGCGACAGGACTAGCTTGAGCCACACCATCGATGAGCGATAACACCGGTCAGGACACGGGCATCGACCGTTTCCGTCTCGCGATGGACGCATCCGGCGTCGGCATGGCGGTGGTCGATCTGCAGGGACGATGGCTCGAAGTGAACCCCGCGTTCGAGCGCATCTTCGGCTACCAGGCCGGCGAGATCGTCGGCACCGCCGCCGCCGCGCTCACGCATCCCGATGACGTCGCGATGAGCCAGTCCTTCCTGCGTGGACTCGTGGACGGGCACATTCCCGCGCTCGACGCGCAGAAGCGCTACGTGCACCGCAATGGCGAAACCATCTGGGCGCACGTCAACGTGTCGGTCGTGCGCGACGGCGCCGGCATGGCGTCGTACCTGCTGGTGCAGGTGCGCGACATCAGCGCGCAGCATGCGGCCGAACTCGCGCTCAAGGCGCGCGCCGAAGCCGAACACGCCGCGCGCTATGCCGCCAACCACCAGCTCCAACTGTTCGCCGATGCGGTCGCGCACGACCTGCGCGCGCCATTGCGGTCCATCGAAAGCTTCTCCGCGCTGCTCGCCGATCGCGCGTCCGAGCGCCTGGACGACACCGACCGCGACTACCTCGCCCGCATCCGCGCCGCCGCCTCGCGCATGAGCGGGTTGCTGAGCGCATTGAACGACCTGGCCTATGTCACGCGTACCGAACTCAAGCCGGTGGACGTGGACCTGAGCCTGCTCGCCGACTGGGTCGGCGCGGAATTGCAGGACGCCGAACCGCAGCGTCGCGCAGACATACGCGTGCAGCCCAGCCTGCATGCATGGGGCGACGAACGCCTGCTCAAGCTCATGCTCGCCCAGCTGATGGGCAACGCGTGGAAGTTCTCGCGCGAACGCGAGCCGATCCGCATCCAGGTCAGCGGTCGGCGTGAAGGCAACCTCGTGCAGCTCGAAATCCGTGACGAGGGCATCGGATTCGACATGCGTTATGCGCACAAGCTGTTCGAGCCTTTCCAGCGATTGCATGGACCGGACCAGGGGGGTGGTCACGGTCTGGGCCTGGCCATCGTCCGGCGTATCGCCGAACGCCACCACGGCAGCGTCCGCGCCGATTCGAGTCCCGAATCCGGCGCCACGTTCACCCTCGAATTGCCGGCGCAAGCGCTGGTGGAGGAGAGTGCCTGATGCACAAAGAAATCCTGCTGGTCGAGGACAACCCCGACGACGTCGAGCTCACCCGCATCGCCTTCGACGAGGCGAAGATCGCCAATCGCCTGGTGGTGGTGAACGACGGCGCCGAAGCGCTCGACTATCTGTTCGCGCGCGGCAAGTATGCCGATCGCGATCCGGACGACCTGCCTTCGATCATGCTGCTCGACCTCAACCTTCCGAAGGTCGATGGCCGCGAGGTGTTGCAGGCGGTACGCGCGAACGAAGCCACGCGCACGCTGCCCGTGGTCGTCCTGACCACAAGCGCGGAGCCGTTCGACGTCGAGGCCAGTTACGCGCTGGGCGTGAACAGCTACATACAGAAGCCGGTGGATTTCGAACAGTTCGTGTGGGCGGTGAAGCAAGTGGGGTTGTATTGGCTGGTGTTGAACCACCCGCGGACGGCGTAGCCGCACTGCGACGGTGACGCGAACCCGGGTGCGCTCCGCTTACCCGGGCTACGGTCGCATTACCTGCACGGCGTGGCCTTAGTTGCCGTTGTAGTCCGGGTAAGCGAAGCGCACCCCGGGGAACCGTCACGCAACGACAGCTCAAGTCGCCCCGAACAGCCGTTCCGACCGCTGGAACAGGATCCAGCTCGTCGCGATGAACTTGTCCCCGCCCTGCGGCCGGTTCCCGCGATGCGTGTGCGTGAACGCCGCCGGTGCGATCAGCAGGCTGCCGGCACGCGGCGCGATCTTCCGGCGCTGGTAGAGGAACTCCGTCTCGCCCGCATCGAACCCGTCGTTGAGGTACATCGTCCACAGCAGGTGGCGATGCAGCGTCTCGGCGTGCGGATCGCGCGGATACAGCTCGCAATGCCAATAGGGATACCCGCCGCGATCGGCGGTATAGCGCTGCAGGTTGATCGCCCCCGGCCGCAACACCGTCTGCACCACCGGCGTCAGCGACGCATCGTCCATCGCGGCAAGGCGCTCGCCGGTAAGCCGATGACGCGCGTCGCCCTCGCCGGGAACTTCCAGCATCAGCGGCGCGATCAGCGTGTGCGGATAGCGCCGCAGGTATGCGATCAATCCCTTGAACACCGCCGCATTGAGGATCGCCTCCGCATCGCGCCACGCGTCGCGCCCGGTGATGGTGAGATCGCGGCTGTCCTTCAGATCGGGCAGCACGCCGCCGCCGATGCGGCCCGGCACCGTCTCCGCGCTGGCGGAAAAGCGTTCGACCAGTTGCGCGCACTGCCCGCGATCGAGCGCGTCGTCGAAGACCTCGATGAAGTCGGCCAGATCGTGTTCGCCATCGTTCGTGGTCTGCATGGCGCCAATGGGAAGCCCGGATGGCGCATCCTCGCACGGTGGCGGCGCCATGCAAACGCGATGCTTTCACATCGCGACGATCGCATCACGCGATATGGATCGTGTTCGGCGCCTCAGGCTCGTGCGCGCGAAGTCCATGGCGCTGCATCAGCCGGTACAACGTGACACGCGAGACGCCAAGCTCACGCGCGACATCCACCAGCCGCCCGCGATTGCGATGCAGCGAACGCTCGATCGCAGCTCGCGTGGCCGCATCGCGCACTTCGTCCAGCGTCGGCGGTGGTGTCGTCAGCGAGCTTTCGATGTGCAGGTCGGCCGCGGTGATCAACCGCCCTTCGGCCATCACCACCGCCTGGCGCACGCGGTTGATGAGTTCGCGCACATTGCCCGGCCAGGCGTGGCTGTGCAGCGCCTGTCGCGCGCAGGGCGCGAAACCTTTCAGCGTGCGATGACCTTCCTGCGAATACCGCTGCAACGCGTACTCGGCGAGCTTGTCGATGTCGCTGCCGCGTTCGCGCAGCGGCGGCTGTTGCAGGCGAAGCACGCACAGGCGGTGATAGAGGTCGGCGCGGAAACGCCCTTCGGCGACAGCGCGATCCAGGTCGTGATGCGTCGCCGAAATGATGCGCACGTCCACCGGGATCTGTTCGTGTCCGCCGAGCCGTTCGATACTGCCCTGTTGCAGGAAGCGCAGCAGCGATGCCTGGCTTTCCAGCGGCAGGTCGCCGATTTCGTCGAGGAACAACGTGCCGCCATTCGCCATCTCGATGCGGCCGAGCTTGCGCTGCTGCGCACCGGTGAAGGCGCCGCGTTCGTAGCCGAACAGTTCGGACTGGATCAGGCTGTGCGGGATCGCGCCGCAGTTGATCGCCACGAACGGGTGCGCGTGGCGCCGCGAATGACGATGCACCGCCATCGCCGCCAGTTCCTTGCCGGTTCCTGTTTCGCCGGCGATGAACACCGGCGCTTCGGTCAGCGCGGCCTTGCGCAAGGTGCGGCAGAGCGTGCGCATCGCGGGACTCTCGCCGATCATCCCGTCGAAGCCGGCTTCGCTCGTCGTGTCGCCGCGTTCGCACGCCAGGCTCGCCATGCCATGCGCGTGGCCGATCACCGTGTTGAGCACGGACTCCGGGCACGGCAGCGTGAGGTAGTCGTAGCAGTAGTCGCGAATGAGATCGCGCACCGGCGACTCGTCGAGCTGACGCGCGTCGATGCCCGCGACCCAGCCGACGTTGCCGGCCGAAAGCGCGCTTCCGAACTCGGCCAGGTCCTGCTGCGTGAAGCCTTCGCGCAGATCCAGCAGCGCCGCATGCGGCTTGCGCGAATCGCCGTTGAGGATGCGCAACACGCTGCGTGCATCCGGTGCGCGGCGCAGGTTCCAGCCCAGCTGTTGCAGGCCACCCAGCGCAAGCACGCGTCCGGCGCCGCCACGGGTCACGTAGATCAGTTCGCGGCCATCCGATTGCGCCGCTTCGGAGTCCTGCATTCCGTCCATCGGCATGTCATTCCTGACCAAGTCCGAGGCAGTCGATCCTGCCACTGCGGGAAGTTACGCAGTGTATTCAACGGACCGTTCGACGATGAGCGGTCAAAAACGACGCGTTCCATGCCTGAATGCGGCTAAGGGCACGCGACATGAAGCGGGCCAACGTGATTCACGTTCGTGAGTGGCGATGGAGTTCCCACATCGCCACTCATTCAAACGAAGCCTGCGCTCTTACGCGGACTTGTCGTGCTCGGCGTGGTAACGCACCGCCGCTTCGACTTCGAGCTTGGAACCGAGGAACACCGGCACGCGCTGGTGCAATCCGGTCGGCTGCACTTCGAGCATGCGCTGGCGACCGGTGCTCGCCGCACCACCGGCCTGCTCCACCAGCATCGACATCGGATTGGCCTCGTACATCAGGCGCAGCTTGCCGCCCTTCGCGGCGCACTTGCTGTCCAGCGGATAGCTGAAGATGCCGCCGCGCGTGAGGATGCGATGCACGTCGGCGACCATCGAAGCCACCCAGCGCATGTTGAAGTCCTTGCCGCGCGGGCCTTCCTTGCCGGCGAGCAGGTCGCCGACGTAGCGCTGCATCGGCGCTTCCCAGAAGCGCTGGTTCGACATGTTGACCGCGAACTCCTTCGTTTCCTCCGGAATACGCATGCCGCGCGTGGTCATCACGAAGCTGCCGATCTCGCGATCGAGCGTGAAGGAATGCGTGCCGTTGCCGACGGTGATCACCAGCATCGTGCTCGGCCCGTAGGTGCAGTAGCCGGCGCAGACCTGCGCGGTGCCCGGCTGCAGGAAGTCCTCGTCCTTCGCGTGCGTCACGCCGTCGGGCGCGCGCAACACCGAGAAGATGGTGCCGACGGAAATGTTCACGTCGATGTTCGAACTGCCGTCGAGGGGATCGAACAGCAGCAGGTAGTTGCCGCGCGGGTAGACGTCCGGAATCGGCTGCGAAGTATCCATCTCTTCCGATGCAAGACCGGCGAGGTGGCCGCCCCATGCATTGGCTTCCAGCAGGATTTCGTTCGACAGCACGTCGAGCTTCTTCTGCGCTTCGCCCTGGACGTTGATCGACGCCTCATCCCCGGTGCCCGCATCGCCCAGCACGCCACCCAGCGCGCCCTTGCCCACGGCGATGGAGATCGTCTTGCATGCGCGCGCCACCACTTCGATCAGCAGGCGCAGGTCGGCGTTGATGCGCCCGGCGCGTTGCTCCTCGATGAGGTAGCGGGTGAGGGAAATCGACTGCGAGTGGTTCGTCATGGCGGCGCCGTGCGGAAAACGGACCGCCATTGTCGCCGATGACTACGGCGAGGGCAGCCACCACGCATGCTCGGCCGGCGGCTGGTACAGGTTCACCGCTTCGCCGAAGCCCGGCGTTGTTAGCGCTACACCTTTCTCGCCCGCGATCCGCGACACGCGTGTAAACGGTTCCTGCCAGCCGTGCAGCGCCAGGTCGAAGGTGCCGTTGTGCACCGGCATCAACCACAACCCGCGCAGGTCCAGGTGCGCTTGCACGGTTTCCTCCGGCTGCATGTGCACGCCGCTCCACATCCTGTCGTAGGCGCCGCACTCCACCATGGTCAGGTCGAACGGGCCCAGACGGTCGCCGATGGCCTTGAAGCCGTCGAAATAGCCGCTGTCGCCGCTGAAGAACACGCGCAGGCCGTCGGCTTCGATCACGAACGAGGCCCACAGCGTCGGATTCTTCTCGAACATGCCGCGCCCGGAAAAGTGCTGCGCGGGCGTGGCGACCAGGCGCACGCCACCGATACGCGTCTCCTGCCACCAGTCCAGCTGCTGGATCTTCGTGGCATCCACGCCCCACTCCACCAGCAGGTCGCCCACGCCCAGCGGCGTGACGAAGTGGCGCGTCTTCGCGGCGAGCGCGAGCACGGCCGCGCGATCGAGATGGTCGTAATGATCGTGCGAAAGGATCACGCCTTCGATCGGCGGCAGCTGCTCCAGCGAAATCGGCGGCGCGTGGAAGCGCTTCGGCCCGGCCCATTGCACGGGCGAGGCGCGATCGGAGAACACCGGGTCGGTCAGCCAGAACCCGCTGTCGAGCTTTAGCAGCATCGTCGAATGCCCCAGTCGGAACAGCGAGCCGTCGGCGCGGCCAGCAACTGCGCGCGGGTGATCGGCGTGACCGGCACCGGGACATCGGGACGCGCGTCGTCGGACTTGTCGAACATGAACCGCCATGCCATGCGCAGCATCTGCGGCAGCCCGGCCTGCTTCGGCTTGACCGGATTGCGGAAGCCGCCGTCGCGGAACTGCGGCGAGTTCGCGTAGGGCGAGACGGAGGCGGGCGAAGCGGAAAGCGATGCGGTGTTCATCAAGGGCAGGCTCGGCAGTGGGGTGCGGCGTGCGCGGGAATACTTAAGACAGGATGCGGCGTCACGAGTTCACGCCAGCGCGACGACATGGCGTACGCCGTCGTGGCGGGCGTCGAGGGCATCGAACCGCGCCGGCGCGCGTTCGTCGTGCCATTGCAGCTGAACGCATCCCAGCCGCCGGGCCATCGCGCGCACCTCGTCGAACAACGCCGCTTCAGCCGACGTAGTCCATTCGTCATGCGCATGCAGGGTGTCCAGTTGCAGGCAATAGCCGCGTGCGCGCAGCGAGAACCCGACCGTCGCCACCGCGTGGCCGACCGGCTCGTCACCGACGAAGGCCAGCCAAGCCCAGGCGCGCACCGGGGCTTCGAAAAGGGCCTCGTGGAATTCCAGCAGGTCGGTCCAGGCGGCGTGGTTGCCGCCGGCTTCGCGCGCCAGGCGCAGCAGCGTCGGCGCATCGTGCGGAAGGACGGGCCGCACCGTCACGGGGGAAACCACCGGCGCGGGCACGCGGAAAAGCAGGGACGTCGCTGTCATGGGATCACCGGGGGAGGGCCGACCGCGCCGCGCTACGATGCCGGGCACGGCGCATGGGAGGCACAGCCTGCGCGCGCCCCTTTAAGAAGTTTTTAAACCCGGGCGACGACACTGCCCGCCGCTGCACGAAACGGACACGCGATGAACCTGCTGCTGGTGGAAGACGACACGATGCTCGCCGAGGCGCTGTGCGCCGGCCTGCGCGCGCACGGCTTCCGGGTGGACACCGCCGGCGATGCCGCGCTCGCGCGCACCGCGCTGGTCGAACACGATTTCGATGCGGTGCTGCTCGACCTCGGCCTTCCCGGCAGTTCCGGGCTGAGCGTGCTTTCGTACCTGCGCGGTCGTTACGACGCCACGCCCGTCATCATCCTCACCGCGCGCGACAAGCTCAGCGACCGCATCGCCGGTCTGGATGCGGGCGCCGACGATTACATCGTGAAGCCCTTCCAGCCCGACGAACTCTTCGCCCGCCTGCGCGCGGTGATGCGGCGCACGCAGGGCCGCGTATCGCCGGTGCTCAGTTGCAGTGGCGTCGTGCTGGACCCGGCGCGTCGCGAAGTCACGCGCGACGGCGCCGCGGTGCCGCTGAGCGCGCACGAGTTCCGTACCTTGCTGCTGCTGATGGAACGCCAGGGCCGCGTCGTCACGCGCGAGCAGCTGGAGGAAGCGGTGTACGGAAGTTCCGGCACGATCGAAAGCAACACCATCGCCGTGTACGTGCACCAGCTGCGGCGCAAGCTCGGCGAGCAGCTGATCGTCACCGTGCATGGGCAGGGCTATCGGATCAGCAACGCCGGCGTCGGCAACGGCGGAGCTGCCGCATGAAGACGCGTTCGCTGCGCTGGCGGCTCACCTGGGTCTCGGTGAAATGCGTGCTGGTCGCATGGCTGGTGTGGCTGGGCTGCCAGGCGTGGCAGCTGTCGCGCGCGCATTACGGGTTCTGGGACGAATCGCAGCGTGAGGTGGCCGCGCAGATCCTCGAATCCATGCCCGACGGCCTGGAAAGCCTGCCCCGACGCGCGCGTCCCGCAGTTCCGGCCGGTCATCGCGACCACAAGATGAGCTGGCAGGTGTGGGCCAGTGGCCGCAACGTCGTGTACTCGGTCGCCGCGCCCGGCGAACCGCTCAAGCCCGACTTCCGCGACGGCTTCGCGCGCCGGAGCATCGCCGGCCAGGTCTGGCACGTATACAGCCTGTCGGATCCTCGGCGTGGTCTGATCGTGCAGGTCGGGCGTTCGAAGGAAATGATCGCGAACGAGATCGCACGCTGGGTCGGACTCAGCCTGCTCGCTGCCGGTCTGATCTTCGTGCTGTTCGTGCTGACGGTGTGGGTCGTCATCGGCCGTTCCCTGCGGCCCGTCGCCGGGCTGCGCGACGCCCTGCGCGCCCGCCCGCCGCTGGACCTCATGCCCTTGCAGGCGCCGGGACTTCCCACCGAGTTCAGTCCGCTGGTCGACGCGTTCAACGACCAGCTCACGCGCGTGGACACGGCAGTGCAGAACGAACGCCGCTTCATTGCCGACGCCGCGCATGAGCTGCGCACGCCGCTTGCGGTCCTCAGTGCGCATGCCGACCTCGCACGTCGTGCCGCGACCGAAGAGGAGCGCGACACCGCGTTGCGCCGCCTCAGCGCGGGCGTCGCACGTGCCGCGCGCTTGTCGGAACAGCTGCTCGATCTCGCGCGCCTGGACGCGCAGACCACCGCGCCAACCCTGGTGCCGCTCGACCTCGCGCCGCTGCTGGTGCTGGTCGTGCGCGATTTCGAAACGCTGGCGCGCGAACGCCAGCAACGCATCGTGCTGCGCACCGAGGACGGCCGCGTGCTCGGCGACGTCGATCTCCTGGGCATCCTGATCCGCAATCTCGTCGACAACGCCGTGCGCTATGCGGGCGAAGGCGGACGCATCGAAGTGATCTGCCGCCGCGACGTGCGCGATGGCGTCGGCGGCATCGCGCTGTGCGTGGCCGACGACGGCCCGGGCGTCGCGCCGGAAGAACGCGAACGCATCTTCCATCGCTTCTATCGCGCCAACGGAGCTGGCAACGGCAATGGACACGGTGGGTCGCGCAGCAGCGGCGGGAGCGGCATAGGCCTGTCGCTGGTGGCGCGCATCGCACGAGCGCATAACGCCCGCATCCACGTCGAGGACGGCCTGGACGGCCGGGGCCTGGCGATCACGGTCTTCTTCCCCGCCGCCTGACCACGGCTGCTGACAGGACCCTGTCAGCAGCACGGGACGATCCTGCCATCGTGCGATCGGCACGCTGGCCTGGATGCTTGCAATGGACGTCGAACTCGACCGGATCACGCAACCCGCGTGGCACCGCCAGCGGCGCCTGTTCCTCCAGCTGGCCGCGATCGCCCAGACCGCGTGGCTCGCGCCGTTGCGCGCGGGCACTCGCGCACTCCAACGCACGGGACACGCGACGACGATGCAGACGCCGACCGGCCAAGACGGCCGACACGATTTCAATTTCTTCCACGGACAGTGGACCATCCGCAATGAACGTCTGAAGCAGCGCCTGGCCGGCTCGACGGACTGGGAGATCTTCCACGCCACGCAGCGATGCCAGCCGTTGCTCGGCGGCATGGGCAACGTCGACGATTTCGTCAGCGACTGGACGCGTCCCGGCGCGGACGGGCCCTTCATCGGCATGACGCTGCGCCTGTTCGGCGCCGAATCGAAGCAGTGGTCGATCTACTGGGCCGGCAACCACGACGGCGTGCTCGATCCGCCGGTGATGGGCGCGTTCGCCGATGAAGCCGACGGACAACGCATCGGCACGTTCTCCGGTGTCGACGAATACGAAGGCCGACCGGTGCGCGTGCGCTTCCGCTGGAGCCAGATCAGCGCGAACACCGCGCACTGGCAGCAGGCGTTCTCCCCCGATGACGGCGCGACATGGGAAACCAACTGGCACATGTGGTTTCGCCGGACCGACGAGGACGGTCACGTGGTGCACCAGGACGATGTCATCGAACTGCGCCAGTACGCGATGCAGCCCGCGCGTCGCGACGAGCTCATCGAGCTGTTCGAACGCGAGTTCATCGAGTCGCAGGAAGCGGTCGGCATGCACGTCATCGGCCAGTTCCGCGATCTGGACGCACCAGACCGCTTCGTCTGGCTGCGGGGTTTCGCCGGCATGCCGGTGCGCGCCGAGGCGCTGGACGGGTTCTATTCGGGGCCGACGTGGAAGCGTCATCGCGAAGCGGCCAACGCGACGATCGCGGACAGCGACGATGTGCTCCTGCTGCGGCCCGCGCGTGCGGACTCGGGCTTCGCGAAGGCCGCGAAGCCGCGCGCGCCGTTGGACGAAGGCCGCGTGTCCGATGGCGTCATCGAAGCGGGGATCTGCTCGCTCGACGCACCGGCGGACGATGGTTTCCTCGAACGTTTCGAACGCAGGCTGGCACCGCGCCTGGAAGCCGCGGGTGCCGAACTCATGGGCATCTACGTGACCGAGGCTAGCGCCAACACGTATCCGCGGTTGCCGGTGCGCGAAGGCGAACAGGTGCTGGTGTGGTTCGCGCGGCTGGCCGATGTCGATGCGCATCATCGCTACGAAGCGGCGTTGCTGGCCGATACGCAGTGGCGCGAGGCTGTCGCGCAGTCGCTGTTGCACGGCCTGAAGCAGCCGCCGCAGCGGTTGCGCCTGTCGCCGACGCAACGTTCGGAGCTGCGTGCGTGACCGCCGTCGCGCAATGCGCCGATGTGCCGGCTGCGACCCGGCACATTGAGTGCGGCGCGGCGTCGCGCGATCATGGCGCATGCGCCGCGCCGACCGACTCTTCCTGCTGATCCATGCCCTGCGTGGACGCCGTTCCGCCATCACCGCGCAACGCCTGGCGCAGGAGCTCGGCGTCTCGTTGCGAACGGTGTATCGCGACGTCGCCGACCTGCAACGCTCCGGCGTTCCGATCGAAGGCGAAGCGGGCGTCGGTTACCTGCTGCGCAAGGGTTCGGATATCCCACCCCTGATGTTCACGCCCGACGAGCTCGAAGCACTGGTCGTCGGCACGCGGTTCGTGCGTGCGTTCGGAGGTAACCGCCTTGGGCGCGAAGCGGCGGCCGCGTTGTTGAAGATCGAAGCCGTGCTCCCGCCGGAACTGCGCGAACGCAGCGACCGCACGCGCATCTTCGCGCCGGAAGTGGACCGATTGGAGAACAGCGGGCTGATCGACGACCTGCACGCGGCGGTTACTGGCGCGCTGGTGCTGCGCGTGAACTATCGCGACAACGATGCGCGTGCGACGGCGCGGGAGATCGAACCGCTGTGTCTGGCGTTCTGGGGTGGCAGCTGGACGCTCGGCGCGTGGTGCCGGCTGCGCGGCGATTTCCGCAATTTCCGGCCGGACCGCATCGTGGATTACGCGCCGACGGGCGAGACGTTCGTGGAGACGCGCGATCGTGGCCTGGAGGCGTACATGAAGGCGATGCGCGCATCATAGGATGGGCTTCGCGATGCGGAACCCGTCCTGCGAACCACCTTACGGCCTCATCGAGCCTGTCTCGACGAACCGCTGGTGCCACGACAGCGCCTCGTTCAACAGATGCGGCGTGTGCTTGCCGAAGCTTTCGCGACACGCACGGTCGAAATAATCCTGCAACAGCGGCTGGTAGTCCGGGTGCGTGCACTGGTCGATCATCCGCTGCGCACGCTGCTTCGGCGACAGGCCGCGCAGGTCGGCGACGCCGCGCTCGGTCACGATCACCATCACGTCGTGCTCGGTGTGGTCCACGTGGCTGGCCATGGGGACGATCGAGGAAATCGCACCCTTCTTCGCCGTGCTCGGCGACAGGAAGACCGACAGGTACGCATTGCGCGCGAAGTCGCCACTGCCGCCGATGCCGTTCATGATCTTCGTGCCGGCGATGTGCGTGGAATTCACGTTTCCGTAGAGATCGACTTCGATCATGCCGTTCATCGCGATGCAGCCCAGGCGGCGCACGAGTTCGGGATGGTTGGAGATTTCCTGCGTGCGCAGCACGATGCGTTCGCGGTAGTAATCGACCTGGTCGAGGAATTCGTCGATCGCCACCGGGCTGAGCGAGAACGACGTCGCCGACGCAACGCGCACGACGCCGCGCTTGAGCAGGTCGAGCATGCCGTCCTGGATGACTTCGGTGAACGCGGTGAGGTTGTGGTAGCCCGCCTCGCCCAGCCCCATCAATACGGCATTGGTGATGTTGCCCACGCCCGACTGCAGCGGCAGCAGCTCCGGCGCGAGACGGCCGCGACGCACTTCGTGTGCGAGGAAATCGAGCAGATGTGCGGCGATTTCGCGCGATGTTTCGTCCGGCGGCGTGAAGGGCGAGTTGCGGTCTGGCGCATCGGTTTCGACGACGGCGATCACCTTGGACGGATCGCAACGCAGCCACGGCTCGCCGATGCGGTCGTCCGGATGCAGCAGCGGAATGGGCTTGCGGTTCGGCGGCAATGCGGTGCCGTAGTAGACATCGTGCATGCCTTCCAGCGCCGCCGGCTGCCAGCGGTTCACTTCGAGGATCACGCGGTCGGCCTGTTCCAGCCACGTCTTGTTGTTGCCCACCGACGAGGACGGAACGAAATGGCCGTCCTCGGTGATCGCGGTGACTTCGATCACCGCGACATCGACCGCGCCGAAGAAGCCGAACCAGGTGTGTTGCGCGACATGGCTCAGGTGCATGTCGATGTAATGCAGGTCGCCGGCGTTGATCTGCTCGCGCAGGTGCGGGTCGGACTGGTACGGCAAGCGCAGCTCGATGCCCTGCGCGCGTGCGAGCACGCCGTCGAGTTCCGGCGCGGTCGAGGCGCCGGTCATCACCTTCACGCGGAAGTCCTCGCCGCGCGCGTGGGCGCGTTCGATATGCGCCGCCAGCGCCTGCGGCACCGCCTTGGGGTAGCCGGCGCCGGTGAAGCCGCTCATCGCGACAGTCATTCCGGGCAGGATCAGAGCGGCGGCTTGTTCGGCGGACATGCGCTTGTCGCGCAGGCCGGCGTGGCGGATGCGGTCGTTCATCGGGGTGTGACGGGGCGGGGGAATCCGAAGTCTAGACCCGCGCGACGGGCTCGGCTTTTTCGGGACGGGGCGGCTCGTTTGCAGCGGCTGGCCGGCCGTCGCGCGGGCGCTTAACCTGCGCGTGGAACCTCGCCGGAGACGTCGCATGCCCCTCGCCCTGATCGCCATAGCCCTGGGTGCCGCCATCGGCGCGTGGGCACGCTGGGGGCTGAGCCTGTGGCTGAATCCGGCGCACCACGCGTTGCCGATGGGTACCTTGGCGGCGAACCTGGTCGGCGGTTACCTGATCGGCCTCGCCGTGGCCGCATTCGCGCAGATGCCGCAACTGGCGCCGGAATGGCGGTTGTTCGTCATCACCGGGTTCCTGGGCGGGCTGACGACGTTCTCGACCTTCTCCGCCGAAACCGTGGACCTGCTGCAGAAGCAGGCCTACGGCTGGGCGTTCGGGACCATCGCGCTGCACCTGCTTGGATCGTTGGCGATGACGGGGCTGGGACTGTGGACAGTGAAGATGGTGCTGCGTTGAGGCGCGTCGGGAAAATCAGATCACCCGCAACGTGATCGCCTTCAGCACCGCACGCGTGCGATCGCGCGTCCCGAGCTTCTCCAGGATCACCGACACGTAGTTCTTCACCGTGCCTTCGGCGAGGAACATGGCGCGCGCGATTTCCTTGTTCGAATAACCACCGGCCAGCAGCCGCAGGATCGCGACCTCGCGTTCGGTGAAGTGTTCGCGCGGCGCTTCCTGCTGGTGGTACTGGTAGCGCGCACGCACGGGATCCGTGCTGACCGGTTGCAGCAGCGTTTCGCCAGCGGCCACGCGCGCGATGGCGTCGCGCAGGTCCTCGGGCGCGGCGTCCTTCAGCAGGAAACCCTGCGCGCCCGCCTCGGTCGCCTGCAACAGCAGTTCGCTCTCGTCGAACGTGGTGAGCAGCAGCACGGGCGTCGCATCGCCGCGTTCGCGCAGGCGACGCAGCGCTTCGATGCCGTCCATGCCGGCCATGCGGATGTCGCTGAGCACGACGTCGACCGGCGTGTCGACGATGCGTTCAAGCAGCTGGTTGCCGTCGTCCGCTTCGAAGACGACGACGATGCCATGGCGTTCCAGCAACGCGCGAAGACCCGCGCGGACGATGGCCTGGTCGTCGGCCAGCGCGATGCGCAGCGACGTCATGCGGGCAGGCTCGCGTCGATGCGCAGCGAACCGCGTTCGGAACGCCCGAAGGCGAGTTGCCCTCCAGCCGCGGCGACGCGTTCGCGCATGCCCGACAACCCGTTGCCTTCGCGGATCGCGCCACGCAACTGGCCGTCGTCCTCCACGCGGATGCGAAGGCGGTCGCCCTCGCAATCCAGCGACACCTGCACGATGTCCGCATCGGCATGGCGCGCACTGTTGGTCAGCGCTTCCTGCACCAGCCGCAGGACCGCTTCGGCGGTCGCCGGATCGGTGACGCGCACCGACTGCGCCACGTGCAGCCGCAAAGAAGGCCGGGGCATCGGAGCCGCCAGCGCACGCAACGCCATCCCCAGGTCGAGCCCGCGATCGTGGCGCATGGCCTGCACGATGTTGCGGATGTCGCTGAGCAGTTCGGTCGAAAGCTGCTGCGCGATCGCGATTTCCGAACGCCCAGCGAACGCCGGATCCGCCGCGAGCGCGCGAAGGTTCAGCGTCATCGCCGTGAGCTTGTGGCCGGCGACATCGTGCAGTTCGCGTGCGACGCGCAGGCGTTCGTTGTCGCGTGCGCTGTCGGCCAGCAATGCGCGCGTGGCGAGCAGGTCGGCGTTGACGAGCGCGAGCTGGTCGCGGGCGCGTTCGGCGCTCACTGCGTACCACGCGCACAACGCCGCGAAGAGCTGGAAGCCCACGTGGATCATCACCACCGTGAGCGGCGCCTTGTGGCCGTCCTCGCGCAGCACGAACCAGAACGCGGTGTCGGCCACGATCACCGCCATCGCCGTCACGCGCAGCGACGCGGCCGATGCCATCACCGCCGTCCACACCACCAGCAGCACCGGGGCGACCGACGGCTTCGGGTCCAGCCACACCAGCGTGAGCGCGATGACGGGCATAAACGTCAGCTGCATCGGGCGGATCCAGGTGCGGCGCGGCCAGAGGTCGACGGCCAACAGCAGGAAGGCGTAGAGCCCCAGCAGCGAGATGGCCCAGAACAGCCGCTCATCCGGCATCCACCGGAATGCCATGCCCACCGCGACCAGCGTGAACAGGCCGGCGAGGTTCAGGGGCTGCAGCAGCGTGCGCACGCGTTCGTTCATGGCCACATGCTGCCGCCGCGGCGGCGGCGCGCGCAATGGATCGGGCATCGAAAGTGACTTCCGGCAGGTCGCGGGGATGACCGCGGGCACTGCGGCCGCGACCGGCCCCCGCGCATCGTGTCCGCACCGACTCCGCCCAAGGACGAACCGCCGCCATGACCGCCTACCAGATGCTCGTCGCCGTGCACGTCCTCGTCGGCGCCGTCGCCCTCGTCACCTTCTGGACCGCCGCGCTGCTGCGCAAGGGCACGCCGGCCCATCGCAACACGGGGCGCGTGTACCTGTCGGCGATGGTCGGCATCGTCGTCACCGGCGCGCCAATGGCGATCGTGCGCTGGATCGACGGCCACATCGTCACCGCGGCGTTCCTCGCGTACCTGGTGGTGATCACCAGCACCGGCGTTTGGGTGTCGTGGCGCGCGATTCGCGACAAGACCTCGCCGCAGCGTTTCGTCGGACCGGTGTATGTCTCCTTCGGCGCGCTGTCGCTGCTGTCGGGCGCGGGCGTGCTCGCGTTGGGCATCAAGGCGGGGGCGCCGTTGCTGATGGGCTTCTCCGCCGTCGGTCTGTTCACCGGCTTCGACATGCTGCGCCGTCGCGTTCGCCGCGCGACGTTCGCCAGGACGCCGCGTTGGTGGATGACGCAGCACTACACCGCGATGATCGGCAACGGCATCGCCACGCACATCGCGTTCCTCGGCATCGGCCTGCCGCGCCTGCTGCCGTCGGTGAACGGCACGGTGCTGCATTACCTGTCGTGGTTCGGCCCGCTCGCGGTGGCGATCATCGCGAAGATCGTTCTCGACCGCCGCTGGAAGCCGCGCCCGGTGGTGAAGCCCGTGCCGGCCGCCGCGAGCACGCAGGAAGCGTGAAGACCAGATTCCGTTCGGTTATGTCGGGCTGACGAACCGTTGCGTGAAAAGCGCCTGCGCGTAACCCACCGTTTACTTCCGCCGCTACGTGATCGCCTACCAATAGGCGCACGACGACCCGGAGGAAGCGACATGCGGATCAGCATCATCGGCGCCGGCTTCAGCGGCTGCGCACTGGCCACCGAACTCGCACGCGCGGCGTCGACCGACGTGGACATCCAGCTCGTCGGCGTGCCCGAGAGTTTCGGGCGCGGCGTGGCGTATGGCGAAGCGCGGCCGGAGCACCTGCTGAATGTGCGTGCGCGCGACCTCGGCGCAACGGCAGATCATCCTGGCGAATTCGCCGACTGGCTCAATCTCACCGAGCGCGCGCGCACGACCTTCCTGCCGCGCCTGGTCTACGGCGAATACCTGCATTCGCGATTGAACGCCGCCGCGCAGCTGTCGCTGGCCGGCTTCAACCGCATCGCTCAGGAAGCCATCGCGATCGACCGTGAAGGATCTGCATTCCGCGTGCATCTGGCGGACGGATCGGACTTCGTCAGCGATCGCGTCGTGCTGACCGTCGGCGCGTTGCCGCCGCAGCCGCTGGCAGGCATCGGCCCGCGGCTGGCGGTGCATCCCAGTTACATCGCGTGGCCGTGGCAGAACGGCCTGGACGGCATCGGCGCGATCGACCACATCGCACCGAACCAGCGTGTGCTGATCATCGGTACGGGGCTGACGATGGCCGATGTCGTGGCGACGCTGCATCGTCGCGGGCATCGCGGGCCGATCACCGCGCTGTCGCGCCACGGCCTGCTTCCGCAATCGCACACCGACGAACCGGCCGCGCCGATCGCCTTGCCGCCGACGGTGCTGCATGCGATCAACACGCACGACCTGCGCGAACTTATGCGTGCGTTGCGCGCGTTGACGCCGATCGTGCCGGATTGGCGAAGCCTGATCGATGCGTTGCGGCCGTACCTGCAGGGGTTCTGGCGCGGCCTGCCCTCGCCGCAGCGCGCGCGGTTCCTGCGGCATGTGCGTTCGCATTGGGAAGTGCTGCGTCATCGCCTTGCGCCGACGCTTTCGCGCGAGCTGGAAGAGATGCGTGTGCGCGGCCGGTTGCGCGTGCGCGCGGGCCGACTGTTGCGTGCACGGCGCACCGGCGAAGCGGTGGAGGTGTTGATCCGCGAGCGCGGCTTCTCCCACGCCAGTCGCGAGGAATTCGACGTGGTGGTGCGCGCGACCGGCTTCGATACCGATGTCGATCGCACGAGTCATCCGCTGATCGCGCAGCTGCGCGATTCGGGCCTCATCACGGCCGATCCGCTGGGGCTGGGCATCGAGGCGTCGCCGAAGTTCGAAGCGCTCGACGGCGGCGGCCTGCCGGTGCGCGGGCTATATGCGCTGGGACCGTTGTTGCGCGCGCAGCTGTGGGAAATCACGGCGGTGCCGGAACTGCGCGTGGCCGCGCGCACGTTGGCGAAGCAGTTGCTGAGCGCGCAGGAGCGTCAGGCGAGCGTGGGTATCCGGCGCGGGATGGAGGCACTTTCGCGGCCGTGAGGCTTCCCTTCATGTAGCCCGGGTAAGCGAAGCGCACCCGGGAGCTGTCCCGCTCACCCCGGGTGCGCTTCGCTTACCCGGGCTACGAAGCAGATCACCGTGCCTGGCGAAAGCCGAACCAGGCGAGAGCCTTCGCCCTCAAACATCCCCATCCGTCGCCCACCCCTCGCCCGTGCCGCGATTGAACACCGTATCGGTGTCCAGCACGGTGCCGGCGGGGATCGCCTCGTGCTGCGCTAGAGAGGCATAGATCGGGGTGAAGTCCGGGCGCGTGGCGTCCATCAGCTGCTCGTAGCTGTCGATGACGAAGTACGTCTTCTGGAACGTATCGATGCGGTACTGCGTGCGCATGATGCGTTCCAGGTCGAAGCCGATGCGGTTCGGCGCGGCGCTGTCGAGGCAGTGGATGGACTCGCCCTTCGACGACACGATGCCGCTGCCGTAAATGCGCAGGCCGTCGTCCTGTTTGATCAGGCCGAATTCCACCGTGTACCAGTACAGGCGCGTGAGGTTCACCAGCGCCTCCGGGCCGATGCCGTGCGCCTTCACGCCGCCGCGGCCATAGGCCTGCATGTAGTCGGCGAAGACGGGGTTCATCAGCAGCGGTACGTGGCCGAACAGGTCGTGGAACAGGTCCGGCTCGGCGAGGTAATCCAGCTGCTCGGGCTTGCGGATCCACCAGGTCACCGGGAAGCGGCGGTTGGCGAGGTGGTCGAAGAACGTCAGTTCCGGAAGCAGACCTTCCACGCCGACCAGCTCCCAGCCGGTGGCTTTGCGCAGCATGCGGTTGAGATCGTCGTACTTCGGGATGCGATCGGGCGTCATTCCCATCGCTTCCTGCGTGCGCAGGAATTCGTCGCTGGCGCGACCCACGAGAATGTCTCGCTGCCGCTTGAACAGCGTGCTCCAGACCTCGTGGTCGGTGGAGGTGTAGTTCGACCACGGCTGCTCGACCACCGCGGTCGTGTACACCGGTACATAGCCCTTGTCGGTGAGCTGGTGTTCCACGCGGTTGGGGGTGCCGAGGTTCATGCGGTGCTCCTGTGTCGAACTTCGACTGTAGCGGCGCAAGGGCGCAATAGGCTTGCGTTGTTGCGCTGCTGGCGGCTTCGCGCGCAAGATCGTTGCGTCAAACTAATCTTGGGCGCAATCCATGGCTGCCGCCGAACTCGATCGCACCGACCTGCTGGTCCTGGCTGAACTCCAGCGCGAAGGCCGCCTCACGAACGCCGAGCTGGCCGAACGCGTTCACCTCTCGGCGTCGGCCTGCCTGCGGCGGGTCCAGCGGCTGGAACGGGAGGGCGTGATCGCGGGCTACCGTGCGGAGGTCGACCCGGAACGTCTGGGCCTTGGGCTTCAGGCCTTCGTCCGTGTGCAACTTTCGCGGCACGATGCCGACGCGATCACCGCTTTTGCGACGTTCGTTAATCAGTGGGACGAGGTCGTTGCCTGCCATGCGCTGACTGGCGACATGGACTACCTGCTACAGATCGTCGTGCAGGACCTGGAGCATTTCTCGCGGTTCCTGCTCGACCGGCTGCTTACGCAGGCGGGCGTGGCGGACGTGAACTCAAGCTTCGTGCTGCGGACGGTCAAGGCATCCGGCGGGATGCCGCTGCCAGCGCGATAACGTCGCCGATCAGCGGCCGTTCTGCCCCGATTCGACCGCCAACGACCGCGATCCAGCGATGATCATGCGCACCATCAGCGTGAGCTGACGGACCAGTTCCGGATCCTTCTCGCGCGGCAGGTCCACCGCGGTGGCGCCCATTGCGAAGACCAGGCGGGTGATCGCCTTGGCCACCAGCGCCGGCTCGCGCAGGGTCACGCCCTGGGCGGCATTGATCTGGATGAGGCTGATGCGCAGCTCCTCTTCGAAGAAGCTGAGCTGGCGGTCGACCGCGTGCTTGAAGGCGTCCGAACCGGCGGTGCCTTCCCGCAGCAGGACGTGCAGCAGCTGGTCGTCCGCGCGCAACTGTTCCATGAACGCCTCGACGGCCCCCCGGGCGGCGCTGCGATCGACGGCCGCACGGACGCGCGCGGCATCGATGATCTTCTGCAACGAAAGGCCGGCAAGATCGATCAGCGCCACGGCCAGTTCGTCCATGTCGCGGAACTGGCGATAGAAGCTGTTCGGCGCGATTCCGGCCTCGCGTGCCACTTCGCGCAGGCTGAGCGTCGATACGCTGCGGTGCGGTCCGATGAGCTTGAGCGCCGCCGCCAGCAGGTCCTCGCGCGAGATCGCCGATTTTCGGCCCGCGATGTGGTCGGTATCGGCGGGGATTTGGGTGTTCGGGCTCAAGGCGGCGGGCACGGCGGCGGCTGGTCCGGCATCATATCGGGGATTTAATATACAGTCGTATACACATCTGTGCGCGTACATGTATAGTTCGATGCCATGAGTGCCGTTCTTCCGTCTTCGAAGCTGTCCCCCAAGCGTCCGCGCGGCCTGCGCCGCCTGATCCATGCCTGCGTCGCCCCGAGCGTGTTCGACTTCTGGGCGCAGCGTCTGGATCGCACGTGGACCTGGGAACGCCCGCTCGCCCGTATCATCGAGCGCCGCGCTGAATCGCGCGACGCCGTCACGCTGGTACTTCGGCCGAACCGCCACTGGCGCGGTTACTGCGCCGGCCAGCATCTGAATATCAGCGCCGAGATCGACGGTGCCTCCGTCACGCGCAGCTACAGCCTCAGCGCCGCGCCGCGTGCGGACGGCCTCCTGGCAATCACCGTCAAGCGCATCGACGGCGGCAAGCTCAGCACCTATCTGTACGACAGCGCGTGCGTGGGCGACGTGCTGCACATCGGCCAGGCGTTCGGCGAGATGACCTGGCCGCAGAGCCACGATGCCGGCTGGTTGCTGCTCGCCGCCGGCAGCGGCATCACGCCGCTGATGGCGCTGGTGCGAGAACACGCCTCGCGCGGCATGCCGGCGCCGCTGACGCTGCTGTATTGGGCGCGCACGCGCGAAGAGCTTTGCTTCGCCGACGAACTGCTCGCGCTGGCCGATGCGCACCCGGATTTCGCCGTGCATTGCCTGCTCACGCGCGAAACCGATGCGGACTCCGATATCGCACCGGCCGGCCGCCTCGACGCCGCGCAGCTCGCCACGCTCGTTCCCGATGCCGCGCAGCGCCGCGTTTACGCGTGCGGCCCGTCCGGCTTCGTCGACACCGCGCGCGAACTGCTCGGATCGAACGCGCGCAGCTTCCACGCCGAGGCGTTCACGCCGCCGGCGCGCTCGTTCGAGGATAGCGGCGAAGCCGTCGTCACCCTGCAACGCAGCGGTCGCACGCTGACGGTGCCGCGCGGGCAATCGCTGCTGAAGGCGCTGGAAGCGCAGGGCCTCAAGCCCGCGTCCGGCTGCCGCATGGGCATCTGCAACACCTGCGCCTGCGGCAAGTCCGCCGGCGCGACGCGCGACCTCACCAATGGCGAAGTCCGCACCGAACCGTCTTCCGCCCTGCGCCTGTGCATCAGCGCCGCCGTGGGCGACATCGAACTGGATCTGTAAGTTGGGCCGAAACGACATGACGTTCCGCAACCGCGCACTCTCCCCCGCAGAACTCGACCGCTTCGGCGAAGAGCTCGACGACCTGCGCAAGCGCACCGTGGCCACGCTCGGCCAGCGCGATGCCAACTACATCCGCTCGATCGTCGCGTGGGTCCGCTGGACCGAGGTCGCCGGCCGCGGACTGCTGTACCTGGGCGCCTTCTCCGCGCTGTTCGCGCCGGTGCTGCTGTGGCCGGCGTGCGTGCTTGGCGCGCTCGTGCTGGGCCTGTCGAAGATCCTGGAGAACATGGAGCTGGGCCACAACGTCATCCACGGTCAGTACGACTGGATGCGCGACCCGCACCTGGACGGCAAGACGTACGAGTGGGACATCGTCGGCACCGCCGACAACTGGCGCCACACGCATAACTTCCGCCACCACACCTATACCAACGTGCGCGGGCTCGACGACGACATCGGCTATGGCCTGCTGCGCATCTTCCCGGAGCAGCGCTGGCGCGCGTACTACCTGATGCAGCCGGTGATCGCGGTGGTGTTCGCGCTGCTGTTCGAGTGGGGCGTGGCGATCCAGAACCTCAAGCTCGGCCGCTGGGTCGCGGGCAAGGTGTCGAACCGCCAGATGTGGCGCATGTTCAAGCCGGTCGGCCGCAAGATGGCGCGCCAGATCGTGAAGGACTACATCGTGTTCCCCGCGCTGGCCGGCCCGTTCTTCCTTCCCGTGCTGCTGGGCAATGTCGTGGCCAACATCATCCGCAACCTGTGGACGTACACGATCATCTTCTGCGGCCATTTCACCGCCGATGCCGAGACGTTCCCGAAGGAATGCGTGCGCAACGAGTCGCGCGGCCACTGGTACCTGCGCCAGCTGCGCGGCTCGTCGAACATCAGCGGCGGTTGGCTGATCGACGTGCTGTCGGGCAACCTGAGCCACCAGGTCGAACACCATTTCTATCCGGACGTGCCGGCCAACCGTTACGCCGCGATGGCGGTGGAAGTGCGCGAGATCTGCAAGCGCTACGGCCAGCACTACAACACCGGCTCGCTGCCCAAGCAGTTCGGCCAGGTGGTGTGGCGCATCGTGCGGCACGCGTTCCCGAGCCGGCCGCGACGCGTTGCGCCGCTGGTGGCGGCGTCGGAAGCGGCCTGAGTTTCCAGCTTCGCCAATGAAAAAGCCCAGTGCAGCGATGCACTGGGCTTTTGCTTCATAGCAATCAGGCGTTGCGCTACTTCGACAAAACCCCCTGCTCCGCCAGCGCCTTGCACTGCGGATCGCGGCGCAGCTTCGACATCCACTTGCGGTCTTCTTCCTCGCAGAACGCGCGAAGCTTCGCCTGCTCGGCCTTCGCGTCGGCCGCACGGCGTGCGGCGACCGCCTCGTCCTGGCGCGCCTTCTGCCACTGCGCGACCTTCGCGCGGATCTGCGGCATCGCTGCCAGCGCGGCGCGCTCGCCCTCCATGATCGCGTTGTTGCGCTGCTCGAAATCCGCCGGGCCGATCTCGTTCACGCTCGGGCGGATCACCACGTCGGCGCGCGCGAGTTCCTGTGCGCCCAGGCGCTGGCCCATGATCGTGATCGACTGGTTGACGTTACCCAGCATGCTGCCCGGGTTCTTGCCGCTGGCCTTGCTGGAGATGTCCACCGCGATGACGAAGTCCGCGCCGAGCTGGCGCGCCGCATCGACGGGAACCGGGCTCACGACACCGCCATCGACGTAGTGGAACTTGCCGATCGCCACCGGTTCGAACACGCCCGGGATGCTGCTGGACGCGCGCACCGCCTGGCCGGTGTTGCCGAGCACGAACACGGTGCGATCGCCCGTTTCCAGGTTCGTCGCCACCGCCGCGAACGGCTTGCGCATGCGCTCGATGCTCTTCCCGCCGACCAGCTGGTTCACGTAGTCCTGGAGCTTCTGGCCTTTCACCACGCCGCCGGAGAACAGGCTGACGTCGCGGATTTCCGCTTCATCGAGCGAGAACGCCGTCTTCTGCATCGCGAAGGCGTCCATGCCGCTGGCATAGAGCGCGCCGACCACGCTGCCCGCGCTGGTGCCGGCGACGACCTCGGGCTGGAAGCCGTTGGCTTCGAGCATCTTGATCACGCCGATGTGCGCGAAGCCCTTCGCCGCGCCGCCGCCCAGCGCGATGCCGATGCGGATCTTCGGCGCGGGTGTCGCCGGTAGGACGACGGCCGCCGGCGGAGTGGGCCTCACGGCCTCGCCGCCACCGCAGGCGCCGAGCAGGACGGCGAAGGACGCGAGCAGGAGCGGGCGAAGCGAGCGGAACGGTGTCATGTGGACCAGGTGGAAGTGGATGCGGTCAGCGGCGGAGGATACAGGGGCCACGGGGCGCGCCGCGGGGCGTCCCGTTGCAGGATTCATCGATCAGCGCAGTTCCTTGCGAACCACCAGCTTCAGGCCCGACCACACCTCGTCCACCGCGCAGACTTTGACGTCGACGAAGCCCAACGGCAGCGCGACCTCGCGGATCGTGTCCTCGGTGATGTCAGTAGGGACCTTCGCGGCCTTCTTCGGCCAGGACACCCACACGGTCGCATCCGGCGCGAGCGTGCGCCGGCAT
>Ga0209050_1000818_pt1 | contig 43445 bp, 30 predicted proteins | sample Araplavi_mTSA_r2_FD_184276 | JGI IMG/M metagenome (GOLD analysis project Ga0209050, IMG submission 184276) | Arabidopsis root microbial communities from North Carolina, USA - plate scrape MF_Cvi_mTSA_r2 (SPAdes) (version 2) | ecosystem: Host-associated > Plants > Roots > Endosphere | place: USA... | reverse complement strand
AGGATCCTTTCAATGATATTATCCGCTTCCTGGCTGGAGCTGAATCCATACACACTGTTATTCATCGCTTCGCCATAATAGCTGCAGGTGCCCGACAGATTGAAGTTTAATTCAACCTGTGCAGATGCTTTCAGGGAAAACAGGCTGATAAGTAAAATAGTGATCGTTCTCATGGATTAGGTTTCTCGAAATTGAACATTACATCCTGCAAGCGGTATGTTGGGCCGTTTGCCCCGCCAGCACCGGTATAGGTGTTGCCTGCATCGTAGTTGTTAATATGCCGGTTATTAGCCTCTGTCACCGCCAGCGAGCTGGGATCTGTATACAGCGAATACTGATAGGTATTGGAGCCGTTCTTCAGCACCTTGATCCGGTCATATATCGTGATCACTTTAGAGAAGCGCACTTTTGCTCCGTTGTCTGACAATAAATAACCTGCATTGGTATATCGTTGTACCTGGTAAGGATCATTCAGCTCCGGACTGTTCTTCGGCAGGAGGAAATAAGTAAATAAGGAGATCTCAATATTGTAATCCCCTGGAAACAGTGTAACCGGATCTGTTGTCCAGGTATCATTAGCAGATGGTTTTAAGCTGGTCTGCATCGCCTGTACACGGAAATTGATGTTCGCCATGTCCATCTTAAACTCCGGCCCCAGCGGACGTAAGGAGAAAGCCAATCCCACTTTGCCACTGAGGGGAATAGCTGCCCTGATAGCTTCTGCCAGCGCTTTATCTTCTACATTCTCTAAGAGATATTGCCCATCTTCTCCATGCCTGTTCTTCAGGTTGGGATTGGCGCCATTCTTTATCAGCAGCTTCGCCAGCGAATAATACCGCTTCTTGAGCGCATAATTCAGCAAGGGCTCCATATCCGGACCGGTGACCTGGTTAGGGCTGGCGCCCAGCAGCAGGCAATAGCGGGCGTTCTGCAGGTTGTTGCCCGTCACCATTTTTACCAGCGTATTATCTACAATAAAAGGCGTTGGATTTGCAGTGCCGAACAGCGCATTCATTTGCTGTTCCCGGGCTCCCTGCAGCACATTCGCCAGCATCGGAAAATTGTCAATAGCTGTCTGGTAGGTATACCTGGACGTTTTAATCACATGCTGGGAATAAAAATCGTTCGCGGTGGTGGTATAAGTAGATTGTATGGACGCAATGTAGGTGTAAGATCCACTCGCGGAACTTTCAGCAAAGGAGATCCCGGAGGAAAGGAAGCCCAGGATGTCGTCTTTTGCCAGGCTGCTCAATGCATCCAGGATGTTGATCTGTGCGGTATGATCGTCTGCCCTTACCGCGTCAATATATTCTTTAGAAAGCTTTCCCAGTGTGGGATTATTATGCTGGTTGGCCTGCGTGATCAGTTTCTCATGCTGAGCGATCAGCTTTTCCTTGGAGAGCTCCTGTTTGCCCATAATATCATCCAGGAATTTCAGGGTAGTTTCGTCGGGATCTCTCAACACCACCTCCAGCTTGGTGTCGTATTTGGAAGAGGCACTGGTATTGATCCTTTCTTTTTCTATCGTCCTCACATAGGTGCTTCTGAAATCCATCCACAATATCTTTGCCCCGCTGGTCCTTACCTGCCGGATCACCTGTTTGAAAACATCCACCTTGATGTTTGTCAGCGCGGTCTGCGACAGGTTTAAGGTTGCGCCGCTGAAGGTCTGGTAGGGAAACTCATACTCCAATTGTATTTTGAAATCGGCGTTCTGGATATTGCCATAAATATCATCATCGGGACTGATCCTGAATTCGCCGGTGTATTCTCCATCCACATAGGTATTCGGGGGGATCTGCACGCTTTGTTTTACTTCGCCGTTCACTATCAGTACCGCTTTCAGGTTATTGATCTTAGGGATCATCAGCTGGTATTGCCGTATGCTGTTCAGGGTGAAGCCGTTTCGGATGAAACCTCCTGCCTGCAAACTGTTGTATACGTCATCTTTAAAGGTAGCAGGCAGCTTGGCGGTATTACCCATTACCAGGAACTTCAGCAGGATCTCTCCGTCGGGTTTCACTACCAGCAGGTTGGATGTATTTACATTGGCTCCGCCGAATTCGCCGGTAAAGGAAGGCCCGTATAGGCGTGGCAGTACGTTGATCCTTCTGTCGGTGGTGGAAGCAGGCGCGTATTCAATCCAGCCTTCAAAGCCGTGTACCTTGAACCAGGGGTATTCTGCAGCCTGCGCTTTCCCGAAAAATGCTCCCAGCAACGCAATGATTGATAGGGTAGTGCGATAGAATTTGGTCATGCTCTTTATTTATTGTCCCGTAGTGTGTATTCAAATGAATATAGGGGGGCTGACAGGCAAGTTAATACAGTTTTACCCGGTAGCAATTGCACTTTTGTGTTAGCTGAATGTTAGGGCAGGTCCTCAGTCAGACACTCACCTGTATACCTTCGTGCTGTGGAAAGGTGGCTACATAATTATACTTGTCCTTCAGCGACGTAAGGTCCCAGCACCTGTTATACGCTGTTTTGTAATTAAAGATCAGTTCCGTGCCCGGGCCTTGCAGCTTGATCACCCTGGCTACCGTTACCTGCGAGGGATGTTTATAAATGGAACCGTTGGTAGAGATCACAAAACGTTTACAATCCAGTTTTGCGATCAGTTCCGGACTGGTATTATGTGCGCTGGCATGGTGAGAGAGTTTCACCAGGTCTACTGGCGCCTGGCCTTCATACAGCTTGTTCAGTGAGCGGAGCACCACACCCGGAAACGAATCTCCGGCAAACAATACAGACTTACCGCCATAGCTGGCAAGAAAAGCGATGCTGCTGCCATTAGCCGCCGCTTCATCTTCATGGAATTCTTCCTGGAATAAGGCTTCCACATCCGGCTCGTCTGCGCCGAAGGGCTCTATGCCATCATCCTGTGGCTCTACTAATCCGAAGCCGGGAATCAGATTTGCCTTCTCTACTTCCTTTTCCCATTTGTCGCGCAGGACAGCCAGGTTTTCCCTGGTAGGACTGAGTATTGTGAGCTTCATCCCGCCATCCAGTGTTATTTCAGGCAGCGGCTGATCATGCTGTATCATCACCGCTTTGCCTTCAAATATTTTATTCCAGGGCAGCTTGTGTTTGAGAATAGAAGCGGTCAATCTTTCACCCTGTATGGCGCCGAAGGGCTCTAAAGGATCATTGCTTGGCAGATGGTTCCAGCCATTGAACCAAAAGGCGCCAACGGTGAAATCCAGTGCATCCTCATCCAGCAGGCTTAAGATGCCTTCCAGGTGGTCGCGGTCAATATGCGTAACAACGATCAGCTCAAAATGCTTATCGCCGGGTATTGCATCCAGCAGTTCGCGGATATGCTTTTTGGTGCCGCTGGTGCCTCCGTCAATCAGGATCCTTTTTGTATCGCCAGCTTCTCCATATTCGATCCAAATGGAATCACCATATTTTGCGGGCAGGAAGTTAACATTGAATATCATAGGGGATGTATTTAAGCTTACTCTATTTTCTTTACCGGCCTGCTGCTCAGGGTCTCTTCCTTTTTAGCGCCGCCGGGTTGGTCGGGATAGATGCCTGTGAAAGTGGTGGTTTCCTGGCTCATGTCTGCATAAGCCATGTATTGTTTGATCCGGGCGAAGGCCTGTTCCACCGCTTCATCCTGTTGCTTAAACTCGAAGGACAGCATGGTCAATCCATCATAGAGCAGCCGGAGGCCTTCTGTGTACACCGGTATACCGCGGTTCACGGCTTCGATCAGACGGTCTCTGATGGCCTTGATGTTCATATCCGGCCCGCCCTGCTGGATCACTTGCCAGGCATGGATAATAGCGCCATCGGCCATCCAGGGGAACCAGTCGGCGAGGTTATTGGCCCAGTCGTGCATCTTTTCCAGCTCGCCTGTTTTCAGCAGGAAATAGCCGCCGATGGCTGCAGCAGCGGGGTCCCGCATTTTACTGTACAGCAGCTCTGCGGCATCTTTCACGGAGGACAGGCTTTTAGCCCTTGCCATATCTCCGGAGGTGATGAGCGAGAGTAATACCTGTGCTTTATTATTGGGAGTGCTGATGGAGATATCCAGCTCGGGAACTACGTTCTCCGGGCCTTCCGCAATTTTTATCATGCAGATGATCTCACTGACAGGAGGCAGGCTCACGAAGCAGGAAGCTTTGCCGGGCACTTGCAGCTCTAATACCTGCATAGCTTCCGGCACATAGAAGGTATAGGTTTCTCCCACCTCATCGATGGACACATTTTTGATAGGGATATCGTCTGTTGCGGTCCATACGCCCTGCTTCAATTCCCAGCGTTGCGCCGTAATGTTATTCGGCAGCCTGACGGATTCTTTTTTGTTACCACTTCTATAGGCAGGACCTTCCGGGTTGTTGCCCGCACTGGCTTTCGTCAGATAGGCCCATTCCTGTGATTCGCGCGGGCTGAACCGGCTGATGTCGAAATCCAGCTTTGTTACCTGGCCTTCCTGTATATGCGCTACCTGTTCCAGGTGTTTGCCGGAGGCCAGGTTCAGGCGTACCATGTATACACCTGGCGTCAGCTCCTGTTCCATGTTTTTGCCATTCATCCAGGCGGATTGCTGCACGCGCAGATCTGCGCCCATGATCTGCAGATGTTTGGGAATGAGATCTGAATCAGGCGTGTGGGCATCCACCACTATTTGCAATTGACCTTGCAGTTGTTGTTGTGCGGAAGTGCTCATTACATGCAATTTAATATCTGGTTAACGGATGGTGGTGTTACCAGTCTGAATATTGCATTGGACCGGTATTGCCCGCCGCTGAAACTGGCTTCGATCTTATACAAGCCTGCCTTGATCTTTGTTTCCCATGGATCGCCCTGCGGGGCGCGTCTTTCACCCTGGTTGGTATTAGGGTCCAGGCAGGATAATTCCGCAAAGGGCAGGGCAGCATCCGGGGTACAGGTTATTTTCAGGGGCACCATGGGTGGTTTGGTAAAACGGATGATGTCCGTAGTGTCGCTGGTGGTGCTGATACATCTTTGCGGGTAGCCTTCTCCGGGCGCTTCCAGTTGTAAGAAACTGTTCATTTTATAAGACAGGGTGCCGGTAGCGATTCGCCATTCCCCGATATCATTGTTGCTGGCATTGCCTTTCAGTGCGCCGATGAGGGCTTTGGTATAAAACGAAACCTCGTTCTTTTTGCCATAAGCGCTCTCGTTGGCGGCAGCTGCTTTCTGTGTAAGGTTGAACGCGCAGTCTTTTGCGAGGAGGCTGGGCGGCTCAATGGGATTGGCAGGCAAGTCTGTTCTCAGCATATCGGAGGTGAGCTGGCGGCAGGCGTCTATAAAAAACAGCTGTGTGCGGGCTTTGCAGGAGAAGAAGGCGCGGCGTGTCATGTCAAAGGCGAAAGAGCCTTTCCAGGGCATCTCCGGGCGCTGGCCGAAATCTTCAGCCAGCAGGTAATGTTCTCCCTTATCGAGCCCATGCCCGCAAAAGAAAAAGATGGCGACGTTTTCCGGATCGCTGTTGCATAACTTTTTCCAGTCCAGGTAGGCGTTTTCGATATTGCTGATGGTGGCCGGCTCCAATGTTTGTCCGGCAAAGAGATTGCCGGCCGAAGGGTCCGGAGATACCAGTACGTTGATACTGCCCAGGGGCTTGATCCAGGCGCCTTCATTGTGCAGCTCCATAGCCATATTGTAGAACGCCTCTGCTGATACAGGCGGCGAGCTCAATTGGCCCAGCAGCTGCGCACCGTCGAATGTTTGCGGAATGGCCTGGGTTCCGCCATTCAGGTAAGGGTAGCCGCCTACGCCGATGATTAGGATGTGCGTTTGCGGGCCTTGTTGTATTTGATTAAAATACAATGCCATATGCGAATTTAATAATGTGGTTATGTGCTAGGGTAGGGAACATGATTCGGGGTTTGGTCCGGTGTTGTTAGTTAATTAAAGATAAGCATATTCCGGATTGGAATTGCTGTTGTTTGTTAATTCACTAAAGTTATAAGTTCAGGCTGCCTGGAATTCATAAATATAAATTAATCGCAATAGTTTTATTTTATTAATACAGCCTAATTACTTTATTTTTCCAGCGTTTACCAAGCGAAACGTATCGTTCACGCTTTTTTTACGTAAAATATTTTCATTTTTCAATAACGTTGTGCATCAAAAATAACCGGACGAAAGTGACACCCCTATCAACTGACAATCAGCCCTTATATACATGAAATCTCTTTACATTATCATTGGACTTGTCCTATTTACATTTACTTATACAAGCGCGCAAGATAGTGCAGCTATTGTCGACTTGACGAAAGTATGGCGCGTTGACTGGGAGCCTTACCTAATCGGTGGGAAACCGAAGGTAAAAGTCGGTGACAGCATTAATGTATTAGGTAAATTGCTCAGCTACCAGTTTACAAACGTAATTACCGGTCAGCCCTCCAATACACTGGGGAATTTTGCATCTGTTACTCCAACAGATGGAAAGATCGATTTCGCCGGCAGTTTATTGTTTACGGACCGGGTCGTAATAACCCTTAAAGCAAGTGGAAGAGCAACTGACGGCATCGTAGCGATCTTCGACAATAATAAATTAAATACACAGATATCGATTGAAACAAAAATTCACATTCTTTCACTTCGGAAATTTAGCTTGTCCTTCGATTCGGATTCTGCCTTTGCGCTTGATGAAAAAGTAAGAACAATGATGTACGAGCATGAGAAAGCCAGACTGGAAATTATTGCTTCAAGAGATGCTGTGGAACTCATGAAAAAGAACGCCATCTTAAAAGCTGAAGTAGATAGCCTGAAGCTTTTGGATACTAGCGGGCTACCGGCTTCGGCCCGAAATGATCTGTATTATGAAATTGCAAAAAGAACTTTAAAGCAGGATTCAATAGCTAAAGCGTTGAGTACGCAGCGCCTCCCGATAGCGAAATTGAGAAATCTGCATAACAAAACAATTCAGGAGCTGGACAAATTGACATTTACTGCTTCAGAGGGCTTCAATATTCAATGGTGGACCTTCGGTTATAAGGTGAATAATAATGACTTTTCATATTTTAACCCTAAGGCGACTTTCGACAGTCAGGTGATGGACACGAATTTCGTGAGTCATGAAGGCAACATACAGTGGTCTCTTTACAATTGGAGTTTACATAGCTTTAAAACCTTATTTCTTGGACTAGGCGCCTCCGTTGCTATTGCTGACAATTTTTCTTCGTTGAAGAAACGGGAGATCAGCGAAACAACTAATTATGGGCCAACCACAGGCGCCAGAAGTGTTACCCGGAAGTTTGATTCCTATGAGGGTACTTATGAACGAAACATCGCTAGCGGAAAGTTTTACGCCGATATGTATTGGTTCTGTTTTAATAAGAACATCGCCGCATTACACTTGAATCCGGAATGGTGGATGAGAGAAAAAGAGAAGCCGGTGGGCAATCTCTTTGTCGGCGTGATGTTGTCGATTCCTAAAAAAGATACACCTGGTTCAGTTGTGAATGCAGAACTATATTATCAATTTTTAGATTTATTCAAAGAGACAGACACAGAATATAGATTATTTGAACGAAACTCAATAGGAATCCGCTTTACATTTCCTATAAACTTTAAATATAAATAGTATGGCAAAGGAAAATTTAAAAAAATTTGAGGAAACAGAAACTCACCAGGCAGTATGCACTAGAGGTGATTTTTTTGGCAAACGGCAAGAAGATCCAGGCGCCGCGGAAATTGATGCGGCCCGGCATAATGCTCAACCCGGTAAAGCTAATCACGTTGTGAAAATTATTACCACAACCAAAAAAGTAAGGGACGTTTGAAAATCAATAGGTAAATCCGCCAACGGATCGCACCCAAATTGAAGATGTTCCCGATCACCAATAACCTTTGAACATAAGAAGCATGGATGTCGCGCTTTAGTCAGAGTTTAGCAAGTAATTTATTTGCTTCAACCGCTATATCTGGTGGAATGTTATCTGACAACCCGGTTTCAGCAATGTTTATGCCTTGTGCTTCATTTAAGGTCTCAATTTCCATCTGGTCAAGCCTGAAGAATGCGTAAGTGTAGTGGCCCTTGTCCGTTCGGGGAACATATTTTATTGATTTCTTATTATTTATAATGACTGCGTGGTAGTCTAAATTATCAAAATAGTTATCAATGTTGGGATGGCTCAAAAGATATTGCGCAGAATCTTCCGGATGTTGTGCCACGAGTACCGGATCAACCAAAAAGTCTGTTCTTTGCCCCTTGATTCTCATGTTACACCTTTTACAAGACACACTCAAATTAAACAATTGAAACATGAAATCCCTAAAATGCTCTTTAGGAAGGACATGTTCAATATCTATGACCATGAAAAATTCATCCGTAAAATCTCTCCGGCAGTAGCAACATTGTCTTCCTGTTGATTCCAGGCGATGAAGCTTAATTTTGCGCTTAATCGGGTTCAATGTTTCATCTTCCCAGATCTTTCCTCCTCTCGCTATGGCGCCGGCAATGATTTGCAGGTCATTTTCGTCTAAAGGCATATATTATCCTGCGTTTTCAATTTTTCTACCCATTTCTATTATCCCATCCAAAACCTTTTTTTGTTTTTCATCATAAGAATTTGAGCTTAACTCAAGTAGTTTCAAACTCATTAAGCGTGATATCTTTAGATGCCAGTTCGTTCATTTTTTTAACAAGAAGCTCAGATAGGTACCTATTTTGTGGGGTAGTGACGTCAAAATAGTCGTGGTAAATTTCCTCAACATTGTTTGTGTCATTTTGCCGCGTTCGAAATTCGCCTTTAATTCCCTTGTAGATTTTTATAGAATTTGAATGGAGCTCCCCGCCGTTAATAATAAGCGGTGAGTGAGTGGCGATGATAATCTTCGGTTGATATAAATAAAAAAGCTCGCTAAGGCGTTTTACATATTCAATTTGCCATTTAGGATGCAAGCTGTTTTCCGGTTCATCGATCAGGATGACTGAATCATATGAAATGGAACTGGTTATATACAATAAGGAGGTAATTAATGTTAGCTCACCCGAGCTAGCCTGGTGTACAGGAATAGTATCGATCCCTTTGTATAAAAAGAGATCAATTCCTTTGATCAGCTTCATTTTTCGTAGCTCGCCTTCATACTTAAACAAGGTAATAAGCAATATATCCTTGATATCATCAAATGATAATCCCTGGAAACTGACCTTCGCTGTTTTTTTTGAATACAGATATTCCTTTTGATATTTTTCAAGACAATACTTAAGTTCAGTTTTTACCGATATGTCAAGATTGGATTCATCAAGTATACTTTCGAAATTATATTTAAGCCCTTTGAGCGTAAAGCCAATATACGGCTCAAAACCTACGTATTCTAATGTGTTCCCAATATTGCGTACCCTTTTTAAGTCGTCCTGAGACAGCATTGCCAGACACCGGATGAGAGTTTTTGTTACGATAGTTTTTCCCGTAGAAGCTTTTAGCGTTTCAACTTTACTACTTTTAGCTTTGAATTTGTCGTGGATGGTGTTGGCTATAGCGATCACTTTGTGACTGGGACGGCCTGAAAAGGAATCTGCAATGTAACTTAGTAAGGTACTTTTTCCGCTGCCATTTTCACCTATCAGGATACTGATATCATCTTCGGAAGGTTGCCTGTTGATTAAATCAAAAGGGATATTAAATCTGCCAAAAGAATACATGAAAACCTTTATCTTTTTAGAAAATTAAGTAAATTCAGCATGATAGTCAAATCTAGGTAATAAGGCGAATTGAAGCCTTTTTCGAGATAGACGTAAGAGAAAGCAGTGGGCGCCCTATGTATTTTTTGTAATCGTCTATTTTTCAATTAACTTAGTACCATCGGCTTTAGCCCCAATCACCACAATACCCCAAATAACAAAATGCTATCGTCATGTCAGCATTCACCGATCAACGCGCCCTTACCCTTATTGCGCCTATCGACCCCAATCATCAACAAGCGCTCGAACAGCTGCTGTTAACAACAGATTATAAGTCCCTAATGTCCATGCCCGGCGTGCATTTCGGACGCCTGCTCATCCTGCATAAAACACAGCAGTTAGTATATGCCGTCAATCACGATGGCACCTATGAGTCGCATTTAGCCGTGATGGCAAAGAATCCCCTGCTTCCCACCGTCTTTGCCTGTTGCCAGGGATACCAGTCCACACTGCCGCCGGAGCAGGCTATCCCTCATTTTGTAGGGCAGTACCGCCAAAAAGTGCAGGCATTCTACCGGGGACACCGGGGTCTTTCCGTAGATCAGATCCTGCTGGAGCAGGAGATGTATGAGGAGATCCAGTCCCACCTTGACAAGGCAGGCTATGTGGGGCTGCCTCCGCTGGAGGCCTGTCAGGCCATCAAAAAACATATCCGTTCCCAACTGCCGGCCTTACAGCCCTTTCAGGCTTACCGGCTGCCTTATATTAAGCCCACGCTCATGCGTGGATTACTTATTGGACTGGTGCTGCTGATAATTGTAGGGGCATTTCTTATCCATACCTGGTTAGGAATAGCATTGATAGCGATACTGCTGTTGGCAGTTGGCGGCTTGCGGTGGAAAGAAACGCACGACCCTATACTGGCTGATAATGACATTCCAATGGGCAATACCACGCAGCTAATGAGCCAGGAAGATTTCATCTCACAAAACCAAATGACGCACTATGTGCCACTAAAACCCGGCATCCTGAGAACGCTGTTATTACGTACCGGACTTTTCCTGGTAAACATCCTGGCCCGTTACAGCTTTAACCAGGGATCGCTCAGCGATATCAGCTCTATTCATTTTGCCCGCTGGCAGATCATCAATCATGGAAAGGAGCTGCTTTTCTTCAGCAACTTCGACGGCACCTGGGAAAACTACCTGAGTGATTTTGTAGATCGTGCCTGCATTGGCTTAACGCTCATCTGGAGTAATACCATCGAATTCCCGCGTACCGTTTTCTGGGCCGGCGCCGGGGCGGCAGACGAAGAGCGTTTTAAGAACTGGACCCGTAAATACCAGGTCAAAACAGATATCTGGTACAGCGCCTACAAGAACCTGACGGTGAAGAATATAATCCGTAACCACCAGATCCGGATGGGCCTGCAGCAAGACTTTAATGCATCACAAGCCGCAGCATGGCTAAAAATGTTATAACAATGGCTACTACTATTCCTCCTATTGAATTGAACGATATACAGGGATTGATCGCATATTCTCATTCCCATCTGCCCGAAGCAGTATACGTGATGATACATTTCACGGATAAAGCAAAAGCAACCGGCTTCCTGGGACAGGTGCTTCCAAAGATCACATCCGCCGCCCACAAACCCGTCGGCCATGCCTGGCAGATCGCTTTTACAAATCATGGCATGTTCCAATGGTTCCCGGAAAAACAATTAACGCAATGCTTTTCGCGCGAGTTTACCGAAGGAATGACAGACGGTATCCGCCAGCGGATCCTGGGAGATATGGAGCAGAACGGCCCGGCGAACTGGGAGTGGGGAAACGAAACAGCCGGTTATATTCATGCAGTGATCATGCTGTATGCAACCGATGCGACGGAACTGCAACAGGAACGCGAAACATTGAATGCCTTATGCGATGCTTATGCCGTTACGGTGGTCAGGTCCCTGCTAACCGCCGCTTTTGGTCCCTTTGAGCATTTTGGGTTTAATGACGGGATCACCAACCCGGAGATAGTAGGCATAGGAAAAAAACAGGGGCCGCATAGTAATGATAAAGTGATGCCGGGCGAATTTATCCTGGGCTATCCGAATGAATATGATAAATATTCCTTCAGTCCGCAAATGAATGGCCTTGATATAGGACGGAACGGCAGCTATATGGTATTCCGGCAACTGGAACAGGACGTGAAAGGCTTCTGGAAATTTGTAAAAACAGCCACCGCCGCAGATCCCTTTTTTAAAGGCGACTATGATCTTTTAGCTGCAAAAATGGTGGGCCGCCACCGGGACGGCACACCATTGACTCCGCATCATCCGGTGAGCCCGGAGGATAAGAACGGTTTCTTATACAGCCATGAGGACAAAGACGGGCAGCATTGCCCCGTGGGCTCCCATATCCGCAAAACAAACCCCAGGGACGGCATCGATCATGATCCTGCGGCCTCATTGGATATTGTCAGCAAACACAGGATCCTGCGCAGGGGGCGGTCGTATGGTGCACCCTTGTCGCCAGACTATGATCCCGAAAAGATGCTTGCATCCGATGTTGCAGGGGAACGTGGCTTATTCTTTATCTGTTTCAATACACAGATAAAAAGGCAATTTGAGTTTATACAAAGCGCCTGGAGTAACAGCAATAAGTTTGATGGACTGTATGATGATCTGGACCCGCTTATTGGGTTCCCCATCCACCTGCGGAAGTACTGCGAGGGCAGCTTTACGATACCCGCATGCCCTTTCCGTAAGAAAGTTCATGGGATCCCTCAGTTTGTATTTATGAAAGGGGGGGCGTACTTCTTTATGCCGGGCTTGAATACTCTCCGGCAGATGGCGATGTAGTATCTATTGCAATGGTCTTTTCCCTAAAAAGCCGTATATTACTATAGATAAAAATTCCCTCAATCCCATGCAGCACGAAAGCCGCAATGCTCAAACTGTCCATTCCCCTTCCCAAGCGGCAGCGAGCAACCACACTTCTTCAGGAATATCCAAACCAGCTGTCCAAGCTCCATTAAAACCAAACAACACCGGTCTTCCGGATAATTTGAAGACAGGTGTCGAGCACTTATCAGGCTTTTCCATGGATGATGTAAAAGTCCATTATAACTCTTCCACGCCGGCTCAATTACAAGCCCTGGCTTATGCGCAGGGAACGGATATACATCTTGGCCCCGGACAGGAAAGGCATTTGCCGCATGAAGCATGGCATATAGTACAACAGAAGCAGGCGCGCGTAAAGGCTACCAAACAATTCATGGGAAAAACGGCCATCAATGACGATGTGAGCCTGGAGCAGGAGGCCGACATGATGGGAGCAAAGGCATTACAGACAACATCCATGAAACAAGCGGGCGCGCTCAACGATACATCCGCCTGGAATAGCTCAGAGGCGCCTGTACAACGCAAGGTTGGCTTTGAGATAGAGGTGATCGGTGCAACCATGAGTGTTGATGAGGACTACATTGCCGATCATAACGCGCAAGGTGGGGCCGTGGCTGCCCAGCGCAGGTTGACCAAAGGAGAGGTTTTACATCAGGGCGCCGGGTGGAAACTGACACCTGAAGGAGGAGAAAGAGGTTCGTGGATACCTGAATATATTGTAGCGGCTATTGACGAAACCCAAAATGCTGCGCAAATTCCCATAAAGATGCAGGCGGTGGCCAATCATGCACAGGGTGATCTGACGCATCCAAATAGATGGTCGAACGGAGCCGGCTTAGAGATAGAAGAGGAAGAGCGATTGCTGGGCAGTTTCCATGTTACGGGCGGCGTTCGGTTAAGCAGGATCAGCCAGCTTATCAAAATGCTTAATCAAGGCGATGAAGATAACACGCAAATTGCCAGTCGGGCGGAGGCCATTTCATTGAGCGGTAACAATTATAAAAGTGTGGTGGCGCTGGTAGCGCTGCAGATCTCAGACCTGGTTAACCATCGGCAACGTGACGGATATTCAGCCAAAAGAGGTGTCGGAATACTTAGCCGTACCGATTTAGGGCAGGCAGTGGCCAAGGTGACCAGATTTACCAGAAAGGCCACCTTCATCAGTGAGGTATTGCACGCCGCAGGGGTTGCTGCAGACGCCAGATTATTTGCCCATCAGTTACCTGGTTCCGCCGGTACCAACCGCAGTATAGATGATCAGCAAAACCTTACAGCAGGCCAGTGGCTTGACAAACTGCTCACCGGCACTGATTTCAAATGGAGCGAAACAAAGAATGACAGTGGCGCAGACTTTGGCTATGACAAAGTAGGGGAATCTACATTGGGCCATCGGGCAGATGGTATTGTTGTAGAACTTCGCTCCCTGGAAGAACAAGGCGAAGAACAAGGTTTGCCCCCCGATAAATGGATAGACGTGGCCAATCGTTACAAAACACTATTTGCGCTGCTGAACCAAAAAGCCAGCGAGGAAGATGTAAAGCGAGGTTTCGGCACCTATCAGAATAAATATCTTCCTGAGGAGTAGTTGCAGGCTGGCTGAAATACGGTAAGCTGTCCGGAAACGAACACACAACGTCCAGGTACGGACGCCTGGCCGCCCCGCAAACCTTACCAGTAAGCCATGTGTGCCACATCTTGCAGCTGGCAGCATTCTTGTGGAGCTTGAACCATGCTGCGCAACTACTTCAAAATCGCCCTGCGTAACCTGCAACGCAGAAAAGCCTATACGCTGATCAATGTCCTGGGCCTTTCACTGGGATTCGCATCTGCTATTTTGATCTTCAGCTTTGTAAAATACCATCTGAGCTTCGATACCTTCCATTCAAAGAAAGACCGGATCTACCGTATTGTAACGGAAGACCATATGGAAAAGGTATTCTATTACCCCGGTACCCCGCCGCCTGTGGGAAAGGCCTTCCGTAACGACTATACCTTTGCAGAGAAAGTTTCCCGGGTGTTCGTGATATACGGTCCGCAGATCTCGCTGCCATTTTCCACCGGGAACCAGAAATTCCAGGAGGGACAGGGAGTGGCATTCGCCGAACCGGGATTTTTTGATATCCTGGATTTTCCATTGATAAAAGGGGATAAGGAGAAGGTGCTCACAGAACCCAACACTGCGCTGATCACCGAACGGATCGCAAAAAAGTATTTTGGGGACGCCGATCCTATCGGAAAGATCATCCGCGTAGGTAATAAAACAGATTTCCGGATCACAGGGATCCTGGCCGACCTGCCTGAAAATACAGACCGAAGACAGGAGATCTATCTACCCTTCAGCAACCTGAAAGATTACAATCCCTGGGCTGCCGGCGATGATGGCTGGGGAGGCGTCGCATCCGATTTTCAGTGTTTCGTACTGCTGAAACCAGGTGTTTCGGCTGCTACGGTCAACCAGGTGTTCCCGGCGTTTTCCCGCAAATATTACGATGGTGATTATGAACAGGAATGGCAGTTCAAGCTGCAACCCCTGGCGGATATCCATTTCAACCCCGCATTTGATGGCAAGATGTCCGGGAAAAATATATGGGCATTGTCCCTTATTGGTGTTTTCCTCATTGTCACAGCGGCAGTAAATTTTATTAACCTGGCAACTGCCCAGGCTTTGAACCGCGCCAAAGAGGTGGGTATACGAAAAGCCCTGGGCAGTATTCGCGGGCAGCTTTTCTGGCAATTCATCGCCGAAACAGCCGTCATCAACCTGGTGGCGATGCTGCTGGCGTTTGTACTGATCCGGCTGACTTTACCGCTTCTTGGAGTGCTGTTTGATGTACCGGTCAGCCTTCACTTTTTCCAGGGTATTTACCTGTTTTTGCCCTTGCTGCTGGTATTGGTGATATTCCTTTCCGGTGCTTACCCTGGTTTGGTCATTGCAGGATTTCAGCCGGTACGGGCGCTGAAAGGGGCATTGACCCAGCAACACGTGGGAGGCTTTTCGCTGAGAAGAGGGCTGGTGGTCACGCAGTTCGTGATTTCGCAGCTGCTCATCATCGGCACACTGGTGGTTGTGTATCAAATGCGTTATGTGAGCCGTGCAAACATCGGTTTCCAGAAAGATGCTGTTGTGATGATCCCTGTTCCCGCTGCCGAAAAGGCGAAGGTCAGCACACTGCGGTCTGAGCTTTCCAGCTTGTCCGGTGTAGAGAAATTGAGCTTCTGCAACCAGCCTCCGATAGGTGCTGGCGGCGGACGCGAGATGGTGTACGATCATCGCAGCAGGAGAGAGAACTATGATGTAGTGCTTAAGCTGGGAGACGAACAGTATCTTTCCACATTCGGTTTGCAGCTATTGGCAGGTCGCGATCTTTATCCTTCAGATACCATCCGCGAATACCTGGTGAACGAGACCCTGGTAAAAAAGCTGGGTGTTACTAATGACGCGGTGATTGGCAAAAATGCGATGATCAATGATGTCAACGGTACGATCGTGGGCGTGATAAAGGATTTTCACAATGAATCCTTCCATAGCCCTATCAGGCCATTGGCCATTACTACACAGACCCGTTCTTATTACTCCTGCGCGGTGAAGGTGAATACCGCCAGCCTGCAGCCCACGCTGAAGGCGGTACAAAAAACATGGGAGCAGCTGTATCCTGATAATATTTACCAGTCCGAATTTTTAGATGAGCGTGTTGCCCGGTATTATCAATTGGATCAGCGGATCCAACAGGTGATCCAGACTTTTACAGTAATAGCTATTTTCATCGCCTGTCTGGGTTTATATGGTTTGGTGTCTTTTATGGCTGCACGGAAAACCAGGGAAGTGGGGGTAAGGAAGGTATTAGGCGCCAGTGTGGAAAGTATTCTCTGGCTGTTCGGAAAGGAGTTCGTTCGTTTGCTGCTGCTGGCTTTTGTGATCGCTGCTCCGCTGGCCTGGTGGGTGATGAATAAATGGCTGGAGAGCTTTGTGTATAGGATTAGTCCGGGGCCCGGGATCTTTGGGCTGGCCATGTTAATAACCCTGGTGATAGCCTGTTTAACGGTGGGATATAGTGCGGTGAAGGCGGCGGTGATGAACCCGGTGAAATCATTGCGGTCGGAATGAAGAGGGAAGATGCAGCTGCCATTATCGCAAATGAATGATTCCCGCCTGATCAAAGAAGTAATTCACATCGCTGGCATGGCTTAGGTTTTCGAGAACTACATGTATGGAGTCTTCTTTTCTGAACTTTCCGGAGAAGCTATAATTTTTACAAGCCGGCCGGTCAAATACTATTCTTGCATCGTATACCCGTTCCACCCGCTTACAGATATTTTCCAGCTTTTCTTCATCAAAATAATACACGCCGCGTATCCAGGAAGTCACGGTGTCCTGATCTATGCTAAGGGTAGCCCAGGACTTGCTGTCAGGATCATATTTCACAGCAGATCCTGCGTTTAAGACCAGCTGGCGCCCGTTCTTTATTTTTACTGAAACGGAACCGTCTAAACAGGCAACAAACAGCTCATCATCATAGGTACTTACATTGAAGCTGTTTGCACAGCCAAAGATATCTGCCAGCCTGGTCTTTAATAGTACTTTTTCACCGGCTCCCGGCTTAAATTTGAAACAGCCTTCTCCATCCAGCAGCATTACCCGGTTGGTTTTGTAGCTTGTTGCCACCTTTAACAGGGAACCGGCATTTAAATTAACATAAGAGCTGTCCGGCAGGATCACAAATCCGGTATGTGCTTTTATAATATTGATGGTGTTCCAGACCGGGATCTTATTGGAAGCTGACCGGGATAATGTAAATATGATGCCGGCAGGCAGGATCAGCTGCAGGAGGGGAAATAAGAAATGCTTAAGCCTGGGATTAAGAATGGGGATGGAGGCCATTACAAAGGTTTATGGTGGCTATCTTAAATGCAATACGCCATCTTTGAGCTCATATCCATTAATTGAGGAAGTGGCTTTCAAGGTATGCATGAACTTCTCTATCGGTTCATTACGGTTGAGAATACCGGTAAAGGTCCTGTCTTTAATATCCTTATTGTCAATTGCAATGCTGATCCCATACCAGCGTGGGAGTATTCCGCAAATTTCCTGAATCGTGTTATCATGAAAATGGTGCATGCCCTGGCGCCAGCTCAATATTTCCTCTTCATCAAATGCCTGCACTTTCAGCTCCTTTTGTATCAAGCTATATACAGCTTCCTGGCCTTGCTGCAGGGTTACAGGCCGGTCTGCGGCGTCCACCTGCACTGCGCCCTCAACGAGAGAAACACGCAAGGTATTGGGATCATAGGTGTTGATGTTGAAGCCTGTGCCCAATACCGTTACCGTACCATGCTGTGTGTGTACAACAAGGGGTTTTTTGGCATCCTTTGCAGCTGCTATGTAAGCTTCCCCTTCGATGGAGATCTCTCTTTTATTACCCGGAAAATTAAACGGAAATTTTAATAGGGTGGAGGAGTTGAGCCAGATCAGGGTACCGTCGGACAATAACACTTTATAGTCCATTCCTACCGGTACGCTAAGGGTGTTAACACCTGCAGCACCTGTCTTGTCTGAACCGACTATAAATGTTAAGGAATCTTTATTGCCCTTCAGCAAAGTGCCGTTGCCGAGGTTCATTTGTCCTGTGTTATCAGAAAGATCCACCGTTTTGTCGCCGGCAACATACAATTTAATGCCGCTCCCTTCACTGACAGCGCTCACTAATCCCTCTTTTGAAGGGCCCGATCTCTGATTGAGGAGATATAAGGACAGTAAAATTCCCAGCAGCACAGCCGCCGCCGCAAAGCTTACCATTTTAAGTCTTGTGTGATGGGATGGCCGCTCCTGTAAAGCAGGTATAGGTTTCCAGGTTTCGTCGGACTTCAGGCGGGCAAATTTCGTTGACAGATCTTCTTCGGTGAACTGCGTTTTCAGCGCCTTATACGCCTCCCTTACCGCCGGATCATTATCCAGCAGGGTGTTAAGATACCTTTCATCGGCTTCACTGATCTCGCCCGTGAGCTGCTCGATCATTAGCCAGTGTATGTGATCAGAATCCGGACGCATATTATATTGACACGCAAAAGTGCAGTTTAGTCCTATTAAAGTTTATTTTTTTTTTCAAAATGCGACTTTACAATCTTTAAAGCCCTCCAAAGCTGGTTTTTTACGGTATTGGGACTAATACCCATTTCCCGGGCAATTTCGTTCCTGTTCATTTCCCTGAAATAGGCCAGTTCGAACACCTTGGAGGAAAGTGGGGCTATATTGCTGATAGTGTTGGAGATCTCTGTCTGCAGGCGCCGTATATCCAGATTGTCTTCAAACGGCGTATAATCTTCCGGGGGAGTGATGATCTTTAATATTCTTTGCCTGTTGGCATCATCCCGGATCTTATTCAGGCATCTGTTCTTAACCGATGTATACAGGAATGCTTTTAAAGAGGAGCTTACCCTGGAATAGAGCTTTTTTTCATGGAATTCAGCGAAGAAATCCTGTACCAGGTCCTGCGCGTCGGACTGGTTCCCTAAGATGGAAGCTGCATAGACAGTTAAGCGCACCCTGTACCGGGTGTAACATTCCACAAAAGCTTCAGCATTATCGGACTTCAATGCTTCAAGCAGAGAAATGTCATTGTTCTCTTCAGGCATTCACATGAATCTGTTTAAAAGGCTTTATAAAAACCCAATTTTTTGAACGGTAAAATAAGACAATCTGAATGTTAATTTACCAAAATTTTACAACATAAAACCGTCGGCTTAACATTCGGGTAACAAAAAATCATTAGTGAGTAGGACAGGCCTGCAGTAATAGGTGTCATAGCTATATTAATACGGTAAAATTTATCCTTTATACTGAATACCGACCAACCTTAATCAACCTAAAATCACCCGTAACTATGGGAAAAGCACAAAAATGGGGAGACAGTGCTTATAATTATCTCCATGCCATCATTATCTGCCTGATATGCTTTGTGGCGCTCCAGGCGAAGGGCAGCAGCCAATCAGGGGAGAGCCTTACGCTGAGAGCAAGTAACATTGCTTTGTCTGATGTTTTCAAATTCATTTATAAGCAAACGAAGCTGAAGGTGTCTTATTCCAACCAGCTGTTCAACGACAGGGAAAAGGTCAGCGTGGATTTCAATAACACGCCTGTTAAAGACGTGATGTTCTTCCTGCTGCGGGGCAAGGAGGTGAATTTCGAAATTGCAGAGAACCTGATCATTATCAGCAGGAAGGAAAAAGAAAGCTCAATGATCACGCCGGCTGACACGCTTATAAATGTAATCCCCTCCGTTACTGGAAAAGTAACGGATGCAGATGGTAAGCCGGTCCCGGGCGCTACCGTCATTGTGAAAGGCACTCAACAGGGCAGCACTACAGATGCTGATGGAGACTTCACGCTGCTAAAGGTTAAAAAAGATATTCCGGTGATCATCAGCTCCATAGGTTTTGAAACCAGGGAGGTCCGGGTTAAAGGTAGTAGCCTGCTGGTAAAGCTGAACCTGCTGGTTCGCAACCTGGAAGAAGTTGGTGTGGTATCAACCGGGTATCAAAGCATTCCCAAAGAAAGGGCTACCGGCAGCTTTGTACAGATCTCAAAAGTGATGTTAAACCAACAGGTAGGGACCACCGTATTAGACAGGCTGCCTGCCATTGCCAGCGGTGTTAGTGTAATTCCCCCTCGTCTTAACACTGGTAAAAGCCAGCTGACCATCCGGGGTATCAGTACGGTAAAAGGCCCCCAGGGCCCGCTGATCGTTTTGGACAATTTTATCTACGAAGGAGATATTACGAACATCAACCCTAACGATGTAGAGAGCATAACACTGCTCCGTGATGCGGCAGCAGCATCCATATGGGGCACACGGGCAGGAAACGGCGTCATTGTAATAACTACCAAAAAGGGAAAGTTCAATGAAAAGACCCGCATGGAGTTTGTGTCCAGTATATCCATGGTTGAAAAACCGGATCTGTTCTATATGAAGAAAATAAGCGCCAGTGATTTTATTGACGCCGAAAAGATCCTGTTTAACAATGGGCATTACGATGTTTACCTGGAATATGTGCCTACTTTTTATCAAACAGATGTGGTAGATATTCTTGAAAAGGAAAGAAAAGGCCTCCTTACCAAGGGGCAGGCGGAGGATATGATCAATACATTCAGGAACCGGGATCTCCGCCGGCAGTACATGGATCATGTATACCAGGCTGGAATAAACCAGCAGTACGCTGTCAATGCCAGGGGCGGCACCAGTAATCTTGCCTGGGTTATTTCCATGGGATACGATAAAAACCTGGATAACCTGAGGGCGGAATATAACCGTGTTACCGTGAGGGCAGAAAATACGTATAAGCTGACAGATAAGCTGCAGCTAACAGCCGGGATCAACTACCTGGTTTCTAATAACCAGAGTGGTAAGGACGGATATGGCAGCATCCCTTACAAAACTGTCCCTCCCTATACTTTACTGGCCGATGAGAACGGCCAGCAGGTTGCTTTTCCCTATCAGTGGCGGCGGGCATATCTTGACACCGTGGGAGGCGGCCGTCTGCTGGATTGGTACTACCATCCGCTCGAAAACTATAAGCACCAGACCAACCGCGCAAAGCTGCAAAGCTTTATTCCAAAGATCACCATAAAGTATGCGGTGGCAAAATGGCTCGACCTGAATGTGAGCTATCAGTCAGAAAAACAGACCGTCAACACAGATGCGTTATCGGATGCGCAAAGCTTTATGGCGAGAGATTTAGTGAACAGGTATTCCAATATTGACTACAGCACCGGCACGGTAACAAAAGCGATCCCCGACGGTGGCATTCTTGACCATAATCAATCTGAATTGACCACCAGGTTATTCAGAGGACAAGCAAACTTTGAACATAGGTTTGGATCCGGCTCCATACATGCTATCCTGGGCACGGAAGTGAGAGATAATAAGCTGGAGAGCATTAATAGCAGGTACTATGGCTATAACCCTGATCAAAGGACTTCCGTAGATGTGGACTACAGGACCCAGTTCAAACAGGTGGACGACATCCTGGGATATGCATCCATCCCCAGCAATAGCCAGCAGGATCTGACTATAAACAGGTACGTTTCCTATTATGGCAACATTTCCTACACTTTGAGCAATAAATATACTGTAACGGTAAGCAGCCGGCGGGATGCGTCTAACCTGTTTGGCGTTGCATCCAATGATAAATGGACGCCCTTATGGTCTGCAGGTGGATCCTGGAATATCAGTGAAGAGCCGTTCTATACATGCAGCTTTCTTCCTAATCTAAAACTGAGAGCTACTTACGGCTATAGCGGCAATATCGCCCCCGGCTTAACTGCCATTACCACAATCAGCTATGTACCTCCTTCGCCGCTCACTACCTTTCCAAGAGCCCTTGTCTCCAATTTTCAAAATGCTGATCTGAAATGGGAGAAAGTGGGCATGTTGAACTTTGGTGTTGACTTTACATCCAAAAGGGATATACTTAGCGGAAGCATTGAATACTATCGTAAAAAAGCGACGGACCTGCTGGGCTTTGCCGCGTACGACCGTACACTCGGACTTGGTGTTCCTACCATTCAGAAAAATAACGGCAGCCTTAAAGGCAGTGGCGTTGATATTAATTTGAATTCAATAAATATCAATCGCTCTTTTAAATGGACCACAAACCTGCTATTCAGCTACTATACTGACAAGATAATAGATTACTATGCATCCGATGAAAGGGCCAGCACCTATATAGACGGTACTACCGCAGCCATCGGTTATCCAAGGTATCCCGTTTTCTCCTATAAGTATGCCGGGCTTGATCCTCAAACGGGCGCGCCCCAGGGTTATCTGAATAACAAGATCAGCCAGGACTACTACGCTTTGACAGGGGATAGCGCATCCATAGCAGATCTGAACTTTCATGGCTCTGCCGTTCCTAAATATTACGGATCGATCGGCAATACATTTTCATATAAAAATATCTCCCTTACTTTCCGGATCATGTACCAGCTTGGCTATTATTTCAGGCGGCCATCCATTGATTATACGGTGCTGCAGGACACCGGGGACGGACATGAAGATTTTGGTAAACGCTGGCAAAAGCCCGGTGATGAAAAGAACACTTTCATTCCTGCGATGGACTACCCGGCAGATTATGCCAGGAGCCAGTTCTTCCTTAACTCAGCACCGCTTATCAGCAAAGGAGATCATATCCGGCTGCAATATATAAACCTGGAGTATATGCTGTCAAAAGATAAGACAAATTGGCTGCCCTTCAGTAACATCAGATTTGCATTTGTTGCCAACAATGTGGGCCTGCTCTGGAAGGCTAATAAATATGGGATCGATCCAAACTTCGTTTACCCGGACTTCCCACCGTCCAGAAATTATTCTTTTCAAATCCACGCCAACCTGTAAAATAAGTAAGATGACAAGGTCAAATAAACTATTCACATTTATTCTTGTAACATTGGTCACTGCGGCAGGATGTAACGATTTTCTCGACGTAAAGCCCAAAGCCAATCTTGCTGTTCCCAGCTCACCCGATGATCTGCAGGCCCTGCTGGACGTCGATTTTAAGATGAACGGATCGGGCCCTGTATCGAATGAGATCAGCGCAGACGATATTTACATACCAGATGAATCTTACACCAGCTTGGGAGAGGATGAAAGGAGAATATATACCTGGGCGCCGGCTCAGCTGTTCGTCAATGAGAATAGCAATGATTGGGTGAATGGGTATAGTAAAGTCTACGTAGCGAATGTAGTGCTGGATAATATTGATGAGCTGTATGGCCAGTACCAGGCCAGAGCGCTGAACAACATTAAAGGGCAGGCATTATTTCACCGGTCTTTCCGGCTGTTCCAGCTGGCAGCGATCTTTTCATTCTCTTACAAACCCGGTACTGAGCAGGGGCAAGGCATCCCACTGCGGCTCAGCAGCGACTTGAATGAAAAGATCACCCGGTCTAGCCAGCAGCAAACATTCGATCGCATCATTGGTGATCTTAAGCAAGCCTGCAGCTTGCTGGAGGTGAACAACACACATGTACTAAGGGCCTCAAAGCCGGCAGCCTACGCGCTGCTTTCCCGGATCTTCCTCTATATTGGGGACTATGGACAGGCATCTCTTTATGCCGATTCCTGTTTACAGCTCAAAAATACCCTGCTTAGCTATAATACACCAGACATTCCGGACCTGGATGCACGTTATCCGTTCAATGATCCCTCCCTGCTTTATAAAAACCCGGAGATCATCTTTTCATCAAAGACAGGCATCCCGCCGATACTTAGTCCAACTTATATGAGAATGGATTCAGCCCTGATAAAAATGTATGCTCCCGGGGATAACAGGCTAAAGGTGTTTTTTAATGCCGAATCCGGGGGTAACGGATCTTTTTCATTCAAGGGCAGCTATGAAGGCGCCAATGGATACTTTGAGGGCCTTTCAACAGATGAAGTGTATCTTGTTAAAGCGGAATGCGATGCCCGTTTGAATCATGTTGAAGCGGCCATGCAAACTTTAAATCACCTGTTAAAATCCCGCTGGGATAGCGCTGTTACCTATAAAGAACTAAGCGCCGGCAGCCGGGAAGAGGCGCTTGCCATTATACTGCTGGAACGAAGGAAGAGCCTCGTGATGAGAGGGCTGCGATGGCTGGATATAAAAAGACTGAATAACGAGGGAGGGAATTTAACATTAGAAAGAAAAGTAAATGGCAGCGTGTATACACTGCCGCCTAACGATCTAAGGTATGCATTAGCCATTCCTGAAAGTATTATTGCGGCCTCGGGGATCTCCCAGAATCCCAGGTAAAATTGTTTTGTTTTGATTTTTTATTTCACTGCAGCCTTTTTTCAGCTGGGCTGCTTTAGCTTTGTGTTATCGGTGCAGGGAACAGTGCTAAAAGAATGAGATGAAGGCTTGCAGATAAGCAGCACCTATATGCCAGAACAAATCAACATACGGCCCTCAAATATAACATCGCTAAATCCTGTTTAGTCGGAATGTTGAGTAAACCCTCATAGTAGCCATTTAAACTTGAAAACCTATGCAAGATTTTTTAGACACTAAACTTGCTTTTCCGTAATCCATTTATTCATTTATTCCCTGGTGCTGTATAAGCACAGGTATTATTTAACCGGATACTTAACCCTTTTGTTGGTAAACGCCAACGAGCGGAATATTCTATGATGCTTTAAAATTCTTCACTTATGAATAACGCAGGTAGAAACGGCAAATTTATTGCCTTTGTGGTTTTTGCATTTATTACACTTTTTACATACACCGCGGTCAATAAAATCTGGGATATAGATTTTGTCGAAAAGTCGTTAAGATCATTTCCTTTAATAGGTTCGATGGCGCCGTTGCTCTCCTGGGCGATACCGCTTGCAGAGCTGGTGGTAGTTGCGGTGCTGTTCATACCCCGGACCCGCAATATTGGGCTGCTGTTGTCCACCTTACTCATGATCTCCTTTACATTTTATATCATTTATCTGAAGGCTGTCAGCAGTATCCTGCCATGCACCTGTGGCGGGATGATCTCGCACCTCAGCTGGGATCAGCATTTGATCGTTAACATCATATTTATCGTATTAGGTATTGCATCGATCTATCTGACCAGGAAAAATCAGCGCAGGATGGCAGCTGTGCTCAGCCCCGCAAATTAATCTCAAGCTTATTCGTGCACGAGGTATAGCTTTCTTAGTTGCAAATGAGAAAGTACCGTAATTTTTATTTGTTAACTTTTAATTTAAACATCATGAAGAAGTACCTTTTAGGCGTATGTGCTATCGCACTGGCCCTCAGCTTCAGCGCTTTCAGAGCTTTTGCCCCCAATCTGTCTTTTGTTCCTGCTAACATTACAGAGGCTAATGTTGACCAGGATGCCAGCTGGACCAGCTCATCACAGGTTTGCCCTGCTCCGAAGGTGGATCCTTGCATTATCGACCTGGCATTGATCACTTCTCAGTCAGTTACCAATGAGGCTCAATTCCTGTCTTACCTGGCAACTTTCCCGAATGATGCCGCCAGAGTAGCTGAAGTACAACGTATTACAGTTGATAGGAAGCCCTAATGGACATCTTCCTTCATTAATACTTTAAATTAAGATCTGCATTGAATAGCGTTTGCTATTCAATGCAGACTTTCATATATAACAAATACATCCAGTGCCCGTTTTTCATAAGTTGCGGAGAATCCATTCCTTTCCAGCACCAGCTTCAGCTTATCGATATCATTCAAGTCTGCGTCCTCAATTGCCATCAAATATTTTTCGCTCTGCGATGTTTCGTCGATAACAGGAATGGTACCGGACTGATTTTTTCTCGTGGTAATGTCATTGACATTGTACAGCACCCTATCCGGGTCGAAAGCACCAAATTTATCCAGGTTGTTCCCATAATTCATTCCGTCTTTATTTTTGATCACCAGGCAGCGCATTTCACGCGTCTCTTTTTTTGCTTTCAATCCGAAAGTGCGATACAGGTCAATCTGTAGATTTGACCTTACCTGGGCAAGGCTGATGGGAGGGGAGCTCAGCTCATAACAATATACAGACTTTGCGTAGTTCGCAGAATAGAAGTCAGTAGCATAATAGTCCATATCCGGGGCTTTGAAGTCAAAGACAATCCTGCTGACGGGGTAATTGACATTATAAGCGAGGCAGTACAATTCCCGGAATGTTTTGTTCCTCAGGTAATAATGTGAAATGTTGGACGTGTCTGCCGGGCTGATATAATCTTTGGGCCCCCTAACTACGAGTCCATCAATATAGCCAGTGATCATGCTCCGGAACTTTACATTCCTTTCCGGGCCTCCGTTGCCGTTCTTAAAGAGCGGTTCGCTGGGCCGGAAATCTAAATAATCGGTCTTTGTCAGGTTCACATCTTTACCCTCCAGCACCTTCTTCACGTTATCATCTGTTACCTCTTCGCTGAAAGAGGCGTTCTTATATATTCCCTCTCTGTCGATCCAGGCGTAATGGGGTACCTGCATATGGGGAAACAGCTTTTCAGCCGTCGTATCGTCGATTGCATAGGTAAGATCGAATTCCGGCTGCGCCTTTTGCAGGCGCCGTATAATACGGCTGAGCCGCTCATAATTGCTACCCTTGGCATCCTGGCAGATCAGGATCAGCTTCAGGTCATCTGCATAGCGTTTCTGAAGAGAGTCCAGGAAGGGCATTTTTGCAATACAAGGACCACAGGATGTGGTAAAGAAGTCAATGATGACCATCTTTCCCTTAAAATCGGATAATTTGATCTTCTTACCCGGTTTCCCCGTACCGCCAATGAATGTTTGGAAGCTTATTTCCGGGACCGCATGCCCCGGTTGCACCGGGTAGATCTTTTGCCCATTAAAATCGTCGCTCCTGAAAGCACATAACAGGAGTGCTGCTAATATTAGATAATTCCGCATAAACAGGATTTAGATGCTTATGGTGTATGACACCTGGAGGGGGAGGCTTGTCCTATTCAGGAGTAAAATTTAAGATCAGCGGCCCTTGGCCATCCTGGGCGAGTCCAAGAGCTGCATAAATAAACAGATACCGCCGGTAATCGTTCACATGCAGCTAAATGACATAATGAACTGAAGGGTGATTTTGCAACGCTTACGAGGCAAAATATATATTTCACGAAACTCGTGGACAGTATTTTTCTCTTTTTGTTAATATAGCGTGTCAAAATAACCGGCAGCTATATGAACCCGAATGGGCTGGTGATGGGTCAGGTTTGAGAAATGCGTTTAATATCGCCCTATACCTACAGCTCAAATTCCAAAATATGACCTCAGCAGCATTCCATTCCTTTTTTAATATACCAATTTATACTTATTAAATATGAATGAATCCGTACGCAATAAGCTTATAGAAGTCGCCAGGGCAAAAGGAGAGCAGACTATAACTTACCAGGAGCTGTCGGATCAATGCAGGCTTGGTTTGGTGATGCATGATTCTGAATATGCACGGGCGGAGATTGGCAAAATACTGGGTGAGGTCTCGGCTTATGAGCACGGGCATGGCCGGCCCCACATTTCCGATTATTCAAATGAGGCGCTGTTATGACTTCTGGAAAGATGAAGAAACCTTCAAGCGATATTGCTGATAGAAAACTAATCACACCAAATGTATGTACTCTTGGGAACAAATAGATGAGAGACAAAGTAAGATCTCTATTGAAAGTCATGGCGAGGCTGTTTTTACAAATATTAGTCAAGCTATCCTGGAAGGAGATAACCAGGCACGCTGGTTTTGGGAGCTTTTACAGAATGCAAAAGATGCAATTGATGATGACCAAACAGTCAGCGTACGGTTGATTATCACAGAAAATGAAGTAGTATTCAAGCATGACGGCAATACTTTTGAGCTGGATGAGATCCTTAAGCTGATCACACAGGGATCCAGCAAAAAAGGGAAAGCCGGTAAGACCGGGCGTTTTGGGACCGGGTTTATTTCTACTTACATTTTATCAAGACAGGTCCGGATCAGGGGAAGATTAGACGATGGGACAACATTTAATTTTATATTGGACAGGGAAGCTAATGCAGCGCCCGATTTTCTTATAAAGCAACAGCAATCGACCAGGGATTTTTATGCTTCCTTCAATAAGGACGACCAAATGGACCTTGGGCCTTTTACAACCAGCTTCACCTACCAGCTGAGCGATATTGGTAAAGCTGCATCCAAATCAGGTCTTGAAGGGATTGCCGAATACCTGCCTTATGTGCTGGCGTTTAACCCGAAGCTCAAACATATCAGCGTAAGTTTCCAAGGGGTAGAGATGACTTATGAGAAATTGCCGGCCATAATATACAAAGGCTATTCTCATTTGCTGGAAGAGATTGGTGTTACATGCAGTGTTGCCGGAGAATCCGCACAACAATCAATTATTAAAGTAATTGGAGATAATTGGGAATCAGGCTTTAAGATTAACATCGCCGGCTATAAAAGTGCTTTTACATCACTGAATTCACACACACCAAATTTATTTGCCTCCTTTCCACTTTTGGGCACCGAAGTCCTTGGCTTGCCATTTGTTGTGAATTCTACAGAATTTGGCCTCAAGCACGAGCGGAACGGTGTGTTTATCGGTACGGGCACGGATGACGTCATATTGCAAAACAAGAAAAGCATAGAGGAAGCGGTTGCGACACTGCCATTGGTTTTAAGATGGTCTTTGGCTCAAAAAGTTGAACATCAGTTCAATGTCATTATTTTTTGTGATTGGCAGGCGCCCAGATGGCTGGATGAACAGTGGCTAAAGTCTGTTAAGCTTGCAGCTATTGCTAATATTATTACGATCCCATTAGTTGCCACTCAAGGAAGTGATGGCTGTCCGGTAACAATTGCTGATCTTATTATTCCTGGTGAGGAAGATGCCGCTACGCGCGGGGGAATGCTAGCGCTACTAAAGGATTTTGCACCTGCAAAAATACCACTTGAGCATGAGGCGGAAAAATGGTATCAGTTTGTGGTGAACGCCGGGATTTTTCCAGATGAAAACCAAGTCATTCTGAAGAAAAGATTTTTACTTGCTGACTTCTGCGCACTGATAGGGAATGAAGGGAATCTGCCCACCTTGCAGAAAACATTAGGTATAAAGACGGCTGTTTCCTGGTTGAATGAGCTATATATATTGCTCGGTGGTGCAAATATCAGGCTGTTTCATGAATCAGCGTTGGTACCGGTGCGAAACGGACAATTTGTCAGAATAAATGCAGAGATCAAAATAGATGAAATTAAAGATGCTACTTTATATGATGTCTCTGCACTATTGGGTACAGACCTGTTCTCTACATTGGTGGAGCCTGGTATCGAGCTGCCCGCTGATCTTTGCGGGCCTTATAAAAAGGAGGATCTTGTCAATAAGCTGATCGCTGAAAACGCTCATCAGCCTGTTTCTGCTTTTTTTAAGGCGGAGCTGCTCAAAGCAAATGCGCTGATGCTGAAATGGCTGATAACAAACAAAGGTGAAGGGTTTATTAATGCCTTCCAGGTCGTTACCACAGGTGAGGATCAGAGTAAAAACGCAGCTTTCTATAAGCACTCACTTGGTACATTTGCGGATAAAAAACAAAAGCTGCTGGCGCCCAAATCCGTTTGGAGCGATACCTTTAGGCTGTTCGAAAAGCTGGTGAAAGACCGTGATTGCCTGCACCAGGTCTATGCAGAAGTACTAAGTAAAGAAGAATTGGAGTGGCTTAGGGACCATATGTATATTCATTTGTCGCCGTTAATCGAATCGACAACGTCCCTAAACAGGATCACAGCTGCTCAACTGTTGAAAGACCCGGAAAAGGAGAGCTTATTGTTCGATGAGAAAGGGGAGTGCAAAGTTGGACGGGTAACGCATATTGATTTTGCATATTTTACAACCACCGATAATAATATCCTGGCTAATAGCTCAACTACGCAGTCTAGTATTGAAATTCTGCAATTTGCCCTGGAGGAAGCAGTAAAGGTGGATAAGGATTATGATCAATTTTATACGGTAAGGCTGGAAACCGGCCAACAGGTTGAGCTTAGGAAATCTTTATGGGTGGGACGTCTGAAGAGCAATCAGTGGATCAACGTTAAAAATACTTCTGGCGAAACAAGCCAAAGCTATTTGAAAGAGCGGCCCTCATCCCAAAATCTTTCCGGCTTGATTAATTCAGCGCCATATCTTAAAACGCTGATCAGAGAAGAAAAAGCAATTGCCTTATTAAATCTGTTGGGCGTTAGCGTATCCGACCTGCTTAGGAATACGCTGAGCACGGAGGCAGAAAAAACAGCCTGGGAGCGGGCTTTTACCGCTCTGTTGAGCTCAAATTTAGATCCCGTGCTGGCAGAAGTGATGTTGAAGGATGAAAATCTTCAAAGTGAATATCGGAAACGTCAGCAGAATATCGCGCTGATCCACCGGAATCAGCAAATAGGTAGTCTGTTGGAGAAGGAATTCAAAAAGCTGTTTTCAAGGCCTGAATTCAGTCATCTCGCCATTGATAGAAAACCATTTGGCAGTGATTATATCATTTCTCCGGAGAGCTCTGACCTGGTTGACGAAAATGGACAAAAAGTGATCTTCCGGGTAGGTTCCTGGTATCTTGAGCTCAAGGCTACCGGAAAGGATTATGCCGCAATGACAAAGCTTCAGGCAGAGCGTGCGGTTAAAAATTCGTCTTGCTATGCGTTGGTAGTATTACCGCTGAACAATTATGAAATTAACGGCGATAACATTTTACATCACGTTAGGTTTGTGAGGAATATCGGTGTAATATTAACCGAAAAATATAATGAGGTCAGTGAGCTGAAAACACAACAGCATCTTGTTGCTCTTCCGACAGATAAGGTTGAAGTAGCAATCGAAGAGGAGGATATCCGATACAATGTTAAGTCATCTGTCTGGATGTCCGGCGAAAAGATGATGGATTTTATCAATACCTTAAAATGACTCAGGGATTTAAATGAAAAATCCCCCCCCCCCTTAGCCAGCCTTAAAGCTGCCACCCAAACAGCTTTGGAAGACCTTGCGCTGGTCTGTTCTAACTGTTACCGTATGCTGCACAGAAATATGAGCGCTTTATCTGTTGATTCTTTGAAAGAGCATATAATTTTGGCTAGATAAGGCCTTTTTGAAGGTCCAGGTACTGCAGTATTACCTGAGGAGTAAGGTGCACGTGCCGTTGCAGGATCGAATAACTTAATGCCTGAAATTTAAATACCAATAGCGCTGCTTAACAATTTATTCACAAAGAATTTTTTTGAGTAGAGTAGTACCACGTTGCGGTATGCACGTTATAAATGTGATGCCCGTCGTTTTATGATGACAGGCTAATTTTCGAAGTTAAAGAATCAGTGTATTATAAGCCAGCTGCGGACTACCTACACAGCTCTTTTCCCCTCTGCTATCTTTTGGTCATCCTGTTTTAGCGTTATATACGATTCGTTAATGCTTTTACATACCATTAACTAAAGAAATGATTTAAGTGGGCTAATTTTATGCGACAATACTTTCATACTAATATGATCACAAAATGCAGCAGGAACATACCTCCCTGTTCAGATGATGACCAAAACTGAAATGCCAGATAGCAAGTGTGCCTTTTGCCTCTATCAGCTCCAGATGCCGTTATAAGCTATTTTCCCTCGTTCTAGTGTTCAGCGAACCATATTCCTATACCAAACTAATAATCATGGTATTAGCATATATGATCTTCATATTTTGGAAGAAGAGACAGACAAAACATCCTAAAGCCAACAACCTTCTCGGAGCCGATAATCTCGACGAGGTGCTGAGATCAATCTGTCCCGACAAGGAATTTATCAACGTGTTGCAGCAAAAGGCCGATGGAGTTACTACACCGGTTGATGAATGCTATTTGGCCGACAAACTCAGAAATGACAAGAGCGTCATGGAATATTATGAGTTCATGAAGGAAAAGTATCCAGGTGTGGATCTTAGGCCCAACTGTATAAAACGCCGGGCTCAAAAAGTAATCCTGCTACTGGCCTTGATCTTATTAGGGATGGGTGGGCTCTACGCCCTCTTTCATAAACAGAAAAAACGCTTTACATCTATATCTGAACGTGGAGACTATGCATTCTACCATTGGCGAATTAGTAGTGTGCTTGATTCAGCCCAGCTGTTATACAATAAAAAGTTCATACTGGAGCAAGATGATATTAAGGATATGTCATGTAGTGGCACACTGGATCCTGCCATGTCGCTGGAAGATTTCTTGTATTACTTTGCGTTGTCAAACGGATTAGAATACTATTCAGATACTGAAAATGTTATTCACATAAGAAAGGCAAAAATCAACAGCAGTATAAAGAAATAGCACTGACACTACGATAAATGATGACCCCAAGGGCCCAGAACATTGCCTGCCAATGTTCTGGGCCCTTTTGAATTAAGCCTTCGCCCGCGAGGCTATAATACTTAGTTTTGTTATCCAGATGCAATAGTTGCATTGCCGGGAGATACAACTCTTCGAAAATTTCGAATAGTTCAAGCTAAAGGTTGCCGCTACGGTTTAAGGGGAATTTCAGAACTGTTGACCGCATATTACAACAACATATTGGAGATAAATTCTTTTGACAGATTACTTTTATCTTTATATACAAGATAGTCCTATGTTATACATACGATCTGCTTTAGCCTTACTTTTTCTTGTACTCTTATTGTTTTCTTTTCCCTGTAAAGCTGCAGTATGGGAATACAAAAAAGGAAACTTATTGCTGCGATGGGACCTGGACAAGGATCATATGGAACTGGTGCATACTCCTTCCGGTGCTGTCAGCTGGCAGGGGAGTCTTCTGCCGGGTTTCTGGCTGCGTGACGCCAGGGGTGGGAATAGTTTTGTAAAGGCAAGCATACTCGCAAGCAGCTCCGTGATTGAAGCGGGCCGCTTAATGCTGGCCCTGGAAATAGGCAAATACGGCAAGGGTAGTTTACTAATAGAAAAAGCTCCCTGGGGCCTCCGCATCAAAACATTCCGCGTAGAATGGAACACAGCCCCACCCGCCATTATAGAAATGTACCTGGGCGCATCTTTACCGTCCACCAAACAGACAAGCACCCTACCAGGATGGGACAAGCCTTTTTTGCCCGACTGGCAGGCCATGGGCTACTGTATCCCCGGCGCCAAGGCTGGCATCGTACAAAGCTACTTCCGCAAATGGGATCTGGGGAATGCGTCCATTGCGCTGGGCAACTTTGGGCCCTCCATGGGAACACCCTATGGGGCGGGCTTTCCGCGCCCTGTATTGTTCGCTGGTATGGGAAATGATGGCGCATGGCTTACCATAGGCGCAGGCAGCATACCGGATGGCGCGCTTTCATTGAAGCTGCAATTTACCCGGAGTTGTTTCCAATACCTCTACCGGGAAGATCTCTGGGGACCTGTGCCCGGCAGAACCCGGGTATGGGAAGATCCCTGGCGTATCACCATGGACAGCACTGCCTATGCTGCTTTCAACGCTTATTACAGCTCCTTTCCTCCCACGGAAAGAAAAGAGACACTTCATGCGACTGCCGCCTGGAATACCTGGGGCATGTGGCGCAACAAACAATATGATATCCGGCCCATCGCTGATCTGGCGCAGCAGGCTGGTAATGAAACGTTGGTACTGGATGATCCCTGGGAAACCTGGCAAGGCAGCGGCAAACCCAACATGAAGCTTTTCCCTCGTTTTTATGAGGACCTTGCCTATATCCGAAGTAAAGGCATGGAAATAGGCCTCTGGGAAACTGTTGGCTGGGTGAAAGATCCCAGCGCACTTGGCCTTGATACAGCAGACCTGGTGCTGGATAAAGCCGGGCAACCCTGCAAGACCAGCTGGAGCTTTGATCCGGCGGAAGCGGCTAATTACTGCCTGGATATCAGTTCCCCACGTGCCCGGAGTTTCCTGGAAAAACGCACCGAATGGATCATGCGCAATATCAACCCGCATCTGCTCAAGCTGGATTTTGGTTACGGCCTTCCCAACCCGGATATGGGCGTGCCCCGCAATCCCCGCTACAGGGGGGAGCGCTATTGCTTTGAGCTGATTCGCCTGATTGTCAATGCGGCAAAGCGTATAGATCCCAACGTTATCATTATGTACTACGGCATCAGTCCTTTATGGGCGCCCGTCACCGATATGGTATCCCTGGATGACCAGGGAGATCTTTGGTACAACATCCACCAGGGCCACCAGGAATGGAGCATCTGGGCTTCCCTTTTATCACAGCAGGGCGTGGCGGTGAGCGGCTCTTCCGGTTACAACTGGGAACAGGATGGAACGGTATTGCGGAATACTGTTGTATTGGGCGTGCCGGGAGCGGTGCTGCCGGTGGTAACACCAATGGGCGCACCCATTGCTGAGCGATATTTGAACAGGCGCCTGGCTCTCAATAAATGGTACCGCCATATGCCGTTCTGGGACCCCTGGTGGGGCAACAGTACTACGGGTGATATGCAACAGGCGCCACAGCTGCGCTGCTGGGGGAGGAGAGAGGGATCTTTGCTCACCGCACTGGTGCTGGACGAACAATCTGCTGATACATTAGCACTACCTGACGGGGAAGCCTTGTACTGGTCCGGCAGCTGGGGCCTCATTGCGCAGGATACACAATCCATCACTACATCCTGCAGGCTGGCTGTCATTCCCTTCAGTGAAGGCTCGCTGGTTTTACCCTGCCCGGCAAAGCCGGACAGCGTGATCCTGCAGAATGTAAGGGGGCAGTATTTATATGAGGATTGGAGATGGGTGAACAAGCACTTGTTGTTAAGCGTATCATGGCCGCAGCTGGACACTGTAGCGGCATTCCTTATCTGTCGTGCTATGTCTTATTAGGACCGGCAACATAAGAGGAAGGTATTTCACTGTCGCACATTATCCGTGTCAGGGTTGCCGATCATTGGGGGGTAATATGAAAATCTCCCGGATCATCCAATGATCTGCGGATCTTGTTACTGATCGCTGCTAATTTCAGTTCAAGTTCACCTACCTCTTTTTGTAGTTGGTTGATATTGATTATTTCCTTCTTCTCGGAGAGCTGCACATGTTCTTATGCACACTTTGCTATAAGCATATTCAATCATTTTAATTAATTGTCAATATTTAACAAATTGTATAATGTTTAATGTTAATAATTGTAGGCGTCAAGCTGTTTTGTGTCAAATATGTTCGTCCGCGGATTGAACGTAATTTATTGCACATATGTGAATAAGTTATTTTCCATTGTTTTCTTTTGCTAAAATTCTTAGTTTATATTTGTCGATAATCGACAAGTTATTGATAGCCCTATGCTTAGCAAGGGGATTGTATACCAAAAAAGGAATAACTTTTGAATGGCATATTTAGTAACCAAAACCAAAGAAGAAAGTTATGAGCAACTGAAGGCATTGATCGTGGCCTTTGAGAAGGAGTATGCTGTTTTGAAAGGTGCCCAGTATAAGGAAGCGCAGCTTCGTAATGATTTTTTGAACCCATTTTTGAAGACTTTGGGTTGGGACGTTGAAAATGAAGCTGGCAAAACTCAATTTCTGAGAGATGTCATCCAGGAGGAAGGAATAGATGTGGAAGAAGAGGACGCCATCGCCCAAAAGAATCCTGACTATACACTACGGATACAAGGTGCCAGAAAGCTGTTTCTTGAAGCAAAGAAAGTTTCGATTGATATTGAGAAATCTGCTAAAGCCGCATTTCAGACGAGACGGTATGGCTGGAATGCTAATCTTGGCATTTCGATCCTTACGAATTTTGAACGGCTGATCGTATATGACTGTAGATATAAGCCATTAGCAACTGATGACCCCAATGTTGCAAAATACAGGAGTATTCATTACACGGATTTTCTTAAACATTTCGATGCCCTTTATACATTATTGTCTTTCAATTCAATTGCTTCAGGTTATATAGATGACTATTTCTCTCTTACGGAAAAGACGACTATTACTTTCGATAATTATTTTTTAAAGCAGATTGAAGATTGGAGAATAAGACTTGCGGCTGAAGTTGTCTCTAAAAATGAGGGATTTAACGAGGAAGATATAAATTTCCTTATTCAGCGGCTGCTTAACCGGATAGTATTTCTACGAATTTGTGAAGACCGGGAAATTGAAAAATATGAAACGCTTAAGGGAGTTAAGAATTATGATGAGCTAAGGGCATTATTCGTCAAAGCGGACAGAAAATACAATTCCGGCTTGTTCGATTTCATAGAGGATAATTTTACTTTGAACATCACGCTCAATCCGGATCTGCTACTTGATATATTTAACGAGTTATATTATCCTGAAAGCCCATATGATTTTGCTGTTGTTGATCCCACTATTTTAAGTCAGATCTACGAAAGATATTTAGGTAGTAAGATAACTTTTGTGAACCCTACAGCAATCAAAGTTGTTGAGGAACCCGAAGTGACTGCATCCAGTGGTGTAGTACCAACCCCTAAACTGGTTGTCGAAAATATAGTCAAAGAAGTACTTAATACGCTCTTTGAGGACAAGTCTTTGGCAGAAATCCAGGAAGTCAAAATTGCCGACATCTGTTGTGGCTCCGGTACTTTCTTAATTACTGTTTATAATTACCTGTATGAAATAATTACGCTTGGTTTGTTAGCTGCAGGTGTTGAGGACAATGAGACCCTTTACGAAACAGCGCCAGGTTTATATAAGCTCACTTTGCGGGCTAAACATACTTTTCTCCTGAATAGTATTTATGGGGTTGATATAAATCCGTATGCTGTTGAGGTGACTAAGTTCAGTTTGTTGTTAAAATTGATAGAAGATGAAAATGCAGCATCGGTTAACGACTATTTAGCAAAATATAAACAGACGGTATTGCCAAGCCTGAATGAGAATATAAAGAACGGCAACTCTTTGGTAGGCAATGAGTATTACAGTTTTGATCCTAAAGCGATCAATGACGAACAGAAACTTTACAAGATCAAACCGTTCAACTGGGCTGATGAATTTCCCTTTCTGAAAAAAACAAAAGGTTTTGATGCTATTGTCGGCAATCCGCCCTATGTACGTATTCAAAACATGGTAAAGTACATAAAGGAGGAGATCCGATATTACCGGGATAAAGTTTCTGGATATAAAGTTGCTCAATCTGGCACTATCGATAAATATTATTTATTTATAGAAAGAGCTATTGATCTTCTCAATGCTAATGGGGTTTTGGGTTATATTGTTCCAAATAAATTCTTTACAGCAAGAGATGGTGAAGCGCTTCGTTCATATATTGTAAATAACAGTTCGCTTCAAAAAATTATTCATTTCGGTGTAAGTCAAGTTTTTCCCGGCCGAAGCACGTACACCGCAATATTGTTGCTTGATAAGAAGAAAAGGGAGGTTTTTGGATTCAAACGTATCAGAAAGGTATTGACCGAGTTTGTTGCCGGCAGCATTGAATATGTGGCATATAACAATGCTGACTATACTGACACCCCTTGGATCTTCGTTTCAAAGCCAACAGAAGCGGTCTTTAACAAGATTAAATCGGGTAATGTAACCGCTTTGGAGAACATTGCTGAAATATGTGTGGGCCTTCAAACAAGTTCTGATGACACTTACATAATACAGCCAGTGAGTGAAACGGAGACCATTTACCGATTTGTAAAAAACGGTGTTCAACACGAAGTGGAGAAGGCTATTTGCAAGCCATGTATCTATGATTTACCTCTCAATTTGTTTGATACGATCAGGCCCAATGCGCAGATGATATTCCCTTATACGATAAGTGATGGCAAAGCCAGGGTTTTTGAGGAAGATCATTTTCAGGAGAACTATCCCTTGACATGGAGTTATCTGAACAATTTCAAAGATCACCTTTCAGGTCGAAGTATAAATGGCACCAAAGAACCCAAATGGTATCAGTTCGGAAGGTCACAGAGCCTCACGAAATTCCATAACACATCCAAGTTAATCTGGTCTGTACTTTCCAGGGGACCAGGTTACATATACGATCTGCAAAATATTCAGTTCACAGGCGGTGGTAACGGACCTTACTATTCTTTGATCAGTGACCAGGGTTATTCACCTTTCTACATTTTGGGCATACTTACGCATCCTGTCATTGAAACAATGGTTCGGGCGGGAGCCAGTGAATTCAGAGGGGCTTATTATTCTCATGGCAAGCAGTTTATTGCAGGCCTACCAATAAGAAAGATAGATTTTGCAAACACGGTAGAGAAACAATTGCATGATAACATAGTTGAAACCGTAACGCAATTAATTGCTTCAAGAGCAGCTTATAAAGCGCTGTATGATCCAGCGAAGAAAAACGTTCAACAAAGGCTTTATAATCATTTGTTTGATTCACTTGTAGAGCAGGTGAACAAGATATACGGTATAACAGGTGAAGATGTTGATATTGTACTAAGTGATGATATGTTTGATACAGACCTAAACGAAGACTAGAGAATGGAAACAACGACAAATACAAAAGTAACTGATAAACTGCGCGGCGGTTATTACACACCACAAGACATCACTGACTTTATTTGTAAATGGGCTATAACGAAACCAACGCAGAAAGTTTTGGAGCCGAGTTGCGGTGATGGAAATTTCATCGAAGCTGCTATAAAGAGATTTTTAGAGCTAGGTGTTTCAAAGAAAGAATTATTTGGCCTGTTGCAAGGAGTGGAGTTAATAGATGAAGAAGCTCAAAAATCGAAATTAAGAGCTGAGAAATATGGCTTAAATTCTACCACAATCGTTCATTCAGATTTTTTCAGCTTTATTTCAAAGGCTAATGGTGAGACCGCCTACGACGTGGTGATCGGTAATCCTCCTTTTATCCGGTACCAGAATTTTCCGGAAGAGCATAGAGAAAAGGCATTTAAAATGATGCAAGAATTGGGACTGGCGCCCAACAAACTCACCAATATCTGGGTTCCATTCCTTGTGTTATCTGCTAATTTGCTAAATAGATATGGCAAGCTAGGAATGGTTATTCCTGCGGAGTTATTCCAGGTTAAGTATGCTGCCGAAACAAGGATATTCTTATCTGAATTTTTTTCAAGGATCACCATCATTACGTTTAAGAAACTGGTTTTCGATGATATACAACAGGAAGTTGTTCTGCTACTTTGTGAGAAAGGGGCAACTACAAATAAGGGGATAAGGGTGATTGAGCTTTCTTCTCTTGAAGAGCTGAAGTCATTGAATGTTACCGAGTTCCAAAAGACACCTGTTAAATCTTTAGAGCATAATTCGGAGAAATGGACGAAGTACTTTTTGGATGAAGAAGAGATCCAATTGCTAAGAAGGATAAAGGCTGATGACCGAATAAAACTTGCTTCGGATGTTATGGATGTGGATGTGGGACTGGTTACCGGACGAAATGAGTTCTTTATGCTCAATGAAGAAGATGTCTCTAATTGGAATATTAAACCTTTTACGAAGGAGGTAGTAAGTCGTTCGAATCATTTTAAGGGAATTGTATTTACTGAAAATGATTTTCGAACCAATGCGGCGGCTAACATAGAAGGATACCTGTTTCTGCCCCCTGACGAGGATTTCGATCATTTGCCCAATGAATGCCAGGATTACATTCTTTATGGTGAAGCACAGGAGTATCATACCGGCTATAAATGCCGGATCAGGAAGCGCTGGTATATTACCCCTTCTATATGGTCGCCGGATGGATTTGTTTTACGGCAGGTAGGTGATTATCCTAAGTTTATTATCAACCAGACGGCAGCGTCGTCAACAGATACTATTCATAGAGTTAGGTTTAAACGCCCAATACAGCCTGAATTAGTCGCATTGTCTTTCCTGAATTCGTTATCGTTTGCGTTTTCGGAAATACTAGGTAGAAGCTACGGGGGAGGAGTATTGACATTTGAACCAACAGAGATTGAGGAAATTCCTTTACCACTTTTAAATGAGCTGAACATTGATTTTGGACATATTGATCATTTAATTAGACAGAGAAGAATAGAAGAGGTGCTGGACATTGTTGATGAAGCACTTTTGATAAATCAGTTGCGCATGTCAAAGGAGGAAGTTGGTATGTTGAGGGCTATATGGAGGAAGCTCTCGGACAGGCGAAATAAACGAAAATTGGGATAGTTAATATTAGTCACTATGGATGTATACGCTATCTATGACCGAAAATTAATCGCTATCAAAGAAAATCCTTTCAAATTAGAAAGTGAGATTCAAGCCCTTTTTGAAGAAAACCTGAGTGTTATTATGGGACTGGTTTTAGTGAAATCAGAGTTTTCCATTAAGGATAAGCGTATTGATACGTTGGCATTTGACCCTCTGACAAAGGCGTTTATTATAATAGAGTACAAAAAGGATAAAAATATCAGTGTTGTTGACCAGGGATTCAATTACCTAAGTTTGATGTTGGAGAATAAAGCCGATTGTATCGTCGAGTATAATGAATCCCTTAAATCTCAGCTTACCAGAGATGAAGTTGACTGGTCTCAAACCCGCGTTGTCTTTGTTTCAACCAGTTTTACTGATAATCAGAAACAGGCAACAAATTTTAAAGATATCGGAATTGAGCTTTGGGAAGTTAAGAGATTTACCAATGATACAGTATTTATTACTCCCATCAAGAAAACGAAATCAGCAGAAAGTATAAAACCGCTGACTCGACAAGATAAAGCACTCAAGGCGGTACAGGATGAAATCAAGGTATACACAGAAGACGATCATTTGGCAAAGCCTGCAGACGATATAAAAGAGCTATATGAGTTGTTGAAAAACCGAATAATTGCACTTGCTGATGATATTGAGGTGGTACCCCAAAAAATTTATATCGCATTTAGAAAGAATAAGAAGAATTTTGCTTATCTACATATACAAAAGAAGAATATCAAGATCTGGCTGAATGCTAAATGGGGGGAGATCTCGGATCCTAAAGGTATTGCATCTGACGTTTCCAATAAAGGTCATTATGGCTATGGAGATTATGAAATTGATGTAAAAGATGATGCACAGTTAGAATATATCATGAGCCTTGTAAAGGAAGCCCTCAACAAAGCTCTTTGACGCTGGGGAGAGAATATAGAAGTTTTATTTACAAATGTATCTGGGCGCATCTTTACCCTCCACCAAACCCACCAGCTCACAATCACGATGGGACCAGCCTTTCTTACCCGGCTGGCAAGCCATGGGCTACCGCGTCCCTGGCGCTAAGGCAGGCACCGTACAAAACTATTTTCGTAAATGGGATATGGGGAATGCCGCTGTTGCATTGGGTTACTTCGGGCCCGCAATGGAAACGCCTTATGGGGCAGGCTTTCCACCCAGGGCCTGCCTCCCGCTAAATGGATAGACGTGGCTAATCGTTACAAAACGCTATTTGCGCTACTGAACCGGAAAGCCAGTGGGGAAGAGGTACGAGCAGGTTTCGGCGACTATCAGCATAAATATTTTCCTGAGGAGTGATTTGCATCTAAAATCAACTTCTTTACCCCAGTTTTATTTTTCGTTTAAATATTTCATACCAAGTATTTGATTTGCCAGCATTTTGCTTCCCTTCGGCCGTATCAGCCACCCAGAATGCAAACCTATTGGAGCGCAGTTTATATGCCGATGTACTCCAAACATCCTGGTCGTTAACCCTGAAGATCAGCTCATTTCCTACTTTTCTTATCTGAAGTACATCCGGGGCACTTTCCGCGTTAATATTTACCGGTCCTTCGGTAAACCTGCTGAAAGGGGATAGCTGAGGTTTCTGCCTGGACCGATTGTATAATACCCGCCATCGATAGAGGGGAGGGTAAACAGTAAGTGGTCATCGGTGCCATTGAAATTCCAGGCAAATCCGAATAGTAGGCGAGAAAATCGAACTTGTCGCCCAGCGCCTGAATACACCGGGATCGTTGTGATCGTGGAGCACGGGCGAACGCCAAGTGCGGAACTCATCAACCGAGCCGATGGCATCCGGCGGCAGTGGATCGACTACTGGGCTATTACGACGGGACATCGTTCGATGACGGTGGATCCACACAGACGAACCCGGCGGCGCAAACATAGGAATATCCCCAATGGCACCTGGTCATATGTAAACCAGGCGAATGATAAAGGATCGCACAGATGCCATAACGTGCTATAGGACATCTTCTAAATATAGTTCGGCGGACCGAATCGAATGGATCCCGCCGTCCCCACGGAAAACGAACGCCACCGTTGTCCTGAAAACGGAAACGTGAACCGTTGAAGCCTGACGTCAGCACCGGTGAGCTCCACACCGTAGTTGGTGTACCAACGTAAAGTCTCATTCGTTACACGGTAGCTGGAACCGACTGGACTAAATCGCAGCGTGCGGCCGACGAGATCAAACAGGTTCGGTTGCCCGAGCGATGCACTGTCCAACTCCATCACGATTAAATCGCCTGCTACCAATACCTGACCGATGGAATGTCCGGGTGTTATACCGTTTTGTCCATAAGACTGTTTGTGTATGAATAACAAAACAAATAGAACATTAATTAGAAAGCTATGCTGTTTCATAAATTGCATACAACGCTTGCATTGCCGAAGCCTTATTGCGGCAATGCAGCTAAATTAGCCTTATTTGCATAATTGTAGTAACGGCTAAAAAAGAGAGGCTGCACCTGCTGGCACAACCTCCCGGAGCAGACGCCCTACCAGGGGTATTCCTTTTTCCGCTGGTAAGCTAAATCTTTTAAATGTCTCTTTTCTATAATTCCGCTATATTGTCCACATTGGCCAGCTTTTTGTCCTTTACGTCCCTGACAGCGAAACCGGTCGCTTAAGCATAAACCTCCTCAATTCGCTGATGTCTACATTGAGAAAAGAAGCAATCTGCTCTTCACCTACATAGTCAAAGACCTCGGAGTTTCCTTGTTTAAGCCTCATATAGTTTTTAAAAGGGCTTAGATATTGTATATCATCTATTCTATTTGCCGTCCGTAGTTTATGCTGTGCTCTAACAAAGTGGTAAAATTCGCGGTCTTCCTTATATTCCTTCAGATACCTGATGGTGCGGCTGTATTCGAGGTGATAGAATTCCGCATCTTCGGAAAACACGATGTTGCTATATGGAGAGCTTGGGATTACAAATTCTTTATCTGTCCAAAACCAGGATACCAGCTGCTGGTTTTTATGTGTTTGGTAATATTCATAGGCGAAGCCTTTTTCAAGGTAACCGTAGCAAGGAGTTTTCGGCGCCCTGGGGTATTGCTTGTATTTGTCCAGAGATATGTGGCGTTTCGGCCAGGAGGTGAAATAGTTCGTGATTTATCATAATGTAGATTTTGAAGTTGAATTAGATGGCAGCGTGCAGCTGCTATGCTTTGATATTTTTGAACTTTCTTAATTCATCCAAACTTATCCTGAGATAGGAGGCGATCAGTTCTTCCTTTGCGCGTTGAAAGACCCATGGTTTTTGCTCCAGCAGCTTGATGTAATTTTCCAGAGGTGTTAATTTTCTCAGATCATTGATCCTTTCTGCCACCGCCTGGTTGTGGCGGTCTCTGAGCCCGCGATACATTTTACGGAAATCCTCAA